>Ga0335079_10000155_pt1 | contig 78797 bp, 69 predicted proteins | sample Lox_Sample_33_FD_206719 | JGI IMG/M metagenome (GOLD analysis project Ga0335079, IMG submission 206719) | Soil microbial communities from Loxahatchee National Wildlife Refuge, Florida, United States - Lox_Sample_3.3 | ecosystem: Environmental > Terrestrial > Soil > Wetlands | place: USA...
GGCCAGGCGCTCAACATCAACGGGGACACCGTGGCGAGCCAGCTCGCCGGCGCGTTGCGGGCCGATGCCCTCGTGCTCGCCACCTCGGCGCCCGGGGTGCTGCGCGACGTGAAGGATCCGCAGACCCGCATCCCGGGGATCGACCGCGCTGCCTTCCAGCGTGGCGTGGAGGAGGGCACCATCTTCGGAGGCATGATCCCCAAGCTGGAGGAGTCCTTCGCGGTGATCGACGAGGGCGCCCGCTCGGTGGTGATCGTAGGCCGGCTCGAGCCGGGCGACCTCGTCCGGGCGGTCCTGGAGCCCGGGAGCGTGGGGACCGTGCTGCGCGCCTGAACGGCGATTGCCCTTCGGCCCGGGGCGGCGTAAGAAGGCCTCCCCATGCCGCGCGTGCTCGTCATCGGACAGGGCAACGTCCTCCTCGGCGACGAGGCCCTCGGACCCGAGGTGGTCCGGGTGCTCGAGTCCCGCTACCGCTTCCCCGACGACGTCCACCTCCTCGAGATCGGCACCCAGGGTCTGAATCTGGTGCCCTTCCTCGAGGGCGCCGAGGCGCTCGTGGCGGTGAATTCGCTCCACGCCAAGGGCACGCCCGGCGAGGTGCGCCTCCTCGACCGGGAGGCGGTGATGCGGAACGATCCCGAGTACCGGATGAGCCCGCACGCCTTCGGGCTGAAGGGCCATCTCGAGACGATGGAGTTTGCCGGGATCGGGCCGCGCCAGGTCTTCGTGGTGGGGGCGGTCCCCGAGGACGTCGAGCTCCGCAGCGGGCTCACCCCGCTCATGAAGGCGACCGTGCCCCGGGTGGTGGCCGAGGTCCTCACCTTGCTCGGGCGCCTCGGGGTGGTGCCGGAGGAGCGGGTCGAGCCCTTGCCTCTCGATCTGTGGTGGGACAAGCCGGCCTGAGCGGTCGGCGAGGAGGTCGTCTGCCGGGCTCGTCCCGCTTCGTGGCCCACGCGGTGGACCTCCTCTCGCTCCTCGGCGGCGTGCGCGCCCGAGCCATGTTCGGGGGACACGGGATCTACAGCGGCGAGCTCATGATCGGCCTCTTGGACGACGACGAGATCTTCCTCAAGACCGACGAGGTCACCCGGCCGCGTTTCCTCGAGGCCGGGTGCCGCGCCTGGGTCTACGAGGCCCGCGGCCGGGCGATGGAGACGAGCTATTTCCGGCCTCCAGACGAGGCCTGCGAGGAGCCGGAGGCCATGCTGCCCTGGGCGCGGCTCGCGCTCGAGGCGGCGCAGCGCGCGGCCGCCGCCAGGGCGGCGAAGGCCCTCTCGCGGAAGCGGACCCCCGGGAAGGTCGCGAAGGCGACCTCGGCGAGGCGAGGTGCCGCCCGAACAGGGACGGCCCCCGGTCGCCGTGGGCGCTCGCCGCGGCGGTGACCGCCCCTCACTGGGAGGCGAGCTGCAGCGAGCGGCGCAGGCGCTCCTCGGCGGCGAACACGCGGCGGGGGTACTCCCGGAAGCGGTCCGGGATCCCGCCGCTGCGAAGGAGCCCGGAGAGCCGGTTCGGCCCGGCATTGTAGGCGACGAGAGCGAGGTACTTGTTGCCGAACGTGTCGAGGAGACGGCGGAAGTACAGGACTCCAGCGGGGACGTTCAGCTCCGGAGCGTGCGGGTCCTCCCCGGCGAGGCCGGAGCGCGCCGCCTGAGCCCAGAGAGTGGCGGGGCGCACCTGCATGAGCCCGCGCGCGCCCTGGCTCGAGCGCGCCGACGGGTCGAAGCCCGACTCCACCTCGATCATGGCGAGCACCAGGACCGGGTCCACGCCGGCCCAGTCCGCCGCCTTGAGGACGGCCTCCGCCACCTTCGTCGAGTCGGCCTCCCGGCCGCCGCGCATCCGGCGCGACACGTGGCTCTCCACGGTCAGGAACCGGGCGTCTCGCCCGGGCGCCGGTGCCCGGGCGAGCGCCTCGCTCGGGAGCAGCAGGTCCGTCGAAATCTCCGGGAAGGGGTCCTCGACCGCGGCCTCCGCCAGGGGCTCCTCGACCTCCGGCTCGGCGCTCACCGCCCACTCCTCCCAGGGGGGCCGCGGCGACCTCGGAGGCGTCGAGGCGCAGCCGAGGCCCGCCATCGTCGAGAAGGCGATGGCGGCAGACACGATGGCAATGAATTGCTGGTGTGAGTGGTGCATCGCCGGTACCCTCCCTCGTCCCGACCTATACCTCTTTAGCACTACATCGTAAGGTCCCACCCACAGGGGACGGTATGGGCCTACCGTGTGGGCGCCTTCGTGCGCGCAATGAATGTCGTAATTACATATGGTTAGGTAGGTAAGCCTCCGAACGTCGGGGGAGACCCATGTCGGGAATGGCCCTCTTCTGGACAGGGGACGGCCGGGGCAGGGAGGGCTTTCCTACCCCTGCCGGCTCCGCGCCCGAAGGAGGAGCCACCCGAGCCACGCTGGGGCGAGCGCCATCGTCGCAAAGCCGAGCGCCTGGATGACGCCTCCGATTGGCTCCGCCCACCCCCGGAGCCCAAGCATTCCGAGGAGGTTCCACCAGTCATGCGTGTTCGCGTCCTGGGTGATGAGGGGCAAGGCCCGCTTGTTCCCGTCCGCGGCGTAGCGGCCGATGTCGACCAAGTTGAAGCCGAGCCAGACGGAGGCCGTGGCGAGCCACGCGGGCCGGCCCTGGCGCCAGAAGACGGCCATGGCGACAACCGGGAAGGAGAGCTGGCCGAGGGTGCCGCCGAGAATGCCCAGGAATCTCGAGCCGAGGAGCCCGAAGACGGGGTGCCCGGCTTCGTGGAAGACGAGGTCCGCGCCGGACAGGACGGTGAAGAGGAGCCCCCTCCTCGCCATGGAGAACCACAGGAGCAGCGTTCCCGCGCCGACCGCCGCCGCCTGCCAGGGGGCTACCGACCTACTCATCCCGGCCTTCCCGCTCCCGCCCTCCTCAGGAAGCGGCGCGGGCCCCGGCGACACCGGAACGGGGCTCCCGCAGCGCGGACAGCGCGGGGCCTGGAGCTCCGCCCGTGCGAGCGCATCGGCGAGCCCGCCCGAGAAGCCGCAGGCAGGGCAGCGCAGCGTCCTCACGTCCGCGCCTCCGGGCTCGCGGAGGGGCGGAGGGCGCCGGAACCAGGGGCCCTCCTCACCGGAAAGGGACGAGGTGCACGCGCTCGCCCTCCTTCACCGCGAGCAGCCGCCTCGCCTCCCAGGGGAGCGCCACCTCGTCCCCGTCGAGCCCGGCGGGCGAGCACACGGCGCGGAACCGGATCCGCCGCCCTGGGTGGGCGGCACCCACGAGCCACGGCTCGCTCCCCGGAGGCGGGAGGTGGCCGATCACCCGGGCGGTCCGGTGGCCCCGGACGACGGAGACGTCGGCAAGCCTCGCCTCGTAGTGGGGCCCCCCGTCGAAGGGGTCGATCCGCCGGACGTAGCGAAAGCCGATCCGCTCGAGCAGGCGCCGGGCCGGCTCGGTCGAGGGGCCGACTGCCCCGAGGAGCGCGCGCACCCGGGCCGGAAGGAGCGTGGCGTAGAGATCGGTCGCCGGGAAGAGCTGCTGGATGAACTCCTTGTTCCGCCGGCTCATCTTGTCGGCGTCCTGGTAGTCGAGGCCGGTGAAGCGCCGGCCGCAGGACTCCCAGAACGGGCTCTTGCCGCCGCGGGAGAGGGGAGGCATGAGCTCGGCGAGCACCGTTTCCCGAAAGCGCTCCGGGTGCATCGCCATGTAGAGGAAGCGCACGTAGGAGAGCTGCTTCCCCGCGCGGCTCTCGCCCCTCCGCGCGCCGGGGTCGACCACCAGGCCCCCGATCTCCGTCGGGCCGTCGAAGTGGAAGCCGAGCGAGAGGACGAGGTGACGGAAGTGGCGGTCGAGGGTGGAGGAGTAGTGCTCGCGCTCGGCGACGTCGAAGAAGGTGCAGGGCGACTCGCGGGTGCCGTGCTGGGCGATGACCATCGAGCTGCCGAGGACGCGCCGGCGGGCGGGGTCCTCGAGCACGAACACGTAGCTGCGCCGCAGGGGGTTGCGGATCCGACAGGCGAAGCTCTCCCGCGAGCGATCGACGATGCCCGCGAGGGCGCGCCGGTCCGCGGGCAGGTTCACCGAGTTGAGGGCGCGGGCGAGCCCCATGAGCGCGGGGAGGTCCCCCCTCTGTACATCGCGCAGGAGCAGCATGGGGCCGCCGGGAGTTAGCACGCGCTTCTCCCCGGTGTCACCAGGCGACCCGAAAGGGGTGGCCCGCGCGGCCGCTCGCCGTGGCATGAGGGCTAGCGTGCGAGCCGTGGTGCAGCGAGTCTCCCGGGCGGCGGTCCGCGTCGACGGGCGGGTGACCGGCGAGGTGGGGGCCGGACTCGCGGTACTCCTCGGCGTGGCGGCCGAGGACGGGGAGGGCGACGCCCGCTGGATGGCGGAGAAGGTGGCGCAGCTGCGCATCTTCGAGGACGCGGCCGGCAAGATGAACCGCTCGATCGCGGAGGTGGGGGGCGGCGTGCTCGTCGTCTCCCAGTTCACCCTGCTCGCCGACACCCGCAAGGGCAACCGCCCGAGCTTCGTCGGGGCCGCACCCCCGGAGTCGGCCATCCCGCTCTACGAGGGCGTCTGCCTCGCGCTCCGCCGCCGCGGCCTCGCCGTCGGGACCGGCGTCTTCGGGGCTCACATGGAGGTGGAGCTCGTGAATGACGGCCCGGTGACCATCCTGCTCGACTCCCGCCCCCCACGCGAGCCCGCCGCGACCCGAGAAGAGAAGACGTAGAGGAGCGACCCGAGGAGACGAGATGCCCGACTGCCTCTTCTGCAAGATCGTGAGGAAGGAGATCCCGGCCCGGCTCGTCCACGAGGACGAGGAGGTGGTGGCCTTCGAGGACCTGAACCCGCAGGCCCCGGTCCACGTGCTCGTCGTCCCGCGCCGGCACGTCGCCTCGCTCAACGAGCTCGAGCCCGGCGACGACGCGCTCGTGGGGAAGCTCCTTCGGGTGGCGGCGAAGGTCGCGCGCGAGCGCGGGGTCGCCGACCCGGGCTGGCGGGCGGTGGTGAACGTGAATCGGGACGGGGGACAGCTCGTCTTCCACGTCCACCTCCACTGCCTGGGAGGGCGCCCCATGTTCTGGCCCCCGGGCTAGCGCCCGACCCCCGCCGGGGTGCAGGCTGCCGCGCTGCGTATTGCCCCGGAAGGGCGTCTTCGGAGATCAACGAGGATCCTGGTGGGTGCCCGGAGCGGGCAGGGAGACAGGAGGAGCATGGCCATACTCACGGTGAAGCACGTCATCCTCCACTTCCGCGGGGTGACGGCCCTCTCCGACGTCAGCTTCGAGGTGGAGCCGGGCGCGCTCCACTCGGTCATCGGGCCGAACGGCGCCGGCAAGACGAGCCTGCTCAACTGCATCTCCGGCGTCTACCGTCCGCAGCGGGGGGCCATCCACTTCGCCGGCCGCGACATCGCCCGCCTGTCCCCTGCCTCCCGCACCTTCCTGGGCATCGCCCGCACCTTCCAGAACATCGCCCTTTTCAAGGGGATGACGGTCCTCGACAACCTCCTCATCGGCCGGCACGTCCACGAGCAGCACGGGGTGCTCGCCGGCGGCCTCTACTGGGGCGCCGCCAAGGCCGAGGAGATCGCCAACCGGGAGATCGTGGAGGACATCGTCGACTTCCTCGAGATCCAGCACATTCGCAAGAAGGTGGTGGGGACGCTCGCCTACGGCCTGCAGAAGCGGGTCGAGCTCGCCCGGGCGCTGGCGCTCGAGCCCAAGCTCCTGCTCCTCGACGAGCCCATGGCCGGGATGAATGCCGAGGAGAAGGAGGACATGGCCCGCTTCGTGCTCGACATCAACGAGGATCGCGGCACCACCATCGTCATGATCGAGCACGACATGGGGGTGGTGATGGACATCTCCCACCGCGTGACCGTGCTCTCCTTCGGTGAGAAGATCGCGGACGGCTCGCCGGAGGAGGTGCAGGGCGACGCCGCGGTGCAGGAGGCCTACCTGGGGCAGAGCCAGGCGCAGGACTAGGGGGCGACGGTGGCGGACATCCTCGACCGGCTGGAAGGCGACGACACCTTTCCGAAGCTCCTGGTGCGCAACGCCGAGCGCTTCGGGAGCCGGGTGGCGATGCGAGAGAAGGAGTACGGCGTCTGGCAGCCCTTCACCTGGCGCGAGGTCCACGAGCACGTCCGCGACTTCTCGCTCGGGCTCGTCGCCCTCGGGCTATCGCCGGGCGACAAGGTGGCCATCATCGGCGACAACCGGCCGGAGTGGATCTGGAGCGAGATCGCCGTCCAGGGGGCCGGGGCCGCCTCCGTCGGGCTGTACCAGGACTCGAATCTGACCGAGGTGGCGTACGTCATCGACCACTGCGACGCCACCTTCGTCGTGGCCGAGGACCAGGAGCAGGTCGACAAGATCCTCGACATGCTCGAGAAGCTCCCCAAGGTCCGCTGCGTCGTCTACACCGACCCGCGCGGCCTGAGGAACTATCGTCACCCGAAGCTCATCTCCTTCGAGGCAGTGGAGGACAAGGGGCGGGAGCTCGGCCGCGCCCGCCCCGGGGCGTGGCGCGAGGGCGTCGAGCGCGGGAACGCCGACCAGGTGGCCATCGTGAGCTACACCTCGGGCACCACCGGGTTTCCCAAGGGGGCGATGCTCACCTTCCGCAACCTCCTCTCCATGGCGCTCGCGCTCGGGGAGGTGGACCCGAAGCGCCAGGACGACGAGTTCGTCTCCTTCCTCCCGCTCGCCTGGATCGGCGAGCAGATGATGTCGCTCTCGGCGGCGCTCGCGGTGGGGTTCACGGTGAACTTCCCCGAGGAGCCCGAGACGGTGATGGAGAACATCCGGGAGATCGGCCCCGACGTGATGTTCGCCCCCCCGCGCATCTGGGAAAACCTGACCTCGACCGTCCAGGTCAAGATCATGGATACCACCCCGTTCAAGCGCCTCATGTACAACGCGTGCATGCCCATCGGGCGCCGGGTGGCCGAGTTCCGCTTCGCCAAGCAGCCTGTGCCGCTCGGCTGGCGGGTGCTCTATCGGCTGGCGCACTGGGGGCTCTTGCGCGCTCTCAAGGACCGGCTCGGCTTCACCCACCTCCGCTCCGCCTCCACCGGCGGGGCCGCGCTCGGCCCCGACGTGTTCCGCTTCTTCCACGCCATGGGCGTCCCGCTGAAGCAGATCTACGGGCAGACCGAGATCAGCGGGATCTCCTGCATCCACCGGAACGGGGACATCCAGTTCCACACCGTGGGCAAGCCCATCCCGGGCACCGAGGTGAAGATAGCCCCCACGGGCGAGATCCTCTCGCGGAGCCCGGCGGTGTTTGCCGGCTACTACAAGAACGACCAGGCCACCGCCGAGGCCCTCGAGGAGGGCTGGCTCCACTCCGGCGACGCCGGCTACCTGGCCGACGACGGCCACCTCGTCGTCATCGACCGCATCAAGGACGTGATGCAGCTCGCCGACGGGACCCAGTTCTCGCCGCAGTTCATCGAGAACCGGCTCAAGTTCTCGCCCTACGTGAAGGAGGCGGTGGTGGTGGGGAAGGGGCGCCCCTACCTCACCGCCATGCTCAACATCGACATGGGCGTGGTGGGGAAGTGGGCCGAGAAGAACCGTCTCTCCTACACCACCTATACCGACCTGTCCGCCAAGCGCGAGGTCTACGACCTCGTCCAGCGCGCGGTCGACCAGGTGAACGAGACCTTGCCGGCGGCGGCTCGGGTGAAGAAGTTCGTGCTGCTCTACAAGGAGCTCGACGCCGACGACGAGGAGCTCACCCGCACCCGCAAGGTACGGCGCGGGTTCGTCGAGGAGCGCTACCGGGTGGTCATCGAAGCGCTCTATGGCGACCGGGGCGAGGTGGACATCGACACCACCATCCGCTTCCAGGACGGCAAGACGGCCCGCATCCAGACGACGCTCGTCGTCCGCGAGCTCGAGTCCCAGGGAAAGGCGGCGTAGGTGGAGTTCTTCCTCCAGCTCGTCCTGAACGGCATCGTCACCGGCAGCATCTACTCGCTCGTCGCCCTCGGGTTCGTCGTCATCTACAAGTCGACCGGAGTGCTGAACTTCGCCCAGGGCGAGTTCATGATGCTCGGCGCCTACGTGTGCCTGGCGCTCACGGTGGAGTACCACCTGCCCTTCCCGGCGGCGTTCGCTCTCACCATGGGCTTCATGGCCGTACTGGGCGTGCTCACCGAGCGCCTCGTCCTGCGCCCCATGATCGGCGAGCCGGTCATCTCGCTCATCATGGTGACCCTCGGGCTCTCCGCCATCCTCAAGGGCGTGGTGCAGGCCATCTGGGGGACCGACCTGCGCCCGTTCCCCACCATCTTCCCCACCGAGCCGGTCCAGCTCGGGCCCCTGCCGGTGTCCCAGGGCTACCTCTACAGCACCGCCAGCGTGGCCCTCCTGCTCCTCGTCTTCACCCTCTTCTTCAAGTTCACGCGCTCCGGGATCGCCATGCGCGCCACCGCCTTCTCCCAGCAGGTGGCGCTCTCCATGGGCATCTCGGTGCAGCGGATCTTCGCGCTCGCCTGGAGCATCGCCGCGGTGGTCTCGGCCATCGGCGGCGTGCTGCTCGCCGGGGTGCGCGGGGGGCTCGACGCCGCGCTCGCCTTCTTCGGCCTGAAGGTCATTCCGGTCGTCATCCTGGGTGGGCTCGACAGCATCGGCGGGGCCATCGTCGGGGGGCTCGTCATGGGGGTTCTCGAGAACCTCGCCGGCGGGTACCTCGACCCGCTGGTGGGGGGCGGCGCCAAGGAGGTCGCCCCCTTCATCGTCCTGGTGGGGATCCTCACCATCAAGCCCTACGGGCTCTTCGGCAAGGTCAAGATCGAGCGGGTCTGAGAGGAGCGGGCATGCGCTGTGGCGATTTCCGCGAGAGCTACTCCGAGGACATGGCCATCTTCGACTCGCGGCTGCCGCGGGTGCTGCTCGGGTTGCTCCTCGCCCTGCTGGCGGCGCTGCCGGCCTTCGCCACCACCTACTGGCTCGACGTCCTCAACCGGATCTTCATCGCCATCATCGCCGCCACCGGCCTGAACATCGTCACCGGCTTCACCGGCCTCATCTCCCTCGGCACCGCCGCCTTCCTGGCGGTGGGCGGTTACACCACCGCGGCCCTCGCCGGCAAGGCCGGCCTGCCGTTCTTCGTGGTCGTCCCCCTTTCCGGGGCGGTGGCGGCGCTCGTCGGGCTGGTGTTCGGGATCCCTTCGCTTCGGCTCAAGGGGCTCTACCTGGCGGTGGCCACGCTCGCCGCCCACTACGTGGTGGAGTTCACCGTCACCCACTGGGACTCGATGACCGGCGGCGTGAACGGGATCAGCGTTCCGGCCGCCCGGGCCGGGGGCCTGGCGCTCGGAGACGACCGGCACATCTACTACCTCATCCTGGTGCTCCTGGTGGGCCTCCTCTTCTTCGCGAAGAACCTCTTCCGCACCAAGGTCGGCAAGGCCTTCGTGGCCATCCGCGACCACGACATCTCGGCCGAGGTGATGGGGGTGAACGTCTTTCGCTACAAGCTCCTCGCCTTCGCCGTCTCCAGCTTCTACATCGGCGTCGCGGGTTCGCTGCTCGCCTACCAGGCGCGCATCATCAGCCCGGAGAACTTCCCCATCACCGTCGCCATCGACTACCTGGGCATGGTGATCATCGGGGGGCTGGGCAGCATCCTCGGATCCATCTACGGCGCCATCTTCATCACCCTGCTTCCCGAGCTGCTGCGTCTCGGGAACGACGCCCTGGCGGCGCACTGGCCGGCGGCCATGGGGCTCTTCTCGCAGTTCAAGAGCATCGTCTTCGGCCTGGTAGTGGTCCTGTTCCTCATGTTCGAGCCGGACGGCATGGCCGCCCGGTGGCACCACGTGAAGAACTACTGGAAGCTGTACCCGTTCTCCTACTAGCAGTCGCAGGCAGCGAGCGAAGGTGCGCAGTTGACCCAGCGTCAAGGAGGCAAAGCATGGCAGTGACCGGCAAGCTCCTCGGAGCGTCCCTGGCCGTCGCGGTGGCGGCGCTCCTCCCCAGCCATCCCCGCGCCCAGGACATCAAGATCGGCGGGATCTTCGACCTCACCGGCGTGACCGCCGACGTCGGCAAGCCCTTCCAGCAGGGGGTGATCGACGCCGTGGCCTTCGTGAACGAGAACGGGGGCGTGAACGGCAAGAAGATCGCCCTGGTGGGGGTCGACTACGGCTACAAGATCGACCAGGCCCGCGCCGCCTACAAGCGACTGGTGAACGACGAGAAGGTCGTCCTCATCCAGGGCTGGGGCACGGGCGACACCGAGGCCCTGAAGGAGTTCGTGACCCAGGACAAGATCCCCTACTTCTCCGGCTCCTTCGCCGCGCCCCTCTCCGACCCCGCCAAGTTCCCCTACAACTTCTTCGTCGCCCCCACCTACTCCGACCAGCTGCGCGCCTGGCTCGCCTGGGTGAAGAAGGACTGGGGCTCGAAGCCGGGCACGGCCAAGGTCGCCTTCATGTTCGGGGACAACGCCTACGGGCGCGCCCCCATCGCAGCCGGCAAGGCGTACGCGAAGGAGATCGGGGTCGACGTCGTCGACGAGGAGGTCCTGCCCCCGAACTTCCAGGACGCCACGAGCCAGCTGCTCACCATGAAGCAGAAGGCCGTCGACTACGCCTACATCAACGTCACCACCAGCGGCGTGCGCCTTGTCCTCGGGGACGCGAAGAAGCTCGGCCTCGGCATCAAGTTCGGGTCGAACCCCTACGGCTTCTCGGAGATCCTGGTGGCGGTCGCCGGCCCGCTCGCCGAGGGGGTCACCGGCGTCATGCCCGACGTCCCCTACGGGGACCCGGTGCCGGCGATGAAGAACGTCGAGGCCATGCACCAGAGGTTCCGCCCCAGCGAGAAGGGCGACACCATGTACGTTCGCGGCTTCTCGTACGTGCTCGTCTGGTCGGAGGCGCTCAAGCGCGCCGACAAGGCCGGGCAGCTGAACGGGCCCGGGATCAAGGCGGCCGCCGAGACGCTCCGGGACTTCTCCACCGGCGGCTTGACCCAGCCCGTTTCCTACACCTCGACCGACCACCGGCCCACCACCACCACCGCCATCTACCAGATCAAGGGCGGCAAGCTGGTGAAGGTGGCCGAGTACACGCTGCCGAGGAAGCCCGACTGGCTCGGCCTGTAGCGGCGAGGAACCCGGGAAGGGCGGGCGGGGCGAGGGGCCCCGCCCGCCGCGCCCGCACCGGAGGCGGCCCATGCTCGAGCTGAAGAACGTCGAGGTCATCTACGACGACGTCATCCTGGTCCTGAAGGGCCTGTCCCTCTCGGTCCCGGCGGGCAAGGTGGTGGCGGTCCTGGGCTCGAACGGGGCCGGCAAGAGCACCACCCTGAAGGCCATCTCCGGCCTCCTGAAGAGCGAGGAGGGGGAGGTCACCGACGGGGCCATCGTCTTCGAGGGCGAGCCCGTCCACCGGCTCCCCCCCGAGCTGGTGGTTCGCCGCGGCATCTTCCAGGTGATGGAAGGGCGGCGCGTCTTCGAGGACCTCTCGGTCGAGGAGAACATCGAGATGGGCGGGTACACCCGCGGCGACCGCGCCGGGCTCCGGCGCGACCGGGACCTGTGCTACGACTTCTTCCCGCGGCTGAAGGAGCGGCGGAAGAGGCTCGCCGGGTACCTCTCCGGCGGCGAGCAGCAGATGCTCGCCATCAGCCGGGCGCTCATGGCCCGCCCCAAGCTCATGATGCTCGACGAGCCCTCGCTCGGGCTCGCCCCGCTCCTGGTAGCGGAGATCTTCCGCATCGTGAAGCGCATCAACGAAGAGGAGAAGACCACCATCCTGCTCGTGGAGCAGAACGCCAACCTGGCGCTCGCCATCGCCGACTACGGGTACATCATGGAGGGCGGCCGGGTGGTGCTGGACGGCGAGCCGGCCAAGCTGCGCGCCAACGAGGACGTGAAGGAGTTCTACCTGGGCGGAGGCGCCGAGGGGGCGAAGAAGAGCTACAAGAACCTGAAGTTCTACAAGCGCCGCAAGCGGTGGCTCTCCTAGACGGGGGCCCCTCGACGCCCGAAGGGAGCCCGATGCCCGCACTCCGCCCCTCCCGGATCCTCGACCCCTCGCTCGAGTGCCAGGCGGCCGAGACCCGACGCCCCCTGCAGGGCGAGCGCCTGCGCAGGACCGTGGCCCACGCCTACGCCCACGCTCCCGCGGCCCGGCGCGCGCTCCTCTCCGCCGGGGTGAAGCCCGCCGACGTGGCGGGCCTCGACGACCTCGACAAGGTCCCGGTCACCCGCAAGGACTCGCTCCCCGGGGCCCAGGCGGAGGCCCCACCCTTCGGCGGCTTCCTGGCCGTGGAGCCCGGGCGGCTGGCGCGCGTCTTCATGTCGCCCGGCCCCATCTACGACCCGCAGGGCGCCACCGAGGACTACTGGCGCTTCCGCCACGCCCTCGCCTCCGCCGGGTTCCGCAAGGGCGAGATCGCACACAACGCCGCCAGCTACCACCTCACCCCGCTCGGCTTCATGCTCGACGCCGGGGCGCGGGCCCTCGGATGCGCCGTCATCCCCGCCGGGGTGGGGCAGACGGAGCTCCAAGTCAAGGTGGCGGCCCACCTCGGCGCCACTGCCTACCTGGGGCTGCCGAGCTTCCTCCACGCCCTGCTCGCCAAGGGGCGCGAGCTCTCCCTCCCCCTCCGGTTCGAGACGGCCTTCGTCGTCGCCGAGATGCTGCCGGAGTCCCTGCGCGCCGAGCTGGAGGACGATTTCGGGGTCCGGGTGCTCCAGGGCTACGGGACGGCCGACCTGGGGTGCCTCGCCTACGAGTGCCCGGCGAAAGGCGGCTGGCACGTGCACCCCGACGCCCTCGTCGAGGTGCTGGACGCGGAGACCGGCCGGGCCGCGGGCCCGGGCCAGCCCGGAGAGGTGGTGGGGACGCTCTTCGACGCCACCTACCCGCTGCTGCGCCTCGCCACCGGCGACCTCTCCTCGCTCGGGCCGGAGGAGCGCTGCGCCTGCGGCCGCACCACCCCCAAGCTGTCCGGCCTCCTCGGCCGCGTCGGCGACGGCGTCAAGGTGCGGGGAATGTTCGTGCGCGCCGGCCAGATCGCCGAGGTGATGAAGCGCTTCCCGGAGGTGGCCCGCTGGCAGGCGGTGGTGACCCGCGAGGGACACCTCGACCGGCTGGAGTACCTACTCGAGCTCGGCGCAGCGGCCGATGCCGCCGCGCTCTCGCCGCGGCTGGCCGACGCGCTGCGCGACGAGATCAAGGTGCGGGGCGAGGTGCGGGTGGCTCCTCCCGGCACCTTGCCGGAGGGAGCGAAGCGGATCGACGACCGGCGCGTCTGGAAGTAAGCTCCGATCCCCATGCGAGGGATCCGCGGGGCCACCCAGATCGACGCCAACACCGTCCAGGCGATGGAGGACGGGGTGGCGGAGCTCTGCCGGGTGCTGTGCGAGACGAACGCCATCGCGCCCGAGGACATCGTCTGGGCCATCTTCACCGTCACCCACGACCTGGACGCCGACTTCCCCGCCCGGGCGGCCCGGGTGCGTGCCGGCTGGACCATGGTCCCCATGATCTGCTCCCGCGAGATCCCGGTCCCGGGGTCGCTTCCACGCGTGGTGCGGGTCCTCATCCACCTCGACTCCGGCAAGCCGCGCGAGGCGAGACACGTCTACCTGCGCGGCGCCCGGGCCCTCCGCCCCGACCTGGCCGGCCCCCCGGGCGAGCGATGAGGGGGTGCCCGTGAGCGGAGAGCTCCCGCGCCGGATGGGCATCGTCGGCCTCGGCCTCATGGGAGGGTCGCTCGCTCGCGCTCTCCGCGAGGTCGCGCCCGAGGTGCGCATCGCCGCCGCCGAGCCCCGCGCGGAGGTGCGCGAGCGGGCCGTCCGGGAGGGCGTGGTCGACGAGGCCCACGAGGCCCCCTCCGACTGGCTCGGCGGCTGCGAAATCGTGGTCCTGTGCACCCCCATCGCCGCCATCGAGGCGCTTCTCGCCCCGGTCTCCTGCCGGATGCCCCAGGGATCGGTGCTCTCCGACGTCGGAGGCGCGAAGGAGCGGGTGCTGGTGGTGGCGCGGGAGGACCTGCACCCGGGGGTGTCCTTCGTCGGCGCCCACCCCATGTTCGGGGGGCGGGGGGGATTCGAGGCGTCTCGCGCCGACCGATGGAGGGGCGGGACGGTGGCGGTGTGCACCGACGGCGTGCCCGCCCCGGCGGCGGAGCGCGTGGCCGCCCTGCACCGGGCGCTCGGGGCGAAGGTGGTCTCCTGCACCGCGGCCGAGCACGACCTGGCGGTGGCCATGGTCTCGCACCTTCCCTACCTCCTCGCCGGGGCCATGTCGCTCGCCGCGCGCGGCGCGGGACCGCTCGCGCAGGAGCTCGCCGGGCCGGGGCTGAACGACGCGACACGCCTCGCCGCCTTCGCCTTCGACATCCAGGGAGAGGTGGCCCGGCGCAACGCTCACCTCCCCGGGGCCGCCGCCGAGCTGGAGCGCCAGCTGCACCGGCTCCTCGGCTCCATCGCCGAGTCCAAGGAGGCGGCGCGCCAGGCGCTGGAGGAGGCGCGCGCCGCCCGGGAGGAGCTCTTCTGAGCGGGATCGTCTGCCGCCGCCGCGGACCCCTGCGCGGGTCCTTCCAGGTCCCGGGGGACAAGTCGGTGTCCCACCGCGCCCTCCTCTTCGCGGCCCTCGCCGAGGGCGAGAGCCGGGTTCGCGGGCTCCTGCGGGCCGAGGACGTCCACTCCACTTGGAAGGCGGTGGAGCAGCTCGGGGCGCGCGTGCGCGAGGAGGGGCCGCTCGTGGTGGTCGCGCCCCCGGAGCGGCTCTCGGAGCCCGGCGACGTCATCGACTGCGGGAACTCCGGGACGAGCCTGCGGCTGCTCGCGGGCGTACTCGCCGGTCTGCCGGGGCTCTCGATCCTCACCGGGGACGCGTCCCTGCGGCGGCGCCCGGTCCGCCGCGTCATCGAGCCGTTGCGCCGGATGGGCGGCGATCTCTCGGCGCGCGACGGCGACCGCCTCCCGCCGCTGGTGGTGCGGGGGAGGGCGCTCGCGGGCACCCGCCACGTCCTCCCGGTGGCGAGCGCCCAGGTGAAGTCGGCCATCCTCCTCGCCGGGCTCTCGGCGGAGGGCGAGACCCGGGTGCTCGAGCCCGCCGGCTCGCGCGATCACACCGAGCGGATGCTGCGCCGCATGGGCGCCGCCCTCCGGGTGGATGGCCTCGAGGTCGCGCTCTCGCCCGGCCGGCTCCGCGGCGGCGAGGTCGACGTGCCCGGGGACATCTCGTCGGCGGCCTTCTTCCTCTGCGCCGCGGCGGCCCTGCCGGGCTCGGAGGTAACGGCGCTGGGCGTGGGCACCAACCCCACCCGCACCGGCCTCCTCGACGTGCTCGCCGAGATGGGGGCCGGCGTCGCGATCTCGAACGAGCGCGAGAGCGCCGGGGAGCCCAGGGCCGACGTCGTCGTCCGCGGCTCGGAGCTCCGGGCCGCCAGCATCGGAGGCGCGCTCGTGCCCCGCCTCATCGACGAGCTGCCGGTGATCATGGTGATGGCGACGCAGGCGCGCGGACGGACGGTGATCCGGGACGCGAAGGAGCTGCGGGTGAAGGAGTCCGACCGGCTCGCCTCCATGGGGGAGACGCTCGCGGCCGCCGGTGCCCGCATCGAGCTCTTCGAGGACGGCTGTGCCATCGAAGGCCCCACTCCCCTGCGCGGCGTGGCGGTGGCCACCCGCATGGATCACCGCATCGCCATGAGCATGGCGGTGGCGCAGCTCTTCTCCCGGGGCGCCGAGGTGGCGCTCGACGACGTGGCCTGCGTGGCCACCAGCTTCCCGGGCTTCTTCGACACCCTCGATCGACTGGCGGAGGCACCGTGATCGGCGGACGCACGCAGCTCTTCGCCCTGCTGGGGTGGCCGGTGGGGCACAGCCTCTCTCCCGCCATGCAGAATGCGGCCCTCGCCGAGGCGAACGTCGACGCGGTCTACTTGGCCTTGCCGGTGGCCCCCCCGGACCTCGCCGACGCGCTGCGCGGAGCGCACGCGCTCGGACTGAAGGGCCTGAACGTGACGGTGCCGCACAAGGAGGAGGCGGCCCGACTGTGCCGCTCGCTCGACCCCATCGCCGCCCGGGTGGGGGCAGTGAACACGCTCACCCGCCTCGACGAAGGGTGGGCCGGCCACAACACCGACGCCCCGGCGGTGCGCGGGCTGCTCACCGACGCCGGAGTGGGACCGCGGTCGCGCGGCCTGGTCCTCGGGGCGGGCGGGGCGGCGCGCGCCGCCGTCTGGGCGCTCTTGCAGGCGGGGGCGGAGGTGACGGTGGCGGCGCGACGCCCGGAGGTGGCGGCGCGGCTGTGCCGGGAGATGGCCCTCGGCCTCGGCAAGCCCGAGTCGATGGCCCGGGCGGTGCCCTGGGAGGAAGCTCCCTCCCAGGTCATCCGCGCGGACGCGGTGGTGCACGCCACCTCGCTCGGCATGCCGGAGAAGGCGGGGGAGCTCCCGCCGCTCGCCTGGCGCGCCGGGCAAGTGGCCCTCGACTTCGTCTACGGGGACACCACCTTCGCCCGGTCCGCCCGCGACGCCGGGACCCGCCTCATCAGCGGCGAGGAGGTGCTGGTGCGCCAGGGCGCTCTCGCCTTCCGCCTCTGGCTCGACCGCCACGCCTCCGAGGACGCGATGGCCCGCGCCATCGCGCGCCCGGGAGGACGTTAGCCATGGCGCTGCGCTACCTCACCGCCGGCGAGAGCCACGGGCCCGGCCTGGCCGCCATCGCCGAGGGGTTCCCGGCCGGGCTCGCGATCGACTTCGCCGTGGTCGGCCGCGACCTGGCCCGGCGCCAGAGGGGCTACGGCCGCGGCGGTCGGCAGGCGATCGAGAGGGACGAGGCACAGTTCCTCTCCGGCATCCGGGGCGGGGTGACCCTGGGCTCACCCATCGCTCTCGTCATCTGGAACAAGGACCACGAGAACTGGAAGGACCTCGTCTCTCCCACCGCGCGGGGCGGGCCGCGCTTCACCCGGCCCCGCCCCGGGCACGCCGACCTGGCCGGAGTGCAGAAGTACGGGTTCGACGACGCCCGCGACGCGCTGGAGCGGGCCAGCGCCCGCTCCACCGCCGCCACCGTGGCGCTGGGCGCGCTCGCCCGCCAGCTCCTCGGCCACTTCGGGGTGAAGGTCACCTCGCGGGTGGTGGCGATAGGGGAGCGCGACACTCGCCCGGAGGGACCGCTCACCTCCGAGGAGGAGGCCGCCGTCGACGCCTCCGACCTGCGCACGGCCGACGAGCGCCTGGCGGCAGAGTGGAGGGCCATCATCGACCGCGAGAAGGCCCGCGGCGGCTCCATCGGCGGGACCTTCGAGGTCTACGCGGTCGGCCTCCCGCCCGGGCTCGGCAGCTACGTGCACCCCGATCGCCGCCTCGACGGACGCCTTGCCGGCGCGCTCTGCTCCATCCCCGCCATCCGGGCGGTCGAGATCGGCGCCGGGACGCGCGTGGAGCTCCCCGGCGACCGGTTCCAGGACGCCATCCGCTTCACCGCCGAGCGCGGCTACTTCCGCGACACCAACCGGGCCGGGGGGCTGGAGGGCGGGATGACGAACGGCGAGCCGCTCCAGGTGCGGGCCTACATGAAGCCCATCCCCACCATGGTGACGCCGCTGCCGACGGTGGACATCGACACCCGCGAGGCCGTCCAGGCCCGCTACGAGCGCAGCGACGTGTGTGCGGTGCCTGCCGCCTCGGTGGTGGGAGAGGCGGTGGTGTGCTGGGAGCTCGCGAGCGCCTTCGTCGAGAAGTTCCCCGGAGACGCGATTCGGGATATCGAGAAGGCCGTCGAGGCCTATGCCGCTCGGATCCGATGAGACCCTGGCGCTAACAGGGATGATGGGGTCGGGAAAGTCTACCGTGGCGAAGGAGCTGGGCCGGCTCCTGGGCCGCCGGGTGGTCTCCACCGACGCGCTCGTCGAGGCGCTCGCCCGCAAGCCGGTGGAACGCGTCTTCGCCGAGGAGGGCGAGCCCTCCTTCCGCTCCCGGGAGCGCTGGGCGGTGCGGGGCCTGCGCGGACCGGTGGTGGCCGACCTCGGAGGCGGTGCCTTCTGCGATCCGGACAGCGCCTCGCACCTGCTCCGCGTCGGGCGGGTGGTGTTCCTCGACGTCTCGCCCCGGGAAGCGGCGCGGCGCCTGGGCGGCGGGGAAGGTCGCCCGCTGGCCGGCCGCTGGGAGCCGCTGCTCCGCCGCCGGCTCCCCCTCTACCGGCGCTCCCCCCTCTCGGTGGCGGTCGACGGGTTGTCGGCGGAGGCCGTGGCGCAGAAGATCGTCGCGCTCCTCGGGGCCGAGGCATGAGCGCCGTCCTCCTCGAGGCGCGCCAGGACGGGCGCCGCTACCCGGTGGAGGTGGGGCGCCTGCTGCCGCAGCGCGCCGCCGAGGTGGCCTCCGGGCGCGACCGGGTGGCGCTCGTCACCTGCGCCCGCGTGCTGGAGACGCCGCTCGGGCACCGGGTTGCCGCGGAGCTCGGCAAGGGCGCGCTCGCCGCCACCGTGATCCTGCCCGACGGCGAGCGGGGGAAGACCCTCGCCGCCCTCGAGTCCGCCGCCCGGAAGCTCCTGCGCGCCGGGCTCACGCGCCAAAGCTTGGTCGTCGCCCTGGGGGGTGGGGCGGTCACCGACGCGGCCGGCCTGCTCGCCGCCCTCTACATGCGGGGGGTCGACTGGCTGGCGCTGCCCACCACTCTGCTCGCGATGGTGGACGCGGCGCTGGGCGGGAAGACGGGGGCGAACCTCCCGGAGGCGAAGAACGCGGTGGGCGCCTTCCACCCGCCGGTGGCGGTGCTCTCGGATCCAGCGGCGCTCGCCACGCTCCCCGAGCGGGAGCTCCGGTCCGGGCTGGGAGAGGCCCTCAAGTACGGGTTCCTGCGCCCAGCCCTCTTGCCGCGGATGGCGGCGAGCGCGAGGCGAGGCCGCGCCGGCGTGGAGCTCGTCGCGGAGTGCGCGCGGGTGAAGCTGGAGGTGGTGGAGCGCGACCCGAAGGAGCGCGGGGAGCGGAAGCTCCTCAACCTCGGGCACACCTTCGGGCACGGGGTGGAGGCGGCGGGCGGGTTCTCCCGCTACAAGCACGGGGAGGCGGTGGCGGTGGGGATGGCCTTCGCCTTCCGGCTGGCGCGAAACCTCGGCCGCGTCGGCGCGGACGCCGTCGCCCGCGCCGAGGAGGCGATCGGTGGCGCCCGGCTGCCGGTGCGGGTGGACGGCGCGGTGGCTCGCCGCGCCTTGACTCTCATGGGGTACGACAAGAAGCGAACCGCCGCCGGCCTTCGATGGGTGCTTCCAGTTCACCGGGGGAGCGACTGGGCGGTAGAGTGGGACGTCACCGCGGACGACGGAGCGGTGCGCGCCACGGCGCGAGAGATCGGGGAGACGCGATGATCCTGCTCGTCAACGGACCGAACCTGAACCTGCTCGGGGAGCGCGAGCCGCAGATCTACGGGGGCACCCCGCTCTCGGACATCGAGAAGATGGTGGAGGAGGCGTGCGCCGCCTACGGCCAGCCGCTCAAGGCCATTCAGTCGAACTACGAGGGGGCACTCCTCGACTTCTTGCAGGAGAACCGGCAGCAGGCGAAGGGCGTCATCATCAACCCGGGCGCGCTCAGCCACACGAGCTACGCGCTCCACGATTGCCTGAAGGCGCTCCCCTGCCCGACCGTGGAGGTGCACCTCTCCAACGTCCACGCGCGGGAGGAGTGGCGCCGCCACGACCTGGTGGCGCCCGCCACCCGGGGCCAGGTGGTCGGGCTCGGGCCCACCGGCTACTACTTCGCGGCGGTGTGGCTCTGCAGCCAGCTCGTCGAGCAAGCGGCCGAGCCCCTGGAGGCGGCGGACGGCGGGGCGCGCGCGGGGCTGCAAGGCGAGCTTGAGCCGCTGGTGGGCGGGGACTACGAGGGGTAGCGGTCGCCCGTGCCGCGCGTGGCGGTGCTGCTCCCGGCGCGGGACGCCGAACGCACCCTGCGAGCGGCGGCGGTCTCGATCCTGAGGCAGACGTTTCGGGACTTCCGGCTCGTCGCCGTGGACGACGGCTCGCGCGACGGGACCGGCGACCTCCTCCGGCGGCTCGCCGAGGTGGACGGACGCCTGGAGGTGGTGCGCGGCCCCGGGGAGGGCATCGCCCGGGCCCTTTGCCGGGGGCTCGACCGCTGCGACGCCGAGGTGGTGGCCCGCATGGACGCCGACGACGTCGCCCACCCGCGCCGCCTGGAGAGGCAGCTGGCGGCGCTCGACCAGGACGGCTCGCTGGCGGCGGTGGGATCGCGGGTGCGCCTCTTCCCGCGCCGGGCGGTGGCCGCCGGCATGCGACGCTACGCCGCCTGGCTGAACGGCCTCGTCACCGCCGAGCTCGTCTGGCGCGACCTCCTCGTCGAGGCGCCGCTCGTTCACCCCGCGTCCGCCATCCGGCGAGAGGCGCTCGAGCGCGCCGGCGGCTGGCGCGAGGGCGACTTCCCCGAGGACTACGACCTCTGGCTCCGGCTGGCGGCGGCCGGGGGCCGGCTCACCAACCTCCCCGAGGTCCTGCTCGACTGGCGCGAGTCGGAATCCCGGCTCACCCGCACCGACGGCCGCTACGCGCTCGCGCGCCACCAGGCGCTCAAGGCGGCCTGGCTGGCCGAGGGCGCGCTCCGCGGGAGGGGCGAGGTGGCGCTCTGGGGGGCGGGCGAGACCGGCCGCTCCTTCGCCCGCGCGCTCGCCCGGCACCGCATCCGGGTGGCGCTCTTCCTGGAGGTTGACCCGCGCAAGTTCGGCCGCCGGGTGGCCGGCGCCCCGGTGTACCCGTACTCGGAGGCGGGGCGGGCGCGCGGGCTGCCGCTCCTGGTGGCGGTGGGGGCCGTCGGTGCGCGCGACCTCATCCGGGCGGAGCTCGAGCGCCAGGGCTTCGAGGAGCTCCGCGACTACCGGTGCGTCGCCTGACGGTGCGGCGGCCGCGGCCGGGCGTGGTACCGTCGGGTCTCCGGAGGGAAGGTGCTGCTGCGGCTCATCAGCCAGTTCACCTACGCCGCCATCTTCGGGCTGCTCCTCGCCGGCGGGGTGGGGGTGCCGGTCCCCGAGGAGCTGGTGCAGCTCACCGCCGGGTACCTGGCGCGGCGCGGGGTGCTGCTCCTCGGGCCGGCCATCGTGGTCACCTGGGTGGGGCTCGTCACCGGGGACTTCCTCCTCTTCCGGCTGGGGAGGCGGCATGGGCCCCGGGTGCTCGACTCGAGGCACGTGCGGAGGGTCCTCACCCCGGCGCGGCGCGCCTTCATCGAACGCCACTTCGCCCGCCACGGCGTGCTCACCATCATGGCGGCGCGCCACGCCTCCGGCTTCCGCCTGCCGGTCTTCGCGTTCGCCGGCGCCTCCGGGGTGAGGAGCGCGACCTTCCTCCTCGCCGACGGCGCCTCCGCCCTCCTCTCGGTCCCCATGGTGGTGTCGGCCGGGTGGTACTTCGCCGGTCACATCGAGCAGATGAAGAAGCAGATCCGGCTGGTGGAGCTGGCGGTGGCGGCCGCGGTGGTCGCCATCTTCGTCGTCTGGGTGCTCGTGGTGCGCCGGAAGGAGCGGAGGGCCGATCCCGGGCGAGGGACTCCGTGAGCAGGGGGCGGGAGCTCGCCGCGCGCCGGCGCACCGGAGCGCCGCACCACCGGCGGGCCGCCTCTAGTCGAGCGAGACGTGCGACCGACGGGCGGTCCGGAAGAGGAGGAGCCCGAGGAGGGCGAAGAAGCCCACGCCCAGGAGCTGGTAGCCGCCCGAGCCGAGGAGGCGGGTGAGCGTCGGCTGCAGGTTGAGGTGGGTGGCGAAGAACTGGTCCACCGAGTCGTTCACCTGCAGCAGCGCCACGATCACCCCCATCAAGGCCCCGCCGGCGACCAGCCCGGTGGCGAAGAGGCTGCCGCCGCCGAGCTCGCTCTCTTCCACCTTCTCGCCCTTTCGGCCGGCGAGCCCGTCGACCGCCCCCTTGAGGGCCCCGCCCGCGAAGATGGGGAGCGTGGTGGAGAGCGGCAGGTAGGCGCCGACGGCGAAGGAGAGCGATTTCACTCCGCAGAGCTCCATCGTCACCGAGAGGAAGACGCCCACCAGCACGAAGGTCCAGTCCAAGTTCAGGGAAAGCAGCCCCTTGATGAGCGTGGCCATGAGCGTCGCCTGCGGCGCCGGGAACTTGTCCGACCCGATGGCGTGCACGATGCCGAGCGCTGCCTGCTGGGTGGTGGGCTTGTCGAGGACCTGGACGGTGAGGCCGATGACGAGCGAGGAGAAGATGGCGCCGACGAAGAGCGCCACCTGCTGGAAGCGCGGGGTGGCGCCGACGAGGAAGCCGGTCTTGAGGTCCTGGCTGGTGGCGCCGGCGTTGGCGGCGGCGATGCACACCATCCCCCCCACCACCAGGGCCATGGGCTCGTAGGCGCTCCCGGTCCAGCCCAGCCCTACGAACACCATGGCGGTGGCCATGAGCGTGGCGATGGTCATCCCGGAGATGGGGTTGGAGGAGGAGCCGATGAGGCCGACGATTCGGGAGGAGACGGTGACGAAGACGAACCCGAAGACCACGACCAGGAGGGCGATGAGGAACTTGTGGAGGACGGTGCGCCCCGGGACGATGGGCAGGAGCGTCAGCACCACCAACAGGCCCAGGCTGCCCGCCAGCACCGTCGCGAAGGAGAGGTCGCGCTCGGTGCGAAGGACGCCGCGCTCCCCGGCGCCGCTCCCCCGCAGCGAGCGGATGCTGTCGCGGAGCGACGACCAGATGGTGGGCAGCGTCTTGACGAGCGTGATGAAGCCGCCCGCCGCCACGGCCCCCGCCCCCACCTGGCGGATGTAGGCGCGATAGATGGCGTTCGGCACGTTGGCGAAGGTGTGGGCCACCGGGTCCCAGCCCCCGGGGCCGCCGGCGGTGGCGAGGTCCCTCATCATCCCGAGCTTCACGAGCTGGAGCGCCACCGCGTCGGGCGGGACGAGCACCGCCAGGAGCGGGATGAGCCCGAGCCAGGCGAGCACGCCGCCGGCGACGAGCACGCCGCCGATGCGCGGCCCGATGATGTAGCCCACCCCCAGGTACTCGGGCGTGATCTCCCCGTTCACGGTGGCCGAGGGGAGCCATTTGTTGGACTGCGCCGTCACCCAGGCCGGGACCTCGGCGATGACGTGGAAGACCTTCTGGAGCACGGCGTAGACGAGCGCCAGGCTTACCCCCTGGAAGGCGGTCTTGGCGAAGTCCCCGCCCCGGTCCCCGGCGATGAGCACCGAGGCGCAGGCGGCGCCCTCCGGGTACTGCAGCTGGCCGTGTTCCTTCACGATGAGCGACCGGCGCAGCGGGATCATCATCAGCACGCCGAGGATGCCGCCCACGAGCGACAGCAGGAAGAGCGTCAGGTAGTTGAAGTAGCCGCCCCCGACGCTCTGTCCCGTCCCCGGCACCGTCGAGAGGAAGAGGAACCCGGGCAGGGTGAAGACCACCCCGGCGGCGATGGACTCGCCGGCGGAGCCGGTGGTCTGGATGATGTTGTTCTCGAGGATGTTGGTGCGCAGGAGCTTGCGCCCGAGCGAGATGGCGATGACGGCGATGGGAATGGACGCCGAGACGGTGAGCCCGGCCTTGAGCGCCAGGTAGACGGTGGCGGCGCCGAAGAGGACGCCGAAGAGCGCGCCGGTGACGACGGCCTTCACCGTGAACTCGGGGATCACCCGGTCGGCGGGGACGTAGGGCCTGAAGTCCTTCGCGCCCTCACTCGGGGGGGTGGAGTTCATTCCGGGGCATCCTCTCCGTGGGTGTCGACCGCGCCTCGGGCCGGGAAGAAAGCACGTTTCCCTCGCGCCTGCCAGTCGCGGCGGGCCCGGCCTTTCCGCTAGAGGAGGGCGAGGCGCATCGCCCGGAAGTCCTCGGGCTCCGCCGCCTCGAGCGAGAGGCGCTCCCCGCTCGCCGGGTGGTCGAGCTCGAGCCGGAGGGCGTGGAGCATGACGCGCGGGATGGCGAGCGCCCCCAGCATGCGGGGCCCGCCGTAGCGGGCGTCGCCGAGCAGCGGGGCGCCCAGGTGGGCGAGGTGGGCGCGGATCTGGTGCGTTCGCCCCGTCTCCGGGCGAGCCTCGACGAGCGCCACCCCCCCCGGTCCGGTGGCGAGGGTTCGGTACGCGGTCGCCGCCGGCTCGCCATCCGGTCGCACCACGCGGCGGCCGGGGTGGCCGGTCCTTCCCTTCCCGAGCGGGGCCTCGATGCGCCCGGCCGGCGGAGACGGGGAACGGGCGCAGAGCGCGAGGTAGGTCTTTGCGGGCCTCCCCTGCCGGAAGTCGGCGGAGAGTTTCTGCGCCGCGGCCGCGGTGCGGGCGAGGACGGTGACCCCGCTCGTCTCCCGGTCGAGGCGGTGCACGAGCGTCACCTCCGCACCCAGGAGGGCGGAGACGAGCTCGGCCAGGTGCCCCCGGTCGCTCGTGAGCGTCGGCTGCGCCGGCACCCCCGAGGGCTTGTCCACCGCGGCCAGGTGCTCGTCGGCGTAGAGGAGCCTCTCCCGCCCGAGCGGCGCCGCGCCCTTGGCGGAGCGGTCTCCCTCCGAGAGGTTCACCACCACCTCCTGGCCGGGCCGCAGGAGCCGGCTCGCCACCTTGCAGCGCCGGCCGTCGAGGAAGACCCCGCCCTCGTCGAGGGCGCGCCGCGCCGCCCCGCGCGAGACGCCTCCGCGGGCGGCGATGAACCGGTCGATGCGCTCGCCCTCGTCGGCGGGGCCGGCGGAGAGCGCGAGGCGCTTCACGGCAGGCGCCGGGAGGAGGTCACGCCTCGGCCGCGGGACAGCCCCGGCAGCCCGCGCCCTTGGGCGCCTCGCAGGAGGGCCCGGCCGCCTTCTTGTAGTCGGTGGCGTGGAAGCCCGAGCCCCGGAAGGCGAAGGCGCCTGCGCTCATCACCTTCTTCACCGCGGACCCGCAGGCGTCGTGCCGGCGCAGCGGCGGCGCCGACATCTTCTGGATGGCGTCGAAGCGCCCGCACTTGGGGCAGTCGTACTCGTAGATGGGCATGGTTCCGATCTCTTCGCGCCGGCAGGGGCGGCGCCCGGGTTCGAGCCGGGGAAGGTAACGGTCTGGCGCGGGAAGTCAAGGCGGAGCGGCACCGCCCCCGCCCTTCGCCGCGGGGCCCTGCCGAGCCGCTCGCGGGATCGGGGGCGCGATCCGGGGTAGAACCCGTCCATGGACGGCGTCGACGTCGAGGAGGTCCGCTCGGAGATCGACGCGCTCTCGCGCAAGCTCGCCGAGGAGCGCTTCCGCCACGTCGCCGGGATCGAGGCGGAGCCCGCGCTGGCCGCGGCATTCCGGGCCCACGGTCGCGCCGCCCACAAGGACACGGTGGCCGCGCTCCGGGGGCAGGGCGAGGCCGAGCTTGCGCGGGCGGTGGCCGCGCTCCGGGCGGAACGGGCCGCGGCAGGGGAGGAGGAGGCCTGGCGGGCGGCGGAATCCGCGGCGAGCGGCGAGTGCCCGGGCGGCCGGTTGCCCCTCGGGGCCGCCGACCTCCGCGCCTCGGCCGAGGCCGATCGCGCCCGGCGGCTGGCATTCGAGCGCGGCGCGGCGGAGGCGGCCCGCTCCGCCGCTCCGCGACGCGAGGCGGCGGCAGAGGCGCGAGCCCGGGCGCGCGCGGAGATGGGGCTCGTCCCGCCCTGGGAGGCGGTGGTGGAGGGCGACGAACTCCTCAACGCCTCGGAGGACGCCTACCGCGAGGCACTCTCGTGGCTCGCCTCGCGCCAAGCGCTGCCCGCGCCGCCCTCGGGCGAGCTCGGGCGCGCCGACCTGCGTCACCTGCTCGGGCTGCGCGCTTACGACGGCCTCTTTCGCCCCCAGCTCCTCGCGGCCGAGCTCCGCCGGGCCTTCCTGGGCCTCGGGCTCGACCCCGAGCCGGTGCGGGTCGACGCGGAGGAGCGGCCGGCGAAATGGCCGGGCGCGCACGCGTTCGAGGGGCGCGTCTCCTTCCGGCGGCAGGGCGGGGTCGCCGACTGGCTCGGGCTCTTCGCCGCAGTCGGCGCCGCGGTTGCGGCCCGGGCGAGTCCCCCGAGCCGGCGGGCTCGGCACTTCCCCGCGGCGCTCGGCGCGCTCGCCTCCTCGCTCCTCCTCGCGCCGCGCTTCCTGGAGCGGGCGCTCGGCGTCGAGCGCCGGCATCTACCCGACGTCGTGCGCGGAGTGGCGCTGAGGCGGCTCTTCGAGCTCCGGGTGCGAGCGGCGGCGCTCCGGGTGGCGGCGGAGTCGGAGCGCGGCCTGACCGGGGCCGCCTGGCGGCGAGCCCACCGCGAGGCGCTCGGGGCCGCGGCCCTGGCCACCTGGCCCGACGGGCTCGCCGCCCGCGACTCGGATGCGGACCTCCTCTTCACCTCGCTCGCCGGAGCGGCGTGGGGGGAGAAGCTGCGCCGCGAGCTGGTGGAGCGGTACGACGAGGACTTCTTCCTGAACCCCCGCACCCCGGGCGCGCTCTCCGGTCTGCTCGCGGCCGGCTCGCCGGGGCCGGAGACGGAAAAGCCCCCGATCGCGCTGGCGTCGAGGGCTCTCGCCAAGGCGATCGAGGGGGGGAGCTAGTGGCTCGGCCCCTTCTTGCGGAGCGCGCGGATGATCTTCTCCTTCGACCGCGACCCCCGCGGAGACGCGGCCGCGGGGCGCTCCTGGCGCTCGCGGAGCTTGAGGAAGGTCTCGATCTCGATGGCGCGCAGCTCGATCTCCAGCTCCTCGTTGCCCTGCCCAACCCATTCGAGGGCGTCCTTACGAGGCAAGGAGGCGCCCAGCCGCATCCGCATCACCTTCTCCTCGGAAGGAGCGAGCTCGCGCGTCCCGCTCCGCCGGAGCACGGACTGCGCGGCTGCCTCGGTGACCACCGCCTGGGCCGTCTTCCTCGTCGTCATTACTGGGACCTCGCTCGTCACGTCGTCCATGCGCGCCATGGCCTCGCCTCTCGAGTGTCATCGTAGGCCGCGCCCCCTCGCTGTCCATTTTTCAGGTGACAAGGTGCGCAAGTGTGTGATTCTTCGGCTGATCGCGGCGCACGATATCGGGCCCTCCGACGGATGAAGCGAAGTCCGACCGTCAAGAAATCGTCGCGGCCGCCGTCCTCGGATCTCCGCGGCCGCACGCGTCAATAAAGGGATGCTTGCGCGAGGGCGACGGCCCTCGGAACAGGCGGGGAGGCACGAAATGGGCGACTGGCGCGAGCATCTCCTGGAGGACGAAGGGCGGATCGCCGAGCTCCTGCGCTCGTCTCGACGGGTGGCGGTGCTGGGGATGAAGACCGAGGCGGAGAGCGGCCAGGCGGCCTTCTACGTCCCGAAGTACCTCCAGGATCGCGGCGTGGAGGTCGTCCCGGTGCCGGTCTACTTCCCGGAGGCGACGCAGATCCTCGGAGCCCAGGTCTACCGCAAGTTGGTGGACGTGCCCGGACCGATCGACATCGTCGACGTCTTCCGCCGGCCAGCGAGCATCCCGGCGCACCTTTCCGACCTCCTCGCCAAGCGCCCCCGGGCGGTTTGGTTCCAGCTCGGCATCCGCAACGACGCGGCGGCGGAGGAGCTGGCGCGGGCGGGCATCCTGGTGGTGCAGGACCGCTGCCTGATGGTCGACTGGCGGCGCCACGTCGGGTAGCGGCGGGCGCCGCTACTCCGAGTCCGGCTCCGGTTCCGGCTCCACCTCGCTCGCCGGCGCCTTCTTCTTGCGCAGGCCGGCCGCCTCCAGGGCGCGGGCCACCCCCTTCGGCTTCCGCTCGTCGGGGAGCACCTCGCTCGGAGGTGCGACCGCGCCCACGGCGTCGCCGAGCGCGGTGATGCGGGCCGCCACGTCGAGGTCGACCCGCGCCCCCGGATCGTCGCGCACGCGGAAGGCGGCGCGCAGGAGCACCTGGAGCGGGACCCCGGTGGCGAGGTCCGCCCAGAGCTCCCCGTCCGCCGAGAGCGGCTCGCGGCCGTCGAGGAAGGCGAGGCGCTTGCGGGTGTCGTCGTCGGCGCCGCCTCCCGGCGGTGACTCTCCCAGCCGCGAGACCCCGGCCGAGAAGGAGCCGCGATCGAGCACCAGCGAGAAGCGCCGCGCCGGACGACCCAGGTACCTTCCGTCGCCGCGGGGAACGGCCTTGAGCGAGCCGCCGAGCAGGTCGGCGAGGTCGGCGGCGGCGAGGTAGCTCTCCTCGCGGAAGCGCCGGGCGTCCCGCCCTCGGTCGGTGGGGCGCTCGCGCCAGGCACCCGAGGCCGCATAGCGGCTCCGGGCGTAGGTCATGCCCTTCACCCAGATCACGTGCTTGCCGGTCTCGAACCCGGGGCCCTGGCCGGGGTCGATGTCGCTCTCGACGGAGAACTCGCCGCTCGCGAGCTGCCGGAGCCGGTGGCGCTCGGTCGCCTGCTGGCGCGAGCCGCCGCGGGTGACGCTCCACGAGACGGTGCCCGACCAGTCGAAGGAGCCGACGCGGGCGGCGGACTCGTCGGCGGAGAGGCGCAGCGAGGACTCCGGGTGTTGCCAATCGAAGGCGGCGCCGCGCCCCTCGGGGCGGGGCGCGGGCGTGCGCTCCGGCCGCTTGCAGCCGGCGAGGGCGAGGGCGAGGGCGAGGAAGACCGGGGCGCGCACCGCGCCCACTGTACGACGCGAGGGCGGGCCGCGCCACGGCGGGGCGGGAGGCTCAGGCAGGCCGGCGGAGCGCCGGCGCCCGCCGCAGCTCGAGCGGCTCGCTCTCGGCCGCGCTCTTCGCCACGTCGGCGAAGGTCACCTTGCCGTCCGCCCACAGCAGGCGGTCGCAGCGGTGGAGGAGCTCCTGGAGGCCGCGTCCGGTGACGGCGGAGATGGCGACGCAGTCCCTTGCGTGAGCCGCGCCCTCCCCCTCGCCCGCCGGGAGGCGGTCGATCTTGTTCAGCACCAGCAGTCGCGGCGTCTCCGCGAGCCCCAGTTCGCCCAGGATCGACTCGACCGCCCCCACGTGGTCGTCGAGGTGCGGATCGGAGGCGTCGGCGACGTGCAGGAGCAGGTCCGCGTCCCCGAGCTCTTCCAGGGTGGCCCGGAAGGCGTTCACCAGGTCGGAGGGGAGGTCGCGGATGAAGCCCACCGTGTCGGTGATGATCACCTCGCGGTCGCGGGGAAAGCGCAGCCGGCGGCTGGTGGGGTCGAGAGTGGCGAAGAGCTTGTCCTCGGCGAGGACCGCCGAGTCGGTGAGCGCGTTCAGGAGCGTCGACTTCCCGGCGTTGGTGTAGCCGACGATGGAGAGGATGGGCAGGCCGCGGGCGTTGCGGCGCTTGCGCCGCACCTGGCGGTCGGCGGAGAGCGCCTCGATGCGGCGTTCGAGCTGGGTAATGCGGTCGCGAACGCGGCGGCGGTCGATCTCCAGCTTCGTCTCGCCGGGCCCGCGGCCGCCGATGCCGCCGGCGAGCCGGGAGAGCGAGTCGTCGCGCCCCACCAGTCGCGGGTAGAGGTACTTGAGCTGGGCCAGCTCCACCTGGAGCTTGCCGTCGGCGGACTGCGCGCGCTGGGCGAAGATGTCGAGGATGAGCTGGGTGCGGTCGAGGATCTTGAGGCTCGTCGCCTCGGCGATGTGGATGGCCTGGGAGGGAGACAGGTCGGCGTCGAAGATGATGACGTCGGCCATGACCTGCATGGACCGAAGCAGGATGTCCTCGAGCTTGCCCTTGCCGATGAGCGTGCGCGGGTCCGGGTCGCGCCGCATCTGCAGGGTCGAGTCGACCACCTCCACCCCGGCGGTGCGAGCCAGCTCGCGCAGCTCCTCCAGCGAGGCCTCGGCGGCGGTGCGGTCGCGGCCGCGCCCGCCCACCCCCACCAGGATGGCGCGCTCGCGCCCCTCGGTGCGCCGGGCGGTGCGCGCGCGCGCGAACTCGTCCTCGAGCGCCTGCGCCCCGGCGGCGGCGTCGTAGCCGAGGTCGTGGACGGTGGGGGCGGTCTCGTCCTTCCACAGCGCCCCCTGCGGGTTCTCGGGCAGGAGGTGTGCGAGGTAGACCCTGCCCGGGAGTCCCTCGGGCAGGACCTCGAGCGCCGCCACCAGGTCGAGCCGCAGCAGCGCCAGGTCGGTGTGATCGTCGCGGGTGAGCGCCTCGCCGCGCAGGTGGGTGTGCACGAGCCTGAGCCCGCGCAGGCGGTGGGAGCCGGCGCGGGCGCGCCCCACGTCGGGAAGCTCCAGCTTCTGGGCGTCGCCGACGATCACCCACTGGACGTCGCCCTTGCGGTCGAGGAGCACGCCCACCTGGCGGTTCGTCTCGCGAGAGATCTCGGTGAGGTGGCGGGCGAGCTCGGGAGAGACGACCTGGGAGGAGTCGACGCGACGACGGTAGGTTCTTCTGAGCGCGTGGACCTGGGCCTGCTTGAGCCCGAGCGTGTTCCCGAAGACGTCGTGCATCCCGTTCCGGGAGCATAGCGGGGAGGCCGCCGGTGGGCCACAGCCCGTTGGCCGCTCTCCCCACCCCGACCACTCCCCCCTGTCCTACGCCCTCGGGGTGGCACCTGCGGCGCCCGTCGCCTAACATGCGCGCCGTCGTGCGCCATGCCCTCAAGACGATCCGACGCCTGGTGGTGAAGGTCGGCACCGGCACCCTCACCGACGCGGCGGGGCGCTTCGACCGCCAGAACTGCGAGCGGCTCGCCCGCGAGCTCGCCGGGGTGGCGATCGACCGGAGGCTCGTCGTCGTCTCCTCCGGGGCCATCGCCCTCGGGGCCGAGCGGCTCGGGCTCAAGCGCGGCCAGGGGAAGCCCTGGGATATCGCCACCAAGCAGGCGTGCGCGGCGGTGGGGCAGCCGGACCTCATGGCGGAGTGGGGGCGAGCCTTCGCCTCCCACGGGAGGTCGGTGGCCCAGGTGCTGCTCACCGCCGACGACCTCGCCAGCCGCAAGCGCTTCCTCAACGCCCGGCGCACGCTCGCGCGCCTGATGGACGACGGCGTCGTCCCGGTGGTGAACGAGAACGACACCGTGGCGGTGGACGAGATCAAGGTGGGCGACAACGACAGCCTGGCGGCGCTGGTGGCCACCTGCATCGAGGCCGAGGCGGTCGCCATGCTCACCGACGTGGAGGGGCTCTACGACCGGGACCCGCGTCGGCCGGGAGCGCGCATGCTCGGGGAGGTGGCCCGCGTCACCCCCGAGGTGGAGCGCATGGCCGAGGGCGCCGGAAGCGAGCGTAGCGTGGGAGGGATGATCACGAAGCTCAAGGCGGCGAAGCGCCTCGCGGCGCAGGGGGTGGCGACCGCGCTCCTCTCCGGCCGCCGCGCCGGGGCCGTCGCCGCGCTCCTGGCGGGCGAGCCGGTGGGGACCTTCTTCCTGCCGCAGGCGGCGCTCTCCAAGGGGCGCCGCGGCTGGCTGGCGGTGGCGGCGCGCGGAAAGGGGACGATCCTCGTCGACGCCGGGGCCCGCCGGGCGCTGGTGGAGCAGGGCAAGAGCCTCTTGCCCTCGGGCGTGCGCGCGGTGGAAGGGCAGTTCGGGGTGGGAGACCCGGTCGACATCGCCCAGGATCGCGGTCACCCGTTCGCCCGGGGTCTCGCCGGCTACGGGGCCGAAGAGGTGCGAAAGATCGCCGGGTTGAAGACGGGAGAGATCGAGAAGGTCCTCGGCTATAAGTATCTGGACGAGGTGATCCACCGCAACGACCTGGTGCTCCTCGACGCCGGGCAGGACGAGACCTTGCGATGACCGAGACGAAGGGCGACGGCGCGGACCTGGCGAGGAGGATGCGGTTGCTCGCCGAGGAAGCGCGGATGGCGGCGCGCGCCCTCTCCCGCGCCGAGACCCGACAGAAGGACCTGGCGCTCCGCGAGGCGGCGAGCGCCATCGGGCGGCACCGCAGCGAGATCCTGGAGGCGAGCCGGGCCGACGTCGAGCAGGCCCGGAAGGCGGGGCAGCCGGCTGCCTTCCTGGACCGCCTGGCGCTCGACCCGGCGCGGCTGGAGGGGATCGCCGCGGCCCTCGGAGAGGTGGCCTCCCTCCCGGATCCGGTGGGAGAGGTCACCTCCAGCTGGAGGCGGCCGAACGGGCTCTCGGTGCGGAAGGTGCGCATCCCGCTCGGGGTGGTGCTGATGGTCTACGAGGCGCGGCCCAATGTCACCGTAGAGGCCGCCGCCCTCTGCGTGAAGAGCGGGAATGCCGTCATCCTGCGGCCGGGATCGGACGCGCTCCGCTCGTCGCAGGCGCTCGCCGCCGCGTTCGCGGACGGGCTCGAGCGCGCCGGCCTGCCGCCCGCCTCGGCGCGGGTGGTCCCGGTTCCCGACCGCGAGGCGACCTACGCGCTGCTGGCCCTCGACGACCTCATCGACCTCGCCATCCCCCGCGGGGGCCCGAGCCTCATCCGGGCGGTGGCGGAGCGCTCCCGCGTACCGGTGGTGAAGCACTACCAGGGCGTCTGCCACCTGTTCCTCGACGAGACGGCTCCAGTGGACGAGGCGGTGGCGTTGGCGATGAACGGCAAGGTGCAGCGGCCGGGCGTCTGCAACGCGCTCGAGTGCCTGCTCGTGCACCGGAACGCGGCCGAGCGGCTCCTCCCACCGGTGGGCCGGGCGCTCGCCGGCGCCGGGGTGGAGCTGCGCACCGACCCGGGATCGCTCGCCATCCTGCAGCGCGCCGGAGTGCCCTGCGTGCCGGCCCGGGAGGACGACTACGGCAAGGAGTTCCTCGACAAGATCCTGGCGGTGCGAGTGGTGGGCGACCTCGACGGCGCCCTCGACCACATCGCCCGCTACGGCTCGATGCACACCGAGGCCATCCTGACGAAGGACATCGACCACGCCTGGCGCTTCGAGCGGGAGGTCGTCGCCAGCGCCGTGATGGTGAACGCGTCCACGCGATTCAACGACGGCGGCGAGCTCGGGCTCGGCGCCGAGATCGGCATCTCCACCACCAAGCTCCACGCCTTCGGCCCGATGGGCCTCGCCGAGCTCACCACGCAGAAGTACGTGGTCGAGGGCCGGGGACACGTGAGGACCTGAATGGCGAAAGCTCCGAGGTCGAGGCGGCCAGCTGCTTCGCGCACGAAGGGCAGGACGGCGAGGGCGGGAGGCGTTGCGGCGGGAAGGCCCTCGAAGTCGAAGAGAGCCCGGGCCGCGAAGGGAGGGCATGCCGCCCCCGCCCCCCGCTCGGCGAAGCTCCGCGAGCGAAAGCGCCGCCCCCCCGCTCCCCCGCCTCAGGCGGAGGTGGCGGCACCGGTGCGTCTCGAGCCCGACGAGGGGCAGGACCGGGCGCTCGTGGCGGTCCAGGTAGGCCTCGACAAGAAGGCGGAGGAGCCGGTGGTCCTCGACGTCCGGGGCCTGTCGGGGGTCGCCGACTACTTCGTCGTCATGAGCGCCGACAGCGATCGCCAGGCGGCGGCCATCGCCGACGCGGTGGACGACCGGCTGGAGGGGCTGGGCGCCACCCGCCTCGGCAGCGAGGGACGCAGCGGCGGCGGGTGGGTCCTCCTCGACTACGGCAGCGTGGTGGTCCACGTGATGGGGCCGGAGACGCGCAGGTTCTACGACCTCGAGGGGCTGTGGGCCGACGCCCCGCGGGTGCCCGTCGGCTGAAGGCGCGGGTCGGGGCCTCCGGCGAGCGTCACCGATCGTGATGACCGGACCGCGGCGCCGCCGCGCTCCGAGGGATCCGCGACGAGCCCCCTCCGCGGCTCGCTCTTGATCTCCGTCAATTTATGTTCCTCGCGACCCCGCAGGCGGTGGCGAATCGCCCGGGGGCGGCTTGCTCAAGTGCCCGGTCGCCTTGCTACAATGGCCGGCCACGCCTCGCGTGCCCCCTCGGAAGGCGGGCGCAACCCGCGCCCGACCGGTGTCCCGGTCCGGTCGCGAGGCCCACACACCGCGCTGCTCTTCGCAAGAAGGCGCGGACCCGAACGGTCGGAGGACGCATGTCCCAAGAGCGGCGAATGGTGACCATGGACGGCAACGAGGCAGTGGCCTCTGTCGCCCACCGCACGAACGAGGTCATCGCCATCTATCCCATCACTCCCTCCTCCAACATGGGCGAGTGGGCGGACGAGTGGTCGGCGCTCGGGAAGAAGAACATCTGGGGTGCGGTCCCGACCGTGGTGGAGATGCAGTCCGAGGGAGGGGCCTCGGGCGCGGTGCACGGCGCGCTGCAAGGCGGCGCCCTCACCACCACCTTCACGGCCTCGCAGGGCCTGCTGCTCATGATCCCGAACATGTTCAAGATCGCGGGCGAGCTCACCTCGTTCGTGATGCACGTTTCGGCGCGGGCGGTGGCGACGCACGCGCTCTCGATCTTCGGCGACCACTCCGACGTGATGGCGGTGCGCCAGACCGGGTTCGGGCTGCTCTCCTCCAACTCGGTGCAGGAGGCCCACGACTTCGCGCTCATCTCGCAGCGCGCCTCGCTCAAGTCCCGCGTCCCCTTCCTCCACTTCTTCGACGGGTTCCGCACCTCGCACGAGGTGGCGAAGATCGAGCTCCTCGCCGACGACGACCTCCGCAGGATGATCACCGACGATCTGGTGGCGGCGCACCGCGCCCGCGCCCTCTCGCCCGACGCCCCGGTGGTGCGCGGGACCGCCCAGAACCCCGACGCCTTCTTCCAGGCGCGCGAGGCCTGCAACCTCTACTACCAGGATGCCCCCGAGGCGGTGCAGGCCGCCATGGACGACTTCGCCAAGGTGGCCGGTCGCAAGTACCAGCTCTTCGACTACGTCGGTCACCCCGAAGCCGAGCGCATCATCGTCATGATGGGGTCGGGGGCCGAGGTGACGCACGAGACCGTGGAGCACCTGGTGGCGCAGGGGGAGAAGGTGGGGCTGGTGAAGGTCCGCCTCTACCGCCCCTTCTCGCTCGGCCACTTCATGGCGGCCCTGCCGCGCACCACCACCGCCATCGCCGTCCTCGATCGCACCAAGGAGCCGGGCGCGCTCGGCGAGCCCCTCTACCAGGACGTGGTCACTGCCCTGCGAGAGGCGCAGCAGGCGCACATCGACCGCTTCCACCACGAGATCACCGTCATCGGGGGGCGCTACGGACTCTCCTCCAAGGAGTTCACCCCCGGGATGGTGAAGCCCGTCTTCGACGAGCTCGCCCGGGCCCGCCCCAAGCGCCACTTCACCGTGGGAATCCACGACGACATCACCCACCTCTCGCTCCCCGTCGACGCCTCCCTCGACACCGAGGGAAAGGACGTGGTGCGCTGCCACTTCTGGGGCCTGGGCGCCGACGGCACCGTGGGCGCCAACAAGAACTCCATCAAGATCATCGGCGAAGACACCCCCAACTTCGCCCAGGGATATTTCGTCTACGACTCGAAGAAGTCGGGCAGCGTGACCGTCTCGCACCTCCGGTTCGGTCCGCACCAGATCCGCTCCTCCTACCTCGTCAACCGAGCCAACTTCGTCGCCTGCCACCAGTTCGGCTTCCTGGAGAAGTACGAGATGCTGGAGGCGGCCGAGAAGGGCGCGGTGTTCCTCCTCAACTCCCCCTTCCCGCGGGAGGAGATCTGGGAGCACCTCCCGCTCGAGGCGCAGAAGGCGATCCTGGAGAAGAACCTGCGCTTCTTCGTCATCGACGCGGTCAAGGTGGCGAAGGAGACGGGGATGGGCGGGCGCATCAACACCATCATGCAGACCTGCTTCTTCGCCATCTCCGGCGTGCTCCCGCGCGAGCGGGCCATCGACCTCATCAAGAAGGCCATCGAGAAGACCTACGGTCGCAAGGGCGCCGAGGTGGTCCGCAAGAACTTCGAGGCGGTGGACCAGACGCTGAACCACCTCCACCCGGTGGACCTCGCCGGTAAGAAGGCGACCGGCCGGCCGCGGCCGCCGCTCGTCTCGGAGAAGGCCCCCGACTTCGTGAAGAGGGTCACCTCGCTCATGCTCGCCGGCAAGGGCGACCTCCTGCCGGTGAGCGCCTTCCCCGTCGACGGCACCTGGCCCTCGGGCACCGCCCGCTGGGAGAAGCGCGCCATCGCCCTCGAGATCCCGGTCTGGGACTCTCCGCTGTGCATCCAGTGCAACAAGTGCGCGCTCATCTGCCCGCACGCCGCCATCCGCGCCAAGTTCTACCCGTCGTCCGATCTCGCCGACGCCCCCTCGACCTTCAAGTCGATGGACTTCCGCTCCGCCGACTTCAAGGGGATGAAGTACACCATCCAGGTGGCCCCGGAGGACTGCACCGGCTGCCGCGTGTGCGTGGAGTTCTGCCCCGCCGAGTCGAAGACGCAGAAGGGGCACAAGGCCATCAACATGGCGGAGATGGCGCCGCTGCGCGAGTCCGAGCGGCGCAACTTCGACTTCTTCCTCGACCTGCCCGAGCCCGACCGCACCAAGGTCAAGCTGGACGTGAAGGGGACGCAGTTCCTCGAGCCCCTCTTCGAGTTCTCCGGAGCCTGCGCCGGCTGCGGCGAGACTCCCTACGTCAAGCTGCTCACCCAGCTCTACGGCGACCGCGCCATCATCGCCAACGCGACCGGTTGCTCCTCCATCTACGGGGCGAACCTGCCCACGACGCCCTACACACTGAACGAGGCGGGGCGCGGCCCGGCCTGGGCGAACTCGCTCTTCGAGGACAACGCCGAGTTCGGTCTCGGGATCCGCCTGGCGGTGGACAAGCTCGAGGAGCAGGCCCGCCTCCTGCTCCGCGGCCTCTCCGGCTCGGTGGGCGGCGAGCTGGTGAAGGAGCTCATCGAGGCCGACCAGTCGAGCGAGGCGGGGATCGAGGCCCAGCGAGCCCGCGTCGCCGCCCTGAAGCGCAAGCTCCACTCCCTGGACGCCAGCGGGGCGCGCCAGCTGGAGCGCGTCGCCGAGTACCTGGTGAAGAAGAGCATCTGGATCGTGGGCGGCGACGGCTGGGCCTACGACATCGGCTACGGCGGGCTCGATCACGTCATCGCCATGGGGCGCGACGTGAACATCCTGGTGCTCGACACCGAGGTCTACTCCAACACCGGAGGCCAGGCCTCGAAGGCCACCCCCATGGGGGCGGCGGCCAAGTTCGCCATGGGAGGCAAGGCGGTCCCGAAGAAGGACCTGGCCATGCTCGCCATGACCTACGGCCACCCCTACGTCGCCCGGGTGGCCATGGCCGCGAAGGACGTGCAGACCGTGAATGCCTTCAAGGAGGCGGACAGCTATCCCGGCACCTCGGTGATCGTGGCCTTCAGCCACTGCATCGCGCACGGCTACGACATGGCCGACTCGATCGTCCACCAGGAGATGGCGGTCGACTCCGGCTACTGGCCCCTGTTCCGCTACGATCCGCGACGGGCGGTGAACGGCGAGAGCCCGCTCAAGCTCGACTCGGGCATCCCCAAGGTCTCCCTGGCCGAGTTCATGGCGAAGGAGACCCGCTTCCGCATGGTGGAGCAGCTCGACCCCGACAACTACAAGAAGCTGGTGGCCGAGGCCGAGCGGCTGGCCAAGGAGAAGTACGCCCTCTACGAGCAGCTGGCGCGCGCCATGAACCCGGCGAACCTGGTGCCGGGAGCGGCCGCGTCCCTGCCCGCCCCGTCGAAGCCGAAGGCGCAGGCGTAAAGGGAGAGGGCGCGCCGATGCGGGCGGGGCCCCCCGGGCCCCGCCCCCTAGCGGAACAGGTCGGCGCCGAGCTTCACCACCAGCGCCGCGACCACGAGGAGCACCACCCAGCGCACCACCCGGTCGCCTCCCCGGATGGCGAGGTGGGCCCCGAGGGTGCCGCCGAGGAACTGGCCGGCCGCCATGGGAAGGGCCACCGCCCACACCACCAGCCCGCGCGACGCGAAGATCGCCACCGCGGCCAGGTTGGAGGCGAAGTTCACCACCTTGGCGTCCGCCGAGGCCCTCTGCATCCCCGCCCCGAGGATCACCACGAAGGCGAAGATGAGGAAGGTGCCGGTCCCGGGGCCGAAGAAGCCGTCGTAGGCGCCGATGACCGCCGCGATGGCGGGTTCCACCCAGGCCGGCCGCGGCCGGTCCGCCGCCGGCGCCGCCGGCGCGGCGGGGCGGAGCGCCAGCACCAGCGCCACCACCACGAGGAGCGTGAGGACGAGCGGGCGCAGCGCCGCCGGAGGCACGACGAGCACCAGGGCCGCGCCGCCCAGGGAGCCCACCAGGCCGAAGGGGAAGGTGCGCACCGCCATGCGGCCGTCGACGAGCCCGGCGCGCGCGAAGCGCAGCAGGGCCGCCGCCGAGCCGAAGACGCTCTGCCCCTTGTTCGTCCCGAGCGCCAGCGCCGGCGGGAGCCCGGCGGCGAGGAGCGCGGGCACGGTGACGAGGCCTCCGCCCCCGCCGATGGCGTCCACCGCTCCCGCCGCGAAGGCCGCCAGGGCGAGGAGGAGGATCGACGAGGCGGGGAGGCTCACTCCGGCAGGTGGGGGCGGCGGATGCGGGAGCTCGGGTCCTGCTGGCGGCGCTCGTACTCCGACCCCAGAAGCGGAGACGAGACGAGGAAGTCGGCGGTGGCGCGGTTGCAGGCGGTCGGGATGTTGTAGAGCACGGCGATGCGCAGGAGCGCCTTCACGTCGGTGTCGTGCGGAAGCGGCTCGAGCGGGTCCCAGAAGAAGATGAGGGCGTCGAGGTCCCCGCCGGCGATCATGGCCCCGAGCTGCTGGTCCCCGCCGAGCGGGCCCGAGAGGAGGCGGTGGACCTCGAGGCCCACGCGCTCGGCGATGAGCCGGCCGGTGGTCCCGGTCCCGTAGAGCCGGTGCCGCTCCAGCGTCCCCTTGTTGTAGGAGGCCCAGTCGAGCAGGTCGGCCTTGCAGTTGTCGTGCGCCACGAGAGCGAGGCGCTTGCGCGCCCCCATCCGGATCGCCGGGACGCCGGACGCAGGCGTCGGTTCGTTCTTCATGCGGGCCTACTGTATCGCAGCTGCGCCGCGCGCGCCGCGCGGTTAAGTGACGACTCCATGGCCATCCGCCTCGTCCTCTGGTCGGATTTCGTCTGACCCTTCTGCTTCATCGCCGAGGCGAGCAGCCTGGTCAGGCTGCAGAGGGACTACGAGATCGAGCTCGACTGGCGCGGGTTCGAGCTGCACCCGGGAACGCCGCGGGGCGGGATGTCGCTCTCCGACATGTTCGGTGCCGAGCGCAGCCGGCAGATGCGCCGTTACCTGCTCGACTTCGCCGCCCGGGCCGGGGTCGAGGGGATGGTGGTGCCGGAGCACAAGCCGAACACCCGGCGGGCGCTCGCCCTCGCCGAGCACGCCCGCGATCGCGGCCGCCTGCACCCGGCGCGGACGAACCTCATGAACGCCTACTGGCGCGAGGGCCTCGACGTCGAGAGCGACGCGGTCCTGCGCCACGCGGCCCGGGCGAGCGGGCTCGATCCGGAGGCGGCGCTCTCGGCCATCGAGAGCCCCGCCATCCTCGCGCGGGTCGACGCCATGGGAGCGGAGGCGGCGCGGGAGGGGGTGACGGGCATCCCCACCTTCTTCGTGGGGGACCGCGTCGTCGTGGGGGCCCAGCCGTACCCGGTCCTCTCCGCCGCGGCGGAGGCGGCGGGCGCGCCGCGCCGCTCGGGCCAGTGAGGGCGGCGGGGGGCGGGCGCCCCGCCGCGAAGTTGGCCAAGCGGGCGGCCGCGGAGGACACTTTCGCCGTGCGCATCCGAGTGCTGTCGGTCGGCCGCGACCGGTCCGGCCTGTTCGCCCCGGCGGTGGAGGAGTACGCGACCCGGCTGGCGCGCTACGCCCGCTTCTCCCTGGAGGAGGTGCCGGAGGCCCGGCGCGCCGCCGGGACGCCTCGCGCCCGGGAGGAGGAGGGGGCCTCGCTCCTCGCCCGCCTCCGCGAGGGCGAGAGGGTGGTGGCGCTCGACGAGCGCGGAAAGGAACTCGGGAGCCTGGAGCTGGCGCGCCGGGTCGAGGCCTGGCTGGCGGCGGGCCGGGACGTGACGCTCGTCGTGGGCGGCTCGGACGGGCTCGCCGACTCGGTGCGGGCGCGGGCCCAGGAGACCCTGTCCCTCTCCCGCCTCACCCTGGCGCACCGGCTCGCACGCCTGGTCCTGGCGGAGCAGCTCTACCGGGCCTTCACCATCCTGCGCGGGGAGCCCTACCACAAGTGATCGCGGGCGCGAGGCCCGCTTCCGGGAGAGGGGAGGGCCACGGCGGCCTTGAGAACCCGCCCTCCGCCCCTTACCATGCGGGCCTCCCACTCTCCGCCCGCTCTCGAGGGCGTCGCGAGGTGTTCCTTGCCCAAGGTGAAGCCGGTGCTGCTCGTGGTCCTCGACGGCTGGGGCCTCCGCGCCGAGCGGGAGGCGAACGCCATCGCTCTCGCCGGGACGCCGAACATGGACAGGCTCACGAAGGAGTTCCCCTCGGCTCCGCTCAGGACCTCGGGCCTGGCGGTCGGCCTGCCCGAGGGGCAGATGGGCAACTCGGAGGTCGGCCACACCAACCTCGGGGCGGGGCGCATCGTCTACCAGGACCTGGTGCGCATCAACCGCTCCATCGAGGACGGGTCGTTCTTCCAGATCCCGGCACTGCTCGAGGTGGCGCGCAAGGCCAAGGCCTCCGGGGGAGCGCTCCATCTCATGGGGCTCGTCTCCGACGGCGGCGTCCACAGCCACGTGGAGCACTTGCACGCCTGCCTGGACCTGGCCCGGCGCGAGGGGGTGGCGCGCGCCTTCGTGCACGCCTTCCTGGACGGCCGCGACACCCCGCCCAAGTCCGGACTGGGCTACATGGAGTCGCTGGAGAAGAGGCTGCGCGAGAAGGGCTTCGGCAGGGTGGCCACCGTGATGGGGCGCTTCTACGCCATGGACCGGGACAAGCGCTGGGACCGGGTGAAGGAGGCCTTCGACGCCATGGTGAGGAGCGTCGGCCACCGGGCCGCCTCGGGCGTGGCCGCGGTGGAGCAGGCGTACGGGCGCGGAGAAACGGACGAGTTCGTGAGGCCGACGGTGCTGGTGAACGGGGGCGGGGAACCGGTGGCACGGGTGAAGGACGGCGACGCCATCCTCTTCTTCAACTTCCGCGCCGATCGGGCGCGCGAGATCACCCGGGCGTTCACGGAGCCCGACTTCCACGCCTTCGACGCCTCGGGCCGCCCGCACCTCTCCTCCTACGTGTGCATGGCGGAGTACGACAAGACCTTCGGCCTGCCGGTGGCGTTCGGTCCCGATCAGCCGACCGAGATCTTCCCGGAGATGGTGTCCCGGGCCGGCCTGAAGCAGCTGCGCTGCGCCGAGACCGAGAAGTACGCGCATGTGACCTTCTTCTTCAACGGCGGCCGCGAGGAGGTCCTGCCGGGCGAGGACCGGATCCTCGTGCCCAGCCCCCGCGACGTGAAGACCTACGACCAGAAGCCGGAGATGAGCGCGCGCGAGGTCACCGACAAGGTGGTGGAGGCGATCCGCTCGCGCCAGTACGGCTTCGTGCTCGTGAACTTCGCCAACCCGGACATGGTGGGGCACACCGGGATCCTGGAGGCGGCGGTGAAAGCGGTGCGGGTCGTGGACGAGTGCGTCGGCAGGCTCTGGAAGGCGGCGAGCGAGGCTGGCATGGCGATGCTCGTCACCGCCGACCACGGCAACTGCGAGATGATGATCGATCCGCAGACCGGGGAGCCGCACACCGCCCACACCCTGGGGCCGGTTCCCTTCATCCTCGCCGACCCCGAGCTCCGGGGAGCGAAGCTCCGCCAGGACGGGGTGCTCGCGGACGTGGCGCCGACGGCGCTGCAGGTCATGGGGCTGGCGCAGCCCAAGGAGATGAAGGGGTTGGGGCTCCTCCTCCGCTAGGGAGCCCGGCTCGCACGCCCCCCCGCTCACGCCTCGCATCGGCACCTCGGAAAACGAAGACGTTGCTGGAATTCCCGGGCCGTTCCGAGGGTAGACTGCGCTGGTGTCCCCTCCGATCTGCGCGCTCCCGCTGGCGCTCCTGGCGCTTGGTGCTCCGGTCGCTCCGGCGCCCGACCCCACCGCCGCCCGGTTTGCCGCCGTCGCCGCGGAACTCGAGCGGGATCGGGCCCAGCCCCGAGCGCTGACCCTCATCTCCCGGATCCAGGAGCTCGAGCCGTCGCTCCAGGACCTGTCGAGGGCGATCCGCGCCTACCAGGAGACCGCGGACGACCCGAAGGCCCAGGCCGAGGTGCGGGCGCTGGCGCGCTGGCGCCTCGCCATCGCCGAGGAGGAGCGGGGAAACCTGCACCGCTCCGAGGCCGAGCTCGCGAAGCTCGGCTTCGTCCGGGGATTCCAGATCGTCGGCCCCTTCGACAACGAGGGGCGCCGCGGGCTCGACACCGCCTACCCGCCCGAATTGGCCATCGACCTCGCCGCCCGCTACCCGGGAAAGGTGGGAGAGGTGGGCTTCCGGGCGCTCCCGCCCGAGGCCCAGCCGCGTGGGGTGGTGGCGCTGGGAGCGGCGGTGCGGCCCCAGCGCGAGGTGACGGTGTACGCTCTCGCCGCGCTCGAGTCGCCGCGCGAGCAGCGGGTGCGCCTGTGGCTCGGGTCGAGCGGGGCCCTCCGCGTCTGGCTCAACGGGGTCGCGGTCCTCACCGAGCCCGCCTACCACCCCGCCCGGCTCGACCAGTTCGGGGTGGAGGTAACGCTGCGCAAGGGCCAGAACCGGCTGCTCGTCAAGCTGTGCCATGACCAGGGTGAGATGCTCTTCATGGCGCGCCTGACCGATCGCAGCGGCCACGCCCTGACGCTCAAGCCCTCGCCCCTGCCGCTCTCTGCGCTGCCCGCCGGCGCCTCCCCGCGGCCGGAGCGGATCGAGCCGCTCGTGCGGGTGCTCGAGCGGCGCGCCTCGGCGCTGCACGGGGAGGAGGAGGGGCGGGCCCGGATGGACCTCGCCATCGCGCTCGCCGAAAAGCGCGGCGACGACCTCGGCGACCACCGTCCGGCGCGCGAGGCCCGGCGCGCCGCCGACCTCCTGCCGCGCTCGATCCCGGCCCAGCTGCTCGCTGCGCGCCTCGAGGACCAGGACCCGAACCGCGCTCGCGAGCGGCTGGAGGCGGCCCTCGGGATCGACCCGGCGAGCCCGGAGGCGGCGCTCGCCATGGGGGAGCAGGAGCTGCGCCGCGGCCGGCCGCACCAGGCGGTCCGGATCCTGACTCCGGTGGTGGCGGCGACGCCGACCTTCGCCGCCGCGCGCGCCACCCTGGCCCAGGCCTGGGGCCAGGTGGGGATGCCCTCGCGCGCGCAGCTCGAGATGCTGCAGCTCGGCGCGGACATGCCCGCCTCTCCCTTGGCGGTGGAGGCCGCCTCCCGCGCCGCCCGCCAGCTGGAGCGCGCCGACGAGGCGACGCGGCTGTTGCGAAAGCTCCTCGCGCTTCGCTACAGCGACGGCCTGGCGCGCGCCGCCCTGGTGCAGCTCCTCGTCGACCGTGGCGACCTCGACGGCGCGCTGGAACAGCTCTCGCAAGCCGAGCGGCTCGACTCGGCCGACCTCTGGCTTCGGCTGCGGCGCGCCGACCTGCTCGCCGCCAACGGCCGCCCGCAGGAGGCGGAGGAGGAGTACCTGGTGGCGGCGCGGATCTGCCCGGACGAGCCCGACGTCTACGAGCGGCGCGGCCGGGCGCGCTTGAGGGACGGGCGGCGCGGGGACGCGCTCGCCGACCTGCAGCGCGCGCTCGAACTCAAGCCGCAGAGCCCGGAGCTGAAGGACCTGGTGCGGCAGCTGGAGCCGGAGCGCGAGCGCTTCGAGTCGCCCTACCTCGCCGACGCGGCGTCGCTTGCCAAGGCGGCGCCGCCCCCGAAGGGGGACGAGGACGCACTGGTGCTCTCCGAGCTCAAGGTCACCCGGGTCTATCCATCCGGGCTCTCGGCCACCTACGTGCAGCAGGTGGTGAAGGTCTTCACCTCGCGGGGCGCCGACCTCTTCCGCAGCCAGGGGCTCGGGTACGTACCGGGGCGCCAGGACGTCCGGGTGGAGCGGGCGCGGGTGTGGAAGCCGGACGGCTCCGTCGTCGACGTGCACCAGGAGGCGGATCGCAGTACCAGCGAGCCCTGGTACCGGCTCTACTACGACACCCGGGCGCGGGTGGTGTCGTTCCCGGCGCTCGGGGCCGGCGACGTGCTCGAACTCGCCTGGCGCAGCGACGACGTGGCCTCGGAGAACCTGCTCTCCGACTACTTCGGAGAGGTGGTGCCCTTCGCGGACTCGGTCCGCAAGCTCGACGTGCGCTACGTGCTCCTCGCCCCGGAGGGACGGCACATCTACTTCAACGAGGTGTCGTTGCCGGGTCTCGAGCGCGGCGAGAAGTCCGTGGGCGGGGGGGTGCGCGAGTACCGCTGGGAGGTGAGGGACCTTCCGCGCATGGACGCCGAGCCCGGGATGCCGGGGCCCGGGGAGGGAGCCCGCTACGTCCACGTCTCCACCTACGGGAGCTGGGGGGAGGTGGCCCGCTTCTACGAGGGGCTGGTGCGCGAACAGCTCCGGCCCGGCCCGGAGGTGAAGGCAGCGGCGGAGCGCATCGCCGCCGAGGTGAGGGCGCGGGACGGGAACGCCGGCCGCTCGGACGCGGAGCTCCGGGCCGAGACCGTGCGGGCGGTCTACGACTACGTGGTGACCAACACCCGCTACGTCGGGCTCGAGTTCGGCATTCACGGCTACAAGCCCTACCAGGTCGACCAGGTCCTCACCCGCCGCTTCGGGGATTGCAAGGACAAGGCAAGCTTGATGCACGCCCTGCTCGAGTCGCTCGGCATCGACTCCCGGCTGGTGCTCTTGCGCATGCGCCGGCTCGGGGCCATTCCCCAGAACCCGGCCTCGCTGGCGGTCTTCAACCACGCCATCCTCTACGTGCCGGATCTCGACCTGTGGCTCGACGGCACCGCCACCGGCGCCGGTTCCCGCGAGCTGCCGTCGGAGGATCGCGGCGCCACCGTGCTGGTCGTGAATCCGGGCGCGCCGCCCACCTTCACCACCATCCCCGAGTCGCGGCCGGAGGACAACCGGATGGAGTCCGACTACCGGCTGGTCCTGCGCGCCGACGGGTCCGCCACCGTGGCCGGGACCAGCCGGGTTTCCGGAGTGCAGGCCTCCGACCACCGCCGCGCCTTCCAGGCGGAGAGCGAGCGGCGCAGCGCCCTCGAGCGCTCGCTCTCCCACACCTTCCCGGGCATGCGGGTCGACTCCGTCGAGGTGAGCGACCCCTCCCGCATCGAGGGAGACGTGGCGCTCCGCTTCCGCCTGAGCGTGCCGCGGCTCGCCCGCGCCGACGCCGGCGGCCTGGCCCTGCCGCCGTTCGGGCAGCGGGCGCCCTGGACGGAGCGCTTCGCTCCCCTCTCGACGCGCGAGCACGACCTCGTCCTGGGCCAGCCCTTCGAGAGCCGCTTCCTCATGCGCTACGTGCTCCCGCCCGGCATGGTCCCGGCCGACCTGCCGGCTCCCCAGGCCCAGGAGACCCCCTTCGGCGCCTTCCAGGTCTCGGTGCGGGCCCAGGGGAGCGACCTGGTGGCCGAGGGAGTGGTTCGCATCACTGCCAGTCGCATCCGCGCCAGCGACTACCCGGCCTTCCGCGAGTGGATGGCGCGCATCGACGGCGCGCTCTCTCGCACCGTCCGGCTCGTCGCCGCGGCGCCCCCTGCCGACGGGAGGGCGCCGTGAGGCCCGCCAGCCGCGGCTGGGTCGCCCTCCTCGTGGCCGCCGGGTGCGCGGCCTCGAGCGGCGGGAAGGAGCCCGCCGCCGGGGCCGCCCGCTCGCAGAGGGCGCGCGCCCCCGAAGCGTCGGCGGCCGCCTTCGACGACTGGCTTCTTCGAGCCGACGCCGCCGCCGCGGCGACACGGTTCCGCTCCGCCGCCGAGCGCGACCCGCTCGATCCGTGGGCGCACCTCGGGGAGGCGATGCTCGCCGAGCGCTCGCTCGACGAGCCCGCCGAGGCGGAGGCCCTGCGCGCGCTCCTGGCCGCGGCGCCCGACCACCCTCTCGCCCCCGTCGCCGTCCGCCGGCTGGCCGAGATCGGCCTCGGCTCCCCGCGCCTCCTCGAGAGGGCGGACGCGGCGCTCGCCGGCGAGCTCGCCGCGTCAAGGCTCCACGGCCTCGCCGCCTACCGCGCCCGGGTGGCCCGGGCGGTGTTCGCCGAGGTGCGCGGCCGGTCCGAGGAGGCAGCGCGGCAGCGCCGGGACAACGGGAGCGTGTCCGCCTGGTCGCTGGCGGGCCCGTTCGGCGCCTACCACGCCCTCGAATTCGACGAGCCCTTCGCCCCGGAGAAGGGACCCTGGCTTCCCCGCTTCGAGCGGAGCGGGCAGGCGCCCGTCGAGTCGCGAACGCTCCCGGCGCCGGACGGCGCGCCCTCCCTGGACGGCGAGCCGCTCGGGGGCGACGTCTTCTACCTGGCGTCCGACCTCCGGCTGGAACGCGGCGGGGGCTACCTGCTCGCTCTCGGCAGCTCGGTCTCGATGAAGGCCTTCCTGGACGGGGAGCCGATGGGGGAGCGGCGCGCCTTCGAGGGGTGGCCGGCGACCGTACAGGTGGTGCCGGTGGCGCTTCCCCCCGGAACCCACCGGCTTCTGGTGAAGCTCACCCGGGGACACGCCCGGGCCACCTTCGCCGTCTCGCTGGCGCGTAAGGACGGCGCTCCCTCCGACGCCGCCTGGACGGCGGCGGCGGGAGGGGGCGGCCCGGTGCGCGCCGGGCACCCGCCCAGTCCGCTCCTGCCGGCCCGGGCCCTCTCCGACGCCCTCGCTCCGGAGGCCGGGCCCGCCCTGGCCCGCCTGGTCGCCGCCCGGGACCGGATCGATGTCGACCGGCAGGCCTCGATCGCGCTCCTGGACGAGGCCCAGGCGATGCTTCCCCGCGCCGCGCCCGTTCGCTCGGCGCGGGCCGCGGCGGTCGTCGGCGACCCCTCCCAGGCCGACCGCACCGCCCACGCCCGGGCGGAGGCCGATTGGCGCGAGGCGCTCCGGATCGACCCGGGCGACGCGGCCACCCGGGTGGCGCTCGCCGAATTGGCGCTCTCGGGCGATCGCCTCGACGACGCCCAGGCGCTCCTCTCCGGGCTCTCCGACGGCGCGGCGCGCCGGCCCGCCGCGATGCTGTTGCGGTCCCGGCTGCTCTCGGCGCGCAGCTTCTCCGAGGCGGCCGAGGCGCTGGCGCTCGAGGCCTGGCAGCGCGACGGGAGCTGCGCCGGGGCCTCCCTGGTCCTGGAGATGGCGAGCCGGCGGGACGCGCTAACGCGCGAGGACGAATCGGCGGCCGCCCTCGCCGCCTGCCCGGGGGGCAAGGAGAGGCTGGCGGAGCACCTGCGCATTCGCGGCGACCTCGGGGGGGCGGAGCGCGCCTGGTCGGAGGTGGCGCGGGCGTCACCGGCCCGCGAGGACGCGCGCCTGGCGCTCGCCCGGGTCCTCGTCGCAGAGGGGCGCCCGGATGCCGCCGCCGCCGAGCTGGAGGGTCTCTCCCGGGTTTGGCCGCGGGACCCGCGCCTGCTGCGGCGCCTCGCCGAGGTGCTCGAGCTCGCCGGGCACCCGAGCGCCGCTCGCGCGGCGCGGGAGCGGGCCCTGGCCCTCGACGGCTCGGACCTTACCCTGCGGCGCGCGCTCGCCCTGGAGGACGGGACCGAGGTGCTCGCCGCGCTTGCCGAGGACGGCCCGAAGACGATGCGCGCCTACGAGGCCGACGGCAAGCGGCCGCCCACCTCGGCGGCGCTGGTGCTCGACGCGGCGGCGGTGGAGACCTACCCGGACGGATCGCACACCGAGCGCGTCCACCAGGTGATCCAGGTCCTCGACACCAAGGGCGTGGAGAAGTGGGGCGAGGTCGAGGTGCCCGGGGGCGCGGCGCTCCTGCAGCTCAAGACCTGGAAGCGGGACGGCCGCGTCCTCGAGGCGGAGGACCCGGGGGGCGACAAGCGAACGCTCTCGGCGGCGGGCCTCGAGCCCGGGGACTACCTCGAGGTGGAGTGGATGCGGGGGCGCTCGACGCGCGGCCCGGCGGTGCCGGGCTGGAGCGCCGATCCGTTCTTCTTCAAGGGAGAGGATCTGCCGTTCTTCCACTCCACCTACGCGGTGGCCGGCCCGGCCGGCACCCTGGAGGTCGACGCCCGCCATCGCGACGCGCCCCGGGTGGTGCGGGAGGGCGACCGAGACGTGGTCCGCGCCGACGCCTGGCGGGTGCCGGCCGAGGTCCCCGAGCCGGATTCGCCGTCGATGACGGAGTTCTTCCCCATGGTCCAGGTGGGATCCGGCGCCGGCCTGGAGGCGGCCGCGCTGGCGGCTGCCGACGTCTTCGCCGACCGCCTGCGGAGGAGCCAAGAGATCGAGGCGCTGGCGGCCTCCGTCGCCCTCCCCGAGGGCGCGGCGAAACCGCTCTCCGGGGAGGTCCTGCTGCGGGCCGCCTACGACCGGGTGATGGAGAAGGTGGAGGGAAGCGGCTCGCTCGCCGACCAGGCGGCTCACGTCGTCTCGCGCGGGCGGGGGAGCCGCACGCTCGCCCTGCTGGCTCTCCTCAAGGCCCTTGGGATCCCGGCGCGCCTCGTCCTCGTCCGGCCCTTCTACGCCGATCCCGCCTCCTTCCGCTTCCCGCGCCTCGACCTCTACTCGCAGGCGGTGATCCGGGCGCGCGTGGACGGCCGCACATTCTGTCTCGACCCGTCGGTGCGCTGGGCCCCCTTCGGCCTCATCCCGTCGGCCGCCCGCGGGGTCGACGGGCTCGCCCTGCCCGGGCCGGGCGAGCCGCTCGAGGCGGTCCGGACCCCGGCGGACGCCGGCGAGGATCGCTACGAGGTCGAGCTCAAGATCTCGCTCCACCCTGACGGTAGCGCGCTGCTCGAGGGCAGCGAGCGCTTCACCGGGTTCGACGCCGCCGGGGCGAAGGCGGCGCTCGAGCAGGTGGACGCCCGCGGCCGACGCCAGGTGGTGGAGCACGGGCTGGCGCGCACCTTCCGCGGCCTCGCCCTCGAAACGCTGGAGTTCGAGGGCGAGCGGCGCACCGGTGAACCGCTCGTCATCCGCTACCGGGCCCGCGTGCCCGGCCTCGCCCGGGCCTCGGAGGGGAGGCTCCTCGTCGACGCCGTCCCCTTCCCGGCCCGGCTCGGGGCGCGGTTCGCGCAGCTCGGCACCCGCGAGGCCCCCCTCCTCATCGCCGCCGACGAGCGGGCCGCGGTGAGGGTCGTCGTGGTCCCCCCGCAAGGCCTCGTCCCGGAGCCCCAGAAGGCGCGCGAGGTGGCCGGGGCCCAGGGGCGGTACCGGAGGGAGGAGCGGGTGGTGGACGGTGCGCTCGTGCGCCAGGACCGGATCGAGCTCTCCCGCGCCCGGGTGGCGGTCGCCGACTACGCGGCCTTCGCCCGTTTTGCCACCGAGGTGGACGAGGCCCAGGCGGTGCCGATGGACGTCGGGGCCGCGCCGGGGCAGTAGAGAAGCTCCACGGTCTGTCTAAGGGCCCGCAGCGACCGCGGCGCACCCCTCGTTCGGGTGATGAGAGTATCTACACTCGCTGAAATCCTCGACGATTCCGCCGCCTAAGTGGAACCGGCAGGGATTCCTCGGGGTTCGAGCGCGAAGCCACCCGCCGTTCCGTTGAGCTTCTCAGCGGTGGGTTCCTGGCCATCCTGCTCGTGCCAACGGAAGTGGCCTCGACCGTTGATCTTTTTCCGATCGAGCCCGTCTGGCCCGCCAGTTGCGAGGGACAGGAGGTGGAGGTCACGACCCATGGCATGCCCGTACCTCGTCGAAGTCACGATGGTCTATTGCCAGGCGTCGCCGGTGCGCAAGGCGATTCCGAGTGACCGCATCAGCACGGCATCCACCTGCGACGGCGACGCGTACCGCGGGTGCCCGCTCTACAAGGAAGCGCTGGCGCGCGCTCTCCACGTCATCGAGGAGCTCGAGGAGGAGTCGAAGCCTGAACACTAAACGGCGAGGCCCTAGGGCCGCGCCACGCCCGGTCGTTGCCGGCGAGCGATCGCCGGAGCGCAGACATCGAGAGGGTCCGGAGGGGACACCATGAAGCTCGGGAGAAGAACCTTTTTGCAGATGGGCGCCGCGGGGACCGCGGCTCTGACGGTGACGCCGGTGACGGCGAAGGCGTTCGGGAGGGAGGAGGTGCCCGGGGAGGGGGAGCGGGCGGTGCTGGTCGACACCACGGTGTGCGTGGGGTGCCGGGGTTGCGAGGCGGCGTGCGCGGAGGCGAACGGGCTGCCGGACCCGGTGGCGGACGCGGAGGCGTACGCGACGCGGCGGCCGACGGGGCCGAACTCGTTCACGGTGGTGAACCAGGTGGAGAAGCCGTCGGGGGAGAGCCGCTACGTGAAGCGGCAGTGCATGCATTGCGTGGAGCCGGCGTGCGCGTCGGCGTGCCCGGTGCGAGCCATCGACAAGGAGCCGACGGGGCCGGTGGCCTACCACGGGGACCGGTGCATGGGATGCCGGTACTGCATGGTGGCGTGCCCGTGGTCGATGCCCAAGTACCAGTACTCGAAGGCGATCCCGCTGGTGAGGAAGTGCACCTTCTGCGCGACGCGGCAGGCGGAGGGGAAGAAGCCGGCGTGCGTGTCGGTGTGTCCGAGCGGGGCGCTCAACTTCGGGCTGCGCGGGGAGCTGGTGGAGGAGGCGCGGCGGCGGGTGTACGGGAACGAGGGGAAGTACACCCAGCACATCTACGGGGAGCAGGAGGCCGGGGGGACGAACTGGATGTACATCACCGACATCCCGTTCGAGGAGCTGGGGTTCGAGGTGAAGGTGAACGACAACTCGTACCCGAAGCTGGTGAAGGGGGCGCTGGGGGTGCCGCCGGTGGTGATGACGCTGTGGCCGCCGCTGCTCATGGGGATGTACGCGTTCTCGCATCGCAAGGACAAGAACGGAAAGAAGGGCGCCGGAGAGGGAGGCCACCATGGATAGCGCGACGACGGTCCCCGCCCAGGGAAGCTGGGTGCAGGAGAAGATCTTCCTGGGGATGACGCTGAAGGAGTACCTGAAGTCCTTGTGGACGCCGTTCAACATCGTGGCGGCGGCCATCCTGGCGGTGGGGCTGCCGCTCATCGTCTACCGGTTCTACGCCGGGCTGGGGGCGACGACGAACCTGTCGCAGACGCAGCCGTGGGGGCTGTGGATCGGGTTCGACATGATGACGGGGATCGCGCTGGCGGCGGGGGGGTTCACCATCGGGGCGACGGTGGAGATCTTCGGGCTGGAGGACTACCACCCCATCGAGCGGCCGGCGATCCTGACGGGTTTCCTGGGGTACGTGATCGCCATCGTCGGGCTGTGCGCCGACCTGGGGAAGCCCTGGAACATGGTGGGGATCTTCTCCAACAACGGGACCCAGTCGGTGCTGTTCGAGGTGGCCTGGTGCGTGTGCTGCTATACGAGCGTCCTGGCGCTCGAGTTCGCGGTGCCCTTCTTCGAGTGGCTGGGGTGGCAGCGGTTCTACCGGCCGCTGAAGAAGATCCTGCTCGCGCTCACGGTCCTCTCGGTGATGTTCTCGACCATGCACCAGTCGGCTCTGGGGTCGCTCTTCATCATCGCCCCCGGGAAGCTGCACCCGCTCTGGTACTCGGAGTCGATGTTCTTCTTCTTCTTCCTGAGCGCGGTCATCGCCGGCATCTCGATGGTGATCGTGGAGAGCGCCATCTCGCACAAGGTGTTCGCGAGCCAGTTCGAGGGGCACCACTTCGACGCCGACGAGCTCACCCTGGGACTGGGGAAGGCGGGAGCGGTGGTGATGTTCGCCTACTTCTTCCTGAAGCTGCAGGGGGTCATCGACAACCACGCCATCGAGTACATCGGCAGGGGGTTCTACGGGAAGTGGTGGCTGGTGGAGATGCTGGGCTTCGTCCTGTTGCCCTCGGTGATGTACGCCTGGGCGGCGCGCAACCGGCGCGCCCGGGTGGTGCGGGTGGCCGGGGTGATCGCCGTCACCGGGATCATCCTCAACCGGGTGAACATCTCCATGGTCGCCTACAACTGGACGCAGCCCGTCCGCTACGTCCCGAGCTGGATGGAGATCATGGTGTCCCTCGCCCTCGTCACCGTGGGCATCCTCGCCTTCCGCTGGATCGTCAACCGCATGCCCGTCCTCCACGAGCTCGACCAGGGCTCGCCGGCCGGACACTAGGGGGAACGCCATGTTCGGACACGACTTCCTGGCCGGTTACTCCGCCAAGCTCCTCGAGTACGGCCTGGCGGTGAGCTACCTCGTGCTGTTCGTCGCCTTCTGGCGCTACGTCCAGGGAGGCACGGCGAAGGCGCAGCCGGAGCTCCGCGCCACGCCCCATCGCGAGCGGGCCGCGAGCTCGGGCTGGTTCGAGCTGCCGAGCGACGTCGCACTCCATCCGGGCCACACGTGGGCGAGGCTGCTCGCCGACGGGAGCGTGGCGGTCGGGCTCGACGACCTGGGCCACCGCATGGTGGGGCCGGTGGAGAGCTTCGAGCTGCCGGCGGCGGGGGTGACGCTTGCGCAGGGCGAGCCGGCCGTCCGGCTCCACGCCGCGGGCAAGAGCGTGGCCCTGGTGTCGCCGGTGGACGGGCAGGTGATCGCCTACAACGCGGCCGTCGCCGACTCGTCGGACGGCAGCAACGAGCCCTACGGCCAGGGATGGCTCTTCAAGGTGCAGCCGGCCAACTGGAAGCTCAGCCGGGCCCAGCTGCTCGACGGGCCGGCCGCGAAGGACTGGATCGAGGAGGAGGCGAAGCGGCTCGTCGCCCGCATCGCCCCGCGCGCCGGCGTGGAGCTCCTCCAGGATGGTGGCGTCCCGGTTCACGGGATGGCGCGGGAGATCGACCCCGAGAACTGGGATCGCGTCGCGAGCCAGTTCTTCCACACCGAGGGAGCGTAGGAGCCGACCATGACCAAGTTCTGCCGAGTCCTCTGTCTCGCCTTCCTCTCCACCGCGCTCCTGGGCCTCGCCCGCGCCGGCGAGCTCCCCAAGCTGCCGAAGGACTACTCGCTGCCGTCCTCGGAGGGGAGCCCCGGGACGGTCGTCTTCAGCCACTCGAGCCACGTGGACGCGAAGCAGCCCGGCTGCACCCGCTGTCACCCGGCCCTCTTCCGGACGCTCGCCAAGGGGTCGACCGCCGACGGCCAGGTCATCGTCCACAAGTCCATGGAGCAGGGAAGGCAGTGTGGCGCTTGCCACGGCAAGTCCGCCTTCGGGTTCGACAGCTGCGACATGTGCCACCACTCCTGAGGCAGGGGGCAAGGAGGAGATCGTGAGCGGCATCCTCGCGTCACTGGCGGCCATCGGGGTCTTTCTCGTGGGCCTCCTCGCCCGCCTCGGGGTCTTCCTCCTGGTCCTCGCCGCCCTGCTCCTGCCCGCGCTCCTGCTGGCGGGCGCCGCGAAGGTGCTCCGAGCGGCGGCCGGCTGGGCCAAGGGGTACCGCGCCGCCGATGCCTTGCGGTTCCGCAAGGGCCTGCGCTACGCACCCGGCCACACCTGGCTCAGGCCGGAGGGGCAGGTCCTGCGGGTCGGTCTCGACGACCTGGCCCAGAAGCTCCTCCCCTGGGCGGTGGCGGTCGACCTCCCCCGGCCGGGAAGGCGCGTCGCCGAGGGAGAGCGAGTGGCGCGGGTGTGCTGCGGCAGCCACGAGGCCCATCTGGCCGCCCCGGTGGCCGGGACGGTCGTGGCGGTGAACCCCCGGCTCGCGAGGCACCCGTTGCTGCTCAAGAGCCAGAGCTACGGGGCCGGGTGGCTCTTCGCCATCGAGCCGGAGGGCCCGGCTTGGAGGGCCTTCCCGGGCGGCGAGGCTGCTCGCCAGTGGCTTGCCGAGGAGGGGAAGCGGCTCGCGCGCTTCTACGAGGCACAGCTCGGGATCGGGAGCGCGGACGGGGGCGACCTCACCTCTCCGCCCGCGGTGCTGCTCGGCGAGTCGCAGTGGAACGCGCTCATGCGGGAATTCCTCGGGACCTGAAGGTGAGAAGTGGGGGGTGGGGGGCCGTTTCTCTCTCGGCGGCCCCCCTTCTCCTTTCCCGCTCCCGCTAGCTCGCGCTCGCCCCCGGCAGGCGATCGACGAAGTGGACGTCCTGGAAGCCCAGGCCCAGCAGGAGCTCGCGGATGGCGCGCTCCGCCTGCCGGCGGGCCCGGGCGCGCAGCTCCGGGCTCGCCTCCACCTCTCGCTGGAAGGCGTCGCGCGCGTGCTCGAGCAGCTGAGCGGTCTCCGCGCTGTCCAGGTTGGAGTCGATGATCTCGGTCTCGCCCGGCTTCAGCACCACCGTGGTCTCGAGCGGGGGGAGGACGAGCCACGCCTCGCGGCCGCTCACCGACAGGGCCTGCGGGCCCAGCCGGGAGAGGTCGAGCCCGATGCGCGCGTCCGCGAACACGATGGCCCGCCCGCGGGAGGGGCGCAGGGTCTGCCGGATGAAGGCGAACACGTCGCCCCAGAAGGACCCGGCCGGGACCGGCTCCGGGGCGAAGGAGATCTTGCGGTAGAGGGCCACCTGGAGCGTCTCGAGGCGCGCCGTCTCCCGCACCCGCTCGAGGACCACCGGCGTCGAGGCGACGGCCGAGACCGGGCGAGCCCGCCACGCCAGGACGAGCGAGCCCATGCCCAGGGCGAGGAGCAGGACCGGCAACACCACGCGCCGCAATCGAGCCATCCTATCAGCGAGCTCCGGGCCGCTCGATGTAGGCGAACGGTGACCGGAGTCACACCCCGGGGTCGCCCGGTGACGCTTCGAAGAGGCGCTCGGCCACGGCGCTGTGGACCTCCATTCCACGGGCGGTCAGGGCGAGTCGACCCTCCCGCAAGGAGGCGAGCCCCGCCGCGGCGAGCGACGCCGCCTCCGCCGCTTGACGACCGGACAGCGTCGAGGTGGCAATCCCCTCCGCGGTGCGGAGCCCCAGCATGAGCCGCTCGTTCCGGAGCTGTAGCGGGGAGAGGGCCTCCTCTTCCGCCGAGGGGGGTCGCCCCGCCTCCACCGCCGCGAACCAGTCCGGGACCCTCCGGTGGTTCGACCAGCGGAGCGCGCCGGCTGCGCGGAAGACGCAGCCCACCGCGCCCGCGCCCACGCCCAGGTAGCTCTCCGCCTCCCAGTAGAGCCGGTTGTGCCGCGCCTCGAGCCCGGGGCGGGCGAAGTTGGAGATCTCGTATCGCCGCAGGCCCGCCGAGAGGAGGACGCGGCGGATTTCCTCCGCCTGGGCGAGTACCTCCTCCTCGCCGGGGAAGCGGAGCCTGCCCCCGCGGGCGAGGCGCGCGAACGGCACGTCCTCGGCGAGGACGTCCGCGTCGAGAGTGAGCGCATACGCCGAGACATGGCCCACCGGGAGGGTCGCCACTCTCTCCGCGTCGGCGCGCGCCGTCTCCTCCGACGAGCGCCGGGCCCCGTAGAGGAGATCGACGGAGAGGTTGGGGATGACCGCCGCCACCTCCCGGATGGCCCGCTCGGCCCGCTCGGGACCGTGGCGCCTCCCCAGCTTGGCGAGCACCGCGCCGTCGAAGGACTGCGCGCCGATGGAGACGCGGTTCACCCCCGCGTCCCTCCAGGCCCGGGCGCGCTCCGAGTCCGCCGACTCCGGGTTCGCCTCGAGGGTGACCTCGGCGTCGGGGGGCAGCCCCAGCCCTCGCACCGCCGCGATCACCTCGGCGAGGTGGACCGGCTCCCAGAGCGAGGGCGTCCCGCCGCCGATGTAGAGGGTGGCGCAGGCGAGGCCGTCGAACGCTGCGCGGCGCAGGTCCACCTCCTCGACGACAGCGCGCGCGTAGCGCGCCGCCGGGATGGGGCGGGCGGTGGTGACGGCGAAGTCGCAGTACGGGCACCGGGTGGTGCACCAGGGGAAGTGGACATAGACGCCGTAGGGGCGAGGGGCCAAGCTGTTACGATCTAGCCGGGCCGTCGCTCCGGGTCTGCGCTTCCTTGCTCTTCTGGGTGAATCGGGCCACCTCCGCGTTGAGGAAGTCGTTCTCCTCGCGCAGGTCCGTCACCTCCTCCTCGAGCCGATGGAGGCGCTCTCCCAGCCGCGCCAGCTCCGCGGGCGCTCCCTGCTGGGCCGCGGCGCGCTTCTCCGACTCGCCGGCGCGTCGCCGCCACTGGGCCTCTGCCCGGGCGCTTCCCTCCAGGCGGCGCTCCAGGTCGACGAGGTTCGCCCGCAGCCGCGCCAGCTCCTCGGCGTGGCGCTTCTCCAGCTCCGCCAGCTCGCGGCCGCGCCCCTGGCGCTCCGCCTCCATCTTTGCCGAGGCCTCCTCGGCCCGAGCGCCGCGCGTCGCCAGGTCCTGCTCCAGCTCGGCCACCCTGCGCCGCGCCCCCTGCGCCTCCGCCTCCCTCCGCGTCAGGTCGGCGGCCAGGCGCGAGTTCTCGAGCTCGAAGCGCTCGCGCAGCCGCTCCCGCTCCGCCGAGGTGTCGTGTGCCAGCCGGGCGGCCGCCTCCGTCTGCTGGGTGCGCTGCTGCAGGATCTCGTGGACCTGCGCGAGCTCGCGGCGCAGCCGCGTCGCCTCGGCCGCCTGCGTCTCGAGCTCGGCCAGGCGTGCCGTCTCGGCCTCGAGCTGGGTCACCCGAGCCACCGCCTGCTCGCGCGCCCGCCTCTCCGACTGGGCCACCTCGAGCACCTGATCGCGCTCCGACGCGGTCCGGGCCAACTCTCGGGTACTCGACTGCAACTCGCCCTCCAGCGCCGTCACCCGGCCGCGGGCGCCTTCCATCGAGCTCCGCTCCCCGTCGAGGGCCTGCGCCAGCTCGCCGGTCCTGCGCTTCAGCGCCTCGAGCTCCGCTCCCTGCGCCAGCCACGCCTGCTCCGCGGCCACCGCCTTCTCCCCGTAGGCGCCGGCCTCGGCCCGCGCATGGCGCAGCTCCTCCTCCAGGGTGGCGCGCTGCTCCGCCCGCCGGCCGAGCTCGGCCTCCTGCGCCTCGAGGCGCGCGCGCGCCTCGGCGAGCTCGCCGGCCAGCCCCTCGGCGTGCCTCCTCGACCCGTCGAGCTCGCCGCGCAGCGCCTCCGCGGCGCGATCCGCGGCGCTGCGCGTCTCGGCGTGCGCCGCCACCTCCTGCGCCAGCTCGGCGGACAGGCGAGCGCCCTCGGCGGCCAGGTTGTCGCGGTCGGCGCCCAGGGCGAGAAGCCGCGCCTCGAGCTCGGCGCGAGCGGATTCCAGGGCCGCCTTCTCGGCGTTCGCTTCCCCGAGGCGGGCCTCCCACTCGGCGTTGCGGGTGCCGAGGACGCTCTCGGCGGCGCGCCGGTCCTCCTCCCGCGCCGCCTCCAGCCTGGCCCTCTCCTCGTCCGCCCGGGAGAGCCGAAGCGACCAGTCCTGCTCGGCGGCCTCGCGCTCCTGCATGGTGGCGGAGAGCACGTCCGAGAGCGACTGCCGGGTGGCCTCGGAGTCGGAGAGGCGACTGGTGAGGTCGGCGGTGCCGGCCCGTGCCTCGGCGAGCTGCTTCTGCAGCTCGGTGTTGCCGGCCTCGACAGCGGCACGCGCCTCGGACTCGGTGGCGAGACGGGCACGCGCCTCGGCGTCCGCCGCCTGGAGGCGGGCCTCGGCCGCCTCGGCTGCCGCGGCGGCATGGGAGCGGCTCACCGCAATCTCGTCGGCGGCCCGCGACGCCTCTCCGACGACGCGCTCGAGCTCGGCCCGCAGCCCGCCGAAGGCCTCCCGCACCCGGCCGAGGAAGGCGTCGCGGACGCGCAGCCGTTCCCGGAAGAACTCGAGCTTCTCTTCGGGGCTGCCCCGCGGAGGCGCCGGGTCGCGGGGAGCGTCGGCGAAAGGGTCCGGGACCTCGGCGCGGACCTGGGGTGCGAACGGGACGGGCGCCTCCTTCTCCGCCCCGGCGGCGGAGCGCTGCCTTTGGGCGGGGACGGGGGGCGGCACCCCCGGAAGCGGGGGCGCGCCCATCCCTCCCGTCCCGAGGGGAGGCGGGGTCGGTCGAGGAGGGGGCGGCCGCGGAGCGCCGTCGGGGGCGGAGGAGTGCGGCTGGGCCTGCAGGATCCGGGCGGCGTGCTCGACGAGGTCGGCGATGTCGAAGGGGTGCCGCAGGTAGTCGTCCGCGGGGGTGCGGGTGGCGCGGTGGGCCTCGATGGCCGAGTCGTTCGGCTCCGCCGTGTAGAGGATGAGCGGGACCGGGCCGAGCGCCCTCTTCAGCCGGTTGCAGAGGGAGAAGCCGCTCATGTCCGGGAGCTCCGCGGCGAGGAGGATGAGGTCGGGCTTGGCGGTCCGGCAGCGCTCCACCGCCGACTCCCCGTGGGCGAGCGTGGTCACCGAGAAGCCGGCCGGCACGAACGCCCGGCGCACCTGGTCGGCGAAGCCGGAGTCGGCCTCGATGTGGACCACTTGGAAGGCCATCTCGCGCGATGCTATCCCGGAACCGCAGGACGCCCAAAGACCAGGTGGGATGCTACCTTCGACCACAATGGTGCGTCGTGAAAGCTGCACCGGTCCAGCCGGTGAGAGTCCGGTCCGGGTAAGCGCCGGAGCGCCCGGAAGCAGGCACCAGTCTGGGGGAGAGATCCCGCAGGCCGAGCGGTGCGTCGAAAGCCTCGTATTTGGAGGGGGCGAAGTGGCGGGCGCCGGAGCATTCAGAGGGCGCCCCACCTGCACTTCATGCACCGATGGCCCTCTCCCAAGGCGATGAAGCGCGTTCGCGAGCGCGTGCACGGACTTACCGACGCGCGCCACAGCGGGGCGAAGGACGTGAAGGAGATCATCGCGTCCGTCAACCCCGTCCTCCGCGAATGGGGCAACTACTTCCGGACCGGGACAGCGGACCGGGAGTTCGTTCGGATCGACTGGTACGTGCACGGTCGGATCACCCGCTGGATGCTTCGGCGGTGTGGGCAGCGGGCACGGTACCGGCTCTCCGAATGGCCCTTGGACCGTCTCCTCGCGATGGGCCTGCATCAGCTGCGCACCACCGTGCGCTACCCCGCGCAAGCGATCCCGCGAAGACCATCGGTAAGCCGTGTGCGGGCAATCCGCACGCACGGTTTGAAAGGAGGACCTGGAACCAGGCTGGCTTGACGGCCGGCACTGCGCCAGGATTCGACCCATGGATTCCAGCTGGGCGCTCTGCGCCGAGGTCCCCGCGGGGGACTCCGACGAGGCGGTGAGCCTCCTCTTCGACTGGGGGGCGACTGGGGTCGAGGAGCGCCTCGCCGGTCTCGCCCCGATGCCCGGCGCGCGGCAGCCGGCCCCCGGTCGCGTGCTCCTCATCGCCTTCTTCGCGGGGCGCGAGGCTGCGGAGGCGGCAGCCGCATCGCTCGGCCCGGGCGCAGCGGTGGAGCGAGTGGAGGGGCGCGATTGGGGCGAGGAGTGGAAGAGGGGGCTCACCCCCCTCCAGGTGGGCCGGGTGTTCCTGCGCCCGTCCTGGATCGAGGCCGAGGCCCCGCCCGGCTCGGTGGAGGTGGTCCTCGACCCCGGGATGGCCTTCGGCACGGGCACCCACCCCACCACCGCGCTATGCCTCGAGGCGGTCGGCGACTTCCTCTCGCGGCGCCCGGGCGCGGCGGTACTCGACGTCGGCACCGGGTCGGGCCTGCTGGCCATCGCGGCGCGCCGGCTCGGGGCCGGGAGGGTGGTCGCGACCGACAACGACCCGGTGGCGCTGCGGGTTGCCGCCGAGAACGCGTCGCGCAACGGGGCCGCCCTCGAGCTCACCGAGGCGCCGCTCGCATCGGTCGCGGGGGCCTTCGACCTAGTGGTGGCGAACATCCTCGCCAACGTGCTCGTCGAGCTCGCTCCGGAGCTTTCCGGACACCTTGCGCCCGGGGGAGAACTGGTGCTCGCCGGGGTGCTCGTCCCGCAAGAGGAGGAGGTGCGGGCCGCCTTTGCCAGCCGCGGCCTCGAGGGCCTCTCCGGAAGTCGCGAGGGAGAGTGGTCCCTGCTCCGCTTCGCGAGGTCGCGTCCGTGACGTCCCGCGAGGGAGGGCGGAGGCCGTGACGCGGGCCCGGATCTTCGTCCCGCCGGAGCGCATCGCCGGGACGACCGCGAAGCCTGACCCGGCCGGGCTCCATCACCTCGTCGACGTGCTCCGGCTCGGTCCGGGTGCCGCGGTGGAGGTCTTCGACGGGCGCGGCAACGCCTGGGAAGCGACCTTCACCGGGGCGAGCCTCTCGCTCGGGGAGAGAAGGCAGGCACCTCGAGCGAGCGCGGCCGTCTGGGTGGCCTTCGCGCTCGCCAAGGGGGAGAAGGCCGACTGGGTCGTCCAGAAGACGACCGAGCTCGGCGCCGCCCGGCTCCTTCCCTGGCGGGCGGAGCGCTCGGTGATGCGCCTCGAGGGCGAGCGGGCGGAGGAGCGCGCCCGTCGCTGGCGGCGCATCGCCGCCGAGGCGGCGCGCCAGTGCGGCCGCTCCGACGTCCCCGAGGTCTCGGCCCCGGTGGGCCTCGCGGGCGCGCTCCAGGCCCCGCCCGGGTTCGTCCGCCTGGCGTTTCACGGCGAGGGGGGCACCCCGCTCGCGGAGGGGCTCCCGCGCGGCGCGCCCGGTTTCCTGGCCGTGATCGGACCCGAAGGAGGGATGACTCCCCGTGAGCTTCTCCTCTGCGTCGAGGCGGGCTGCAGAGTCGTCTCGCTCGGGCCGCGCGTGCTCCGGGCGGAGACGGCTGCGATCGCGGCGGCCGCGCTTCTGCAGCACCTGGCTGGCGATTTCGGATAGCGAGCGATATCATGGCCTGTCGCAAGCCCTTTGCTTGACCGGCCTCCGGGCCACCGGTAGGTTTTTTGCGGTGCGCTGTCCCCGCTGTAGGACGGAGAATGATGCGGCATCCCTTTGCTGCACGCGGTGTGGTGCGCCCATCGCCTTCGGGGAAGATCCCGGGGTGTCGCCCCTCACTCGGGCCGTCGACATCGATCGACGCTCGGAGCACCGCGCCGTGAGACCGTCGCCGCCTTCGCCCCCGGGTCCCCGAACGCCGTCGCCGGATCGGCAGAAGCGAGACGAAGGAGCCTGGCAGATGGCACCGCCAGCCGCCCGGCTCCCGCTGGCCCCGCGCCGGGAGCCGCCGAGCGCCTTGCGCCTCTCCGCGCTGGCGCCGCTTCAGCCGTCGCCGAGAGTCACTCCCGGGCAGCCCGCCAGGCCGAGCGCGATCGGAGCCGCCCCGACGCCCCCCGCGGCCCCGGCTCCTCGGCCGGCCTCCGACGGCGCGGCGCGGAGTGCGGTGGCCGCGCCCCGCCCGCCCGCGCCCCCTCCCTCCCGCCTCCGCCCGGCGGTGGCCCCGGCGCCCGCCCCGGCGGTGTCTCAGGCTCGGGTCGTCGAGCCGCTCGCCCGCATCACCCCTCCTCCTCCGCGGCGGGAGGCCGAGCCTCCGCCGGTCGCCGCCCGGCGGGAGGCGCCAGTCCCCGCGCCGTCTCCTCCGACCCTGCGCCAGGAGGCGGAGCCCGAGCTCGAGCTCGAGGCCGACGTCGACGCCATCGAGGTCCACCTCCGCCGAGCACCCGCGTGGCGGCGAGTCGTCGCCTCCACCGTCGACTTCGCGCTGCTCGGCTTCTTCGTCACCCTGCTCCTCGGACCGGTGCTCTCGCGCGCGGACTTCCCGGCGGGCATGGGAGTGGACGAGGTGATCGAGGCCCTCACCCGCTACCGGGGCGTGCTCCCGCCCGCGATCCTGGTGGTGATCGTGGCCACCTTCGTGTACCAGTGGCTGGGGATCGCGCTCATGGGCGCGACGCCGGGCAAGCGCCTCCTTCGCCTCTCGGTGGTGGGCCCGGACGGCCGCCGGCCCTCCTTCGGCCGGAGCGCCTTCCGCGCCGCGCTGTCGATTCCCTCCTTCCTTCTTCTCGGGATGGGGCCGCTCCTAGGACTCTTCACTCGAAGCGGGCGCTCGCTGCACGACTTCGGCGCGGGAACGTACCCGGTCCTGGCGCCTTGACCGCCCGGCATGGCCGGGCCTAGAAGCAAGACGTGGCCGACAGGCTAGCCGAACTGCTGGTGAAAGATGGCGCTCTGTCCGCCATGGACGCGGAGCGGGCCGCCGCCCGCCAGCAGGAGGCCGGAGGCACGCTCGACACGGCGCTCCTCGAGCTCGAGCTCCTCGACGAGGAGAAGCTCGCCGGCTTCCTGGCACGCGCCTCCGGCCTGCCATCCGCTCCCGAAGGAGCCTGGGGAGACCCCGACGCCCGGGCCCGCCGGGTCTTCCCCGCCAAGGTAGCCGAACGACACGGGATCGCGCCCTTCGCGCTCGAGGGCCGGGACCTGTCGGTGGTCTCCGCCTATCCCCCCGACCTGGGACTTCTCGACGAGATCAGCTTCATGCTCTCGTTGCACCTGAGGCCGCACGTGGCGCCGGAGTTTCGCGTGCGCGATCTCGTGCACCGGCTCTACGGGACCACCGTCCCGCAGCGGTTGAAGGCGTTGCGCGAGCGGAGGCCCGGCGATGGGAGGCAGGTCGTCGCGGTAGACGACTTCCCCGACGCGGACGTGGAGGAGCCAGCGGACGAAATGTCGGCACCGACTCCAGCTCCCTCCGCCGCGCCGTCCCCGGCGCCACCCCCTGCCCCGGAGGCGGAGGCGAAGCCCGCCCCGCAGGCGGCTCCCGCCAAGCCCGAGCCCGTTCCGGCTGCCGTGCCGTCGCGGCGCGGCACCAACGGGAGCCTCCAGCCGGCCCTCTCTGCCCTGGCGCACGCGCTCGGGTCCGTTCCGCCCCCGCGCCCGGCGCCGCCGCGCGAGGTCGAGCCCGAGCCCCTGGCGCGCGAGGCTGGGTCGCCGCCCGCCGGGCCGCGCTGGACCTTGGGAGAGGCGCGGGCGGCGCTCGCCTCGGCCAACGACCGGGACGAGGTCATCCTGGCGGCACTCCGCTACACCCGGGACTTCTTCGAGTACGCCGCCGTCTTCGCCGTCACTCGCGACGCGCTCTACGGACACGAGGCGATCGGGCGGGACGAGGCGGCCCGCGACGAGTGCCGGCGCGTGGCGGTGGAGTTGTCCGACCCCGGATTCTTCCGGACCCCCATCGAGACCCGCGGCCCCTACCTCGGGCCGCCGGCCCTCGATCCGGTCACGGCCTCGATGCTCGCGGGACTGCGGAGGGGCACGCCGCGGACCGTGCTCCTGCACCCGGTGTTCGTCCGGGAGCGCCCGGTGTGCGTCCTCTACGCGGACAACGGGGACGCGCCGGTCTCCGCCCGGCGCCTCGGCGACCTCTTCCTCGTCCTCTCCTCCCTGGGTTCGTCCTTCGAGCGCGTCATCCGCGAGCGCAAGCTCCACCCGGCGCCCTCCCCCGAGGAGGAGGACTGGCAGGTGAAGGAGCCGGCTCGCTCGCCCGAGAGCGATCCGCTCCCCATCTCGGTCGACGTGGACATGGGCGAATACGAGGTGGCCTCGGCCGCGGACGCGCTCTCGTCGCCTCGCGCGCTGGACTTCGCCTGGGCGGTGGAGCGCCTCGCCCAGAGCGCACGCGGCTCGGCGGAGCGCTCGAGCCTCATCGCCCAGCTGGCGCAGCGGGCGGCCGAGGCGGCCCCGGCGCTGGTCGAGCGCCTGCCCGGTCCCATCGAGGTTCGCGAGGGGCTCTCCGAGCTGACGCCGGTGGAGGAGCAGGGTCCGGTCCTGGCTGCCCTCGCCGCACTGGGTTCCGCGGCGACGCGTCCGCTGCTGGCGTCGCTCGCGGATCCCGACCCCGACCGCCGTCGCTACGCGGTGCTCCTCCTCGGCTGCCAGGGGGACCCGGACGCGCTCCCCGGCATCGCCAACCGGGTGTTCGACGAGGACATCCGGGTCGCGACCGCGGCGCGGCAGTCGCTCCTCGCCGCCAAGCATCGCCCGGAGATGAAGCCGCTCGCAGAGTCCCTGCGCAGGGAGCTGACCTCCGGCAAGCCCTCGCGGGCCATCCACGCCGCGCGCGCCCTCGCCGGCCTAGGAGACGCGGAGTCGGTGTCGCTGCTCATCCAGCTACTCGAGAGAGGCGGGGAGCTGGGAGCGGTCGCGGCCGAGGCGCTCTGCCGCATCACCCTGCAGCGCCTGGGATCGGACCCGGGGCGCTGGCTCGCATGGTGGCAGGATCACCGGTCCTCGCCCCGATCGCGCTGGCTGCTCGAGGCCCTCACCAGCCCCGACCGGGACATGCGCCAGGTGGCATCGGACGAGCTCCGCGAGTCGGGAGCGCCCCCCGTTCCCTACTTCGCCGACGCTCCCGCCCCGGAGCGCGAGCGCGCGGCCCGCGCCTGGGCCGATTGGTGGCATCGCCGAGGTCCGGCGGCGTAGATCCCGATGCGCGGCGCGGCCGACCCCCTTCTCGCCCGGCGGCGGCCGCCGATCGGGCGCTTGCCACATCGGAACAGCCCTCGCTATCCTCGCGGCCCCTATGCCCAAACCCCCGGACTCGGACGCACAGAGAGCTCTGCTCGCCAGGATGAACGAGGACGCGGAGCGGGGGGGTGGCGAAGGGCGCATCGCGAAGCAGCACGAGTCGGAAAAGCTCACCGCCCGCGAACGGATCGCGCTCTTCCTCGACCCCGGAACTTTCGTGGAGGTCGACAAGTTCAAGACCCACCGCTGCAACGACTTCGGGATGGAAAGGCAGAAGATCCCCGGCGACGGGGTCGTGACGGGCTACGGGCTCGTGGAGGGGCGGCAGGTCTTCGTCTTTGCCCAGGACTTCACGGTGTTCGGCGGCTCCGTCTCCGGCGCCTACGCCGAAAAGATCTGCAAGGTCATGGACCTCGCCCTGGAGGTCGGGTGTCCGGTGGTGGGCCTCAACGACTCCGGCGGCGCCCGCATCCAGGAGGGGGTGGAGGCGCTCGCCGGCTACGCCGACATCTTCCTCCGCAACACGCTCGCCTCCGGGGTGGTGCCGCAGATCTCCGTCATCATGGGACCCTGCGCCGGCAGCGCCGTCTACAGCCCCGCCATCACCGACTTCATCTTCATGGTGAAGGACTCGGCCTACATGTTCATCACCGGCCCCGAGGTCATCCGGACGGTGACGCACGAGGAGGTGACGAAGGAGGACCTCGGAGGCGCGCAGGCTCACTCCCGAAAGTCGGGCGTGGCGCACTTTGCCATCGACGGCGAGGCGGCCACGCTCCGAGCGGTGCGCGAGCTGCTTTCCTTTCTCCCGCTCAACAACACCGTGGACCCGCCGGCGCAGCCTCCCACCGACGACGTCGGCCGGCGCGACGAGTCGCTGAAGACGGCGATCCCGGAGAACCCCCACAAGCCCTACGACATGAGGGACGTCATTCGTTCGGTGGCGGACGATCGCCACTTCTTCGAGGTGGCGGCGCACTTCGCCGAGAACCTGGTCGTGGGCTTCGCCCGCCTGAACGGGCGACCGGTGGGGGTGGTGGCGAACCAGCCGGCGGTCCTCGCCGGCGTGCTCGACGTCGACGCCTCGGTGAAGGGGGCGCGCTTCGTGCGCTTCTGCGACGCCTTCCACATCCCGCTCCTGACCTTCGTCGACGTGCCCGGGTTCCTCCCCGGTGTGAACCAGGAGTGGGGGGGGATCATCAAGCACGGCGCCAAGCTGCTCTTCGCCTTCGCCGAGGCGACGGTCCCCAAGGTGACCGTCATCACCCGCAAGGCCTACGGCGGCGCCTACGACTTGATGGCGTCGAAGCACCTCCGCTCGGACGTGAACTTCGCCTTCCCCTCCGCCGAGATCGCGGTCATGGCTCCGGAGGGAGCGGTGGGCATCATCTTCCGCAAGGAGATCCAGGGCGCCGCCGACCCGAAGGCGGAGCGCGATCGGCTCACCGCGGAGTACCGGGAGAAGTTCGCCAACCCCTACAAGGCGGCGGAGCTCGGCTACGTCGACGAGGTGATCCTTCCCGAGGACACGAGGCCCAAGGTGATTCGCGCCTTGGAGATGTTGCGCCACAAGCGGCAGGAGAACCCGCCCAAGAAGCACGGAAACATCCCGCTCTAGGCGGGGGCTTTCCTGGGAGTGCAGAGTGGGCTCGTGGCGCCCGGGCGGTACGCGGGATACAGTCCACTCGACCGCCGGTGGCGACTCCCGCTGCAGCCTCCTCGGCAGAACCTCGATGCCCGGCCTCGCCATCGCGCTCTTCCTCCTCGCCGCGCTGGGGCTCGTCGCCCTGGCGGTGCAGGGGATGTCGCTGCGCCGCCACCTCGCCGAGGCAGCCCCGCGCCCCCGAGGGGCCCGGGGAATCTCGGTGCTGAAGCCCCTGTGCGGGGTGGACGACGACCTCGAGGGGAACCTGGCGTCGTTCGCGGCGCTCGACTGGCCGCGGTACGAGGTGCTGCTCGGCCTCCAGGACGAGCGGGACCCGGCGGCTCCGCTCGCCCACGCCGCGGTCGGGCGCTGGCCCGAGCGCTTCCGGGTGGTGGTGCAGCGCGCCGAGCTGGGGATGAACCCGAAGGTGAGCCAGCTCGCCACCCTGGCGGCCGAGGCGAGCCACGACATCCTCGTGGTCTCCGACTCCAACGTGCGGGTCGAGCCCGGCTACCTGGCGGAGATCGCCGCCCGCCTCGACGACCCGGGGGTGGGCCTCGTCACGCACCTCATCGCCGGGGTGGGGGAGCGGCGCATGGGCGCGCTCCTCGAGAACCTCCACCTCGCCGGCGGCGTCGCCCCGGCCATCGTCGGCGCCAAGCGCGTGGCGGGGCGCGACGTGGTGATGGGGAAATCGATGGCCCTGCGGCGCGCGGACCTAGACGCAATGGGCGGGCTGGAGTCGGTCAAGGACGTCCTGGCGGAGGACTACGTCCTCGGCGCTCGGGTGTCGGACTTGCTCCGCAAGCGGGTGGAGATCGCCTCTCGCCCCATCGAGAACGTGAACCGGGAAAAGACGCTCCTGCAGTTCGCCGCCCGCTGCCGGCGCTGGAGCGTCCTGCAGCGCCACCTGGTGGGACTCGGCCCCTACACCGCGCAGGCCCTCCTCAACCCGGTGTTCCTCGCCACCCTGGGGCTCGCCGCCTCCCCCTCTCCCCGGGCGTGGGCCGCCTGGGCGGCGGCGGCCAGCCTGCGCGCGCTCCTCGACGGATGGGCGGGGCGGGCGCTTCGCCCACCGGGGTTCCGCCCGCTGGAGCTCCTCGCCGTCCCGGTGAAGGACCTGCTCCTCGGGCTCTCCTGGACGGAGGGCTTCGTCCGCAACACCGTCGACTGGCGCGGGCGCCGGCTTCGGGTGCTGTCCGGAACGGTGCTCGCCGAGCCGCGCCGGGAGGCCCGGCCTGTCGCGCCTCGCCCTCCTTCGAGGTAGAGTCTCCCGCCCCGAGGACCGATGACGGACGCCAGCCCCAAGCTCGACTTCCACCGGCTGAAGCCGATGGTGGCCTCGGTGGACATGGGTTACGGCCACCTGCGCGCGGCCCGCCCCCTGGCGCGCGCCCTCGGCATCGACATCGTCCACGTGGACCGGGAACCCCTGGTGGGGGCGGAGGAGAAGAAGGTCTGGGAGCGGGTGCGCAGCGCCTACGAGTGGACGAGCCGCATCTCCCAGACCCCGGTGCTGGGCCGCCCGTTCCGCTGGCTCCTCGACTCCGTCACCGACATCCCCCGCCTCCACCCGTACCGGGACCTGTCGCGCCCCACCCAGGGGGTGATGGCCCTCGATCGTCTCATCCGCCGCCGCAGCCTGGGGAAGGGGCTCGTGACCCGCCTGCAGGAGACGCAGGACGCGCTCGTCACCACATTCTACTCTCCGGCGATCGCCGCCGACTGCGCCGGGCTCAACAACGTCTTCTGCGTGGTCACCGACAGCGACATCAACCGCGTCTGGGCCCCGCTCCTGGCGGACAAGACCGCCATCCGTTACCTGGTGCCGAGCCCGCGGGCGGCGCGTCGCCTGCGCACCTACGGGGTGCCGGACCACCGCATCGCCTTCACCGGGTTTCCGCTCCCGCACGAGCTCGTGGGCGGCCCGCGCCTCACCACCCTCCGGCGGAACCTGGCGGCCCGGCTGGTCCGGCTCGACCCCACCCGCGAGTTCCGCCGCTGGTATCGCGAGGAGCTGGCGCAGTTCCTGGGCCCGCTCCCCGCCGAGGAGGAGGGAAGGCCACCCCTGCTCGCCTTCGCCGTGGGCGGAGCCGGAGCCCAGGTGGGCCTGGCGCGCCGCTTCCTGCCGAGCTGCCGCGCCGCCATCGAGGGCGGAAAGCTGCGGGTGGCGCTCATCGCCGGGGTCCGGCGCGAGGTGGCGGAGCGCTTCGACGCCTACGTGGCCGAGGCAGGGCTCGAGGGCTCGCTGGGCAAGGGGCTCGAGATCCTCCGCGCCGCCGACCTGGAGGACTACTTCGCCTCCTTCGACGAGCTCATGTCGCGCACCGACATCCTCTGGACCAAGCCCTCGGAGCTCACCTTCTACGCCGCGCTCGGGATCCCCATCGTCTTCGCGCCGCCGGTGGGGGTGCACGAGCGATACAACCGCCGCTGGGCGCGCGAGAGCGGAGCCGGGCTGGCGCAGCGCGACGTCGCCTTCGCCGCGGAGTGGATCGCCGACTGGCTCGAGGACGGGACGCTCGCCGGCAACGCCTGGTCGGGCTTCATGCGGTTGCCGAAGCACGGGCTGTACCAGATCCTCGACGAGATCGGCGCCGGGGAGATCGTCGAGGAGGCGCGCAAGGCGGTCGCACCCTAGAGGCGGGGCGGGGAGCGGCGGCCAAGGGGCCGCGCCCGTCAGGGCGCGAGGCAACCGACCTTGCTCGCGTAGCTCTCGCACTCCAGGTCGCCGCGGCAGACGCTCTCGGCGCAGCCCCCGTCCCGAGGTCCCGCAGGCGCCGCCGGACGAGCCGCTCGGACCACCGCACGCGGTCGCGAGAAGGCCCGTCGCGGATGCGACGAGCTCCGCGGCGCCACGTCCCGCACCAGAGGGGAAGCTGTCCGGTAGCCGACCTGCGCCGACGCCCGAGCGCGAATCCCTTCCACTCCTCGACCCGGGGACGGGTCGCCGGGCGCGTCGCGCCGCGCGCGCCGAGGACCCCGCGCCGCGCTACCCGTGCCAAGGACTTTGCGCCGGCGGAGCGAGCCGCTACCCTGGCGAGCGTGTACGCCGTCCTCTCGATCCTGGTGTGGGCGTTCACCGTCCTCTCGATGCCGATCCTCTTCGCCGGGGCGCTCGTCGTCTTCCTCCTCACCTTCGCGTTCGACCGCCGCCGCGTCCTCCTCCACCTCTACGGGTGCCTGTGGGCCTCCATCTACGTGTGGGTGAACCCCCTGTGGAGGAGCCGGGTGGTGGGGCGCGAGAGGCTCCCCTGGACGAAGGCGGCAGTGCTGGTCGCGAACCACAACTCTCTCGTCGACATCCTGGTGCTCTACGGGCTCTTCCGCCCGTTCAAGTGGGTCTCGAAGTCCTCCAACTTCCGCATCCCCTTCGTCGGCTGGAACATGGTCCTGAACGGGTACGTGCCGCTCACCCGCGGCGCCGCCGACTCGGTGCGCCGCATGATGGCTCGCTGCCAGGAACTCCTCGCCATGGGGGCTCCGGTGCTGCTCTTCCCCGAGGGCACGCGATCGGTGACCGGCGCCCTCCAGCCGTTCAAGGACGGGGCCTTCCGACTCGCCCGGCAGGCGAACGTCCCGGTGATCCCGGTGGCCGTCTTCGGAACCTACGAGACCCTGCCGAAGCACGGGTTCCTGCTTCGCAACCGCATGCGCTCCGTGGTGGAGGTGCTCGACCCCATCGATCCCGCCCGCTACGCCTCCACCGCCGAGCTTCGCGACGCCGCCCGGAGCGCCATCGCCGCCGCCCTCGAGCGGCGCGGGGCAAAGGCGCAGCCGGAGCCGGCGGCCGCCGAGGAGGAACCTACAGGTCCACGCAGTCCACGAACAGGATCTCGTCCTTCCGCGCCCGGATGAGGTCGAGGAGTCCGGGCTTGGGGCGCTCGTCGAGGTCGATGGAGCAGGAGGCTGCCGCCGCCTGATCGAAGACGGTGTTCTGCACCTCCTCGACGTTGATCCCCGCCTCCCGGATGGCGCCGAGGACGTTGGCGAGGACCCCGACCTTGTCGTAGTGGCGGACCACCAGGCGGGCGCGCGCCGGGGTCTTCTTCGCCACGTTGACGCAGTTGCGCACCCGACCGGAGCGGACGAAGGCCTCGACGATCCGCACCGTCTCGCGGGCGATGGCCTCCTGCGCCTGCTCCGTGGAGGCACCGATGTGGTGGGTCCCGTACACGCCGGGCAGCGCCGCCACCGCGCACTCGAAGTCCGCCTGGCCCTTCTCCGGCTCTCCGCCGAAGACGTCGGACCCGAAGCGGATGCGCCCGGCACCGACGGCCTCCCGGAGCGCCTCCTCGTCCAAGAGCTCCGCCCGGGCGGTGTTGACGAGCAGGGCGCCCGGGCGCATCGCCTCGAGGACTTGTCGGGAGACGATGCCGCGGGTCTCCTTGGCGAGGGGCAGGTGAAGGGAGAGCGCGTCGGACACCTTGGCGAGCGAGAGCAGGTCGGGAGCTCGTTCCAGGCCGAGCTCGTGGGCCCGGGCCTCGTCGAGCGACCGAGACCAGGCGACGACACGCATCCCCAGGGCGCGGCCGCGATGGGCCACCTCGCGGCCGATGGCCCCGACGCCGGCGATCCCGAGGGTGCGCCCGAACAGGCCGCGCGCCTCGGAGAAGGCCTTCTTGTCCCACTTGCCGGCGCGCAGCTTCGCCACGTTGTCGGGGATGCGCCGATCGAGGGCGATGAGGAGGCCGATGGCCAGCTCCGCCACCGCGATCGAGTTCTGGCCGGGACAGTTGGTGACGTACACCCCGCGGCGCGAGGCGGCGGCCACGTCGATGGTGTTCACCCCGGCGCCGGCGCGCACCACCAGGGACAGCGCCGGGGCCTGCTCGAAGACCTCGGCCGACACCTGCTTCGAGCGCACCACCAGGATGGAGGCGTCCCGGGCGGCGGCGGGGAGGTCCTTCGCCGACACCGTGGGCTGGTGGTCCACCGAGAGCCCGATCGCCTCGAAGTCGGCGAGCCGCTCGCGGGGGAAGGAATCGGCGACGAGGATCTTCATGGCGGCCTCCGGAAAGCCGGGCGTCCACGCTGCGGTGTCGAGCTCTTCGCTGCCGGCAAGGTTGCTCCAAGCGCGGCCCGGGTGCGAGCACCCGTTGGGGCCAGGGGATGACGCGGGGCGTCGGACGTTTCCACGTGGACGAGCGGCGAGGCGCGCGGGTATCGTGGCGGGCCCCGAACCCTTCGGATCCCCGGCCGAGGCGGCACCAAGATGAGCGAGCGAAGGCGGATCGAGAAGGTGCTCGTCGCCAACCGAGGCGAGATCGCGGTGCGGGTGATGCGCACGTGCCGCGAGATGGGGATCCGGACGGTGGCGGTCTACTCCGACGCCGACCGCGGCAGCCTGCACGTGCGCCTCGCGGACGAGGCCGTCCACATCGGGCCCTCGCCGGCGCGCGAGAGCTACCTCGCCGCCGACAAGGTCCTCTCGGCCGCCGTCCGGACCGGGGCGGATGCCATCCACCCGGGGTACGGGTTTCTCTCCGAGAGGGCCGACTTCAACCGCGCCTGCCGCGAGGCGGGGATCACCTTCGTCGGCCCGCTCCCGGAGAGCCAGGTGGTGATGGGGGTGAAGACGAGCGCCCGACGGCGCGTGAGCGCCGCGGGCGTGCCGGTGGTGCCGGGCAGCGAGGAGCCGCTCGCCGACGAGAAGGAGGCCCGCGCCTTCGCCGACCGGATCGGCTACCCGGTGATGCTGAAAGCGGCGGCGGGCGGCGGCGGCAAGGGCATGAAGAGGTGCGAGCGCGGCGAGGATCTGACTGCCCTGTGGCAGACGGCCAAGCGCGAGTCGCTCTCGGCCTTCGGCGACGACCGGCTCTACATCGAGAAGGCCCTAGAGAGGCCGAGGCACGTCGAGGTCCAGGTCTTCGCCGACGAGACCGGGAACACCGTCCACCTCGGGGAGCGCGAGTGCTCGATCCAGCGACGCCACCAGAAGATCGTGGAGGAGAGCCCGAGCGCCATCGTCGACCCGGACCTGCGCGAGGCCATGGGCCAGGTGGCGGTGAACGCCGCGCGGGCCGTGAACTACCTCGGGGCGGGCACGGTCGAACTGCTCGTCGACGCCCGGAGGAACTTCTACTTCCTGGAGATGAACACGCGGCTGCAGGTGGAGCACCCGGTGACGGAAATGGTCACTGGCCTCGACCTGGTGCGGATGCAGATCGAGGTCGCCGAGGGGCGAACCATCCTCCGCCAGGACCAGGTGACGCGCCGCGGTCACGCCATCGAGGCGCGGGTGTACGCGGAAGATCCGGCGAGAGGCTTTCTCCCCGCCCCGGGGCGGATCACCTACCTCCGCGTCCCGGGAGGCCCGGGCATCCGCGACGACTCCGGCGTCTATGCGGGATGGGTGGTCCCGCAGCACTACGATCCGATGATCTCGAAGGTGGTGGCATGGGCGCCCACGCGCCTGGAGGCCATCGAGCGGCTCCGCCGCGGGCTCGCCGAGTACCATCTGCACGGCATCGCCACCAACACCCGCTACCTGCGGGCGATTCTCCATCACCCGGCCTTTCGCAGCGGCGACTACGACACCGGCTTCTGCGCGGCCCACGCCCAGGAGCTCCTCCCGAAGCCCGACCCGTCGCTGGAGGAGGTGGCCGTCCTCGCCGCCGCCGTGACCCAGTTCCGGCGGGACCAGGGGCGCGCGCAGGAGCGCGCCGCCCGCGGCGGCACGGCGGAGGGGGTTGGGTGGGGTTGGGCGCGCCCGGGGGGAGCGCGGGGGTGGGGAGGAGGCGAGCCGTGACGGGCTACCTCGTCCTCCTCGACTCCGGCAAGCGCGAGGTGCCGGTCGAGGTGCAGGCGCTCGGTCCCCACCTGTACCAGGTCACCTTGGGGGGAAGGACGAGGACGGTCGACGCCTTCCAACACGACTCCGGGAGCGTCTCCCTCCTCGTCGACGGCGCCAGCTACGCGGTCCTCGTCGACGATCGGGGTCGGGAGACCCGGATGCAGGTCGGGGACTCGGTGTACCCGCTCGAGGTACTCGACGAGCGCCGCCTGCGGACGCGCCGCCCGGCGCGGAAGTTCACCGTCGACGGCCGGCAGGCGATCCGCGCGCCCTTGCCCGGCAGGGTCCTGAGGGTGCTGCGCAGGCTCGGCGACGCGGTCCAGGAGGGCGAGGGACTGGTGGTACTCGAGGCGATGGACATGGAGAACGAGCTCAGGAGCCCCAAGGACGGGAAGGTGGTGGAGCTCCTGGTGGAGGACGGGCAGTCGGTGGAGGGCGGCGCCAGGCTCGCCGCGGTGGAGTAGGCGGCGTGTCCTCCTCCCGACCCGAAGTGCATTGAGGACGAGCGCGTGAAGCCCGGCCGCGGGCCTTCCGCCCTCGTCTCCGAAAGGGATCTTAATGGCCAACAAGAAGCGCACCCCTGCTCGGAAGAAGGCGTCCCCGCCGCGGACGAAACGCCCCACCTCGCGTCCGCCACCGTCGCGGAAGCCGCTGTCGCGGCGGAAGGCGAGGACGGGCGGGGGCGACGGCGCCCGGGCGTGGCTCGAGGGGGCCTACCGCGAGGCGGTGGCGAGGTCCCCCGAGCGCAAGAAGCGCTTCGAGACCTCGAGCGGCATCGAGCTCGTCCCCGCCTACGGGCCGGGCGAGGTGCGCGACACGCTCGGCGCCCGGCTCGGGAACCCCGGGGAGTACCCGTTCACGCGCGGGGTGCAGCCGACCATGTACCGGGGGCGGTTCTGGACCATGCGCCAGTACGCCGGCTTCGGGACCGCCGAGGAGTCGAACCGGCGCTACCGCTACCTCCTGCAGTCCGGGCAGACCGGCCTGTCGGTGGCCTTCGACCTGCCCACGCAGATGGGCCGCGACTCCGACCACCCGCGGGCCCGCGGGGAGGTGGGCAAGGTGGGGGTGGCCATCGATTCCGTCCGCGACATGCAGACGCTGCTCGCCGAGATCCCGCTCGGGAAGGTCTCGACGTCGATGACCATCAACTCCACCGCCGGGATCCTCCTCGCCCTCTACCAGGCGGTCGCCGAGAAGCAGGGGGTCCCGGCGTCGGAGCTGCAGGGCACCATCCAGAACGACCTTCTCAAGGAGTATGCGGCCCGGGGGACCTACATCTACCCGCCGCAGGCATCGCTGCGCATCATCACCGACATTTTCGCCTACACCGCGCAGGTGATGCCGAAGTGGAACCCCATCTCCATCTCCGGCTACCACATTCGCGAAGCCGGCTCGACGGCGGTGCAGGAGGTGGCCTTCACGCTGGCGGACGGCATCGCCTACGTGGAAGCGGCGCAGCGAGCCGGCCTCGACGTGGACCAGTTCGCGGGGCGCCTCTCCTTCTTCTTCAACGCCCACAACAACCTCCTCGAGGAGGTGGCCAAGTTCCGCGCCGCCCGCAGGCTCTGGGCGCGGATCATGAAGGACCGCTTCCGCGCCCGGGATCCCCGCTCTTGGATGCTGCGGTTTCACACCCAGACCGCGGGTTCCATGCTCACCGCCCAGCAGCCGGAGAACAACGTGGTGCGCGTCACCCTCCAGGCGCTCGCGGCGGTGCTCGGGGGAACCCAGTCCCTGCACACGAATTCCCGCGACGAGGCGCTCGGCCTGCCCACCGAGGCCTCGGCGCTCCTGGCGCTGCGGACGCAGCAGATCATCGCCCACGAGTCGGGGGCCGCCGACGTCATCGACCCGCTCGGCGGCGCGTGGGCGGTGGAGGCCCTCACCGACGAGATCGAGGACCGGGCCGCGGACTACATCCGCAAGATCGACGACATGGGCGGAATGGTGGAGGCGATCGCCAAGGGGTGGGTGCAGCGGGAGATCCAGGACGCGGCCTACGCGTTCCAGCGCCAGGTGGAGGCGAAGGAGCAGGTGGTGGTGGGGGTGAACGCCTACAAGCGGGAGGAACCGCCGGTGACCGTGATGAAGGTCGACCCGTCGCTGGAGGAGTCGCAAGTGCGCCGCCTGAAGGAGTTGCGCGCGCAGCGCAACTCCACCGCGGCGCGGCAGGCGGTGGATTCGGTCCGCGAGGCGGCCCGGGGCAAGGCGAACCTGATGCCGCACATTCTCGACGCCGTCCGGGCGGAAGCCACTCTGGGCGAAATCTCCGACGCGCTCCGCGACGTGTTCGGCGAGTACCGGGAGACGGTGGTAGTCTAGCGGGAGTGAGCGAGCGGCCGAAGAACCCAGACGACCGGGCCCCCCCGGTGCTGCAGCGCGCGCCCCCCGCGGGGGCGCGCCCGGGGGCCGCTCCCCCGCCGGGCGGGCGCGGGCTCGCCGCGCCGGAGGTGACGGTGTCGGCCGCCTTCGCGGCCGGGCTGCCCGCCGAGGGGACGCTCGCGGGCCAGAGCCCTTTGCGCCTCTACTACCTGGCGGCCGCGGTCCAGGCCGCGGGGCGCCTGTCGATCGTCTCCGACGTGGCCACCTACGGGCTCACCTTCAAGAAGGGGCAGGTCGAGCACGCCTCCTCCTCCTGGTCGCAGGACGACCTTGGCGAGTTCCTGCTCCGGCGCGGGATCCTCCCCGTCGATCAGGTGAACGACGCCCGCGCGCTCGCGCCGCGGCTCGGCGGGGACATGCTGGCGGCGCTGGTGGAACTCCGCCTCATCGATCCGGCGGCCCGCTTCCAGGACCTGAAGGAGCACGGAGCGGGCCTGGTGTGGAGGGCGCTCGCCACCGAGAGCGGGTCGTGGCGCTGGGAGCCGGGGGCCCAGCCGCCCGCCTTCGGGTTTCCTCTTGGCTCGCGCTGGGGCCTCCTCTGCGACGCGGTGCGGCGCCTCGACGCCGCCGGGGTGGCGAGGAGGCTCGGGGAGCGCGCCGGGCAGGTGGCGACGCGGCTCGGCAGTCGGGTGGACATCGCCGACCTGAAGCTGAACCCGCAGGAGGCCCGCGCCGCCGGCCTCTTCGACGGGCAGCGCACCGTGAACGCCGTCGCGATCGCGCAGAGCGGCGACGCGGACGTCGTCCGCCGTGTCGCCCTGCTGCTCGCCGAGACGGAGCTGCTCTCCTTCGGCCCGTCCCAGGCACCGGAGGCGCCCCCGGAAGCGCCGGCGGCCCCGGCGCCCGCGCCGCCGAAGCCGCCGCCGGCGGCGGCTCCCGCGCCCACGCCCGCGGCGGCCCCCGCTCCCCCGGCGCGGCCGCCGCCGCGCCCAGCGGCTCCGCCGCCGAAGCCCCCGCCGGCGAAGTCTCCGGCGCCCCCGGCCTCCCGGCCGGCGGCGGCTCCCGCTGCCCAGACCCTCGAGTCCCTGCGCGCCACGCTCGCCCGCTTCCAGGAGAGCGACCACTTCCAGGTGCTCGGCGTTCCGAGGGAGGCGGACCTGGCGCGCATCAAGGCCGCCTACTTCCAGATCGCGAAGGTCTACCACCCCGACGCCGCCGGGGACGGCGAGCCGGAAGAGGCGCGCAAGCTTCGCGCCGAGGTGTTCGCGCGGGTGGGCGCCGCCTGGGCCGTCCTCGAGGACGACAAGGCGCGCGCCCAGTACCTGGACGAGCTCCGCACCGGGACCTCGGGCCAGGTGGACATCGCCGCCATCCTGAAGGCGGAGCAGATCTTCGAGAAGGTCCCGGCGCTCGTCACCGCTCGGGCCTACGCCGAGGCGCTGCAGCGCGTGAACGAGGCCATGGGACTCTACGCCGAGGAGCCGGAGTACGGCGTCTGGAAGGCGTGGATCGAGTTCCTGCTCACCGGCGACGCCCAGAAGAAGGGACAGCGGCTGAGCTCGGAGCGCGCCATCGAGGCCGCGCTGAAGAAGGTCCCGAAGTGCGGCTGGGCCTATCTCTTCCTCGGCCGCATGGCCAAGCTCACCGGCGACCTGGGCGCGGCCGAGAAGCATCTGAAGCGCGGCCTGGCCGAGCTGCCCGAGCACGCGGAGCTGCAGCGCGAGGTCCGCTTCCTGAAGAAGTGATCGTGCCCGCTGCCACGAACCCCAAGAAGCGTGCCCTGATGCCCTCGAGCCCCCTGCGCCGGGCGCTGCGAGCGGCCGGCCACCACCTCGCGCCGATCGTGCAGGTGGGCAAGGAAGGGGTCACCGAAGCCCTGCTGCGGCAGCTCGACCGGGCGCTGCTCGACCACGAGCTCGTCAAGGTGAAGGTGGGCTCCGAGAGCCCCGAGGATCGCTTCGAGGCCGCCGAGGCCCTGGCGAGCGGCGGGGGGGCGCAGCTGGCGCAGATCCTCGGGCGCACCGTGCTCCTCTACCGGCGGCACCCGAAGAAGCCGCGCTTCGAGGGGCCGACCGACCCGGGCGCCCCTCCGCGGGGCGAGGGCTAACGGCTTCTTCCGCGGAGGCGGCGCCCTCTCCTCAGTGGAGGCTGCCGTCGCGCTCGCGCACGTAGCGCGGGTGGCCGTGCTGCTCGAAGTACCGGCGCGCCTCCTCCATCTCCTCCTCGTCCGCCACCCCCTTCTCGAGGAGGACGGTCTCCGCCACGTCGGCCCGGAGCGAGGTGCGCGCCACCTCGTCCTGGAGCGAGTCGAGGCGCGAGGTGAGCTTGCGCATCTCGTCGGAGAGGGTGTGGGCCTCCGCGGCCCGCGAGCGCATCGCGCGCCCGACGAGAGCGGCCGCGCCGGCCGCGGCGGTCACCAGCGCGCCGAGGAGGAAGCCCTGCATCGGTCGAGCATCCTAGTGCCCCCGAAGGGGGCTCACAAGGGCCATCGCGCGCACATTCGCCGCGCTTGTGCGGACGGCGCGACAGCGGTATCCGTGGGCGGCGTGCGCCGCAGGCCCAACATGACGCTCGCAGTGAAGAGGCTCATCCGCGACGTGGCGGCGCGCGTGCCGGAGTTGGCGCACGTGAAGCCTTCGCGGATCCTGGTGGTGGCCGGGGAGGCGCGCCGCGCCTCGCGGGCCACCATCCGGCCCGCGCACTTCAAGGAGACCGGCCGGCGCGGCGGGCGCGGCGGGCGGCGCAAGCCCCTCATCCAGATCAAGGGGCGCAAGATCCTCTACGTCATCACACTGCGGCCGCGCTGGTTCGTGGACTCCACCCCGGAGCAGCGGGTGGCGACCGTGCTCCACGAGCTCTACCACGCGAGCGAGCGGTTCGACGGCACCCTCCACAAGGGGAGGCTGCACCAGAGGCTCCCGCGCGGCCGCTACGAGCGCCGCATCCGCGCCATGCGCGACCGCTACCTGGCGGTCGCGCCCGACGAGGTCGTGGCGCCGTTCTCGCACCGCGGAACGGCGCGCGTGCGCATGTGGCTCGAGCGGCCTGGCAGCTCCTACCGGGTGGGCGAGTACGGCGGGCGCCGGCTCTACACCGAGAAGCAGCTCTTCCAGGGACTCATGCCCATGCGCCCCACCGGGGACGGGCGGGGCCGCTCGCGCCAGGGGCGGAAGGCCAGGGCCGACGGCCGGCGCCCCCGTCCCGAGGGGGGGACGTGGGGTGAGGTTTCCGGGTCCTTCGAGCGGAGCCGGGAGGAGGGGGCGTGAAGCGGCGGGTCCGGCTCGGGGAGGGCGCCGGCGGCCGCCTCGACCGCGCCGTCGCCGACGCGCTCGGGGTCGGTCGAGCGGTGGTGAAGGAGGCGTTCCAGCGGGGAGAAGTGCGCGTTGCCGGACGCCGCGCGCAGGCGAGCGACGCGGCCCAGCCCGGCGCGGAGGTGGAGATCGAGGTGGCCGATCCCCCCGGGCCTCCTAGGCCCGAGCCGGAGGCGCCCCTCCCCGTGCTCCTCTCCTCGGAACGCTGGCTCGTGGTCGACAAGCGCGCGGGCGTGCCGACGCACCCGCTCCGCCCTGGCGAGGCCGGGACCTTGGCGAACGCGGTGGTGGCGAGGTTTCCGGAGTGCGCCACGGCCTCCTCCGCGCCGCGCGAGGGGGGCGCCGTGCACCGGCTCGACGCCGACACGAGCGGCTGCGTCCTCTTCGCGCGCGACCGCGCGGCGTGGGAGTTCCTGCGGGCCGGGATGGCGGGGCGCGGGATGGAGAAGGTCTACCTGGCCCTGGTGCGGGGCCGGGTGGTCGCCTCGGGAGTGTGCTCGGTGCCGCTCGCGCAGCGCGGCGGGCGGGTGGTGGCGGTTCCGCAGGCGGAGGCCGGCCTCCGCCTCCCCAGCCGGGCGCGGGCGCCGCGCCCGGCCGAGACGCGCTGGGAGGTGCGCCGAACCTTCGCCGCCCACACGCTCCTCGAGGTGCGCATCCCCACCGGGGTGATGCACCAGATCCGCGCCCACCTCGCCCACCTCGGCCACCCGGTCGCCGGCGACCTCCTCTACGGAGGGGAGGCGGCTCGCCTCCCCGGCCTCTCCCGGCACTTTCTCCACGCCTCGCGGCTCGGATTCGATCGGCCGGAGGGGGGACGCGCCTTGGCGGAGAGCCCGCTCCCGCCCGAGCTCGAGGAGGTGCTCTCGCGCCTCGAGCCCGAGGAGCGGGCTCGGC
>Ga0335079_10000156_pt1 | contig 78689 bp, 65 predicted proteins | sample Lox_Sample_33_FD_206719 | JGI IMG/M metagenome (GOLD analysis project Ga0335079, IMG submission 206719) | Soil microbial communities from Loxahatchee National Wildlife Refuge, Florida, United States - Lox_Sample_3.3 | ecosystem: Environmental > Terrestrial > Soil > Wetlands | place: USA...
TGGGTTTTGCTCTCGGTTGTCGCTAGCCGGTCCATTTGCAGCGAACTCCCAAGATTAATTCATTGGCGAACTCACGAGATTGCGCGAGAGATCAAATCGCCGCGTCATCATGTCGACGATCTCGCGGCCTATCTCCAGCGAAGCCGTTGCCGCGGGCGACGGCACATTGCAAACGTGGATCATTCGCCCGCTGTGCACGAAGTGGAAGTCGTCGAGCAGATTACCGTTCGCGTCCACCGCTTGCGCGCGCACGCCCGAGCCGCCGGCCGTCAGGTCGGATTCTTGCAGCTCGGGAACCATCTTCTGCAGCGCCTTGGCGAACGCCGGCTTCACCCACGACCGATATTGCTCCGCCATACCCATGCGCCAATACTTGCGTGCCATCTTCCAGAATCCGGGGTAGCGCAGAGTCTCTACCGCCTCGTTCAGGTCGGGAGCGGCGCCGGTGTATCCTTCGCGGCGAAACGCCAGCAGTGCGTTGGGACCGGCTTCCACGCTGCCGTTCACGCGCCGGGTGAAATGCACGCCGAGAAACGGGAAGCGCGGATCGGGAACGGGATAAATCAAGTTTCGAATCAGGTGCCGCCGCTCCAGCCGGACTTCGTAGTACTCGCCGCGAAAGGGCACGATCTCCAGATTGGTTTCGAGGCCAGCCATGCGGGTAATCGCGTCGCTGTAGAGGCCGGCGCAGTTGATGACGTAGCGCGCCCGAAATGTCCGCGTCGAAGTCTCGACAATATTGTTGCCGTCGGCGTCGCGCAGGCCGACGACCTTGGCGCCCAGCACGATCTCGCCGCCCGCCTGCTGAACGAGTTCGGCGTATTTCTGCGCGACCACGGTGTAATCGACAATGCCGGTTGAGGGAACGTGCAGGGCGCGCAGGCCCACGCAATGCGGCTCGATCTCGCGGAACTCGTCGCGCTCCATCGTGCGCAGCCCGGGAACGCCGTTGGCCTTGCCCCGCTCATGCAGCGCGATCAGCCGCGGGACTTCTTCCTCGCTGGTGGCGACCACCAGCTTGCCGCACTCTTCGTACGTGATGCCCTGCTCCTGGCAGAAGCGCTTCATCGATGCCGCGCCCGCCACGCAGTTGCGCGCCTTCAGCGAGCCCGTCTTGTAGTAAATGCCGGAGTGGATGACGCCGCTGTTGTGTCCGGTCTGATGGGCGGCGACGCGCGGCTCTTTGTCGACGACAAGAGGGCGTATCTTCGGGAAGCGTCGTGTCGCCTCCAGCGCCGTGGCCAGCCCTACGATTCCAGCGCCAATGATGAGCAAATCCGTTTCGCGATCAGCCATGATCTGGTCCCAGCAAACGGGGCGATTATAGGACGCAAGCGGCAGAATATGCCATGAGGCGCATCACAGCGGATTTGCGCAGCTCGGCATTGGAAAGATAGTCTGGACGTTTCGCGGTGCCCCACGTTCGCCCGTCCTTTGGGCTAACGTGGGCCCAGGTTAGCGTCCAAGAGATGGACGCGAACCTGGGGCACTAGCGTTTTCGACCTATGACCATGCGTGTATTAGTAACCGGCGGCGCCGGCTTTCTTGGATCGCATCTCTGCGATGCCCTACTGGCCGAGGGCCACTCCGTGGTGTGCGCCGACAATCTGCTCACCGGTTCGCGCGACAATGTCGCCCACCTGCGCCGCGAGCCGCGCTTTGAGTTTCGCGAGCGGGACGTCTGCCTTCCTTTCGATTTCGGCCGCGTCGATTACATCTTCCATCTGGCTTCGCCGGCCAGTCCGGAGGATTATCTCAAGCACGCATTCGAGACGCTGCAAGTCGGCTCCATCGGCACCATGAACTGCCTGGGGTTGGCGAAGAAGTATGGCGCGAAGTTCATACTCGCGTCCACCTCCGAGTGCTACGGCGATCCGCTGGAGCATCCACAGAAGGAAAGCTACTGGGGGCACGTTAATCCCATCGGGCCGCGCTCCGTCTACGACGAATCCAAGCGCTTCGCCGAGGCCGCTACGATGGCTTACCAGCGCTACGAGCATGTGGACACACGTATCGTGCGCATCTTCAATACCTACGGGCCGCGGCTGCAGCTTAATGACGGGCGCGTGATCTCGAACTTCATGAAGCAGGCGCTGGGTGGCGAAGACCTGACGGTTTATGGCGACGGCTCGCAGACGCGTAGCTTCTGCTACGTGAGCGACGAGGTCGCGGGGATTCTCGCGCTGGCAAACTCGGACGAGCAAGGGCCCACGAATATCGGCAATCCGAACGAGTTCACGATCCTGGAATGCGCCCAGGTGGTGCTCGAGGTGACCGGATCGAGCAGCAAGATTCGTTACGAGCCGCTGCCGCAGGACGATCCCAAACAACGTTGTCCCGACATCGGCAAAGCCCGGCGCCTCCTGGGCTGGGAGCCGAGAGTCGACCTGCGCACCGGCTTAAGGATGTCGCTGGATTATTTTCGCGCGGCGTTGCGAGCCGGCCGCGCCGCCGCTGTTGACTAGCAGCCTGCAACGGCAAACCGAGGCGGAGCGATCGAGATCAGTAGATGCCGGTACGATAGATGATCCACCAGCTCAAAAACAAAGCGGCGAAGCTTTCCGCAACTCCCCACCAGAACGGCAGGAAAAACGCTCCGCAACTGAGCAGTGTGAACAGCAGCCAGAACGACTTCTTTTGCGAGTCCAAACAGACGGCTTCCAGTTCCAGGCATTCCAGGCAGGCTAAGCGCCCTCGGGCTTCTCTGTACCTGCGAGTACGGCTATTTAGTCCACCAACTCCACCGGCGTAGGCTCCTCCTCGGGCTCGGGAATTGGCACGATGGTCAGCACGTCCGTCTGCACCTTGTCCCACTGCTGGATCAGCAGGCCCTTGGCCTCAAACAGCTCGCGAATGCTGGCCGCCTCCCAGCGCACAACTTCTTCGAGAATGGGCACAAGAATCGCCAGCGCGCTGTCGCTGATCACCGAGCGGCGGGCGATGGGCGCAAGATACTTGTTTTCGGACACCGCGATGGTGAAGCCGTCGCGCCGGTTGACGTGCAGCATAACGTGGATGTCGGAGCTGCCGTCACCCACGTAGACGATGCGGTCGGGCCCGACCTTCAGCTTCTCCAGCAACTGATCGGCCACGGCTACCTTGCCGTAACCCGCGGTCACCTGCATGATGCGCTCGATCGCGCCCTCAGCGTTGTACTCGAACTCGGTGCCGAAGATGTGCTCCGGCGGGATGATGCCCTCCAGCGCCGAGCGGATCACCTCCACCGGCCCGGCGGAGATCACGTAGAAATCGAAGTGGAAGCCCGGTACCTCCTCCGACAGATAGCGATAGAGCACGTCGATATTGGGCTTCAGCCGCACGCGCTTGCCGGCCTCGTACAGGTGCTCGCGGCGCACCCGGGTACGAAACTCGGGATCGTGCAGCAGCAGGTAGGCGAGCTCGCCCCCTTGCTGCACCAGGTTCAGCGCGATCATTCCGGAGGTCTTGCGCTCATATTCGCTGGCTGAGATTCCCAACAACTCGGCGAGCACGTAGCCGGAGTCGTTGAAGCTCAGCGTCTGGTCAAAGTCGCTGGCAAAGATGTACCGCTTCTTCGGTTGTGTTCTTTCTGCCATATCGGAGTCAGATTGCTGAACGGCCACACTGCGCCTCGAAAGCTGCCAAAATACGCTAGGTAATTAGATTCGCGAGGTGTGGTTGAGGGATGATGAATTTACCCGCGAGCGAAGAAACGCCACGGCATCAACTCGTTACAGCTTGAAGCACGGAACGTCATCGCCGCATATCGCAGGGGTTGATTATGTCGGGTTTGTGTTCGAGCGCTCGTATCGGAGAGACGGATTGCTACTCGGCTTCGCGCCACTGATAGCCGCACATCAGGCATTTCCAGTGGCGGCTGGGTTCGGCGGGCGACTCGGGGAATGGAATGGCGGCCGACCAAAGCGCGATCTGCCGCGGATTGGAGCTGGCGATCTCGCGGATCTCCAGCGACTCGCACTCAGGACAGCAGGCGATTTCTTCCATCTCGTCATCGTCATCGTCCTCCGCCTGCTCGGCGCCGGGTTCGTCCGGTTCGAAGTCGTCCAGCACCTCCAGCGCGCGCACCACCTGGCTGTCGGGGACTTGCAGGCGAATGCCGCCCAACGCCATGCCGATGTGCCAGTTCAGCGCATGCATATTTTCGTCGCACAAGAAGGCTGAGATGCCCGCGCACACGAGTTTCCCCTGCGCCAGCTTGGCTTCGCCGAGCGTGAAGAATTTCGAGATGGTCACCAGTTCTTCGAGCATGGCTTTACAGATGCGTGCGCTTAGTGCGCCGATGCGAGTCGGCCTGCCCAGGTCCCGCGCTGCGGCTAGGGATGAAGTTAGCGTAGGCCAGCTTTATCCCCGAGTCAATTCCGATAATCGCGCCTGTCGGGCATGCTCGGCGATAGCGTCGACGATCTGCATCGCCAGAGCCAGCGCCCGCCGGCCGTCGTCCAGCGTCACCTCCGGTTGGCTGCGCTCGCCCACTGCGCGCATGAAGCTGATGAGCTCCGCTCGCAGGGGTTCTTGCCGTTCCAGCTTGGGCTTGTAAGGTGTGATGCTGGGAAATGCGCTGGCGGCCACACTCCCACCCCGACGCGCCGGAAAGCGGGGCGCGTCGGGGACCCCGGTCGCCGGATTGAACGGATCGAGGCTCGGCGTGTCAGAAGGCATCTCTTCCACGCTGAGTACAAGCAGGTCCTGCCGCGCATAATCGAGCGACACATACTGATGCGGCTGGAAGAAGCGCAGCTTGCGGATACGCTCGGTGCTCACGCGACTGGCGGTAAAGTTGGCGACGCAGCCGGAGTCGAATTCCAGGCGCACGTTGGCGATATCCACTTTTTGCGACAGGATCGGCAGGCCGACGGCGCGAACTTCCCTGACGGGAGAGTTCACAAACGACAGCACGACATCGAGGTCGTGGATCATGAGGTCGAGGATCACGTCGATGTCAAGCGAACGTGGCGTGAACACGCTGAGCCGGTGCACTTCGAAGAACATGGGCTGCGTGAGCAGCGGAATAGTGGCGCGCACCGCAGGGTTGAAGCGCTCAAGATGGCCAGCCTGGGCGATGCGGTCGTGCTGCCGGGCAAGCGCGATCAGTTCGTCGGCCTCGGCGACGGTAGCCCCCAGCGGCTTCTCGACGAGGACATCAACGCCGCTCTCGAGAAGCTGGCGAGCAACTGCGAGATGCGCGATGGTCGGCACGGCGACGGAGACGGCATCGACTCCCGCCGCAATAAGCTCGTCGGCAGAACGGAACGCACGCGTGCCGAATTCCCGGGCGGCAGCCTGTGCGCGGTCGTAATCTGTATCGGCAACGCCGGCGAATTCGATCGCCTGTGATGGATCGGCGGCGAGATCGCGATAGACGCGCGCATGATTGCGCCCGAAGGCGCCGCAACCGACGACTCCGACGCGCAGTGGACTAAGCATTCCGAGATTGTGACCCATCAGCGCGCCAGGAAGCAAAGAGCCGCTCGCGATAGGCCGGCCATTCATCACTCAGAGTGGCCCAGCGATCGTGGTCGCGCCAGACGCCGTCGATGAACAGATACCGCAGCGAGAAGCCTTCCTTGCGAAAACCAAGCCGGGAGACCAGCGCCGCCGACGCGGTGTTGCCGGGCTGAATGTTGGCTTCGAGCCGGTGAAATCCCAGTTCGTCGAAGGCACGATCCAGAACTAGGGCAAGGCCTTCGGTCATGTAGCCTCGGCGCTCGAAGCCGGCTAAGGAATAGAACCCCACATAGGCGCTGCAGAACGCGCCCATCACCGGCTCGCTCACGTTCACGACGCCTACAAGCTGGCCGGTGGAGTCGAGGCGAACGAGAAACGGGATAGTTCGGCCATCCTGGATCCGGTCCAAATACTTCGCAAATTCATCGTGATTTGCGGGCGGGAAGGCCCACGGCCGATGCAGGGTCTGGCTGCCGCGCACTGCTTCAAGAAATTCTGCTTCGCACTCCGGAGCTGGCTGGGAAAGGTGAACGCGAAGTGGTGGCTGGGAATCGGCCGGCATCGATTCGTCTACTCGCGATCCGGGATGTGGCTAAAGGCGACCTCGGCGACAATGCAGATGCCCGCTTCGTTCGCTGCTTGCAACGCGGCTTCCTTGTCCAACAGCAGGCAGCGCCCGGCATCGAGCGCCAGACAACTGGCGCCGGCCTGCTTCATGGCTTCAATCGTGTGCAGCCCCACCACGGGCACATCGAAGCGCATGTCCTGATTTGGCTTGGCCACCTTGACCACCGTCAGCGCGCGACTGAGCGTCGACGGCTCGGTGCCCAGCGCTGGCGACTTCATGATCTCGCCCGCACGCAGGATGGTCGCATCCGTGCCCTCCATCGCTTCTACGGCCACACAGGCAGCTTCTGCGATCACCACCGTCTGCCCGATATCGAAGCGCGCCAGGTGATGGGCGACCGCGCGACCATACGTTATGTCTGTCTGCTCGGACTCGCGTGGGCCGCGCTCGGTCAGCACGCCTTCGGCGGCCAGCATCGGCTCCAACAGCTCAGTCGAATTCATCAGCGTAATGCCTTCGTCGGCGAGCACCTTGCCGACCGCGCCAATCAGCGAATCGGTGTTGCGCGTGGTGAGCGAGAGCAGGAGTTTCGCCAGTCGCCAGTCGGGTTTGATGCTGCTAAAGATCTGCTTGTGCTTGACCTGTCCGGCCATGATGACCCGCGTGACGCCTTCGCGCTGGAAGGTCTCGATCAGCTTTGACAACTCGCCTAGGGACAACCAGTGGACGGCGGATGCGCCGTGCTGTTCAATTTCCGGGAACGTCTCTTCTTGAATGGCTGCGACGACGACCTGCATGCCGTTCGAGCGCGCCGCATCGAGCACCAGCAGCGGGAATTTGCCATTGCCGGCAATGAGTCCGATGCGCTGGGGAAGCTCGGCCATTGCTACTTGATGACTCCCCGCTCCGACCTCTCAATAAACCTGAGCAGCGCTTCCACGTCCTCGCCGTGTGCGCCCTCGGCGCGCAGCTTCTCCAGCGCTTGCGACGTATTCAGCTTCGAAGCCAGCAAAATTTTAAAGGCATGATGCAGCGCCGCAATGCGCTCGCGCGAAAAACCGCGCCGCTCGAGGCCCACTTTGTTCAGCATGTAAGCGTGGGTGTCGCGTTCGGCGCTGGTCATGGAATACGGCAGCACATCCTGGGTGATGGTCGTGCCTCCCCCAATGTAGGAGTGCGCGCCGATCCGCACATACTGATGCACCGGGCACAGCGCGCCCACCACTGCCCATTCCTCCACCGTGACATGCCCGGCCAGGGTCGCGGCATTCACCAGCATGGAATGATCGCCAATCACGCAATCGTGGCCGACGTGCGCGTAAGCCATCACCAGAATATGGCTGCCGATGCGGGTGACGCCTCCGCCTTTGGGGGTGCCGCGGGTCATGGTGACGTACTCGCGAATGACGTTGTGGTCGCCGACCTCGAGCCGTGTCGGCTCCCCGCGATAGGTGATGTCCTGCGGATCCATGCCCAGTGCCGCGAAGGGATAAATCTTGTTGTGGCTGCCGAAGCGGCTGGGACCGCCTACCACAACGTGGGAGACCAGCTCGCAGTACTCGCCCAGTTCTACCCCGGCGTGCAGGATACAATACGGCCCGATGCTGCAGGATTCGGGAATTCTCGCGGAGGGATCGACGATCGCCGTCGGATGAATGTTCATGCTCGAGCTTAGGTAGCTTCGCCGCCTGGTTCGGCTGCTGCCGTTTCGTCGCTGCCCCGCGTGCGTGACAGCAGGCGGCAAGTGACCACGCCCTCGCAAACCAGCTTGTTTTCCACGTAGGCCTTGCCCTGCAGGCGCCCGGCCGTGCCGCGGAAGGCGAGCACATCAACCTCGATGCGCAGCTGGTCACCCGGCGTGACTGGCCGCCGGAAGCGCGCCCGCTCAATACCAGTAAAGACGAGCAGCTTGTTCTCGCGGTCGGTCACCTCGGTGAACAGCAGCGCCGCGCCCGCCTGCGCCATGGCCTCGATGATCAGCACGCCCGGCATGATCGGGTAGCCGGGAAAATGTCCCACGAAAAACGGCTCGTTGGCCGTAACATTCTTGATAGCGACGATGCGCTTGGTGCGCACGATTTCCACCACGCGATCGATCAGCAGCATCGGGTAGCGATGCGGCAGCAGATCGAGCAACTCGCCGATGTTCAGCGTTTGCTTGCCGGCGTCGGCTGGCGCGGAATGTATCGTGGCATCCATAGTGGCTGGCGCAAAGCCCTGATTATACATTTGGCCTTGCGGCATACAGACGGGCTGGCGAATTTTAACCCGGCCACGATACAGGTTTCGGAATGAAGACAGTTGAAAACAGACAATACAGCTTGCAGGCAATCTCCTCCTGGCTGCGCGATTGCCAGCCGCAGATGACTGCCACGTTGCGCGAGCTCGTGCAGTACGAGTCGCCCACGCACGACAAGGCTGCTTGCGACCAGCTCTGCGCCCGTCTTTCTGGTGAATTTGCCGCGCTTGGCGGCGAGGTGAAAATACATCGCCAACCCACCGCCGGAGATCACCTGCAGGTCGATTTTTTCGGCCGCAAGCCGCGCCGGCCGGTGATGCTGCTCGGCCACTTCGATACTGTCTATGGCGTGGGAGCGTTGCAATCCATGCCGTGGAGCGAACGCGAAGGCCGCCTCTACGGTCCCGGCGTTTTCGACATGAAAGCCGGGATCGTACAGATGATGTCAGCGATCGCCGCCCTGCGTGAAGTCGCCGGCGAGCTTCCGCGCCCGGTGAAGGTGTGGCTGGTTTCGGACGAAGAGGAGGGCAGCGCCAGCTCGCGCGCCCTAACGGAGTCGCTGGCGCGAGAATGCGCGGCGGTGCTGGTGTGCGAACCCTCCGGCCCGGGAGGCGCGCTGAAAACGGCGCGCAAGGGAGTCGGTGGCTTCACTCTGAAGGTCACGGGCGTCGCGGCACATTCGGGACTCGACTTCGAGAAAGGCCACAGTGCCATCGTCGAACTGGCCCATCAGATCCATGCCATCGAGCGGCTCACGAATCTACCTCGCGGTATCACCATGAACGTCGGCATCATTCGCGGCGGTACGCGCACCAATGTCGTGGCGTCTGAGGCTAACGCCGAAATCGACCTTCGCGTCGTCCGCAGAGACGATGGCGCCGAGATGGAGCGGCGTGTACGCGAGCTCCAGGCCGTCAATCCCCACTGCAAACTGGAGATCACCGGCGGCGTCAATCGTCCGCCGCTGGAGCGTAGCGCGCAGGTGGCCGCGCTTTTCGAGCTGGCGCGCGAACTGGCAGGCGAGCTCGGGTTTGAACTGACAGAAACCGCGGTGGGCGGCGGCTCCGACGGCAACTTTACCGCCGCTATGGGAGTGCCGACGCTCGATGGCCTGGGCGCGGTTGGCGACGGTGCGCACGCGGCGCATGAGCATGTCATCGCCGCCGAGCTTCCGCGCCGGGCAGCCGTACTGGCGGGCTTGATTCAGGCCGTCGGCTAGGAAAAGCTCACCTTGACGCGCACGGGTGCGGTGAAGTATTCCGTATCAAGGTCGGGAAGCAGCGCGAGATCCGACGGCAAGCTGAGGCAGGCTCTGGGGCACCCAGATCAGTTTTGACCATTTGCAATTGGCTGATCCACCACCAGGCCCGCTTTGACGCGCCGCTTGCGAAAGCCTAAAATCTGCCTAGGAACTCTACCCGTTGCACGGCTGCACCGGGCCAGGTTGAGGAGGTTCTATGTTGGAAAACCTGTTCAAGCCGATGCATCTGCTGGTCATCTTCTTCATCATTGTCCTGATCTATGGGCCGAAGAAGCTGGGCGATCTGGGTAAGGGACTCGGCGAAGGAATTCGCAATTTCAAGTCGTCGCTGAACGAAGGCAGCTCGGCCAAGACGAATTCGACGGCTGCGGCTACGCCAACGACTACCACCACAACCACGGCTTCGACGGAGGAGAAGAAAAGCAGTTAACAATTGGCGGTTGGCAGCCCCGATTGGCCGCGCCGCTTTGGCCAGGTGCTAAATGCCAAGTGCCGAATTCTAAATGTCAGCTGCTCTTTCCCGTAGCATCCGGCTGACTCGCGCCACCGGTAGTCCCACTACATTGAAATAGCAGCCTTCGAGGCGGGTCACCCAGCGTGAAGCGATTCCCTGTATGCCATAGGCGCCGGCTTTGTCCACAGGCTCGCCCGTACGGATATAAGCGGCGATCTCGTCGTCCCGAAGTTCGGCAAAGGTCACCTGCGTCAGCTCGGCCTCGGTGCGCTCGAAATCAGGGGCCAGCAGGCAAACGCCGGTGATCACCTGGTGCGTGCGTCCCGACAATAGGCGCAGCATGCGGGCGGCATCGTCGGCGTCGAGCGGCTTCTCCAGCAGATGATCGTCGATCACGACCACGGTGTCGGCACCCAGGACAGCTTGATCGGGATGACGCACGAAGACCGTTAGCGCCTTGTCGCGCGCCAGGCGTTGGGCGTAGTCGATCGGCGCCTCGCCGGCAATGGGCTGCTCGGGCACCTGCGCGGGATCGACCGCGAAGGCGATACCCGCGTTTCGTAACAGCTCAGCTCGACGCGGCGAGGCGGAAGCGAGGACCAGCATGATCGTTTATTCTACCGACGTGCGTTTGCATCCTCGGGCACTGGGTGCACGTCTGAACTGTGGAGTGAAACCTCCTCAACAGATCACACTCGAAACTTGAAACTCGCAACTCGAAATTCGTACGGCGCCCACCTGGATGGACATGAAGCCGAGTTTCGCGTGTGGGCGCCGGCTCAGCGCAAGCTCACGCTAAGACTGCTGCGCAACTCCATCGGCCGCTCCGCTTCCTCCGAGTGTGACATTCCCATGCAGCGCCAAGGCGAGGACTTCGTTGCGAAGATCCCCGCCTCGCCCGGCGACCGCTACTGCTACGTTCTCGATGACGGACTCGCCGTCCCCGATCCTGTCTCGCGCGCCTTGCCGGAGGGCGTTCATGGACCAACGGAGATCGTCGACCCGGCGGCATTTCAGTGGAGCGACTCGGAGCCCCCGACGAGCGCCGGGGTTGCGGTTGGCGGGGTGCTGGACTCTACCTGGCGCGGCCTCGATCTGCGCGACTACATCCTCTACGAAGTGCACATCGGCACGTTTACGCCGAAGGGTACGTTCGACGCCGCGATCGGCAAACTCGCATACTTGAAACAGCTCGGTATTACCGTGATCGAGATCATGCCTGTGACCGCGTGTCCCGGCCGGCGTGACTGGGGTTACGACGGTGTCTCGCCTTATGCAGTGCAGGCAAGCTACGGCGGCCCGGAGGGGCTGAAGAGGTTGGTGAATGCGGCGCATCGCGCCGGGCTGGCGGTCATGCTCGACGTGGTCTATAACCACTTCGGCCCGGAAGGCAATTACCTGCCCAGGTTCGGGCCGTACTTCACGGCGCGCCATAAGACACCCTGGGGCGACGCGATCAATTACGACAGCGCGGGTTGCGAGCAGGTTCGCCGCTACGTGATCGAAAACGCGCTGTACTGGATTCGCGAGTATCATCTCGACGGCCTGCGGATGGATGCGGTGCAGACCATCCTCGATGATTCGCCCCATCACATCGTCGCCGAAATCCAGGACAACGTGCAGCCACTAGCGCGCGATTTGGGCCGCAAAGTTTGTGTTATCGCCGAAACCGACGAGAACGACCCGCGTTATGTACGGCCGCGGCGAGAGCGCGGCTATGGCCTCGACGCGATCTGGAGCGATGACTTCCATCATGCCGTCCACGCCTTCTTCACCGGCGAGCGCCAAGGCTATTATCAGGACTTCGGCGACCCCGGGCAGATTGCTGGCGCGCTACGCGACGGGTATGTCTTCCAGGGCGAGCACTTCAACTTCTGGAAGGCGCCGCGCGGCGCCAGCGCCGAAGGCGTGCCGCTGCCGGCCAACGTCATCTGCCTTCAAAATCACGATCAGGTGGGCAACCGCGCCAAAGGTGAGCGCCTGACCACGCTGGTCCCGCGTGGCGTGCGAAAACTCGCCGCCGCCTTTCTGCTGCTTGCGCCACACACCCCGCTCATCTTCATGGGCCAGGAGTACGACGAAACTGCACCCTTTCAGTACTTCGCGGATTTTCAGGATCCCGCGCTGAAGAAAGCGGTGAGCCAAGGACGGCGGCACGAGTTCAAGGACTTCGGTTTCCGCGAAGTGCCCGACCCTGAAGACCCACAGACGTTCGAGCGCTCCAAGCTGACCTGGCCGGATGGTGCGCACAATCGGGAGATGCTGGAGTGGTATCGGCGCCTGCTACAACTGCGCCGGCAATATGTGACCGGCAGCGAGCGCACCGCCGGCGCCGGCTACTCGAATGGCGTGCTGACCATGCGCATACCCGCGCAAAATCCGATGCTCATTGTCACCGCCGCACTACAGCCGGACGCTTCCTTGCCCCCGGTACCCGGCGGTTGGCAAGAAGCTCTTCGATTCGACGAGGACGGCTACTCGGTTCAATGTGTGGTGCGGCTGTGTTGGTCGTAGAGCCGAAACAGAACCCGTAACCGACGGCCGCACTGCGGCGCCAGCATGTGCTCCGCGGCGAGGCGCCCGGCTCCGCATACAAGTGCATTTTGCTGATGCGTACGTCCCGTGCTGAGCGAGCCCGGGGAAGAGCGCGTGCAGATGGGGTGAAACAAGGCGCAACCAGCGCTCGGCGCCTGTCCCGGGAATTTCCCCGTTTCAAGGAAAAGTGGAGTTCGCCGAGCCTGAGGCGTAACGTATGTCCCGGTACGCAGAGCGATCGCCCGTCGCCTTCGACATGCTCACTCGCGAGATGGCCGCCTCCATGTTCGACGTCCAGCGCCGGCACGCCACGGCGGACGAGATCGAACTACTCATCGCCGGCAGCCGCAATGCGCTCACGCGCTTTGCCAACAACACCATTCACCAGAACATTGAGGAACAGAGCCAGCAGATTTCGGTGCGGGTTTCGTTCGGCGGGCGCACCGCGCGCGCCACAACCAACAAGTACGACGACGAGAGCCTGCGCCGAGTGGTGCAATCCGCCGATGCGTTGGCAAAGATGCAGCAGGAAGAGCCCGGCCTGTTGCCCATGCCGAGTTCGCAAGAGATTTCCGAAAACGCGGTAGCCTCAGGCGCGCAACCACGGTGCAGCGCTACTTCGATGGGACGGCGGCGCTCACTCCGCAGGACCGCGCCGCCGGTGTGGCGCGGATGGTCGAGGTGGCCAGGCAGGGTGCTCTCACGTGCGCGGGAATTTTCTCCTCGGCGCATCTTGTGGAAGGCATCTTCAACTCGCGCGGAGTCTGCGACTGGTACGAGCAGACGCTGGCGGAGATGTCGGTCACGATGCTTGGCGACACCTCCTCGGGCTGGCAAAAGGCAAGCGCGGGTGATGTCGCGCAGCTCGATCCCGCGCGCATGGCGCAAATTGCCGCCGAAAAGGCGCTCGCCTCGAAGCACCCGATGGAGCTTCCACCTGACCCGCGATGGCACCTTCGCGATCGAGGATGGCAAAATCCGGAGAGGCATTCGGAATTTTCGATTCAATGAAAGTCTCATTCACATGCTGCAAAATGTCGTGGCCATGGGGCAATCTGTGCGCGCCAGCGGCGAGGAGTCGGTGGACATGGTGGTGCCCGCCATGAAGGTCCGCGACTCCAACTTTGCCGAGAGAACCACCTTCTAGCCTGCAAGCTTTGCCGATCAGTGTCCCCGAACGATGGTCGGCCCGACCACCCGTTTGGCGCTATTTGTCGCTAGTCATACTTGCGCGTGCGATTATATAAACTTGCTATACCGTCTCCCGCAGACTCAGACTCGAAGTCACCGCGTCCTAGGCGCTAGACGAGGAGTCGCTAGGTATGGATTCTGCCAAAAGACCTCCCAACCCTAAGCCACAGCCGCTGCTTGTATTTCGCTGTCCGGCGTGCCGGTTGTTCATTGCGGCGAGTCGCGACCCCAAGCTGATTGAACTGGCGCAACGTTACCATGTTTGCCTCGAATCCCAGGCTTTCGCCTCGCATAATCAACAACATCCCACCAAATAGGGATTGCGGATCGCAGCGGATGCCGGTATGGTAACTGGGTATGATGGTACTTTAGTAATTTAGCCTTAGCGTTTTACGCTGTTTCGTCGGCAGTTTTTCGATATCGTACGAGGCAGCACCATGATGCCATCTGGCCGCCACTCCGAATTGCGCAATTGTGTTCGCTTTCCCCTGCACCTCCAGGTCACCCTGAAGACGCCAGAGGGGGAGTTTCACGCCGAAACTTCCGATATCTCTGCCGGCGGGATTCTGTTTCATCTTGATACCGCCATAGAGGTCGGTTCGCCGGCGGAATTCGCTATTGAAATGCCGGCGGAAATGCTGGGGACAAGCGATGCTGTACACGTGATGTGCACCGGTCGGGTGGTGCGTTGTTTACAAGACGGCTCTGGACAAAGTGTCGCGGTGGTTATTGATGAGTACCACTTCAAACGGCTCCAAAGATACGAAGGGCAATAGCCGAGCCTTTCCTAACAAGAGCGGCGATGCGGGCCCCGTCGTGCAGCCTGCGGCAGAGAACGCCCCCCGCCTCCGCATCATCATCGCCGACTCGGAGGCCATATTCCGCGTGGGCATGAGCAAGATCTTCGCCGCCCAGCCCGACTTGGAAGTGGTGGCGCAAACCGAGACTTTATCGCAGACTTTGAGCACCGTGGCCTCGACCCCAGCCGATGTTATTTTGTTCGAAGCCGGCATTTCCCCTAATCCGTCGGACGCGATTGGCGAAGTCCTCCGCCGCGCCCAACCCAATACCAAAATCATCCTGGTCACTTCGCGAGCGGGCGAACAGGAAACCGTCGAATACCTGCGCCGCGGGGTGCGCGGAATTCTGGTTCGCGCCGTCACCGCCGATTTGCTGGTGCGCTGCGTACGCAAAGTAGCCGAGGGCGAAACCTGGCTCGACAAGCAAGGCGTGAACTGGGTAATCGATGCCTACCGCAGCCAGGCGATGCAGGGAACCGCGCCGCAGCAGCGGCTGCGCCTGACCGAGAAAGAAATGATGATCATCAGTGGTGTCACCCAGGGCATGAAGAACAAGGACATTGCCCGCGAGGTTGGCACCACCGAGCAGGTTGTGAAGAATTACCTGCGCAAGATCTACGACAAGCTCAACGTCGCCGACCGCCTGGAATTAGCTCTGTACAGCATGCATCACCGCCTGCTGGACGGCTATGGCTTTCCTGAGGCCCCTGTATCCAGCGATGGCACGCCGGCGGCAGCGCAAGCCTCCGCCGTCGCCAGCACGAGCACTGCGCCCGTGCAGGTCATGCCTGCCAAGCCGCAAATCGTAAAGCGGGTGATCAACAAAATCTAACTCCTGCTGGACCTCGCAAGTTGTTCGGCAAACGCGCTTGCGTTAGTGTAGTGCGTTTGGATTCTTCGCTTTGAGGTCTGCAATGTTCCCGAACACTTCCCGCTTTCGCAACATGGTCCTGCTGTGTGGCTTCTTGTGCCTGCCGGCGCTCGCGCCTTCGCTGGTGGCGCAAACCGGGCCTGCGCTCTCGCCGCAACTCCGGAGCAGCATCGATCAAGCAACGCAGCAGGTGCTCAAGGCGACCGGCGTTCCCTCTGCGTCGCTGGCTGTCGTGCAGGATGGCAAGATCGCGTATCTACAGGCGTATGGCGCCGCGCACCTCGATCCGCAGACGGCGGCCACGCCCGCCATGCGCTACAGCATCGGCTCCATCAGCAAGCAGTTCACGGCGGCCGCCGTCCTCATGCTGGCCAAGGAAGGCAAGCTGTCGCTCGACGATCCCGTCTCGAAATATGTTTCCGGGCTGACCGAGGGCAACAAGGTCACGATTCGCGAGTTGCTGTCGCACACCTCCGGTTATCAGGACTATTGGCCGCAGGATTACGCACCGCCGATGATGCTGAAACCCATCACGGCGGAGCAGATCATGGATATCTGGGCGCGCAAGCCGCTCGACTTCGCTCCCGGCACCAAGTGGCAGTACAGCAACACTAATTACGTGATTGCGGGCGCGATTGTGGAGAAGGTTTCCGGCATGCCGCTGCTCAAGCTGCTTAGCCAGAGCATATTTGCGCCGCTGGGGATGAAGAGCGTGGCCGATACCGACAACAACAAGCTGCCGCCGACCGACCCCACCGGCTATATGCGCTATGCCCTGGGGCCGTTGCGTCCCGCGGGTAAAGAGGGCCGCGGCTGGATGTTTGCGGCCGGCGAGCTGGCGATGACTGCCGAAGACCTTGCGAAATGGGACATCTCGATGATCGATCAGACGGTGCTCAAGCCGGCTTCGTATCACGAGATGGAAACCGAGATGCTGCTGAAGGACGGTGTGGGAACAGGCTACGGCCTCGGCGTCGCGGTGAGGAGCCAGAACGGCCATCGCATTCTCGAGCACGGTGGCGAGGTGCTGGGATTCGTCGCCGAGAACATCGTACTGCCGGATGACAAGATCGCGGTCGCGGTGCTCACGAATCAAGATGCCTCGTCGGCAGCGGGCGACATCGGCAAGCAGGTTTCGGCGCTGCTGCTGAAGGCGGCAAATCCCAACGATCCGAAGCAGGATGAGCTGCTGCGCAAAGTCTATGACGGCCTGCAGCAGAGTAAGATCGACCGCTCGCTCTTCACCGACAATGCCAACGCTTACTTCACGGCACAGGCGCTGAACGACTACGCCGACAGTCTCGGCCCGCTCGGCGCTCCCGAGGCGTTCACACAAACCCGATCGTCGCTGCGCGGCGGCATGACGGAGCGAGTCTATGATGTGAAATATCCGACGAAGCACCTCGCCATCATCATTTACGAGCTGCCGGACGGGAAGATCGAGCAATATTTGGTGCTGGAGCAATAGGGGCTTAGGCTTGCGGAAGCGGCGCGAAACTAGATGAGCTAGGGCCGCAGTCGCAACTCTAATCGGGAAGCATGCGGCACGGCTGAAGCCATGTCCTGTTGAGATTTTATTCATTGGTTCTGTGTCCAATGTGTTTCGCCCGCATCTACTCGGGCATGGCGACTACGAGCGAATTCAACCTTGACGAGACGATCGCCGTGCTGGCGCGCACGCCGGTCGCCCTCGACGCCTTACTGCGCGGGTTGCCCCCCTCCTGGGTGCGTGGCAACGAAGGCGGAGACACCTGGAGCGCCTACGACATTGTGGGACATCTGGCCAATCTCGAGCGCACCGATTTCATGTCGCGCGTGCGGCGCATTCTGGAGTACGGCGACTCGCGGGCCTTCGATCGTGTGAACCGCTTCGCGCAGATGACGGAAGGACAGGAGCAATCGCTGGAGCAGCGTCTGGACGACTTCGCCCGTCTTCGGCGCGACAACCTGGCCGCGTTACGGGCGCTGAATCTGCAACCGGCAGACTTCGCACGAAAAGGGACGCATCCGGCACTCGGGCCCGTGACCCTCGCCAACCTGCTGGCGAGTTGGGCGGTGCACGACCTCACGCACCTGCATCAACTGTCGCGCGTGATGGCCCGCAAGTACCGTGATGCCATCGGCCCCTGGGACAAGTTTATGGGAGTATTGCAGTGCAACGGCCACAGCGCTCCACCATGACCGAACATTGTCGTTTTTTCTGGACAGCTTCTCGGGCGCATTCTCCGGCGCACTTGCCTCTGATCGAGCGCTGCATTCCCCGCCGCGCTCGGCTTTTCATTGCAACTCCCTCGCAATGGCTCGCCTCTCATCTCTAGTTGCGTTCATCCGACGATCACTGCGTGATTTCTGAGACAGCCGCGCAGCGGCGGAATGGTGTTAGCCCGGCGCGTAAGCGCCGGGTGAGTGGGAAAAGAACCGAGCCGCGGCAGCGGCGACACCACTCGCGACACAGTCTCTATAAGGCCGCTCTCGTTTGTTTTTTCTCCGGACACTACTGCTTAGTCATGACCCACTTCGTCTCTCGTCCCTGTAGCTTGTCGTCGTAGACTGCATTCATCGTCTTGCCGTCCGGCTGCACCGTTCCCTTAAAGACACCGATTACCTTACCCTCACGTTTATCGGTCTCCTCAAGCGTGTTCTTGCCGACCATCTTCACCGAAACGGAGGTGGTCCCGGGATCACCCTTCATGGGTGCGTCCGTGCCATTCAGCTTGGCGGTGTAGCTCTGCCCGGTCGGATTGGTCATGGTGATCTCATCCCCACTCACCTTGTAGGTCACAGTAATGCCATTGTCCGACAGACTCTCCATTTTGGAGGTCCGCCACGAGCCCGATAAGGGGCTGGATCCCGCCGGGCCTTTGGCGACTCGTACTGCCTCACCCTTGCCGGTGACCGGGGGCCCGCCATTGGTGGCGCTGCTGTCGCTGAACTCGAAGGTCAGCGTATTGCCATCAGGAGAGAGCGTGGTCTTTGAGGTTGCGACCACTTTGCCATCCTTCTTGTCCGTCTCTTCGATCTCGTGGTCGTTGATGACCTTAATGGCTACACTGTCGTAGTACGGATGTCCCGTGATCTTCTGGTCCGTTCCATCCGCTTTGACGTTGTAGGGGGGCGTACAGGTCTTGCAGGCGTACATTCCGCCCTTCAAGAGATAAACGTCCGGCTTCTTGGAAAAATCGACCTTACTCATATCGGTCTTCCAGGTTCCATCGAACGCACTCTGCGCGCTGCCCATGGTTGGCAGGAGCAGAATGCCGAGGGCCGCAATCCAACAGATTCTCGCCTTCATCGCAGTTCCTCCGTGATGTAAGTTGCGGGCGCAATTATATCGGAATCGTGCTATCGCGAGCCTCGTTCTTGAGGCGAATGTCCTATGGTTGTGTGATAGCACTGAGCTGTGGCGGAACGCCAAGTCGGACTAGAGATGTCCAAGAGCGGATAGCGACCCTAGCGGCAGGGCGGAGGATTGCTGGATTCACCGCCGTCGGCGCTCGTCTGCAAAGCGGCCGGATTCATGCAAGTGCCGGGATCGGGCGTATGAGTGCTGACGGCGCGGGCCGCCGGTGTCGGCGCCAACTCCGCATGCGGCGAAGCCGCGGCGGGTGCGGTAGAAGAATTGGGCTGCTGGTCGGGTGGAGTTTCGTTCTGCGGCATGGTTGCCGGCTGCTTCGGTTCCGACCTTGCCGGAGTGCTGCCGGTTGTGCCCATGGCCGAAGGTGAAGGCTGGGTGTTGTTTTGCCCAGCGGCGTCCGGAGTGGACATCGTGCTGCTCTGCTGATCGCGAACTGTGGTATCAGGTGCGGCGGAAGGTGACGGCTCACGCTGGTTGCGATGACGATTTGAGCTGGGCACGGCATCGGGAGCTTTCTCGTGATCCGGTGTTGAGGTGGGGCTCTGTGCCTGGCTGGAAGCGTTGCTGGAATTGCTTGGGTCGGAACTGGGCTTGGTGTTCTGCGCCAAAGTGAGTCCAATTCCCAGAATTGCCATCGCAGCGAGAAAGGCAAGTCGCTTCATGATTGTTTCCCGGCCGGAAAAGTGCGCTCGCAGGCAGGAGAGCGTTACTGGTTGGACGAGCTTCACCCGGCGGCGGTTTCTCCACTAAGTACGAATAGATACGAAAATTTGAAATGAGAGTTGATGCTTCCGGACCGGGCTACGCGGCCGGCAGCCGGGTTGGTGCCGCAATGGACGGCAGTCCGGGAGCTCCCGTCAGGTGGGCAGATTTCTGGACGATTACTTTGTGGGCGTGTCGCCGGAGCTGGCCGAAATCTTGGTCGCTTCATCCGTAGTCGTCTCTGCGCAGTTCGTTTTGTGGCTGTGGCACTTCGACACAATCGCCGCACGGAGCCGGTCGCGCAAATCGTCAGGCAATTCGTAAAGATGGGAGTCGCGGTAGATTTCGATGGTCCGCTTGGTGGTGTTGCAGACGACGTAGCAGTTGTGGCACCACTGAAGATGATCTTCCAATTCCGCCCGGGTTTGAGCGTCCATTGCGTCGTCTAGATAATCTGTCAGCTCTTTCAAAAAATCAGAGCAGGTCACTTTTTCCCATCCCCAGCAGTTCGATTTCGAAAATACTTGTTCAAGCGCTCTCGCAATTGCAGCCGCGCGCGAAGCAATCGCGACTTCACCGCGGGAATACTGAGATCCAGGGCGTCCGCCGTTTCCTCGGTAGAGAGTCCCTCAACATCGCGCAGCACAAACACCGTGCGGAAGCTGGGCGGCAATCCCTGTATCGTCTTGCCCAGGATCTCCCGCAGCTCGCCCTGCGTATACAGCTGCTCCGGATTCGGTGCCCAATCCGCGACTTCGCGCGGCATCGAATCCTCTTCGGTCTTGATGTCCTCGTCGAGCGACACCATCCGTTCAGGACGTCGCCGCCGCAGACGCATCAGCGCTTCATTCACCGCGATGCGCACCAGCCAGGTGTAGAACTTCGACTGCTCCTGAAAATTGCCCAGGTTCTGGTAGGCCTTCAGGAATGCGTCCTGCACCACGTCTTCGGCGTCTTCGCGGTTTTGCGTGATATGCTGCGCAATCCGGAAAACATTGCGGTCGTAGCGGCGCACGAGATCCTCGAAGGCGCCCATGTCGCCGGCTTTCGCCGCGTGAACCAGTGCCAGCTCTTCGGAGACCGGTTCAACTACCTTTGGTTGGATGGTACCCATGTTCGTGTAGATTCAGGATTTTACACCCGGCGCAGACCAATCCTGACCCATTGTACCGATTTGGCACGGGTTTGGCACAGCCGGGGCGATTTTTGTTGCCTCGCGCGAGCACACGCGACGGTAAACGGCCCTGGTGGAGCTTACGTTCTCTTATACGGACGCACGAGGCAAATTAGTTGTTACAAGCAGCAATGACCTGTTTGCCATTCAGGCGTTACGTCTTCGCCTGCCCATCAGTGCAGAATTTGGAAACGCCAGAGCCCGGAGGGCGGCGTAGATGACAGCCAGGACGGAGTTCGCCGCGGCGACCGAAGTCCTCGGGTAGGCGGACATTTCGAGGACAGAGCCGGTTCCGCCGGCGGCACACTCGGTCGTGAAAAAAATCCCCATCCGAGCTTCGCACAACGATGCTTGAGCACTCGACCTGAAGCGGCGGAACCTTCAAGCCCATCCGGTTTGAGCCTAGCCGTTGCGCTACTGTCAGTAACCGTTCGGATAGGGAACAGCCCCGTTCGCGGGTCGCTCATTTAGTTCCTTCAAGCCCGAAATCGTTTATTTTCAATGACTGCAGAATTAGACTTGGCGCGTTCGATGTGCCCCTTCGCTCTGGCATGCGCCTTGCAAAGGCAAACCCAACAGGGAACAGCAGTAAAACCAAGGTCAAGCTGTAGGGCCCAGCAAGCTAGGAGGCGCTATGACTGGTCGATCTTTGCTTTTCCTGATTCTCTTCGCTTTACTCGTCCCGGTCTTCGCGCTCTCGCAGACGCCGGTTTTCGTAACGCAGAAGCCAATCACTGGGAATTCCGCAAACAGCTTCTTCGTGTTCCTGCCGATGGCCAACATCGGCAAAGGCGACGCCACGGATGTCCACCTCACTTCTGTCGCACTGGACTTTATGGGTTCGGCCGTCGCACCGGTGACTCAACCCTCCGCCTTCCCCTTCAAGACCGGGTCGGGCTATCTGGGCGCCGGTGGCGTACGGGTGCTGGGGCTGGAGTTCGAAAATAGCTCTCTGGTAAGCGGCAACACCTACAGCGTGAGGGTCACTGGTACCTACCAGGTTAACGGTGCGACGAGAGATTTCACGCTGAAGAGTCTTCCGCTGGTGTATCGACCCGGCTTCTCAGGAACCCACGAAGATGTTCTAGACGCGATCGGGATGGAGTTAGACTCCCTGCCTGGACTGGACCGCATGGCGGATGATCGAGAGTTACTTACCTTCATACAAGGTCTGCCGCAAATCTCCGAGGCAGGTTTGGGCAACCCAGCCACGACGGTTTGGGCGAGGTTCGCCGACAATGGGGAACGCATAGTCGTTTTGAACAATGTGCTTCCCTCGAGAGGGGAGAAGCCGCTCTCAGATAACGAGGTGACTGAGCCTGCACTTGCTCCGCCTCGCATACCTTTAAACTACCGGCATGGACAAGCCATCAGCATGGGAGCAGCTCCGGCGGACAGCGGACCGACAGAGATGCCAAAGAGCGGTAAAGCTCGGGTGTTGAATGCCCTGAGTTCGTCATTCGAGAATCCTGTTCCCAATATACAAAAGTGGCTTATGAAGCAGGGCTACAGTCAAGTGACCGGTGCGGACGCTAGCGTGGCCAGTCTTAGAGGGGTAGGCGGCGACGGAATTTTTTATATCAGTTCACACGGCGGCGTGGATGAAGATGGCAATTACCCCTTCAATATCTGGACAGCCACCCCGACAACGAATAATCCAGATCGCCAACTGCAGGATGATATCTGTCCCGACCCGCCCGCATGTGATTTGAAGAACGCCCGCATAGTGGATGTCGTTGCCGCTGATCACAAGAGATTCGGTATTCTCGACTGGGTCTCGGTCCACCACTATGGAATTACTGCCAACTTCATCAATAAGTACTGGGATAATTTCGGCGACAACGCTCTTGTCTTCATCGATATCTGCGATAGCAATGTCAACGACCCGTCAGTCACTGATTTCAAGGATGCCATCTTTGCGAAGCTGGCGTCAGTGTATGTCGGGTGGAGCGGAACAGTTGATTCCGCCTTCTCGGCCAATGCGGCACGGCTGGTTTTTGATCGATTGCTTGGAGCCAATCAATTCTGTCCCGAAGATGGTCAGCCCTGTCATCCTGGCGCGGCACAGCCCCCCGTTTTTGCGCAGCGCCCATTCGACTACACGGAGGTGCAACAGGACCTCCACGAGCACCATCTCGACAAGGACGGTTTTACGGAAATTAGTTTCATTTCTAATCCGTACGTTGGCACAAATTTTGGCTTACTCGCTCCGACGATCAGCTACCTGTTCATGGACGAGATCACGAACGACAATGTGCCACAGCTCACGATCTATGGTGATTTTGGGAGCGATCCGCGCCCGGACGGGTGGGTAACGGTCGGGGGCACCACGAACGATGGTTTTGATATTCAAGGCGGAGCTCAAGTTCCAATCGCTTCCTGGGATAAGGACCGCATTGTGGTCAACCTGCCACTCTCAGGCGAGGGCTCAGCCGGAAACGTCCAGGTGACTGTTCGCCGTCATAGGAGCAATGTTGCACAGTTGACTGAGTGGCGAAGCGATAGCTTCATGTTCACCGAAAAGGAGGGTGGAAGCCTACAGCAGCAAACGATCTATAACCTTCATCTGCGGACCGACATTCGCAAGTATAGAGACAGCATTCATTTCCCGCCGAGCAAACAGTATATTTTCCTGGCCTCGGCTAACGATTCGACCGCCGACTTCATGGCGAGCGGACAAGCCAGAGGCGGCGGAGGTCTCACCTATACGGGGTCGGGACAGGGGTCTTTAGCAAATGGCATGGCGGACGGAGGGGCAAACGATACTCTTATCTTAGGCCAACAGGGCACTGATGATGGCCACATCACGTTTGCTTTGAGTGCGGTCTCTACCAATGGTTGCAACTGTCGGGTGTGCGACCAGACCGGCTGTTTTAATAGTCCATACCCCGTGTTTGGTCCGACCAACTGGACCAACTGGTCTCTTCCTTTGTTGGGATATTTCACATTTGCGCTCGATGACAGGGGTTCCATCGGTGCATCGTCCTCCAACTTGTCCGGTCTCATCCCATTTTGCAATACGAGCCTTCACAGCGCTTCCGGAGAGTTCAGTTGGTCGAGCATACAGCCGACCGCGGACACGGCCCCTAATCCGATGTCAGCCCGATAGCTGGGCGGTGAGCGATGGGGTGGGATTCGGAGTCGGTTCCGAGGTTGGCCGCGTGTGAATCTCATAGGCTCAGTATTTCCCCCTAAGTCTCTGCGACTCAACACCCGAGAACCGTGGGAGGAGGTATACGCCACGCATCGGCCAAGAACGGTCATCTGAGTCGTCATATGTGTGTCTGGGCGAATCGCGCTAAACTGCTTGAAGTGAGCTCCGCAATGCGCCTCCCCATTTTCTTCTTGGCTTCCTTGCTGATCGTGCCGGGGGCGCGCCTGGTCGCGCAAGGCAGCGGATCGTCTTCCTCGCAGACCTCCGCCCATAAGAAAACGGCGAAGTCGACGCACAAAACGACAGCCAGCACTCACGCGCATCACCGCAAGAAAGTTACGGCCGCGCGCGCTCATCGCATGAAGCGCATATTTGTGGCGTCCAGCGATCTGCGGCCCATGGCGCGCCAACTGGTCGAGTTGCGTACGCCTGCCGCGTACAGTGGCGTCGAAAACTACGCCCGTTCGCACGCCGGCACTGAGCCCGCCGCGCTGGCTTGGTTTGCCATCGGCTATGCGCATTACCTCGACGCGCATTATCCTGCAGCCATCTCCGCCTTTCAGAAGGCCCAGCCGCAGATCGGAGAACTGGCCGATTACGTTGCCTTCTTCATCGGCAACTCGTATGTGTTAAGCAACAATGCCGAGGAGTCGCTGGTCTATCTGCGCGATTTCGGGTCGCGCTTTCCCGACTCGCTCTATGACCACGATGCGACCATAGCGTACGCAAAGGCGCTGCTGGCGCTCGATCGACCGAGCGATGCCATTAAATTGCTGGAGGCGCACCGCGCTCCTGCGTCCGTTGAGACCGAGTATTACCTCGGCAAAGCTTATGTCCAGAACGGTCAGGGGCGCAACGGCGGCGAAATTCTTCAGCGCGTCTATTACGAATACGCGACCAGCTACCTTGCCGACCAGGCGGAAGTGGATTTGCGTAAGCTGCCGGAGTTGAACTCGCTGCCGGCTGTGACATACGCCGAGCATCTCAAGCGCGCCGACGCGCTCTACAAGGCGCGTCGCTGGGGAGCAGCCGCAAACGAATATCAGTACGTGGCTGACTTCGCGCCGCCGGGACAGCAATCAGCGGGGCTGATCCAACTTGCCAACTCGTACATGAAGGACGGCAACACTCGCCTGGCACGCGAGGCACTGGACCGCATCCCGGACGATGGCAGCGATGCCAGCGCGGAAAAGTGGTACCAGCAGTTGGAACTGGCGCGCGAAGCCAATGACGACGCTTCGCTGAGCAACATTCTTGAGCACATGCGCGCTGCGACACCGCAGTCGCCGTGGCTGGAGTCGGCATTGCTCACCGCGGGCAACATGTACCTGCTGCGCAAGGACTACGATCGTGCCCTCGATTATTACCGCGAGATTCACGAGCGCTTTCCCACCGGCAACAAGGCTGCGTACGCGCATTGGAAGTGCGCCTGGCTGACATTCATTCAGCGCCGCAACGATCAGGCGAAGAAGTACTTCGAGGAGCAGATCGAGTTCTATCCCGGGACGAACGAAGTGCCGAATGCCATGTATTGGCGCGGCCGCATGGCGGAGGATGACCGCGAGTTCGGGCTGGCGCGAGCGTACTATCAGAAGCTCTCCGAGCGCTATCGCAACTACTATTACGGCGTGCTGGCGCGGCGGCGGCTGGTGACGCTGCCCGCGACGCCGGCGGTAACGGTCGCCTGGCTGCAGCATGTGCCGGCTTTGCCCGCGCTCGATCCCGTCTCGCAGATCACCGATCCGCCGGAAGACGACCTGCATTACAACCGTGCCAAGCTGCTGGAGAACGCGGGGACCACCGATCTCGCCGTGCGCGAGTTGCAGGCCGGCAGCTCGACCGGGCCGTGTTGGGAGATGCTGGAAATCGCCAAGATCTATACCGGCGGCGGCGACTACTATCGCGCGCTGCAATACCTGAAGCGTGCCATCAGCGGCGTCTTCGCCATGGACGTCAGCGCACTGCCCATGCAGTATTGGCAAGGGCTTTTCCCGCGTCCGTGGTGGGACACTTTGCGCAGCTCTTCGCAGGAGAACGGTCTGGATCCATATCTGGTCGCCTCGCTGATTCGTCAGGAATCGGAGTTCAATCCCGGCGCTATCTCGCGCGCGAATGCGTACGGCCTAATGCAACTGCTGCCGCGCACCGGAAAGGGCGAAGCCAAGAAAGAAGGCCTGCATCATTACAGCACCGACGCGCTGCTGAATCCTACGACCAACATCGAACTGGGCACGCATTACTTCCGGGAGATGGTGGATGAATTCGGGGGACAGGTTGAGTACGCGCTGGCAGCCTACAATGCCGGAGCAGATCGCGTTGCGGACTGGCGTTCCTCCGGCAACTTTCGCAACGTGGAAGAGTTCGTCGAATCCATTCCCTTCACCGAGACCCGCGAGTACGTGCAGGCGATCGTGCGCAATGCCGAGGTCTACAAGAAGGTTTACGGCACCCCGTAAGAACTAGAGACCCTCCGCGCGTTCTCGCGCACCCACTGTGATCAGTGCTTGATTGCCCACATCGCCCACGCGGCGACAATCACTCCCCCGATGAACAGCGCGAAGCAATAGGCGCCGTAGCGCAGCATGTCCCGCGGCGTGTTGCGCTGGGTGATGCCAAAGACAATCGACGCGCAAACGGCGAAGATCAGTGCCGCGTTGAAATGCGAGAGTTCGAAGGTCATTGCTTTTTTCCGATCGCGATATGATAGGCGTCCACGGCCGCGATCACATTCAACAGTCCCGCCACGACAATGTACTTCGTGCCGTAGTCGGCGACAGCGCGATGGATGTTGCCGATGCCCCAGTTCATGATGCGGGCGATAAAGTAGAGCGCGCCCGCGCCCAGGTCGCCGACGAATCCGAGAATGTCGAGCAGGTCGCCGGTGTTGAACGAATACACTTTGCCTTGCATGCCGAGTCCGGCGAAAAACATGACGAAGATGGCCAGCATCAGCAGAAGCCCGCGAACATAGCGGCGCTGGATGAGATGGCCCAGACCGGGCAGCAGCCAGGCGGCAATCGGCGCAACGTAAGTCATAGAGCCGGCCTGGGACGCATCGGCGGCTCGTCGCGCTACGGTTGGGTTTTGCGCATTTGCCATCGGATAACTTATTCCTGTCCAAAGAAACGTTCTATGCGGCGGTGGAAGAGCCGGGCTTCAGCCCGGCTGAATCGGACGCATAGAAACAACGGCTTTAGCCGCGGCAAACCGGGGCTGAAGCCCCGCTTCCAAAGCACCCTTTTTTGGCACGGCTAAAGCCGTGCCCTTCCGCCCGAAAACAGACTCTTGTTTCGCAGCTCTCAATTAAATGCCCACCAACTCGTTCTGCACCCTGCCGGTCACTTCTCCCCTGCCGTTGCGCACCATCATATTGATCTCACTGCGCACGCCGAACTCGGGCAAGTAAATTCCCGGTTCCACCGAGAAGCAGGTATTGGGCAGGATCTCGCGATCGTCCTTGGTCTCCAAATTATCAAGATTCGCGCCATTGCCGTGAATGTCGCTGGTGATGGAGTGGCCGGTGCGATGGATGAAGTACTGGCCCCAGCCCTTCGCCTCGATGAACTCGCGCACCGCTTTGTCCACTTCCCAGCCGTGAATCTTCTGCTTGGCATCGAAGGCTTGCTGCACTTTGCGAATGCCGGTATCGCGCGCCCCGCGCACCACGTCGAAAATTTCCCGCTGCCGATCGCTCGGCGTTCCGATCGCCCCGGTCCAGGTGATGTCGTAATAGACGGAGTCGGGCTCGGCGCGTTTCGCCCAGATGTCGAGCAGCACGAAGTCACCTTGTTTGATCTGCGCGGAACTCGCCGAGGTCGGTTCGTAGTGCGGGTCGCCGCTATGGGCGTTGACGCTCACGTTGGGCGGATCGCAGGTCTCCAGGCCTTCGCGCACAAAGGCTTCCATGATCCACTGCTGCATCTCGAATTCGTGCGTGCCACCGTTGCGGGCGCGATGTCCCACTTCCTTGAAGAACGCCGCGGTGATCGCGTCGATCGCCTGGCCGGCCTTGAAGTGCGACGCCATCTGCTTTTCGGTCAGAGTCGCCTCGAAGCGCGCGACCAGGTTCGCCGAGCTGATGATTTCTTTTCCAAAGCTGCGCACCAACTCCAGCATGCCCGCGTCCACCAGCGAGATATACGGAATCTGGTTGTTGGGCGAGTACTGCATGGTGACGCTGTGGTACGGCTTGAGCATGGCTTCGAGGTTCTGCCACAGCTCCTGCCACGCCGAATATTCCATCTTGCTGCCCGGCAACGAATCGAGATGATGGCTCTCGATGCGATGCACCAGCTTCACCGGCTCGCCCAGCGCAGGGACAAGATAGAACCAGCGGCGCGTGACCATCATGGCCGGCGACAGGCCGAGCACGCGGTAGGCAATGGGATCGCGATGATGATGGTCGTAGAAGAGCCAGCATTCGTGGCCGCCGTCACGCAGCGCGGCGTGGATTTCAGGGAGATTCATTGTTTATTTATTGTAAATGAGACGGCGGAAGCGGGGGGTCTCGCGGGAGCACTTTTGCCCCAGAGCCTGCCCTGAGCTTGCCGAAGGGTCTCGCGCTTTTCGAGACCTGGATTGAGCTCGAGTTCCGCGTGCTCCTTTCTTTCGTCAAGCCGCCAGCTCCTTAGAGAGACTTGATTAAGTTCTCCCTTTCCACGGCAGTATAGGTTACAGTCGCGCCAGCATGAAGCAACAGAGGACACGATGATGACGGGATTCGAGCGCTATTCCAAGAAGACCAAACGCGCGTTGTTTCTGGAAGAGATGGAGCAGGTGGTGCCGTGGGCGGAGTTGTGCGCGCTGATCGAGCCGCACTACCCCAAGGCAGGCAACGGGCGACCGCTGCCGCGCCCCGAACCCGAGAAGTTATTGGGTGCGCTGCCTCAAAACCAATGCTTATTCAGAGTTTCCTTAGCAATTAGCTCTTGGCTCTTGGTCTTTCTGACCAATGGCCACTGGCTACTGGCCGCAGGCCACTGATTTCTTTCTGGCCACTGGCAGTCAGTGACTAGTGGCCAGTGACTTTGCCTGCGATCGGGAGCTTGTGCAATTTCCTCGCGTAGAATGAATGCGCGGGGCTGGTTCGGAACATCGACCGCAACTCTAGCCGCTAACCACTAGCCACTAACCACTGCCTTGAAACACCTTGTCGCCAAATGGACCGCTCTGATATTGGCGCTGCTGAAGCCGCTGGGCGTCTGGGGCGTCATGGGCTTCGCGGCTATCGATGCGGCGCTGCTTGGCATGCCGCTCGACGCCATCATCGCCGGGTATGCCTGGCACAATCCCCACCGCTTTCTGCTCTACGCCGCCATGGCTGCAGCCGGCTCGGCGCTGGGCAGCATCGTCATTTACCTGATCGGCTACGAGGGCGGCGAGTTGCTACTGGTCAAGCGCATGGGCCGCGCGCGCTTCGAGCGCATCCGGGCATCATTTGAGCGGCACGAATTCTGGGCGATCATGTTGCCCTCGATGCTGCCGCCGCCCACGCCCTTCAAGCTGTTCGTGCTGTCGGCGGGTGTCGCCGAGATGAGCTTCTCCCGGTTCTTGGGCGCAATCTTCTTCGGCCGCTTCATCCGCTTTGCGCTGGAGTCGCTGATTGTGATCCGCTACGGGCCAGAGATTACGGACCTCATCGCTGCGGTATTTCATCATCATCTGCGCTATGCGATTGCCGCGATTGCCGCCGGAGTGTTGATCGGCTGGTGGATTGTGCGCCTGCGCAAGCGGCGCTCCCGGTGTTCGAACGAAGACAACAGCGCCGCCTAAGCTAATGCCGAGTTTGGCCGGGACGGCTCCCGGACAATCGTTCTACCGGAGCGACCGCAGATACGCCACCACGGCCTCCGCGTCGGAGCGCGTCATGTGGAACTTGGGCATGGGGTCGCGAAGCGGCTTGCCATCGATCCAGACGGCGGTGGTCAGCAGCGTGATCATTCCCGCGTCGGTGGCGGGCGGCGAGCCGGCCAGGCGCGGCTCGTTGATCGGCCAGTCGGAAACCGGTTGCGCGGGCAGATAGGGCGTCGGCGCGCCTGCCAGCCAACGGCTGCGGTCCAACTCACCGTTGGAGAGGCGCGGCGTGTGGCAGGTACCGCACATGGCGACGTCCTCCACAATATACTTGCCACGGGCGACGAGATCTCCGCCGCTGCTCCCCTGAGGCACCGCGGCCCTCTTCATTTCCTGTGTCGCCGCAGGATGCGAGGCGCCAAGTGTAAAAAGCGCAAACGCAGCGACGGACACGCATATAGCGAAGTATCTTAGGCGATTGCCACCCCGCACGGTCTTACGCACCATCGGACCTTCCTCCGGCGTTCTGCGAAACAGTGTTGCTGTCCGCACGGTGTCACGGACAAAACATAATACTATTGCGCGCGCCTCGCGCGAGTCGTGGGCTGCCGCTCACGAGACTACTTGTGTTATTTCTTCCGTCTCTTCACGCCGAGGGTTGGGGGTGGAGCTGCGGCTGTCCCGAGCTTAGCCATGGCCGCCAGGTTCTCCTGCATGGTCGCGAGACGCTTGCGACCGGCCTTCGATCCCTCCACCTGGCGCTCGATATGGATCATCCATTCCGGCAGGTTCATCTTTCTGCGGAAGTCGCGCAGGTAGGGCTGGATCTTGGCGTACTGAAAGTACATCTCCTGGCAGGTGTCATAGACCAGCTCGGGAGCGAGGGCGCCGTGGTGGACGAAGGCGGCGACCATGTCCCAATAGCCGTAAACCTGAAGAACGAAGGCGCCGTGGCGGCCGCCGCCGGTGACGATCGCGACCAGCTCGTCCACCGAAGCCGGCAGGAACTCCCCGCCGATGTAGGCGCGAGCTTCACGCATGACGGTTTCCCGCCGGAGGTCGTACAGCTTCAGGATCAGCTCAGCCTGCCGAATGGCCGAATCGAACGTAGCTTTCGTTTTCGCACGCATGATGGTCCAGTGCGCTCCTCGTTTGTGGAATGTCGGGCATAGCATAAAACAGAAACCCTGGGCAGCAGCCCTGGATCCTCAAGATCAAGTAAAATCAAATCCCCAGCCTGCATCGCGATAACACATCGTAAGATGGCGCGTGTGCATCTATGGGGGTCAACGGGTGTTTAAGGACCGGAAGACGTATTATTGTCCGAGGAACTTTCCAGTTCCCACAACCCCTACTTTGGCGGGATAATCGAGTAAGTTCAGGTGCGACGTGCCAGTCCTCCCTGCTCGCGACGTTCCGGCTACCAGGCTCCTCTCGATAAGCTGGGTTTGTCTGCTTGTTGCGGCCCTTTGCCTGCCGGGGTTGAGCGCGGCGCAGGAGGCGGCAACCGCGGCGTCTTCGCCAAGCCAGGCGCAGCCCGCAGCAGATCCTTCGGCGGCCTCAGCTCAGGATTCCCCAGCCAGCGCTCCGGCTGATTCATTACAGCGGCAGGGTGTGTCCCCCTCGTCGGCTGGCCAAGCGCAGCCCGCGGGCGAGCGCGACAACGCCGCAGCCCCCGATGCCAAGGACGCTGCGAGAGTCCAACCGCCGGCCGCCGGCACCCAACCGCAGCCTACCGTTGCGTCGAACCTGCCGCCCAAGTACAACATCGATCTGATCGGCCAGCGCGAAGTTGGCGGAGGACTGGATTTCTACTCACTCGATCGGGAGATGGCGCTGGGCAAGCAGCTCTCGCAGGAAGTGGAAGCCAGCGCCCGGCTGGTCACCGATCCAGTCATCGATGAATACATCAATCGCATCGGCCAGAACCTCGTGCGGCACTCGGATGCGCGCGTGCCCTTCACCATCAAGGTGCTCGACAATCAGGAGGTCAACGCGTTCGCCCTGCCCGGCGGGTTCTTCTATGTGGATAGCGGGCTGATTCTGGCCGCCGACAACGAGGCCGAGCTGGCCGGGGTGATGGCGCACGAGATCGCGCACGTGGCCGCGCGTCACGCCACCAAGAACATGACGCGGGCGCAGATTTGGAATATTGCCTCGGTGCCGCTGATTTTCATTGGCGGCCCGGTGGCCTATGCCATCTCCGAAGTTGCGGGCTTGGCCGTGCCGCTGGGGTTCTTGAAGTTTTCCCGCGATGCCGAACGCGAGGCTGACCTATTGGGCCTGGAATACGACTACGCCACCGGCTACGATCCGCAAGCGTTTGTGCAATTCTTCGAGAAACTGAACGTCGAGAAGAAGAAGCAGAACATGATCGCCAAGGCGTTCGCCACGCATCCCATGAATGTCGAGCGGATTGAGGCGGCGCAAGACGAGATCCGCAAATATCTGCCCGACCGGCCGGAGTACATCGTCGATACCAGTGAGTTCGAGGACGTCAAGGCGCGGCTGTGGTCGCTGGAAAACGGGCGTCGCCTCGGCGGCAAGCAGGGTGATGCGGGACGCCCGGTGCTGCTGAAGCGAACGGCGACTTCGGGCACGAGCGACGGCGGCGCCTCGGCAGGCAGCGACGGCAGCAGCCCGGGAAACGATAACGATGCCGGACGTCCTACATTGAAACGCAACCCGTCGAGCTCGTCGGATTTCCGCTAAAGGACGGTTCAGGTTGATCCTATCCATCGCGCCCCAGTCCGCCTTTATCGCAGCGGCTGTATTGCTCGGCGTCAGCGCCCGTGTCGCGGTACTGCTGTGGCAGGGAAAATCGATATTCCCGCGGCACCGCCCGTGATTCTTCTCGCGAGATTCGCGCCATTTCGCATTGCCGTAGTCGTGAAGGGACAGCAATGCGCGCGTCCCGATTGCGCGACCTTCCTCATCCTGCCTACAATGTCGCTATGAAATTCACGCGCGTATGGCTGGCAAGTGTGGTTGCGCTTGTTCTTGTGAGCGCGCTTGTGGCCAGTGATAACAAGGACCAAGGACTGGCGTCGTCCGTCAGCTTTGTGGTGTTGAAGGATGACAGCGGCAAGCCCATACGCAACGCGGCGGTGGTTCTGCATCCGGTCAACAAGAAGGGCAAGCAGATGAAGACCGGTTTTGAACTGAAGACCGATCTTGACGGCAAGACCCACTTCGACGGAATACCTTACGGGGTGTTGCGCATTCAGGTGATCGCGCCGGGGTTCCAGACCTTCGGCAACGATTTCACCATCGGTCAACCGGCGCAGGAGATCACCATTCGGTTGAAGCGGCCGCAGGCACAGTATTCGATTTACGACAACCATGAGAGTAGTGGTGCGAGCGCGCAGCCACAACATTAGCGGTTCTGCCCCGGATCGGGAGATCAATGACCTTGACGGAAGCTCGTGCGCGCTGGACTGAACAGGACCGCTTTCTCGGCAATGCGACGGGCCGGCAGGAAATCACGATGGATGCCGGCGCCGAAAAGGTTGCGAACAGCCCGATGGAGTTGGTGCTCATCGCGCTCTGCGGCTGCACCGCCAGCGACGTCGTTAACATCTTGCGCAAGAAGCGCGAGCCCTTCACCGGCCTGGAAGTGCACGCCGTGGCCGAGCGCGCCGAAAGCTTCCCGAGGGTGTACACCTCTATCCGGCTCAACTACCGCGTCAGCGGAAATGTCACGCACAAGGCAATGGAAGACGCGGTGCGTCTTTCCAAAGAGAAGTACTGCTCTGTCTCAGCCATGCTGGAGAAGACCGCCAAAATCGAGGTGGCCATCGAGTATGGCTAGCGAATTCGGCGGCGCGTGCTGCGCCGCGGTCCTGCTGATGAGCATGACGGGCGTGGAGTTCTTCCCAAAACTGCCAGGAGACGCCTTTCTGATCTAAACTATCGAGAAGCAAGTTAATCCTGCAAGCCCAGCTACGTCGGTCAATACGGGATGAGTCAGGTCGGCATCGAAAGGGCCGCGGTCGCGGTGATTTCGCTTTTCGCCGCAATGCTGGCGGCGCTGCTTTCGTTCTACGCGCTTTTTCCGTGGACCGTTGGCGCGCCGGACATTGCCGTGGGGCAGCGACTTGTCCTCTCCGGATCGATGAGCGTGCTGGCGACCGCAGGCTTCTTCACTCTTGTGCAGTTCATTCGCGGCAGGAGGTGGGCCTGGTGGATTGTGTTCATTGCAGCGGCGATGGCCCTTGCTTTCGGCATGCTCTGCTTGTGGTGCGCCTTCTTTCCGACTAATTACTTCGAGCGCTCGCAGACGGCGTTCCTGTTGCTTGCCGGGCTGATGTTCGCCGTCCCGGCCGCTATCACCGGCATGCTGCTGAACCTGCCGCAGGTGCGTGGCCGGTGCTTCCGGAATCCGACCCGCCCGCGAATTAGTCGGGCTCTCGCTTCCGCAGCCATTGACTACCCACTATCCACTAACCACTGACCACCGCTGTCATGTAACGTAGTACTCGATGGGCCGCATTCATGTTCTCTCCGAAAATGTAGCCAACAAGATCGCCGCGGGCGAGGTGGTGGAGCGGCCGGCGTCGGTGGTCAAGGAGCTGCTGGAGAACGCGCTGGACGCGGGCGCGCGCCGCGTCCGCGTGAACATCGAAGCCGGCGGCAAGAAGCTCATCCAGGTTACCGATGATGGCTGCGGCATGGTTCGCGACGACGCCATGCTGGCCTTCGAGCGCCACGCGACCTCGAAGATCCGCAACGCCGACGATCTGCTGAATGTCGCGACCCTGGGATTTCGCGGCGAGGCGCTGCCCGCGATTGCGTCCGTGAGTCGCTTGCGGCTGGAGACGCATGCGCCTGAAGACGCTGCGGGGACCGTGGTCGAAATCGCCGGCGGCAAGATTCTCACGGTCGAAGAGGCTGGCCTGCCGCTGGGAACCTGCATTACGGTACGCGACCTGTTCTTCAACATCCCGGCCCGGCGCAAATTTCTCAAGGCTGAATCGACTGAGCTCTCGCATATCGCATCGCTGGTGACGCACTACGCCCTCGCGCATCCCGAGATGCATTGGGAGCTGCACTCGGCCACAAACGCCATGCTGGTTGCGCCACCGGTTGCCGACCACTCGCAGCGCATCTATCAGGTCTTCGGCAAAGAGACGCTCGAGCAACTCATCCCGCTCACGGCCTTGCTGCCTCTGGAACGCACGGGGCTGCCGCAGGCGCCGCCCTCCACCCCAATACGCGCAAACGAAGCGCGTCTTGGGGGCCCCAGCTGGCGGAGGAGTGAACTGGAAGAACCTGAGGAGCCCGTGAAGGGAGAAATCAAGCTACACGGCTTCATCTCGCGCCCGGAGATCCAGAAGCTCAATCGCAACTCCATCTTCATCTTCGTCAACGGCCGACTGATTCGCGATCGCCTGGTGCAACACGCGCTCAGCGAGGCCTACCGCAACATCATTCCGCCGACGGTCTATCCCGTCGTGCTGCTGTTTCTGGAGATGCCCCCGACCGAGGTTGACGTCAACGTGCATCCGTCGAAGGTCGAGGTGCGCTTCCGCCAGTCGTCGATTCTGCACGACTTCATTCGCGACTCGGTACGCGCGCTGCTGATGAAGTCGCGGCCGGCGCCGTCGTTCATCACCGAGATGCGCGCGAGTCCTACCGCTTCGCCGTCGCTTACGCCGGGCGCGCACGATTTTGCTTCGAGCGAATTGAGCGTAACCGCAGCCGACGCCGCGTTTGCATTGCGCGCACAAGAACCTCCTGCGTTCACTGCGCCGTTGCAGTTTGAGGGCAGCGGATTCGCGGTCGAGGCAAACGCGGCGATTCCAGTGGCGCGCTTCGGCCCGCAATCCTTCGGCGGCACGCCGATGACTGCGGCGCAGACACCCGGAGGAAACGGCTGCTCACCGGAGGTAGCCGATGACGATGCGCCTGCGGGGCTGGAGTCGCTGGCGACGCTCAAGCCGCTGGGCCAGATTCGCGACTCGTTTATCCTGGCGGTCAATCCGCAGGGGCTCTGGATTATCGATCAGCACGTCGCCCACGAGCGCATCCTGTTCGAGAAGATCTGCAAACAGCGGCTGGCGGAGTCGCCGGAGCGGCAGCAACTGCTGATGCCGTTGATCGTCGAGCTGACGCCGGGACAGATGGCGGTATTCGCGGAAATCTCGGAGGAGCTAAACCGAAATGGCTTCGAGGTCGAGCCCTTCGGTTCGCGAACGATCGCGGTGAAGACGACGGCGGCCGGAGTGACGGCGGAAAATGTCGAGCATCTGCTGCACGAAATTCTGGAGCAGTTTGACCGCGAAGAACAGTCGCTGAACCTGGACGGCATCCGCACCCGCATCGCCGCCAGCATTGCCTGCCACGCGGCCATCAAGGTGAACATGCCGCTGGAGCAGAACAAAATGCAATGGCTGCTCACCGAACTCGCGAAAACCGATTGTCCCATGAGCTGCCCGCACGGGCGGCCTGTGGTTCTGCGATATTCTGTAAAGGATATTCAGAAAGCGTTCAAGAGAATTTAGCAGTCGGTACTCAGCATTCAGTCCTTCACCTGCAATGACTGTGCTAGATCCTCATACGCACATTTAGAAGGAATTTCCACTGGCTGAATGCTGACTGCTGAGCGCTTGCGATCACCCATGCAAGAACATCAGCTCCACGAACTTCGCCGCGACAAATGGCGGCTGAACGGGCGCCCGCTGCGCACGCTGGATGAGGCACGCGAGTTTATCGACTCGGTTGGTTTTTGCTTGCTCTACACGCAGCGCCCGGCGGTGCTGCTGCCGACCTTTACCGGCGCGTCGAAGGGCACCGACGAAAACCTGCCGACCGGGCAGATGGCCTTTGCCCATCCCGAAGCGCGCGCAGCCAAGGAGCTGATGGTCCGGCTGCTGCGCGAGAAGTCGGCGTATGAGGCCAACGTTTTTGCGGACAACAATTTCATCCTTTCGGCTGCGGCGTTTCCATACTTCTATGCACTGGTGGGCGATCGCAATCTGCGGCAACCGCCCAGCGCTGGCGCGCGTTCGGAGTATTCGCCGCTGGCGGCGCACGCCTTTCAGCTCATCGAAAAGAAGGGTCCAATCCCCAAGCATCTACTGCGCGAGCTTCTGGGCGGCGACATCTCCGAAGCGGCGCTGGACCGCGCGCTGGACGAGCTGTGGGCGCGGCTGCGCATCACGCGGGTCGACTACAAGCCGGACGAGGGCGTCTTCTGGGACGTGCTGGTCCGCTGGTCGCCCGAAGCAGTGAAAGAGGGCGCGCAAGTCCCCGTTGCTGGAGCGCTGACTGCTCTGGTTTCGAAGTATCTCGAATGTGTCGTGGCGGTTTCACAGGAGGAGCTGGAGCAGTTCTTCTCCCACTTTGTGGGACGGGCGCGCGTGCGCGAGGCCGTCAACGCGCTGCAAGCAGCGCGTGAGCTCAGCTACGTGCATGTCGGTGGGCGCGTGATGCTGCACTCGGCGTCGTTGCAGGTTCCACCCCCGTCGGAGACTCAGCCTAACCTCGAAGGAACTCCCATCCGGCCGGGCCAGCCTTTGGTGCAGCGACGGCGCAATCTCGCCAGCCGCAGGAAACGCCTGGGACCTTCTACAGCGCTGAAACCCAAACCCCCGCGGCAGGACACCGGCACCGAATGAGTACGCCGCGCAAGTTGGTTATCGCTATCGATGGACCGGCGGGCTCCGGCAAGAGCACCATCGCTGCACGATTGGCGAAGAAACTGGGCTACGTCAATCTCGAGAGCGGTGCCATGTACCGTGCGCTGGCGCTGAAAGCACTGGAGTCACAAACACCGCTGGACGACCCCGAGGCGTTGCGCGCCCTGGCTTTGACCTCGCTTGTTCAACTCGAGCCGGCCGGGGATGGCAATCGCGTACTGCTCGACGGTCGCGATGTCTCGCAGCGCATTCGCCAGCCCGATATCACGCTGGCGGCTTCGCGAGTTTCGGTCCATCCGCGAGTACGGCAGGTGCTGGTCGCGCGCCAACGCGAGCTTGGCATCAATGGCGGCGTGGTGATGGAAGGCCGCGACATCGGCACCGCCGTGTTCCCCGACGCTGACGTAAAGATCTTCCTCGACGCCGATCCCAGCGTGCGCGCCGAGCGTCGCCTGCAGCAGAGTGCTTCGCAATCACCCGAAGAAGCACAGCGGGTGCAGGCGGAGATTGCGGCACGCGATGAGCGCGATCGCACCCGCGTGGCCTCGCCGCTGGTCCCGGCAACGGATGCTGTGATTCTGGACACTACGAATTTGAGCCTCGAACAGGTTGTAGAAGCTGTTTATGCCATCGTAGGAAGAGTGGTCAGTGGCTAGTGCCCAGTGACCCGACGATAGTCTGCTTCGGCTAGCGACTTTGGTGTTGGAACAACTGCTATCGATTGTCGATTAGGGAATAGAAAGGATGTTGAAGAAGTAGTCGCTGGCAACTGACCACTGGCCACCGCCGTTACACACCATTCTTCTCAGCACGGCTCCCTCGCCTCCGAGAAACCGCGCTGAGAAGAAATCTCCGGATGGCGACTTGCCAGCACCACCCGCATTGCTCGCGTTGCCTAGACTATCTGCAAGCGTCGTGCCACTTCCAACGCGCGGCATTCGCGCCTGCTATTGCTGAATTATTGGATCTTATGTGGCTGATCGTTCCCGTTGGCCAACGGAGCGCCTATCCAAACGAGAGTTGGGCTATCCGAAAGGTTAGTAGTTCAAAGGCTCCGTGCTGGCACGGGTGCCGTTGAGTGTCGAGGATTTTGTGTTGATCCGGTGTAGCCCAGCTCGAACCTGCCACATCTAATCCCCCGTCGCCGCAGCTGCGAGGATGATGAAAACGGGAGAACCATGGCAAGTCTTCAACAACGTCTGGACGAATTCAAGAGAGCCATCGAAGCGGGCGGTCCGCCGTATAACATGCCGCACGAGGCCGTCGAAACCATGCATCGCGCAACCGCCGAGCTCAAGGCGACCGGCATTGAAGATCGCGCCTTGAAGGTCGGGGACCGTGCTCCAGCTTTCAGCTTGTTCAATCAGGACAACGTGCAGGTGGTCTCAAGCGACCTTCTGCGCCAAGGACTATTGGTAGTGAGTTTCTTCCGCGGGCATTGGTGACCTTATTGCAATATGGAGCTGGAGGCTCTACAGCAGATCCATGCCGATGTCAGAGCGTTGGGGGCACAGATTGTCGTCCTCACCCCTGAGCTCGAAAGGTACACGCGCGCTCTTCACAAGAAACTGAACCTGACTTTCGACATCCTGACGGATCTTTATCTGAAAATTGCCGAGCAGTTTCGGCTGGTTTTCACACTGCCGGATTACTTACGGGAGCTTTACAAGTCGTTCGGGAGCACTCTGGACAGGTTCAACGACGAGCCGGAATATCGATTGCCGATGCCGGCGAGATACATCATCGACCAGCAGGGGATCATTCGCACGGCCAACGTGAACGCCGATTACACGATTCGTCAGGAGCCTTCCGAGACTCTCAGCCAGTTGCGGAGGTTAATCCATTGAGCCGCATGATTAGGGGCCCGTATCGTCGAGAGGCCGTAGTTTAGCCCAGCGCGGAAGCGCTGGGAAAAGTGCCGATTTGAAATGCCCAAGCCCTTTCAGGGGCGGCACATCCGCGATCCGTGTCGCCCCTGAAGGCGCTTGGAAAAACAATAATTGAGGCCGATGACCCAGCGCTCCTGTGCTGGGCTATTTACTTTCGTCCTTAGGTCTGAGGTCATCCAACGTGAGTCCAAATCAGCCAGAACCTATTCGTAAGGAATCCCCTCGCCACGGTCGAAAGCGGCGCGAGCGGCGGCAATTGCACGCGCTTCCTCTTCCGTCACGGGCTCATCGTCGATCGGCGCATTGGCGAGGCTGCGGGCCACGGGATCGGTCATCACTTCCAGTAGGCGGACCACGGCATCCAGTTGACCGGTGTCAAGCCGATCGACCAGTTCGTGCGCGTGCTGCTTTTGCTCGGCAGGCGACATCAGGGCGAGTTTACACTCGGAACCACCGCCATCACACTGGCTGCGACTGCCTGGACGTTACGGAGGACATGGGCATGGGGCTCCTGTCGCGGTTTTTCCTCAGACGAGCAGAACGGTCATTCGCAACGTGGTCGGATGCAGTACGGGTTGATCTTGCCGAGGACCTTTGTAACATTTACTCCTCGCAGATGGACCGGCAGGCGGCCAGAACTCTCGCCGCGCAAGTTGTAAATTTTCTTATGGGCGAGGACATAGACGAAACTGCCCGCGTTTCGGACGAGCCGTTGCGCTCTCGGATTATGGCCATATTGCCACAGGTTCGGCAAAGGGCAGCGGAATGCATGCAAGCTGACCGGCAGACTCGCGAGATCATCGTTGCGACTCTGCGCATGATGACTGTCCTGAACTTCGGGAGATACGGAAAAGCGTGGTTCCAAAATCCTGCGAAGATGCGAATCGAGCGGTTGTTGGTTGAGTACGGCACTGAGTTTCCGGAAGAAATTAATCCGGAGGCATACGAACAGCTAACCGGCAGGTATCATAAGGTCAAGCGCACGGCGCGGGCCGCTGAGCAGGGCAACGCTAGCGCGCAGTTTAGACTCGGGTGCTTGTACAAGGATGGCTGTGGCGTACCGCAGGACCGCAATCAAGCGGCAGTCTGGTGGCGCAAAGCGGCTGAGCAGGGTGACATTGAGGCGCAGTATGGTCTCGGCCTCGCGTACCAGGAGGGTCAAGGCGTGCCCCAGGATTACGCTGAAGCCTATTTCTGGTACGAATTGGCGGCTGCGGGCGAGCTAGACGCATCGAGTGCGAAAAATCTTACAAAATTCCAGGACGAAGCCGCGTTACACATGACTCCTACCGATATATTACGTGCACATGAGCGGGCGCTGAAGTGGTTGAAGGCGCACCCGACAAAGCCACAGTGACGGAAGTGTCTATTCCGCACACAGATTCGAGAGGGAACTAAAAAAAGATTGGGAAGTAATCTGGCGAAAGAGCCTAAGGTTATGAAGAAACCCAACGAACAAAACGCATGCGACGCTTTTATTGCCATTCTGAGGTCCCTCACGGACATGGAACATGAGGAGTCTGGATCGCCTGATGAGGTAAATCGAAGCACTCCTGATGTTGATTTTGTTCTGGTCTCCAGCCGCAATAAGAATGACAAGATTGCGGTCGAGCATACTATCGTTGAGTCCTTCGAGTCGCAGATCGAGTATGTAGATAGGTGGCGCGAGATCGTCCGTTCGGTCAATGCTAGCTGTAGAGAGCGAATTCCCCTCAATCGTTATTATTTTCTTGCTGCGCCTCAAACAATAGTAGATTTCCTTGTAGCAAAGAGTAGGAAGCAGTTTGTCAGCCAGCTTTCCACCTGGATAGTGGAGAGCGCCCCGAAGCTGCTACTAGTGGACAGGTACATTCAGACTGAATACAAAGGGCACGAGGTAACACTTATATGCAGTGGGGATCACCCGCAGCTGAATGGAAACGTCTGGAGCATGCCAGAAGAAGCAGAGAACCAGAAAGCTCTACAAAGGAAGAGACTGGAGCGGGCAGTCGAAGATAAGCTTCCCAAACTGACGAAGTACAAGAAGCCAGTTTTCAAAACCGCATTGCTGCTTGAAGACGTTGCCGGTACCTTGTCAGGCAGTACACTGAGAGGCTGTGAAATTAGTTTAGAGGAAGTTGACTATATCGTCGTGTTTGTATCGAACGATGGCAGAATGATTATCGGCAATGTGTGGAAGGACGGGCCTGTTTGGTATTCGTCCGTTCCAAGCAACAGGAGATTCGGGTTTCGACGAATGCCTAGTGCCCCAGGTTCGCGTCCCTCGGTTGGACGCTAACCTGGGTTCCGATTGAGTTACTTCACTGCTCCCGCCGGCTCGCCTACGCGCTTTGCGACCTTGAACATCAACTGCTGCTTCTTCTTGTCGACGTCGATCATCACGTGATCCCCGTGCAGCACTTCGCCGTCGAGGATCTTCAGCGCCAGCGGGTCCTGGATCAGGCGCTGGATCGAGCGCTTCAGCGGACGCGCGCCGTAGTTCGGGTCGTAGCCTTCGGTGAAGACCAACTCTTTCGCCGCCGCCGTCAGCTCGATGGAAATCTTGCGATCAGCCAGCAGCTTCCGCAAATCCTCTAGCCGCAGATCGACGATCTTCGCCAACTGCTCCTTGCCGAGCGGGTTGAAGATGATGAGGTCGTCCACGCGGTTGAGGAACTCGGGCTTGAACTGCGCCCGCACCGCCTCCATCACCAGGGTGTGCGCCTCGGCGATCTTCTCCGGCGTGGTCAGGTCGTGCAGGTACGCCGAGCCGATGTTCGAGGTCATGATGATGATCGTGTTCTTGAAATCCACGTGGCGGCCCTTGCCGTCGGTGAGCCGGCCGTCGTCCATGATTTGCAGGAAGACGTTGAAGACCTCGGGATGCGCCTTCTCGATTTCGTCGAAAAGCACCACCGCATACGGCCGGCGCCGCACGGCTTCGGTCAACTGCCCGCCCTCTTCGTAGCCGACGTATCCCGGCGGCGCGCCGATCAGCCGCGCGACCGAATGCCGCTCGCCGTACTCCGACATGTCGATGCGAATCATCGCGTGCTCGTCGTCGAAGAGGAACTCGGCGAGCGCGCGCGCCAGCTCGGTCTTGCCGACGCCGGTGGGGCCGAGGAAGATGAACGAGCCGATCGGCCGCCGCGGATCGCTCAGCCCGGCGCGCGAGCGGCGAATCGCATTCGACACCCGCTCGACCGCATCGTGCTGGCCGACGACGCGCTGCTCCAGCCGATCTTCCATCGTGACCAGCTTCTTGACCTCGCCCTCCAGCATCTTCGACACCGGAATGCCGGTCCACTTGCTCACGATTTTGGCGACGTCTTCCTCGTCCACCTCTTCCTTCAGCATGCGCGACTGCTTGCCGTCCATGGTCGCGCTCAGCTTCTTGACTTCGGCTTCGAGCTGCGGGATTTCGCCGTACTGGAGTTGCGCCGCGCGGTTGTAATCGCCCTTGCGCGTGGCATCCTGCTGCTCAACCTTGAGCCGCTCGATGCGCTCCTTGGCCTCGCGAACTTTGGCGATGGCTTCTTTTTCCTGCTTCCAACGCGCCTTCAGCGCATTGGCATTCTCGCGGATTTGCGCCAGCTCTTTCTCGAGCACTTTGAGGCGGTCGCGGGAGTTCGCATCGTCTTCGCGCTTCAGCGCCTGGCGCTCGATTTCGAGCTGCGTTGCGCGGCGCTCGAGCTGGTCAATCTCTGTCGGCATCGAGTCGATCTGGATGCGCAGCGAGGCCGCGGCCTCGTCGATCAGGTCAATGGCCTTGTCGGGCAGGAAACGGTCGGAGATGTAGCGGTGCGACAGCGTGGCTGCGGCCACAATCGCCGAGTCCTTGATGCGCACGCCGTGGTGCACCTCGTACTTCTCGCGCAGTCCGCGCAGGATGGCGATGGTGTCTTCCACGTTCGGCTCGCCGACAAAGACGATCTGGAAGCGGCGCTCCAGGGCTGCGTCTTTCTCGATATATTTGCGATATTCGTTGAGCGTAGTCGCGCCGATGGCGCGCAGCTCGCCGCGAGCGAGTGCAGGTTTCAGCATGTTGGAGGCGTCGATGGCGCCTTCGGCCGCTCCCGCACCTACGAGCGTGTGCAGCTCGTCGATGAAGAGCACGATCTGTCCCTGCGATTGCTCGATTTCCTTCAGCACAGCTTTCAGGCGGTCTTCAAATTCGCCGCGATATTTCGCGCCCGCCAGCATCGCTCCCAGGTCGAGCGAGACCACGCGCTTGTTCTTCAACTGCTCGGGCACGTCGCCGGAGATGATGCGCTGCGCCAGGCCTTCGACGATGGCGGTCTTGCCCACACCAGGCTCGCCGATGAGCACCGGGTTGTTCTTCGTCCGGCGCGACAGCACCTGCACCACGCGACGAATTTCCTCATCCCGTCCGATGACAGGGTCGAGCTTGCCCTGGCGCGCCAGCTCGGTCAGGTCCTTCGCGTAGCGCTGTAGCGCCTGATACTTGGCTTCAGGGTTCTGGTCGGTCACCTGCTGATTGCCGCGCACGGCGGTCAGGGCGCGCAAAATGTTGTCGTGGGTCGCGCCCATGCGCGTCAGCATCTCTTGCGCCGGATCGCGCTTCAGCTTGCTCATCGCTAGCAGCAGGTGCTCGGTCGAGACGTACTCGTCCTTGAAATTGGCGGCCTGCTTAAAGGCGTCTTCCAGCAGCTTGGAGGCATTGTCCGACAGATGCGCCTGCGTGGCGCCCGAGCCCGAGACTTTCGGCAGGCGATTGATCTCGCGCATCGCTTCGGATTGGAGTGTGGGCACATGCAGCCCGACACGCTCCAGCAGCGGCGCGACGATGCCCTCGTGATCTTCGAGCAGCGCAGTAAGAATATGTACCGGTTGCAGCTCAGGATTGCCGTGCTCGCTGGCGAGATCGTTCGCCCGCTGCATGGCTTCTTGGGCCTTGACCGTTAATTTGTCCCAACGAATGGGCATAATGTTACTCCGATGAAGATGTTGCCGGTTGTCAATTGTCGCGGAACCTGCGAAGCAAAGCGGCAATGCCTTTCAGCAGCAAACCCAACGCGCTTACGAGAAAGATCAAAGCAAGGAGCCTGCCTAGGGAATAGAACCACCACACTTGAGAGCCTGGTGCGTTGAAGGAGCGCACCAAGAGCGCCATCCAAACCAGGGTACCCAACAGGCAAAAGCCGAGGCTAATTGCAAAGACCGTCGACCACCTGCGCCGCAATCTCCTCAGCTCCACGTTTGCAGCAGTGAAGCGAGCAATATCGTCGTTCTGATCAGGGCTCATGGTATAGCTCCGCACCAGCCAAGCCCGCCGCGACAGGATCGGAAAGAACCCGAGTGTGCAGCTACAACCGATTATCTGCGTCTTTCCCCAGAGATGTCGATGCATGCCCACGGACAACTGACAACCCCCTCTAAACTACTTTCGCCACTTCGGGGAGCCCGCCTTCCAGCAAACAAAAGGGAGGCCGAGCGTTACCGCGCCTCCCTCTGAACTCCCCAGTTCGTCTCCCATCAGGCAGCTCTCCCGAAGGGCGAAACTTGGTTGGCAGATTCACACGCCTTCAGGCGGCGTGAGTCTTGCCGGTCGCCTGCGGTTCCTTCTTGCCTTCGATCGTTTTCTGGCCGATGTTGACCTTGATCTGCTTCGGCTTGGCTTCGGCCCGCTTGTTGAGTCGGATCTTCAGCACGCCGTGATCGTAGTCGGCCTGAATGTTGTCGGTCTCAACCGTGTTGGGCAGTGTGAAGGAGCGGCTGAAGCTGCCGTAGCGGCGCTCCACGCGATGGAAGTTCTCTTCTTTCTCTTCCCTCTCGAACTTGCGCTCGCCACTGACGGTCAGGGTGTTGTTTTCGACCTTAATATCGAGGTCCTTCTCGTCGATGCCGGGCACTTCCAGCTTCAACTGGATGCTGTGCTCGTCTTCGTAGATATCGACCGGCGGCACAAACGCTCCGGTGGTCAGCGCGTCCTCGCGCCCGCCACCGTACTGCTCTTCGAACATACGGTTCATGCGGTTCTGCAGCGCCACCAGATCACGGAACGGGTCCCAACGAGTTAATACTGGCATGTTTCACATCCTCCAAATTCAGATTTAAGAGATCTTGGATGGCCCTCTTCGGCCTGCTAACCGTTAGACGCAACAATTAGCGTAAAAGAAGCATAAAATATTAGTATATTATTGTCAAGTTATATTCCACGAGCCAGTTCAAAACCGCAAAGCGATTGCCGTAAATTAATGGTTTGTTGGGTACTTACACGATCATCAGGCGACAACTTCCAGTCCGAGCCGAGCTCCAGCCATCGGGGCTGACTTCGATCCTGCAGCTATTTGGGGGTACCAGGAGTCGTCAGCTATCCCTTCGGTTGGGATTCGCGGCGAGTCACCGGTGATGTCCAGGCGAAAAAATCTCAAGCGGAATGAGCTAGAATCTAATCCTCGCAGGGAGGCGGCAGATGGGACCTGAGGGATTTCGCAAGCTGGCCCGACGAATGCCTCAGGCGGAGGAGCGGGAGCATATGCACCATCCCGATTTCCGCGTTGGAGGCAGGATTTTCGCGACGCTGGGCTATCCCGACGAGCACTGGGCAATGGTAAAGCTCACACCGGAACAGCAAGAGGAGATGACCGCTGCGCACCCGGACGTCTTTGTCCCCGTCAAGGGGGCGTGGGGACGTCAAGGCTGCACCAGCGTGCGCTTGCGGGCCGCAACCAAGACCATGGTGGAGTCGGCGCTACAGATGGCGTGGCGAAATCATGCCCCCAAGCAGAAAGGATCTGATCGAGGGCTGGCTTAGCTAGAGCGTTCCGGATTTAATGGATCCTGGTAGAGCGGCGCCCTTCGGCAGGCTCTAAATATGAGATTTCAGGACGTTGTTCCCTTGGCTTTCAGGCGTGCAATCTTGGAATCTGTCAAGAGCTGGGGTAATCCGGTACTGTCTGAAATTGAGACAGTACCGGTAATCCGGTTCTCTGGCCGTTGCAGGGGCTGGTATAATCCTGAAAGGCGCCTGGCTCGGTTTGTGTTGAACAGGGTGCTCTCATGTGCACACCGGCATCGCTTGACCGGTTCTCGTCGGGGAGTGGCTCAGCCTGGTAGAGCACCTGGTTCGGGACCAGGGGGTCGGAGGTTCAAATCCTCTCTCCCCGACCAATTCTTTCACGCAACTTGCGCGATTTCTCTGCCTGCGCGAAATACAACCCAGTCCAATCGGATAAGGATTCTCTCGTGACTGGGTCGATTGACGCAACGTAATCGAGCTCGCAGGCCGTGCTGGGTACCGACCTCCTGGAGTCGTCCTTCACACGTGAGCAAGGGGTAGTGTCCTGATTTTTCGTCGGGACACTACCCCGACAATTCCGGCTTAGGGAGCTGAAATATAGTTGTACTCGTTGTAGTACCACTGCCCGTCGACCAGCGACCACAGGGTGACATAGATCTGGCTGCCATCCGCGGGTAAGGTGTTGACGGCCGTCGCAAGCACGTTCCCCAGATTGCCCGATTGGTAATAGTTATTTCCGCCTGGGGTGCTGCCCACATCCAGCCAGTAGCTGGTCGCACCACTTCCGGCACTCCAGGTGAAGGTGGCGGAGCTTCCATGCAGCGTCGATCCCGGAGCCGGCGTCTGCATAATAGCGAGCCCGGTTGCGGTGTTGAACGCGGTGTAGGTGTACTGGTTATAAAACCACTGACCACCTGCGTACGAGTATAGGGTTACATATACCGTGCTGCCGTTGATTGGCAGTCCGTTTACGGTTGTAGTGAGAACATTGCCGAGGTTGCCGGACTGGTAGCACTGATTGCCACCTGGTGTGCTGCCGGCATCCAGCCAGTACGCGGTCGCGCCCGAACCGGCAGACCACGTGAACGTCACAGTGCTGCCGGGCAAGGTTGAACCCGAAACCGGCGAGGTGATGACACCTTCACTGGCGGTCGTGCTGAACGCAGTGTAGGTATACGGATAGCTCACCCACGAACCATTCACCAGTGCATAGAAGGTCACGTAGACCGTGCTGCCGTTGGTCGGAAGAGAGGTCACGGTCTGCGAGAGCGTAGTGGTGGGAAGGCTGCCGGACTGGTAGTAGCTGTTGCCGCCGGCGGTGCTTCCAATGTCAATCCAGAAAGCGGTCGTTCCCGGCGGCCCGAACCATTGGAAGGTTGCGCTGCTGCCGGGCAGCATCGAGCCGGGGTTAGGGCTGTAGACCCCGGCCGGTGTGATGTTGAAGCTGGCATTGTAAGTCGCCGTGGTTTGCGGAGCGGTAAACGTGTCACTGGTGCCAGTGCTGCCGTCCTGCCATTGCGTGAAGACGTACTGCGTGCCTGACACAACTTGCGGCGTGACTACGCTCAAGGTGCACTGATTTCCCGGCGTCCAGGCCAAAGTAATCGGCGCTGCGTAAGTCCCGGGCGCACACCCGGCACCGGATGAGCTGACGGCGAGGCCGGAGGGGGTAGTCGTGATTTCGACGTTGCCGGACGGGATGGACGGGGCAAGCGAGACGCCCTTGAAGTTCGAGTCAGGCGGAGCGGTGTCCAGCAGAGAGAAAGTCTCGCTCGCCGCCTGCGATGCCAAAGTGTACGTGATGTTATCCGTGATGCCGTACAGGTACGTGTAATCCAGATCGTTCAGCGTGTAGTTCGTGGTGTAGAGATAAACATTGTTGCCGGACACTACGCCCGCCAGTCCGTATAGTCCGCTGGTGCCGCTCGAGTTGCCATTGTTGACCAGATTCAATCCTCGCCAAAGCGTGTAGGCCAGGCTCCATGTCCCGGAGCCATTGGACTGGCTATTGATCCACTTTTCCAAGCCGCCATTGCCGATGTTGCCCGTCCCGGTGGAATTGTTGTCGCCATTGGAATCATTCTTCGGGTCGCCCGTGTCCGCCACATAAAGAACCGAAGGGCTGGCGAAGAAGTAATTCGAGGAGCTCAGGTTGATCGGCAAACCGGCATTGAGGTTGTTGCCGTTGCTGTTGGTGCCGGTGGTAATTGTAACTTTGCCTGTGCCGCCGCTATTGCCAAAGCCGGTGAGCATCGTCGGGCCGCCGCCGTTGTTATACAGTCCTGTCGCGGGAGGCGAGCCGAGGGTGCCGATGAAGTCGCGGTTATTGCCCGAGCCTTCTTTGCTGTCCACCGAAACATAGAGCGTGTTGTTGACGATTTGCACGGTGCGCGTGTCCTGCGCGATGGTCTTGCTGCTGGCGTCCAGGCCGGTGATGGCGGTCGGCGCCGTGTTCACCGCGCCCACGGGAACGTAGAACACGCCGCCGGTCGCGTCGCTGCCGGTTCCTTGTCCGGAAAGATACGCGGTGCTGCCGTTCAGGGTGAAGGCGCTACGCGGATTGTTGGTATTGAATATGTTGTAAATCGCGGTCGAGGAGTTGACGTTCCCATTGGCGTCAATGAGCGTCAGCACGCGCGGCACCGGCGTATAGGTCTGTCCGGTGAGGCTGCTGGACTGTGCCAGCGCCGCCACTGAGCCGCCGTAGGCGAAGGGATTGGCATTGAAACCGGTGGCATTGATGCCGTAACCCATGATGTTGAGATACTGTCCTGCGCCGGACAACTGCACCGTGGCCTCCGACGACGAACCGTACTCGCCGGACGCGGGGAAGTTGAATGCGGAGTAATTCTGCGGCAGCACCAGCGAGTTCACGTACGAGGCGCTCGCGGTGCCGTTCGGCTGGTACTGGAACAGGGTCAGCGGGGCGCCCTGATTGTCCCCATAGCCCCCGACCGAGCTGTTGCCACTACCGTTCCCGGTGCCGTTTTGGACGTTGGTGCACGTACCTCCGTGATTGCCGCAGCCTTCGACAGCGACAACCAGATTCCCGGGGGTAAAAAATGTGCCCGTCTGCGCAAGTGCAGGAACGGACACCAGTAATGCAAGTGCAAGCGCGATCCTTCCCATACGACCTTCGGTCATAATTCGCTTTTCCTTTTTGGCGAGTCATCAACCTTGACCGGTTGAAGTGGAGCGCGCGAAGGGTATCACCCTCGCGTTAAAGGAATGTGAAATTCCAGATACGGTGCGGTCCTGCTGCGCGCTCCGGTGGAAGACGGAGCGCCAGTCCTTCGCCGCGTGCCGTCGGGGGTTCGCTGCAGCGCGTCAATGGAGTGTTACCAACGTTCCGATAGCTTAAGAACGCTACTTGTTCGGCGCGGATCGTGCTGTTATTTTCGATTTTCGCCTTCCAATTTCTTAGAATTTATCAGTGGCGGAGTTAATCAGTTGTTGAACGAAGAGCTCCTGGTTACATTGCCTCTCCACGCGCAGAAGTTCGTGCGCATACTGGTCGCGACATTTCTTGTGGTCATGTGGCTTGCCGCCGCATCTGCAACCGCGCAGCAGCCTGCATTTCCGCTGATCGTGAGCATGTGGGGATACACCCAGGGCGTCACCAGCGGGACGCCGATTGGCATAGGGAACTGGCCGAATGGCGAAGGCAGTCTGACGGTTTCGGGCACGCAGGGCTCCAACACGGTCACCATCAACTCCGTAAACGTCGGGGCCATCAGCGACTACGGGATCGATACGCCCCATGCGGCGACGGCATGGGCGATCGTGATTCCCGGGGATGACGGCGTCTATCGCTGCTACAACGTCTATGTCGTCGATATGGTCAACCTGACGCTGTCCATCTATCCCGCGCTCCAGGCCACTTCCACCTCGCAGGTGGCGAGCAATTTGTACGACTCTTATGCCGGGCCGCACCTGACGACCATGGGATATTACGGACTTGTCGATTACATGGTGGCGCAGAACAAGGGCGCTTCCTATCTTCAAAAATATGCCGCGCAGTATGTCTCCGATGGCCTGGGCAATTATTCAGGTACGGCCTGGACAGCGATCGGCGGGCTGAATCAAGGGACCGGCGGCTATGTTCCTCCCACCGACTGCATGACGCAGGGTGTCTTCACCTTCGCCAGCGGTATCGACAACGTAATCTGCAATGCCTACAGCGGCCCCGATCGAACGGCATACCTCGCCGGTTACTATCAAACGCTCATCGGATCAGCAGTGCAGGGCCAGGGCGCCAAGCTTACCGCAAACTTGAATGGGCGAAGTGGATATCTCGATACATGGGTGGGAATCGAAGGCCAGTACCAGTCCGAACAGGCTTCCGCCCGGGTCGAGGTTTACATTAACGGCGCGCTGGTGCTCAATCAGAACTTCGGCGGCGCAACCCACATTCAGGTGCCGTTCACTCACGCGCAGGCCGGCGAAATCGACGTCACCGTGGACTCGCCTTATCCCTGCGCGCCGCGCATCTCCAACACGAACTGGTACGTGTGGGACGATACTAGCTGGGTCGGTGCATCGCCCAGCGATCCGTTAATCCCCGATGGCTCGAGCATCCTGGTCTTGATGGACTCGTGGGGGGTGGCGCACAATGCCGCCGTTGCAACCCGCCTGGCGCAGGACCTGCCCAACGCCACGATTACCAATGTCAGCCAGAACAGCAAGACTGCAGAATGGGCCATACAAAATTTCTCTACTCTGACCGCCGGCGGTCCTTATAACTACATCATCTCGGACTTCCAGATCAACGACCTTATCTCCGACGCCGTACATGGCATCAGCTTCGCTCAACTGCTGACGAACCTGGAGACGCTCTGGAGCATGGAGTTGGGTACTGGCGCTACTCCGATTTACATTCGCTCGCTGTCCACCTCGGACACGGGCCGAATTCAACGGCTGAACCAATGGGACCAGACCCTGACTGCGGACTATCCCACCCAGATTGAATCGCAAGGGGAGCAGTTCATCACCTTCCCCGATCCCGGCACGCAAACCTATGGCGTAACGCCGATCACACTGACCGCGACCGCCAGCTCGGGATTGCCGGTGAGCTACAGTGTGATTTCCGGGTCGGCGAGCGTCGCCGGAAACATTCTGGCCATCACGGGAGCAGGTGCGGTCACGGTGCAGGCGAGCCAGTCAGGGAATGGCCAATGGCTGGCCGCAACTCCGGTGAGCGATACGTTCGACGTGAATCCCGCCACGCTGACAGTGACCGCCGACAACAAGACCGCAACGGAAGGCGATGGTCTGCCGAACTTCACGGCCAGCTACAGCGGCTTCGTGAATGGTGACAACCAGTCGGAGCTCAGCGGGGTACCGGCATTCATCACCGACGCGCCTCCGGGTCCGCCGGTGGGTACCTGGAACATCTTCGTGACCCAGGGAACGTTGGGCGCGCAGAACTACATCTTCACCTTCGTGAATGGCACGCTCACCGTCAATCCCGCGGTGGCACAACTCACCGCGCCGCCGAAGAACACGATGCTGAGCGGCAGTTCCGTCAGCTTCACCTGGTCGCATGAAACCAACGCAGTCTCGTACATGTTGAATCTGGGATCGATAGCCGGGGGCTCGGACATCGCGTCCATGACGACCAGCAATCTGTGCGCAACCATCAATAACCTGCCGATGAACGGCAGCTACGTCTACGCTACTCTCGAGGGCTCGACGGACGGCGTCAACTACACCGTAGAAGACACGGGAACCTACGTGGCCTACACCCTGATCGGGGCGATGATCTCGCCGATGCCGAGCTCCACTTTCACCGGAACCACCGTAACCTTTACCTGGATTGCCGGGGCAGGTTCGTCGGCCTACTGGGTGGATGTGGGCAGCACGCCGGGCGGCAACAACTACGAGCAGTCAGGCAATCTGGGCAACGTGACCAACCTCACGGTCAACAACCTGCCGAGCGACGGCAGCCAGGTCTATCTGACCCTGTGGTCGCTGATAAATGGCCAGTGGCAATACAACGAATACCAGTACACGGCTTACAACCACGCCAGCACGATCGGTGTGATGCAAACACCGACGCCAGGCTCGACGCTGACCGGCAGCAGCCAGCTCTTCACCTGGAGCGCCGGTACGCAATCGACGGCCTACTGGATCGATGCCGGCAATACGCAGGGCGGCAATCAGTACTTCCAGTCCGGCGACTTGGGCAATCAGGTAAGCGACACCGTGACGGGACTGCCGACTGACGGCAGCACGATCTACATAACACTGTGGTCGCAGGTGAACGGGCAGTGGGTGTACAACGAGTACCAGTACACGGCGTATAGCCTGAGCTCGGGTACGGGGCAGATCACCAGCCCGCCGCCCGGTTCGACGCTGCCTGGCCCCATCGTCACCTTCAACTGGAGCGCGGGCTCTGGCGCGACCGCCTACTGGCTCGACCTCGGCAACATGCCGGGTGGTAATCAGTATTTCCAATCAGGCAATCTGGGGAATGTGCTCCAAGTCATGGTGAACGGCCTGCCGACCGACGGCAGCACCATCTACGCCACGCTGTATTCGCTGGTGAATGGACAGTGGCTGGCGAATTCCTACACCTATACCGCATTCAACCAGGCCAGCCAGTTGGGCGTGGTGCGGACGCCGACTCCGGGCTCGACCCTGAGCGGCAACACCGTGACCTTCACCTGGAACGCGGGCAGCGGGGCCAGCGCTTATTGGCTGGATGTGGGAAGTTCGCCGGGCGGCAACCAGTACTATCAGTCCGGCAACCTTGGCGATGTGCTGTCCACCACGGTCAATACTCTTCCTGCCGATGGCAGCCAGATCTACGTCACTCTCTATTCGCTGGTAAACGGCCAGTGGCTGTACAACCAGTACACCTACACCTCAGGTCCGTAGAGCAGTTTAGAAAATGCCCTCACCCGGCGGGCACGGGTAGAGCGGCGCTTCATGCAGCGCCGCGTCACGGTTGAAGCCCTGCCCTTTCAAATCTAAAACGCCGTAATCCGGGCCGTGAATTGCACCTGGCGGGCGCTGCCGAGCTGGTTGGTGTCGGGCGCAAACAACGCCTGGCCGGCGCTGTTGATGGGCGCTGAAGGCGATCCGAAAACGCTGATCGACTCCGGGCCGAAGTTGCGATTCGAGGCGTTGGTGATGTTGAAGATGTCCATAAACAAGTCGAGGTGGTGGCCCTCGCCGCGCAGCGTGATGTCCTTCACGAAGCGAATGTCGAGGTCGAAGAACGACGGTTGCCGCAAGCTATTTCGCGCCGCAACCACGCCGTTAAGAATGGCGCGATCGTTCCAGTCATTGGCGTCGCCTTGCATGTCGAAACCAATCACCGGCGTGTAAGGCAGCCCCGAACGCGCTATGAGAATTGGGTTGAACTTGAAGCCCAGCGGTAGGTTGGTGATGGCGCTCAGGTTGAAGCTATTGCGAACGTCGAAGTTCGAATAGGCGTTTTCGGCTGCCAGGTTGAAGGGATTCAATGGACTGATGAGCGGAAACGGCCCATAGTTGGAGTCGTCATCGCGGGCACGAGCCAGCGTGTAATTGGCCGAAAGCTGCGAGCGGTGCGGAAGCTGGAAGTTTGCGGTCAGCAGCAGGCCGTCGTAGGTGGAATGCGCCGCTGATTGGTTCACCAGCAATTGCCCCACAGAAGCATCGGGCCGCGTCGCCGGAAACACCGGCAGGCCATTGGCATCGTAGGTGGGCGGAAACAGGTTCTGGTTCAAGAGCAATTGCAGGTCCCAGCTACTGTTGTGCACATATCCGGCGGTCACATTAATCTTGGTCGTGAACTGCTGCTCGACGCTGCCCGCAACCTGAAACGAGCGCGGATTGTGGAAGTCCGGCGCGATCCCTGCGACCAGCGCCGCCGGCGTGGTCAGCCCTGGCGGAGGCGCGCTGAACGAGTGATACCCGCCCGCAGTCACCAGCGGCAGGATTTGCGGATCGAAGTAGCTGTCGGCAACCACCGTGTTCACGGCATTATCGGTGAAGACGCGCTGAAAGACATTCGCCGGCGTAGGCGCATCGTAAAGTCCGGCCGAGAGCCGAACTACCGTGTTGGCGACCGGATTCCACGCGATGCCCAGGCGCGGTTGCCACTGGCTGAGATCGTTCGGAATGAAAGTCGTTTGTCTGATCGCCGAGTTAGGATGCGAAGGCTGCGGGTTCCATTGGCCGTCCCACCGTAATCCCGCGGTGACGGTCAGAGTTTTTGTAACCGGCAGCTTGGAATCAAAGTAGAATCCCAACTCCTTGACCGCGCCGTTGTGGTACGGATCGCCGGTATAGAACGTCTGCTGATAGCGCCGGGGATCGCCGGCCAAAAGGTCAGCCAGCGAGTCGAAATCGAAACGGCCGTTGAGGTTGGCTTCATGCCGTAATGTCGCAGGGTTGTAGCCGAAATCCACGCCGAAGTGCAGCACCGTTCCGCGGCGGGTAATCGCGAAATCGTCAGCGTAGCGATTGATATTGGAAGTGTAGGACTCGTTCGCGAGCGCGTTCCCGCCCAGCACGCCGAAGCCGTTGATCACTAGCTCGGGACCGGTTGCATTGGGCACGAGATCGCGTTGGTCCTGCGCCCATTGCGCGAGAAATTGGTTGACCTTGCTGGGCCCAAGAACGGTCGTCAGATTGCCGCGGACCCAGTGACTATCGCCGGTCAGCGAGGACGCATTATCAATCGGTGCGATGCTGCGCGTCGAAGCCTCGTCCAGGTTCGTGGCGTTCACGCGATTGAAGTTGAAGGCCAGGTTTAGCGTGTTGGCCTTGTCCAGCAGAAAGTCCGTACGAGCAAATACCGAGGTGGGGTCGCTGTGGCCGACGATCTGCCGTTGCAGGCTGGCCAGCGCAGTTGGAATCACCGTGCCCGGCGGTTGCGGCGCAAATTCCGCGAAATACGGAATGTTGAGGTAGTCCTGCTCTGCGCCGACATAGAAGAACGCCTTGTTCTTCTTGATGGGCCCGCCGATCGATCCGCCGAATTCGTTCTGCGCGTTGTCCAACGAGTGGCCGATAGCGTCGTCTGCAGTCCACGAGGGACGGCCGATGTAAAACGCCTCGCCGTGATACTTGTTACTGCCTTCCTTCGTGAGAATGTTCACGAAACCGGCATTCGTCCCGCCGACCTCCGCCCTTGCGCCGGCATGCACAACTTGAAACTCACGCACGACAGTCTGAGGAAAGAAAAGCGAGCCGTCGGTCGCGCCGCGCTGGCCGCCATTCAGCGGATCGGTGAAGTCGAAACCGTCGACGGCAGCACTGAAGTCCACCGGCCTTTGCCCATCGAAAACAAGACCCAAGTAGTTCGGCGCGGGATTCACGCCCGCTGCCAGTTGAGCGAATTGCGTGAAGTCGCGATCGCGGTTCGGCAGGTAAGTTACCGTCAGCCCCGCAATCGTATTACTGACCTGCGGCGTCTCCTTGTTGATGGCCGGCGGTAGCGTGTTGCCTTCCAGCGTGGGACCGTGCGCAGCAACCGTTACGTTCTCCGATGTGCCGGCCACTCCCATCTGAATGGCCAGCCGAACACCGCTGCCTACTCCCAAGGTCACACGCGCCGGCTTCTTCAAGGTAAAGCCGAGTGCTTTCACCTCGACGGTGTATACCCCAGGATTCAGCAACGCTGCCGTAAATGTACCCGTGTCTGACGTTGTCAGAGTACGCGCCGATGTGAAATCGGCGCTGCGGATGGTTACCTGCGCCCCGGGCACCGCGTTGCCCTGCGGATCGGTTACGGTGCCGCCGATGGTCCCGCGCGAAGCTGCAGATTGAGCCATTGCGAATGAGGAGGACAGCAGCACAAATGCCAGGATTATGCTTCGAGGGCCAATCCTGGCACATGAAAAGCCGGTTTTACCACGAAGGCGCCGAGACCACGGAGTTTTCTTGGTCAACATCTATGTTCGCGAGGTGCTATGGCTGTTCGGTGGCGCCAAGCGACTTAATTGAATGCACGCCGTGGACGAATTCAAGCCTGTGTCCCCCGTGCCTCCGCGGTGAATACGACCTCAAGGAGGCGCTGGAACAAGCCGCTGACCGTCCCCGGGGGCTAAAGCCCGCGCTGATTTTGCTGCGATTGCGGCACGGCTGAAGCCGTGCCCTTTCAAAGCTAAGGCCTCGTCAGAGTTTTCCTAAAACACGATTCGAGCCAGGAACTGCATTTCACGCGGAGGACCGACGTTGGCCAAGCCGCCTACCGGAGTCCCAAAGGTCGGAACCGGCGTCGCCCCATTGCCCCAGGTTCCATTCAGCGAGTACAGATTCAGGTGATTGAAGGTGTTGAACGACTCCGCCCGCAGGATCACGCTGGTGCGCTCGGTGACGCGCAGCGATTTCTCCACTGCGAAGGCGACATCACTGGTCACGGGCGCCTGTCCGGCATCGCGCGGAATCACCCCTCCATTGATCACGGGACGGTCGGTGGTATCGCTGGCGCCGCTGTTATTCGCGCCCGTGGTGATGTTGAACGGGAACCCGGAGGCCGCTTGCACCCAGCCCATGAACATGAAGCCATACGGCAACTGATAGCTCGCGCTCACCGAAACACGGTTCGTCTGGTTCAGCAGACTGGTGGCTTTCTCGCAGATGACGAGACATCCCCAACTATTCGGGTTCTGACCCGTGCCATCCCATTCGACGGTGTTGATATCGTGTGACCAGGTGTAACTCAGCAGGGCGGATAGGCGATGTGTCAATTGCTTGGTGACTCTCACCTGCAGCCCGTCGTACCAGGCCGCACCGGCATTCACATATTGCAGCACCTGATTATAGCCGCCGGGCACCGGCGTCAGCGGCCGGGTTGCATTGGCCGCGGCCACCGAGCGCACCTGTCCCGGCTTCGTGCGCACGAATGGCGTAGGCGCGTTCAGGTCGACTGGTTGCTCGATATGGATGCTGTGGGAACCGATGTAGTCCAGGGCCAGCAACCAGCCCGCTCCCAGATCATGCTCGAAACCCAGGTTCCACTGCTGGGTATAGGGATTCTGAAAGTTGTTATCGCAGAAGTGAAGCTGGTCGACCGGCAGAAACTGGTTAAGGTAATTGCATTGACCCGCGAGGATGGTGATGTTGCGTGCGGGCAGCACCGCGCCGACGGGAAAGGTAATCGGCGCGAAGGTCGAGGGGAATCCCAAGCCACCCGGAACCGCCGTATAGGTAAATGCGCCTTGCGGGCCGCCGAGCGCAGCGCTGGCATAGAGATCGGTCCGCTCTTCCGAGTAGTAAATGCCATATCCCGCGCGGATGACGGTACCGCTGTTCGGCAACTTCCAAGCCAGGCCCACGCGTGGTGAAAATAGCGCATTTTGGCCGGTGAACGTTTCGCCATCCCATCGCAGACCAAGATTCAGGGTCAGATTCGGAAGAATGCTCCAGTTGTCTTGCGCGAAGAGCCCAAATAGCGTGTCGTTGACTCGATAATTCTCGTTGCCAAACGACTGCGTGAACTGAAGGGCAACCGGCGGAGCACCCGGCGCTGCGCCCGGCGGCGGCAGGGCGGGATCATAAGTCAGCACCGTGGCAATCGGAATCGTCTCGTACGCGGGATTGATCTGGAAGCGGCCGTCGGTGTAGCCGGTGCCGAACTCCTGCCCATATCCCCCGGAGTGGGAGTTCAAGACGTCGAATCCGAGCTTGAGTTGATGCCGGCCGCGGCTCAGGCTGACCGTGTCGGCCCATTCGTATTGGTGATTGCTCAGATCTGCGGCGCGCGATTCGCCGTAGGTGTAATACCCGGAGACATACAATTGCGGACCAGGAGTCACCGGAGTGAATTGGGTGATCGGAGAGCCGAGCAGGAACTCGAAGCGCGCGTCATTCAGCATGTTGCTGTTGATGATCGCGGTATCGGTCAGCGCCGCCTGATAGGTATTGCGCGTGAACACGCGGGCCCCGGTGGGCAAGGTCACACCGCTCACCGCGTCCTGCGGATTGGTGTCGCTGAAACGATCGAAATTCCCCCGCAGCGTGAGCCGGTTGTTCTGGCTCAATTGCTGGTCCAGGCGCGCCAGGAACAGCGTCTGTCCGAAGGTGCCGTTGTAGAGTGAGCCGGACTCCAGCGGCGAAGTGATCACCGCAGGCCGGTTCTGATTGGTGTACTGGGCAGAGACCATGAAGTAGGTCTTGTCCTTCACAATTGGTCCGGAGAGCATACCACTGCCCTGCGCCAACGTCTGCTGTGCCGGAGTCAAGGCCAGCGGAATGCTGGCATTGGAGAACTCCGGGCTGCCCATGCCCACGAAGTCTCCGTGCCAGTTATTCGATCCAGATCGGGTGACGATATTCACCGCAGTGCCGGCATTCCAACCCCACTCTGCGGAAAGAGCGTTGGTGTAGACCGTGAATTCTTGCACCGCCGAGAACGGCAACCCGGCGATCGCCGATTGTCGACCCCACATGTCATTGGCCGTCGTGTTGTCGAGTTCGTAGGTCGTCTGGCGGCGTCCGGTTCCATTGATGACAAACAGTGTCTCGTTCAGGAACAAATCGCCCGTGGTTTGCGATGGCCGCACGCTTGAGTTCAGCAGCGGCAAAGTGGTGATCTTGCGCTCCAGAATCGGAGTGTCTTCAATTTTTTCCTGGCTCAATCGAGTGGACACCTCGGCCGATTCGACGGGCACGGTTCCGGTGGTGCCGTATACATTCACCTGTGTTTTCGCGCCTGATACGCTCAGCGTGAAATTGAAGACCGCAGTTCCCAAGGCCCGGAGCAGAATGCCGGTCTGCTCGACGGGATTGAATTGTGGCGCTTTCACGGTTAGCACATATTGACCGGTCAGCGGAACACCGATGAACGAGTAATCTCCCGAGCCGTCGGTTTCGATCGTGCGGTCAAAGTTTGTCGCTGGGTTACGCAGCGTGACCGATGCCCCGGCAACAGCGCGCTGTTGCTGGTCCTGGACATGGCCCCGCACAGCTCCGAGATCGGTCTGTGCGATTACGAGAGTGGATGACAAACAACATGCGAGGAGCCAGTAGAGAATGGGAAGAGTGATTCTAAGTCGTTCACGCATAAGGCCAGAAGCTAAACGAAGCCTTCACCTACTACCAGCGCTCGTATTTCTAATTTTCTGTCACCGCAAACGAACACCGTCCGGGCGTTGGATCAGCGCGGAGAAGGGATCTGGGCCCCAGCGGCGATAAAACCGGATTTGGCACTTTAGAGCTATAGAGTCTTCTAGCTTCGTGCCGTAAACTCGGAGCTAGATTACTATTGATAACTCCCACATTTAGGGAGTGCAGTACCACTTCGCTTGGGAAAGCTCTTCCCAGCTAGGAGTTTGAGATGATCTCACTCTGGCCGTCCACCATTAATTCTCTAAATGATTCCTTGGCCGCACTTCACGGAAGTTTAGGAAAAATCAAGGCTGCCAAGGCCGTCGACCTTACCGAGGTCATCGACCAACTCAAGACCGCGGCAGAATCCTCTCGCAATCTGCGTGCGCTCGTGTTGGCGGAGTTGCCGGAAGCGTCATGGCAGAACCGCGACGAACTGGATGCGATTGTCGAGGAGATCTCGAAACGCATTGAGGCCAGAAATCTGGAGCAAAAACGCTTCCGCCTGTTGGGCTTGGCGACGCACTTAGAGCGCGGTACGATCATGCACCGAAGGACGGTGCGTCTCAATCAACTGCAGCAGCTTCGCGACCAGGCGGTAAAGGAACTGCGGTCGCAAGCGGCCTTGCCGAGTCCGCCGGCTCTGCCCGGCCCGGAAGCGGATGAATGGATCGATTGGGCCTGCAAGTTGAAAGAGCCGGAGGATGCTGATGCGCTGCAGAATCTGCGCAATGGGTTCGCCCGGCTCGATGAATTTATTGCGAATCTAGAGCCCGAAATGTGGACGGCCAGGAAGGAAGTAGCCGTCTAGGAGGTTGGCTATGAGTTCGATGCGGGCCACCGCTCTCGCGTCCCTGGACGATTCTCTGGCCGCGCTTGCTGCCACCATGCAGCAGTTCGAGGCGGCTATTCCGGTTGACTTGGTGCAAGCGGGCGACCGACTGAAGGCCGCGACAGAATCTGCTCACAAAATTCGCGCATTTGTTCTGTCGCAAATGCCCGAAGCTGATTGGGAGGACCGGGACGAACTGTGCGCACTGCTGGAGGCCATCGACGTCCAACGCCGACGGTCGCAACTGTTGGCGCTCGCTGGCGAGTTAGAGCGCGGTAACATCACTCATCGTCGTGCAGCGCGCGTGGCTCAACTCACAAAGCTCCGCAGCGAAGCGGCCGAGGAGCTGCGATCGTTCGCCGCTGCGGAAAAAGCGCCGCCTGATCTTCCTGGCCCGGAATCCGATCACTGGGTACAGTGGGCATGCGCCCTGAAGGAACCGGACGATACGGCCGCCCTTCGGAGCCTGCGGGCTGGCTTTCCCCGCCTCGATGAATTCGTTGCCACTTTAGAGCCAGGCATGTGGGTGGTAACGGCTGCGCCCCAGATGGCGGCACCGGCACCGCAGCCGGAGCCGGAGCCCGAGCCGACCTCGGCGAGCGCCGAAGCCGCAGTGATGGCCGACGATCTCGAGCAACGGCGCGCCCGCCTTTTAGCGCTGGCCACCGAGTTGGAGCGTGGTGATGTTGTGCACCATCGGGCGATCCGGGTAACGCAAGTTAACCAGCTCCGTGATCAGGCAATCCAGGAATTGCGCTTTCAAGCCCTCGTGGCGCGAGAGCCCGCGACCTTGCCTGGTCCCGACGCGGAACAATGGGTTGCGTGGGCGTGCAGTTTGCAGGAACCGGACGACGCAGAAGCTTTGCAGAACGTTCGGGACAACTTCGCGCACCTTGACGAATTCATCGCCAGCCTTGAACCCGATATGTGGGTACCTGCGGGGCCGGCGCAGTCCGCTGTTCTTGTGGGATCGGCGAAGCGCTCTCCCGAACAGGGGCAGGGCGAAAAATCCCCCGTCGAAACACCGCAGCGCGAAAGCGCTCCGATCGCGACTCCGCCCGTCGAAGCTGCTGCCCCCAAGCCGACTTTCACCACCTTGATCTCCTCGAAGACCCGCGGCTTATCGCGGTTTTCTCTTCGCCTTCCGCCGCAGCTTGTATCCTTTTGGCGAGCAAAGTGGCGTATTTTGCTGCCCGGTATGGTGCTGTTGCTTGTGGTGTTCACAGCCATGCTGTGGCAATTGCGCAGAACGCATGCCAGCAATAGTCCAGTCAAGTCGGCCGAGGCGAAGGCTCCCGAAGCCGTGGAGATTTCGCCTTCGAGCAACCCGGTTGATGCAAATGCAAGCGCTGCCAATTCGGCGACCCACACGCCCGACGTTAAAGACGCTAAAGACAAAGGGGCGAAAGCCAAGGACCTGGCCGCAGCTACAAAGCCTGAGCCTCCTCCGCCGCCGGCGGAGAAACAGGTAGTCCTGCTTAACGATGCCGCCTTGCGCACGCCGCAGGCGATGCCCAAGGTGGCAGCCGTAACGGACGGATCAAGCAACGGGGATTCGCCGGGATCGGTTCCCGGCGCGTTGCCTGGTGGCGTCCCGAACAGCCTGACGAACATCGCGAGGGATGTTCCAGCCGGGGGACGGAGCATCCCCACGCCCCGGATCAGGGTTTCTTCGGGAGTCGCACAGGGTCAGTTGATCCACGAGGTCGCGCCGATTTACCCGGCTCAGGCGAAGCTGGCGGGAATCAACGGAACCGTGGTATTACAGGCTGAGATTGGCAAGGATGGAAGTGTCCAGAAAGTCAAGGCCTTGCGCGGCCCGCCGATCTTGATCCAATCGGCCTTGGCGGCCGTAAAGCAGTGGCGTTACAAGCCATTTGCGGTAAACGGCGAACCGGCGGAGGCTGATGTCGAAATCAACCTCAAGTTCGCTCCTTATCAATGACCTCGGCGAGGCGCGAAGCATAGCAGAGTTTCGCCCATGTCTTGTGGGCAGCTTTTTCCCCGAGTACCTGGCGGGTACGGCCGTGCTGCCGAGTCCGAGTGACGCCTGGCTGGTTCAACACAAAACCATTTCAATTCTCCGGAATGTCAGCCAAAATATAGGCTGAGTTCGTATGTCTTCTCCCATTCAGTTGGTCCTGGCGGACCTGGACAATAACGTTCAGGCACTCGAGTACCAGTTCGACTGCCTCGCAGCCGGCTTAGCGGTCGACGAGCACCGCGTCATCCAGGCGCTGCAGTCAGCTTCCCAGCTTGCCATGATGCTGAGCAAGCTGATTGGCGCGGAGCGTCCCGGTGCTCAATGGAATGATCGCGGGGAGCTGGAGAAGCTGATTCAGGAATTGCAGGCCGCCGCCGAGGCGAAGCGCAATCAACAACGAAGCGACAGATTGCTGGAGCTTGCCAACGAGCTGGATGCCGGACGCGTCAAACACCGCTTCCAAGCCCGTACTTCGGCACTGAACGAATGGCGTGCCATGGCTGTCGACGAGTTGCGGGCGCAAGCCGCTTTACCACAACCGACAAAAGAGCTTCCCGGTCCCGATGCATGTCACTGGCTGGCCTGGGCATTCAACCTCCAGGACGAAAGGGACGCACAGGTGCTTGCCTATCTGGGCGCGGAATTTCCCGTTCTCGAGCACTTCACAGGCGAGATGGAGGACAGCTATTGGGTGCCGGGACGACCGCTTCAGCAAAGTTTTCCCGAGCGATCAGTAAGCGGAGAGTCGGATAAGCATGCTTCTGCGAAGCCGATTACCTCAGCGTCCAGCGAACAGCATACGCAGTCCGACAGTGTAGGACGCCGGGAGTCCGACGCGCCGCCCACCGGCGATTACGCGGAGGTGCTCGCACGCAGCTACGACCGCCCTGCGATACCAATGTCTGCCCCGGGGACGCTGCAGCAAGCCGGGACGGCGAACCAGCCGCAGCCGCCGGACGCGAAGTTACGAGATATGCCCTCATCGGTCGAGGCTAAGCCATCCGCGTCGCTCTCTTCCGGAACCGCTGTCGAACAGACCACTGAGCCGCCCCCCACTGCTGCGGAATCCTCCGCCGAGATACCATCCTCAAGCTCCGCAGGGATAACAGGAGAGCCCTCCGCCGAACTCTCTGACGACGGTGTCTCTCCCAAGCGGGTCGTACTGGCGTGGACTGGAGCGGCCGGTTTCATCGTGCTCAGCGCGCTATTCTTCGCGATCATCTACCACATGCATGCTCGAAGCAGCAGCAAACCCGGCCCGCCAACCGCCGAAGCCGCAACCACCAACGCCCCTGCCAACCTCTCAACCCCTGAGACTCCCGTGGAGAGCGCTGGCGCAGCAGTGCCGGAGAAACCGAACACCCCGGAAGCAGCCGCCAACCCGCCAAAAGGACCGTTGCTTCACAAGCAGCCAGCCGAAGGCGCGCAGGACAGCATTCTCCTCAGTCTCGAGAATTGCGATCGAGGCAATCCCGGCGGCATCGAGTGCTGGGGATACGTCTCCAATCTCGGAGGCGCGAGCTCGCGCGTTTCTCTGGATCGGGTTGACGTTGTCGACGGCCGAGGTAACAGCTTCAGCCTGGATCGCAAAGACCAGTTCGCTTTCGCTACCGGGCAGAGCTCAACCGTCCCCGCCGGCTCCCGTGTCAAGTTCACCCTCAAAGTTCCGGATAAGGACCTCGAAGCCCGAACCCTGACGCTGTATATGGACCTCAGCAATCCTCGCAGCCTGGAGTACACCTTCCGCAATGTTCCGGTTGCGGAGTAGGACCGCTGACCGGAAGAGTGAATCTGCGCAGCGCCTTGTGCGTGATTTCATCATTGGAATTGTCGACAACGGACCACCATCACTTTAATGCAGCACGGAGAGCATTGGCCAAATCCGGGTGCTGAAACGAGTAGGCCGCTGCTGTCAGCTTCTGCGGCGTCGCTCGCGCCGAACTCAAGAGCAGTTCCTGGCCCATCGCGCCAAGCAAGGTCCGCACGGCAAACTCGGGAAACGGGAATATTGTTGGCCGATGTAAGGCGTTGCCCAGCGCGTGCACAAACTCCACATTGCGCACTGGCGCCGGCGCGACAACGTTTATCGCTTCGCAGAGGCCCTCATTGTGGAGCGCGAGAATCATTGCTCCAATGACGTCGTCGAGTGCGATCCAACTCCAATATTGGTTGCCGTTACCGATCCTTCCGCCCAGACCTAGCCGAAACGGCAGCAGTAACGGTTTGAGCGCGCCCCCTTGGCGGGCGAGCACGACGCCGATGCGCAAGCAGACGACGCGCACGCCGGCAGCGCTCGCCGCCGAGGTCGCGGCCTCCCATTGTTGGCTCAGTTCGGCGAGAAATCCCGTGCCTGCCGGGCTCTCCTCGGTCAGCAACTCATCCCCTCGATTTCCGTAGTAGCCGATGCCCGAAGCCGATACCAACACTCGTGGCCGGCCTGATCGTCGAAAGCTCTCAGAGGCCGCGACCGCCAGGGTTCGCGTGCCATGCACCCGGCTGTCCAGAAGTTCGCGCTTGAACTTCTCCGTCCAGCGTCCCGCGATGTTCTTGCCTGCCAGATGGACGATGGCATCGCAGGTGGCGAGCTCTGCCGGATCGAGCGGCCGCTCCGGGTCCCATCGCACCTCACCTTCGCGCGCTTGGCCGCGTACCAGCGCGACAGGTTCGTGACCCGACCGCTGCAACGTGGGGATTAACGCAGTGCCCAAGAAACCCGATGCTCCGGTGATGAAGACGCGCATAAAGCGAACTCCTCCCCGCCCAGTATTGCATCGTCCGCAACTGAATTCTTGCAAGCGCGATAGGATGTTACTAGAGCCTATCCTGTGGCTGGATTGCCCCCTGCGTCGCCTTGCCGAGCGCCATGCCGGCAAAGTGACGGGGCTTGTTGAAGGAGAAATCTTGGGAATCGGAAAATATGGTTTAGCTGGTCTTCTTGTGACCGCGGCGGTTGCGTGGATGCCGGTCTTCGGACAGCAGTCCTCATTTCGCAATGCACCGGCATCAGCGGCGGCAATAAAAAATCCCTATGCACACACTACCAGTGCTGCAGCCGAGGGAAGGAAGCTGTACGCGCAAAACTGCGCGATGTGTCACGGCAACAATCTGCAAGGCATGGGGCCGGCGCCGGCGCTCGATACCGCTTCGGTGCACAATGCGAAGGCGGGTGAGCTGTTCTGGTTCGTCACCAATGGTAAACCGGATTCTGGGATGCCGGCATGGGGGAGTCTGCCCAAAAACCAGCGGTGGGAGATTGTCAGCTTTCTGCAATCGAACAAAGGCATGAAGAGCGCAGCGAAGTAGTGTGTGCCGCATTGTCGCGAAATCCGCTATAACTGAAGCGTGGGTGCAAGCAATCCCTTTCTCGCTCCGAAGACGGCGCTGATCACCGGCGCCTCCAGCGGCATCGGCCTGGAACTGGCCCGGCTGTTCGCTGCGGATGGCTACCGGCTGGTGCTGGTTGCGCGTAATCGCGGCGCGCTGCGCGCGCTGGGCGACGAGCTGCGAACCAGCCACAACATCGACGTGCGCGTCTCGCCGAAGGACCTGGCGCATCCGGCCTCGCCCGTCGAGCTCTATCAGGAGCTGCAGGAAGCCGGCGTCGTTCTGGACGTCCTGGTGAATAACGCCGGTTTCGGCGGCAGCGGACCATTCCTCAAAACCGACTGGAACAATGAAGCCGAGATGATGCAGGTGAACATGGTGGCGCTGTCGCACCTCACCAAGCTTTTTCTGGCGCAGATACGGGCGCGCGAGGGCAAGGTGCTGAACGTCGCGAGCGTCGCCGGGTTTTTGCCTGGGCCGTACATGGCGGTGTACTACGCGACCAAAGCGTTCGTGATCAGCTTCAGCGAGGCACTGGCGGAGGAGTTGAGCGGCACGGGAACGACGGTGACCTGCCTTTGTCCGGGGCCAGTGCAGACCGGCTTCCAGCAGCGTGCCGGAACGGCGAAGACGAGCTTGGGGCGAGGGCCGTTGCTAGTGGATGTGCAAACCGTGGCGCGTGAGGGATACCAGGGCATGAAGCAGGGACGGCGGTTGGTGATTCCCGGTTGGAAAAACCGGTTCGCCGTGGAGTCACTGCGACTGTCGCCGCGCAGCACGGTGACGAAGATGGTCAGCAGGATGCACGAGAAGAAGAAGTAGTCAGTCCGCATCTCGGTCGCTATTGCCACCGCCAAAGTCCCGATGCAGGCCAGGAGCGGCGTCTGGGCGATGCTGCATGTGGGGCGCACCGATTTCAGCATGGTACTGGGTTTGCTGTTTCTGCTGATCGCAGGGACGGGCTCGCTCTCGCTGGATGCGGCGCGAGGCATATGGATCTGTTCGGAGTGAGTGCCCCACCAAGCCGGGCTCTCCCAACGAGTGCTGTAGTTGCGCTCGTTGGGGTGAAAGCCGGCGTTGCTTGGAGCCTGCCCAGCTTGCCGAAGGGTGGGTCTTCTCCTAGTAGGGTTGGAAGGGAAGCTACGCCCCAATCACCGCGACCAGTTCCTTTACCGAATCGGCGCTCTTGAGCAGTGCGGCGTGCTCTTCCGGAGTCAGCTTAATCTCGATGATCTTCTCGATGCCGTTCGCGCCCAGCTTGCATGGCACACCGACAAACAAGCCCTTGATGCCATACTCGCCGTCCAGATACGCGGCGCAGGGAACGATCTTTTTCTTGTCCTTCAGGATCGCTTCGACCATCTCGGCCACCGCCGCTGACGGCGCGTAGTAGGCGCTGCCCGTTTTCAGGTGCTTGACGATTTCGGCGCCACCGTCGCGCGTGCGCTGCACCAGGCGATCGATAGTGGCCTTATCCATCAACTCAGTGATCGGGATACCGGCCACCGTGGAATAGCGCGGCAGCGGGACCATGGTGTCGCCGTGGCCGCCGAGCACGAACGCCGTTACGTTTTCCACCGATACGTCCAGCTCACGGGCGATGAAGGCGCGGAAGCGGGCCGAATCAAGGATACCCGCCATGCCGATCACGCGGTTTCGCGAGAAGCCGCTTTGCTTGTAGGCGGCCTGCGCCATGGCGTCGAGCGGATTGGACACGATGATGAGGATGCAGTCGGGTGAGTATTGCACCACTTTGCCCACCACGTCGCTCATGATTTTGTAGTTGGTATTCAGCAGGTCGTCGCGGCTCATGCCCGGCTTGCGCGGGATGCCGGCCGTGATTACCACAATGTCAGAGTTCGCGGTGTCAGCATAGTCATTGGTTCCTACAACGTAGGAGTCGCGCTTCTCGATCGGCATTGCCTGGAGAAGATCGAGACCCTTACCCTGTGGGACGCCCTCAATGATGTCGATCAGCACGACATCGGCATGTTCTTTCGAAGCCAGCCAGTGGGCGGCGGTCGCGCCCACATTGCCGGAACCTACAACGGTCACTTTGTTACGCATAAATGCAAAACCCTCCCGGATGACGAATAGTCACAAACATGTCGGTAATCAAATTCGTATCAGGGCACGACTTTTGTCGTGCCGAAGGAGCAATTATGAGGCGGGCTTCAGCCCCTGTTTAAGGTGCAGGGGCTAAAGCCCGGGTCAAGAAGTAGATCTTGCGGCACGGCTGAAGCCGCGCCCTGATACAAAACCTTACGGCGAGCGCTGAAGCGATGCCGGTGGTCCTATCGCGCGCCTACCGCCACCGGCGCCATGTTCTGGATCATGTGCGAGGCGAAGTCGCTGGTCTTCACCTTGGTCGCGCCTTCCAGCATGCGCTCGAAGTCGTACGTCACCTTCTTCTGCTGAATGGTCTGCTCCATCGAGTTTTCGATCAGCCGCGCCGCCTCGTGCCAGCCCAGGAAGTCGAACATCATCACGCCCGAGAGCATCACCGAGCCGGGATTGATGACGTCCTTGTCCGCGTACTTGGGCGCGGTGCCGTGCGTGGCTTCGAAGATGGCGTGCTGATCGCCGATGTTGGCGCCGGGCGCGATGCCCAATCCGCCGACCTGTGCCGCTGCTGCATCGGAGATGTAGTCGCCGTTCAGGTTGGGCGTTGCCAGCACCGCATACTCGTCCGGCCGCGTCACGATTTGCTGGAAGATGCTGTCGGCGATGCGATCATTAACCATCAGCTTCTGCTTCCACGCGCCATTGCCGTGCGTGAGATAGATGCTGTCGATGACGCCGCGCACTTCTTTGTACAGTGCCTCGCGGAAGTCCTGCGGCGCGAACTCCAGGCCGGGTTCGACCAGCTTGGCGTTCTCTTCCATCGTCAAACCAGGGTTGCGGTCGAGGTTGTCGATGATCCAGCTCTCGCGCTCGGTGATGACATGATCGCGGAATTCCTGCGTGGCGAGCTCGTACCCCCACTCGCGGAAAGCGCCTTCGGTGAACTTCTGGATATTGCCCTTATGCACCAGCGTGACGCTCTTGCGGTTGTTGTCCAGCGCGTACTTGATTGCCATGCGCACCAGGCGCTTGGTTCCGGTGATTGAGATTGGCTTGATGCCGACACCCGAATCCTCGCGCACGCGCTTGTTGGTGCCGGCCAGCATTTTGTTGTTGATGAAATCGATCAGCTCCTTCACCTGCGGCGTCCCCTGCTTCCACTCAATGCCGGCATAAACATCTTCCGTGTTCTCGCGGAAGATGACCATGTTCATGCGATGCGGATGCTTCACCGGCGAAGGGATGCCCTGGTAGTACTTCACCGGGCGCACACAGGCGTAGAGATCGAGCATCTGGCGCAGAGCCACATTGAGCGAGCGGATGCCCCCGCCGACCGGAGTCGTGAGCGGGCCCTTAATGCCGACGCGCAGATCGCGAAAGGCGGCGACCGTGTCGTCGGGCAGCCAGGTCTTGAAGCGATCCATCGCTTTCTCGCCGGCGAACACCTCGTACCACGCCACCCGGCGCTTGCCGTTGTAGGCGAGATCGACAGCGGCGTCGAATACACGCACCGAGGCCTTCCAAATGTCGCGCCCGGTGCCGTCGCCTTCGATGAAGGGAATGATGGGATTGTCAGGAATGACGAATTTGCCGTCAAAAGTAATCTTTGTGCCGCTGGAGGGCAGAGCAATTCCGTTGTAAGAAGCCGTCACAAGCCACCTCGAAATTTAGCGATTACAAAACTCATGCGTCGGAAGGGGAGCAGGCGTAGCACCGCAGGAGAACCGTGATTCTGGTCAATTAGGATGACAACGGCCACGCTTGGCCCGGCCGGCGGGGAGCGCGCGTCCGGACCAGAAACGCTTACTTCCTTGTACCGAACGGTAATAACGTATCACCGCCGCGTGTGAGGTTCAATGAAAAGCAATGTTCACACGTCACACATAGGTGTGAGTCACGCACTACATGCGGATCTCCATCTCGCGTTTGAAAGGTGTGCCTGCGATACCGGAAAGCAAGCAAACGCGCCCTTTGCCGTTCGAGAGATAGCTCGCAGGCAGGTGCGTTTCTTGCCAGCTCGCGACGCTGCTGCGCGGGTGAGAGGGTCGCTACGCGACTTTCGGGATCTCTTGTTCGCCGGCGCCGGGCCGATGTCGGTGTAATAAGAATCTCGCCGCCAGGATTCCCCCCAAGGCAAGCGCGCCCACGGTCACTCCAGCTTTTATCTTTGAGGCGCGTACTGCGGCTGCGTGTTCGCGGACGAGTTCGGTCTCCGGCTGAATGCCGCCGGGACCGCCGCGGCCGTTGCGTATCGCCAATTGAATCACCTCGGCGATGTGCAAGGCTTCGCGGTCCGTCATCTGCGAAATCTGTTCGCGACAACTGAAGCCGTCGGCCACAATGATTTCACGCAGGCCGCAATGCTTCACGCCGGGGATGAGCGCGTGCTCGCCGACCTTGGTGGAAACGTCGTACTTATCCGCTTCAAAGCCGAATGAACCGGCCATGCCGCAACAGCCGTCGGTCAGGATGCGGATGCCCATTTCCATTTTCTCAAGCAGTTTGTGTTCGTGCTCAGCGCCTTTAATGATGGCCTTGTGATGGCAGTGTCCGTGCAGCACCCCTCCCCTGTGCAGCAGGGGAGGGAGATAGTCGGTGTGCTCGGTGAGAAATTCGCTCAGCAGAAACGTGTTCTGCATGATTTTGTGGGTCTCGTCGCGCTTCGGATACATTTCGTGGATTTCGTCGCGCAGCACCGACCAGCAACTCGGTTCCAAAACGATGACCGGAATGCCCTGGCTGACATAGGGCATCAACACCTTCATCACGTTCTGTAGGTATCGTTTTGCCATATCGAGGAAGCCATAGTCATACAGAGGCCGCCCGCAACAGACATGCTGCATGGGAACCTCGACCTGGTACCCGGCATCTTCCAGTACTTCCACCGCCGCGCGCGCCGTGCGCGGGAAGAAGAAGTTGTTGAAGGTATCGGGAAACAGTACGACGCGCTTCTCGCTCCTGAATCCGTTGCTGCGCCTGCGGAACCACGACTTGAAGCTCTCGGGAGCAAACTCCGGCACCGAGCGGTGTTGCGACATGCCCGCCGCAGCCTTTATCGCCGCACTCACGCCGGGAGTTGCTGCGGCAAGGTTCGCCAGGCCCGGCAGCCGCAAGGACGAGACCAGTTCAGCCCACTTGTCGATCCATCCGAACGCATACGCGTGGCGCGGCCGGATGCGTCCGGCCCAATAATGCGAGAGAAACTCGGCCTTGTAGGTGGCCATATCGACGTTGACCGGGCAATCGCCTTTGCAGCCCTTGCACGACAAGCACAGGTCGAGCGCCTCTTTCACGTTGTCGTCACGCCAGCCCTTGTTGATAACGTCGCCCTGCAACATCTCCCAAAGCAGGCGAGCGCGTCCGCGCGTAGTGTGGCGTTCTTCATGGGTGACCATGTAGCTGGGACACATCGTTTGATTTTCCGGATTATCGGAACTGTGCCGCCTGCACTTGCCGACGCCGACGCAACGCAACGCAGCATGCGCGAAACTTCCGTTGTCATTGGGAAACTGAAAGTGCGTCTTCGGCTCCCACGGATCGTAGTCGGCCCCCAGCCTCAGGTTGGAATCGAGCGGATTCGCGTCGATGATCTTGCCCGGATTCATCTTCCAATCCGGGTCCCAGATGGATTTGTAGTCGCGGAAGGCGTTCATCAGCTCCTTGCCGAACATGATGGGCAGCAATTCGCCGCGCGCCTGTCCGTCGCCATGCTCGCCGGAGAGCGAACCGCCGTAGTCGACCACCAGCTCCGCGGCCTCATAAAGAAACGATCGCCAGTTCTTCAGGCCTTTCTTGCTGGTCAGGTCGAAGGTGATGCGGCAATGGATGCATCCCTGGCCAAAGTGACCGTAGAGCGCGGCCACGTAGCCGTGTTTCTCAAGCAATTTGCAGAAATCGCGCAGATAGTCGCCGACTTTGCTGGGCGGTACCCCGGCGTCTTCCCACCCGGGCCATGCATCCGGCTGCCCGGGCACAAATGCGGTCGCGCCCAATCCCGACTCCCGCACCTCCCACACGGCTTTTTCGTCCTTGGGATCGTCGTAAAGTTTCATGGTGGGCGGATGCCATTTGCGCTTCATCCTGTCCATCATTTCGTGCGCGCGAGCATCCGCCTCGTCTCGCGTATCGCCGGGGAACTGTACCATCAACCATCCCTTACCATCGGGCAAGCGGTTGAGGTCTTTGGTATGAAGTCCCTTCCGCTTCATGTTCTCGATCAGCATGTAATCGATACCTTCAAAGCCCATCGGCTTGAATTCGAGGATTTCGGGGACATCGTCTCCCGCCTCGTAGATGTTGGGATAACCAAGCACCACGAGCGTCTGATAGGGCGGGTTGTGGACCAGGTTCAGCGTGGCTTCGAGGATCGTCACCAGCGTGCTCTCGGAGCCGACAAGCGCGCGGCCGAGGTTGATCTTGCCGTCCTCGTTGGGCAAAAGCTGATCGAGGTTATATCCGGAGATGCGGCGCGGAATGGGCGGATAGCGCTCCTGAATCTCGCTCGCATAGCGGTCGCGCAACGTTTTCAGTTTGGCGAAGATTTCGCCGACGCGCCCGCCCTGCCGAATCCGTTGCTCCCACTCATCGACGGTCATCCAGCCGGCGTTCAAGCGCGTTCCGTCGTAGAGCATCACATCCAGCTCTTCCACATTGTTCGCGGTCGAACCTGCCATTTGCGCATGCATGCCGCAGGAATTGTTGCCCAGCATGCCGCCGAGCGTGCAATGGTCATGGGTGGCGGGATCGGGACCGTAGGTCAACCCGTGCTCGGTGGCGCGGTTCCGTAGCTTATCGAGGACACAGCCGGGATGCACCCGCGCGAGACGTCGCCGCGGATCAATTTCCAGGATCTCGTTGACGTATTTGCTCCAGTCAATGACCACCGCGACATTGCAGCACTGGCCGGCGAGACTGGTCCCTCCGCCGCGAGAGAGGATGGGCGCGTCGTACTGGCGGGCCACACGCACCGTGTGAATGACGTCATCAACGGTGCGCGGAATTACAACACCAATCGGGACCTGGCGGTAGTTGGAGGAATCAACGGCATACATCCCGAGGCTGCCACGATCGAAACGAACCTCGCCTTCCACGTTGTGCTGCAAATCATGTTCGAGGCCGCGTACGTCGATTTTGGGAGGCTGGTGCTTGCGTGAATGGGTTGGGATGGATTGGAGTATGGGCAGAACACCTTTACTCATGAATTCCTCCGGAGTGCCGGATGTGGTGGGGGCGCTGAGTTCCTCGACTGCAGCGCCCTGAACCGCTCGTAGTCGCAGGCCGCTACACCAGTTGGCGAGCGCGATCGATCAATGCTTGCTGCATAATCTTACGCGCCTTCGGCTCGCCTCGCGCCAACGACTCGGCAAAATGGAGCGCCTGGCTGGGTTTGATGTTGGGTGGCATCGGCGCTGTCAGCGGATCGACGATGGCTTCCAGTACTGCCGGTCCCGGCACATCAAGGAAATGGTCGAGGGCGTCTCCGATATCGTGCGGATTATCGACGCGAATTCCCGTTGCACCGCAGGCGTTGGCGAACATCCGGAAGTCCATGGGCTGTAGTCTGACGGCGAACTCGGGATTGCCCTCCATCACCATCTGCTCCCATTTAATCTGCCCCAGATAATCGTTCTTGATGATCACTACCTTGATGGGCAGCTTGTACTTGACCGCAGTCAGCATCTCAAAGGCGAGCATGGAAAAGCCGCCGTCGCCCACAAACGCGATGACCTGCCGGTGAGGGTAGGCGAACTGCGCAGCGATCGCATAGGGCAGGCCCGGCGCCATGGTCGCGAGATTGCCGGAAAGCGAATGCATCTGCCCGCGCTTCACGGGAATTTGCCGCGCCCACCAGGTCGCGATGGTGCCGCTGTCGCAGCAGACGATGGCATCATTGCGCAGTCGCTTGCCCAGGTGCCAGGCCACAACCTGCGGCTTCATCGGCATCTGGTCGGAGGTGCCGAGCTGCTCCATGTACTCCCACCAGTCCTTCATACCCTCCTGTGCTTTCTTGAGGAAGCTGCGATCTTTCTTGTGCTTCAAGCGCGGCATCAGTTCCCGCAGGGTCTCGCGACTATCGCCCACCAAGCCAACATCGACCGGATAGCGCAAGGAAATGCGACCGGGATTGAGCTCGATCTGCACCGATTTCGCCTGCTCCGGTTTTGGCAAGAACTCCACATACGGAAACGACGTGCCAATCATGAACAGCAGGTCGCAATTGTGCAGCGCTTCTTCCGAAGGCTTTGTCCCGAGCAGGCCGATGCTGCCGGTGGTGTAGGGACTATCGTCGGGCACGGCGGCCTTGCCCAGCAGCGCTTTGACAATCGGCGCGCCCAAAATCTCCGCCGTCCGCTCCAGTTCTTCCGTCGCGTGCAGCGCGCCGCGACCGGCCAGAATGCAAACCTTCTTTGCGCCATTCAGAAGCTCCGCAGCACGATGTATCTCCCGCTCCGGTGCAATGCGCAGAGACTCGGCATGGACCGTCGAGACGTGCCCTTTGATATTGCGTTGCGAGCTCTGCAGCTTCCAGTGGATCTCAACATCCTGAATATCTTTCGGGAAGGTAATGTGAGCTACGCCACGGAACGTTGTGGCCATGCGGCACGCGATCTCGGCGATGTTCTGGACGTGCGTCGGCCCCATGACACGCTCGTTGTAAATGGCGACATCCATGTATAGCTTGTCCATCTCGACATCCTGCTGGCCATGGGTGCCGATCAGGTCATGAAATGCCATGCCGGTGATGGCAAGCACCGGCTGGCCATCCATCTTGGCGTCGTACAACCCATTCAGCAGGTGAATGCCACCAGGGCCCGAGGTCGCAATGCAGCAACCCAGCTTGCCCGTGAACTTCGCATAGCTGGTGGCCATGAACGCTGCCGCTTCTTCATGCCGAACTTGCACAAAGCGGATCTGGTCGGCATGGGTGCGGAGCGATTCGAAAACTCCGTTGATGCCGTCGCCGGGCAGCCCGAATATTACTTCTACTCCCCAATCGATGAGCGTCTCGATAAGAAGGTCTGATGCTGTCATGTTGTTTTCTCTGGTCCTTGTTGAGTTAATGTGATGACAGTGTGATGAGCCGACAACCCTCTCAGGTGGTCAACCGAAATTCAATTAAAGGCGTGCCCTTTCAAGGCACGATGTCAACAGATGCCAGATGGCTTCTACGAACGTGAGACACTCTCGGGCCCTCCAGAAAATAGTCCGTGAGCAGCATCACGCTGCTTTCAGCAAACTGCTCACCGCATCTTTGACGCGCTCGCCCCAATCGGCGGTCAGTGACCATGGACTGGGTTGCCGCAGGATATGGAGATCGCCCTGGAGCCGCTCAACTTTGTAGTCGGTTTTTCCATCTGGTCCACGTTGGAACCGCAGCGTCACGACAGAATTGCCTATATGCATGTCTTCGATCGTCACTTCCGGAAGCCAATCGGGAAGCCACGGATCGAGAAAGAGCACATTTAGCGGCGCGTAAGCATAAATACCGAGCAGGGCCTGCATCATGATGAACGGCGCGGAGGCCGACCACGCCTGCGGCGAATCGGCCCGCGCATAGAGGCCCGGGAAGGGATGCGCGTCGTCCCGCGCATGTCCGCCGAAGAGCTCCGGCAACCGGTCATAATCGAACAGGCTGGCAGCCTGGAACAGCGCCCGCGACAGGTTCCACATCTCGCCGTGCGCGCCGTAGCGAGCCATGCCCAGAACGAAGCTGCCGTTCTCGACCGGCCACACCGTTCCGCGATGATAGGCAAACGGATTGTAAGCAGGATGCTCGCTGGACAACGTGCGAATGCCCCAGCCGGAGAACAGATCGGGCTGCATAATTCTGTTAATGACTCGCGGCACCCGCTCTGTTTCCAGAATTCCCGACAACAGACAGTGGGCTGCATCGGAGGCGATTGTCTCGACCATGCGATCGTCTTTGTCGATCGCCATGGCCACGAAACCTTCGTCTTCCATCCAGAAGCGATCATTGAAGCGTTTCTTCAGATCCTCGGCCTCCCGGAACAGGCGTTGCGCCTCATCGTTCTCGCCTACCCACCACAGGAACTCGGCAAAGTGCAGCTTTGCCACGTAGGCGAAGGCCTGCAGCTCACACGTGCCCAGCGGATTTTCCACCTGGCTGCCGTCGGGGTAGACGATGGCATCGGAGGAGTCCTTCCAGCCCTGGTTTTTGACTCCTTGTTTGGAAAGCGTTTTGTATTTATAGAAGCCGTTTTGATCGCGAATATTCTTATCGGCCCACGCCAGCACCTGTAGCGAGGGTTTGACATACGGCCGCAGCAGGTCCTTATCTCCTGTCCAGTGCCAGACCTCGCTAACCACAATGGGATAAAGGAACGGCACGTTGGCGGTCCCGAAGTACAACGCCTTCGGCGTGAAGTTAAGCGCTGAGAGCGGGTCCGTATGAGCTTCGTGCAGCATGCGGCCGGGCTGAGCATCGCGCCAGTTGTTGGTGTCGTGAGATTGCAATTTGGCCAGCAGGCTGAGGGCGCCGCGGCTCATATCGGTGCTCAGCATCGAGGCCTCCCAGGCCGCGGCCAGCATGTCGCGTCCAAATAAAGCAAGATATGTCGGTATACCGGCGGCAAGCTTCCAGTTGTGCGCGCCTTCGTCGAGATCGAACAGGCGCAGGGCGGCGAGGTCGAGCCGCGAGCGGTCCAGCACGCGCTGCACATCGGAGCTGAGATCGCGACTCGCGGGCGTGCGAATCTGCGTTGCTTTCCTCAAGAATGTTTTCGTCTTGCGGCACCACAAGCTGTCACCACACAGCAGAGCATTGCACTCCGGTTCCACGGGCAGCAGATTGTCATCCACCTGCGCCTGCCAGATCAGGCACGCTTTCCATGTTTCATGTGGCTTCAGATCGAGGCGGAACGTGATCTTGTTCTCGGAATGCTCCGGCTCCGTAGCGCAGCGCAGCCGCAGCGCAATTCCACGGTGCATGCTGGCGACCCCTTTGTTGCCCTGCTCGTCGTAACGATGTTCAACGCGGTAGTCAAAGCTCCAACGCCACTCGCCCGATCCTAACGCCTCCCATTTTTTCTTTAGCTCACCTTTCTGCTTGCGTTTGTTCTGCACCTCTTCGCGGGAGGTGAAATCGGCATCGGCTTCCAACGCCAGCCTCACGGAGGTTGCAATCTGCGTGTGGTTTGTGACCTCAATGTCTTCGTGCATCGCCTCGCCCACGACGCGCGAGATCTTCATTTCGATCGTCTGCTGAAGAGGGTTGCAGTCGCCGGTCGGCGTCTCTTTGCAATTGGGAGGCGCTTCGTAATAGTAAGCCAACCAGCTATGCTGCTCGACCGGCGATTGGGTACTGAGCGTCGGTTCCTTTCCTTCAAAGGTCCAGCGGTACTTAGACAACACGCGGGTCTGGTACACAAAAAGTCCCAGTTGCGGATTATCTGGCTCGATCGTTCCGCCATGGCTGATGGCTAACGCCGTTCGTCCGCGACTGATGTGTACGGCATCGTGACGAGGGCGCAACCGAATACGCGATGGAATTGAAGTAGAGCTCACGCGCGTTCCCCTTTTGGGTTCCCTTAATTGGAAGGGTTCGGCAACAGGCAGGTTGGATTGCATTACAAGGTCCGTGATAAGAGGGGCCGTCGGCGGAAGGAGACACAGACTTCCCGTCGTTACCGCGAGAACATCCTCGCCGCCGGCGAAGAACAGGATGAGCAGGAACATAAACGCCGCACATCCAATGGCAGTCTTGAATGGCTGCAGATTTGGCGGTCGCAGCACGTGGTGGGCAGATTAGGCATCTGACAATGGCACATTGGCCGCGTTAGGCAACCCATCGAAGTCAAAGGGAGCTTCGCTGCCAAGCCGAGGTGACAGCTATCACAGACAAGTGCGTTGCCGATTTCGCTAAATCTAACTCAGCGGTCAACGTATGCGACTTGAGACACTTTCCGCAATGAAGCACAGCGTTGTCGATGGACTGCCCGATACCGCCAGAAAGCTGGCCAGGCAGGCTCTCGCCCAGGGCATCTCGCCACTCGCTGCCATCAGCGATGGCTTCGTTCCCGGGATCGAGGCGGTCGGTGAGCAGTTCGCGAAACGGCAGATTTTTCTTCCTGACCTAATGGCCTCGGCCGAAGCAATGCAGGCCGCCATGGCTGTTCTGGATCTGGAATTACGGAAAGAGGGGATAAACAGGCCGACGGCAGGAGTTGTAGTCCTGGGCACGACTAAGGGCGACATTCACGAGATCGGAAAGCAGTTGGTCGGAACGCTGCTTGCGGCCAACGGGTTTCGGGTGCATGACCTGGGACCCGATGTTCCTGGCCAAGCGTTTGCTGCCAAGGCGCTCGAGTTCGGGGCCGACATTGTAGGGGTCTCCGCGTTGCTGACAACCACCATGCGCAATCAGAAGACGGTAATCGAGGAGCTTGAAAAGACGGGCCTCCGAGCGCAGGTCAAAGTCATGGTTGGAGGCGCCCCGGTCACACGGCGCTGGGCCGAAGAGATTGGGGCCGACGGCTACGCCAAGGACGCCATGGGCGCCGTCGCTTTGGCGCGCAGCCTCATGAGCGCCAAAGCTCAACCGAATTCCACTACGGTGTTGCTGTGAGACCAAAGCTTGAACTGCTCGATGGATCGCTGGTCGAACGAATTCTCGATGAGGCCTTCCAGCTCATCCGCGAACCCGGTATTCGCGTTGCTCCTTATGCCATCGAGTTGTTGCATTCGGCAGGGGCGCACATCGTCGGCGGCGTGGTCCAGATTCCCGAGGCGCTGGCGCGCCACGCGTTGGATACGGCTCCGCACGAGTTTTTCCTGTACGACCGCAGCGGCAACCCGGTTGTGCATTATGGCGGCGACGACGTCCACTATGATCCAGGCTCGTCATGTTTGAACATTCTGGATTCGGAAACGCAACGGACCCGCCCGGCGCAATCCGCTGACCTCGTACAACTAGTACAAGTAACCGAGATGCTGCCACAGTACGCCGCCCAGTCCACGGCGGTAGTATGCGACGACGTACCAGCCGAGATCGCCGACTGGTATCGCCTGCTGCTGGTGCTGTTGTATTCGGCAAAGCCAGTTGTCACCGGCGCATTTTCCGGCTCGAGTTTGCACTCGCTGCTCGAGTTGCTGGCCATCGAGAGCGGAGGCAGTGAGGCGTTGCGGCAGAAGCCCCGGGCCGTTTTCGACGTCTGTCCATCGCCGCCTCTTAACTGGTCGGAGTTCGCGTCGCAAAACATGATGGATCTGGCCCGCGCAGGCGTGCCGGCGGAGATCGTCAGTATGCCGCAAGCTGGCGCCACGGCACCGGTCACGCTTGCCGGGGCGATCGTGCAACACGCGGCAGAATGCATCAGCGGAATCACCATCCATCAGTTGGCATTTCCCGGCGCTCCCGTTGTGTGGGGTGGCGCGCCGGCGATCTTCGACATGCGGACAGGCACATGCCCCATGGGTGCAATTGAGACGACCATGCTTGATCTGGGCTGCGCGCAAGTCGGCAAGTACCTCGGTTTGCCGACGCACGGGTACCTTGTCGCGGGCGATGGAATATGTGTTGATGCTCAGGCGGCCGCAGAGAGCGGCATCTCGGCAGTGCTCGGCGCGCTGGCCGGAATCAACATGATATCCGGCGCCGGTATGTTGGAA
>Ga0335079_10000157_pt1 | contig 78540 bp, 63 predicted proteins | sample Lox_Sample_33_FD_206719 | JGI IMG/M metagenome (GOLD analysis project Ga0335079, IMG submission 206719) | Soil microbial communities from Loxahatchee National Wildlife Refuge, Florida, United States - Lox_Sample_3.3 | ecosystem: Environmental > Terrestrial > Soil > Wetlands | place: USA...
CAGGGAATTTCTCTGGTTGAGAAGATGACGCTCTTCTGGCACAATCATTTTGTAAGCGAGACCGCGGTCGTGGGCGATGCGCGGTTCTCCTATATGCAGAATGCCCTCTTCAGGCAATATGCCCTCGGGAATTTCAGGACGCTCGCGGGACTTGTGACCATTGACCCGGCAATGCTCCGGTATCTCAACGGCAACACCAACACGAAATCCAGTCCGAACGAAAATTACGGCCGTGAGCTCCAGGAGCTCTTCACGATCGGAAAGGGGACCGAGATTTCACCAGGGAACTATACGTACTATTCTGAAGCCGATGTCCAAACCGCGGCAAAAGTGCTTACAGGGTGGCGTGATGATCAGACAAACCTGAATTCGTACTTCACGCTCTCCCGACACGACACAACCAACAAGCAATTCTCATCGGATTATCAAAATACGCTGGTTACCGGAAGCTCGGATCCGGGCGGACTCGTGGAGATCAATGCCATGCTGGATATGATCTTCGCACAAACAGAAACCGCGCGGTATATTTGCCGGAAATTCTACCGGTGGTTTGTGTATTACGTTATTGACGATGTCATCGAAGCGAATATTATCGATCCGCTCGCATCGATTCTTATTTCCAATAATTATGAGGTCAAGCCGGTTCTGGAGACATTGCTTGCAAGCCAGCATTTCTTTGATCCGGCCAATGTGGGTTGTGTGATCAAGAACCCCATCGATCTCAGCGTGGGAATGTGCCGGCAGATGAATATGGCGTTTCCCTCGTCGAGCGCTCTTGCCACTCAGTACAATCACTGGAATCATGTTCGGACGCAGGCAGCCGGCATGCAGCTTGATCCCGGGGATCCCCCGAATGTCGCGGGATGGCCCGCATATTATCAGTCGCCGGAATTTCATGAGCTCTGGATCAATTCGGATACGCTCCCGAAGCGAAATCAGTATACCGACACACTGAATGGCTCCGGGTACAAGAACGGCGGATTCACACTTGCAGTCGATCCGATTGCCTTTGTCAACACCGTTTCCAACCCGTCCGATCCGAACGTCATCGTCAGTGAATTCGCACAGCGGCTATTCCCGATCGCACTTACTGCGAACCAGATTCAGTTTCTCCACGATATTCTCCTGCCGGGATTGCCGGATTACGAATGGACTGCGGAATGGACCGACTATCAAAACAACCCGACTGACAGTGCGAAGCAGGCAGCCGTCCAGTCCAAGCTTCAGGCGCTTTTGACATTCATGATGGATATGGCGGAATTTCAACTGATGTGATGAAGGTCGACAAATGAACCGAAGAGATTTTGTCAGGATGACTGTTCCGGTTTCGACCGTACCGTTTCTTCTAGGCGGCTTTCCGCTGCGCGCCTACGGGCATACCCCCATCCTGGATGCATTGATCGGTGCAGCAAAGGAAACCGACCATGTTCTCGTCCTCATCCAGCTGAACGGCGGTAACGACGGGCTGAACATGGTGATCCCGCTTGATCAGTATCCTTCTCTCATGAACGCCCGTTCCAACATTGCCATTGACGAATCGAAAGTTCTGCCCCTGACCACAGCGACAGGACTTCACCCGGCGATGACCAATCTGCAGCAGGTCTTTGCCGATAACCAGCTTGCAGTTGTTCAAAGCGTGGGATATCCGAATCCGAATTTTTCTCACTTTCGCGCGACCGATATCTGGCTGACCGCTTCCGGGTCGGAGACAGTCCTGAATACGGGATGGCTGGGGAGATTTCTTGATGCAGAATATCCCGATTATCCCAACGGCTATCCGAGTGCCGTCGATCCCGATCCGCTTGCCATCCAGATCGGGTCCGTCGTGAGCAGCGGTCTGCAGGGACCTTCTGTCTCGATGGGAATGGCATTAACAAGCCCGACGTCATTTTATCAGCTTATCAGCGGCGGCATCGATACTGCACCGGATACTCCCGCGGGTCATGAGCTGACGTTTCTGCGCGAAGTGGCTCAGCAGACGCAGGCATATTCATCCACAATCAAGAACGCGGCGTCGAAAGCATCGAACCTCTCATCTCTCTATCCGGCAGCGGGCCAAAACCCTCTTGCCGATCAGCTCAAGATCGTTGCACAGCTCGTCGCTGGAGGATTGAAGACGAGAATCTACGTTGTGAACCTTGGCGGATTCGATAATCATTCCGCACAGGTAAGTGCAACCGGCGGGACTGATACCGGGGTCCATGCGAAGCTTCTCGGCCAGCTTTCCCTTGCGATGGCGGCATTCCTCGATGATCTTCACCTTCTCGGTGCGGAAAAGCGTGTGGTCGGAATGACCTTTTCCGAATTCGGGCGGCGCATCAAGTCGAATGCCAGTCTTGGTACTGATCACGGCACCGCAGCTCCCCTTTTTGTCTTCGGCCGAAGAGTATACGGCAGAGTGGTCGGAGCGAACCCCGTGCTCCCCGCCAATGCCGGTGTGAACGATAATATTGCCATGCAGTTTGATTTTCGTTCGGTCTATGCATCCCTTCTCAAAGAGTGGTTCGGTGTGTCCGATCATGAGCTCAATACTGTGCTCCTGCAGGGATTTCAAACACTCCCTCTTATACAACCGAATACGCCGTCCAAATATCCGATCACCAATGGACAGCCCTCCACGAATGTTCCCTGGACGACAACACTCTCACAGAACTATCCGAATCCGTTTAATCCGACCACGCACATCCAGTTCACAACGACCGGGGATTATGTCCGCGTAAAAGTCTACGATTCGGTCGGAAGGGAAGTGCGTTCTCTTGCCGACGGTGTGTTTCCGGCGGGCGAGCATGACGTGGTATTCGACGGTACGGGACTGCCGAGCGGGACGTACTATTGCCGGATGGAGAGCGGTAGCTTCCAGGAGGTCCGGACGATGATTCTGATGAAGTGATGTGATGAACCCGGGGTCTTCCGGCCCGGGGTCTTACCGGAAGTTGTTTTGATAATCATTTACTATTCACGAGCCGCGAGGAACCATAAAGCGGTGGTGTTTAACTCTAAAGGAAACAACAGGATACGATGATGACGCGAAAAAGAATTTCTCTCTGGGGAGCGGGAATACTCGTCGGCACTGCGCTTGCTCTCGGGCTTGGAGTCGGTTCACTCTTCTCCAGCGATAACATTTTCGACCAGCTGAACAAGTACAAAGACGTTCTTTCCTTGACGAAGAAATATTACGTGGATGATGTCGATCTCGAGAAGCTGAATGAAGCGGCTATCAACGGCCTTCTCTCGCAGCTCGACCCGCACTCAGCATATCTTCCTCCGCGGCAAACACAACAGGAGGCAGAGCGATTTCAGGGATCGTACGAGGGAGTCGGACTTGAAATCATCAGCGTCAACGACACGATTGTCGTCTCGGAACCGATGGGTGGCGGCCCTGCCGTGCAAATGGGGATACTGGCGAATGACCGGATTGTGAAGATTAACGACAGCAGTGCTGTCGGTCTTACCACAACTCAGGCATCTCAAAAACTCCGCGGCCCCCGGGGAACCAAGGTTGCTATCAGCATTCTCCGCCCCGGCGTGTCGCCTCTTATCGATTATGAGATCACGCGTGATAACATCTCCATCACGAGTGTCGATGTTGCACTCATGGTGAAGAAGGATGTCGGCTATATCAGCGTGAACCGCTTCAGCGCGACAACGCATGCCGAAATGCAAACAGCTCTTCATACGCTCCAGGGAAAAGGCATGAAGCGTCTCATCCTGGATTTGCGCGGAAATCCCGGCGGCTACCTGAACGAAGCGGTGCAGATGGCGGATCTTTTTCTCGACGGTGGCACACCCGATCATCCGAAGCGCATCGTCTTCACAAAGGCGCGGCTTCCCGAACTTGAAGAAACATACACGGCACGATCGGGTGATCCGTACGAGCACCTTCCTCTCATCCTGCTGATCAACAGCGGATCGGCAAGTGCGAGCGAGATTGTCTCCGGGGCTATTCAGGACTGGGATCGCGGGCTCATAGTGGGCGAAACCAGTTTTGGCAAGGGGCTCGTTCAGCGCCAGTGGGATCTTGACGACGGCTCTGCACTTCGGCTGACCATTGCTCGGTACTATACACCAAGCGGCCGCCTCATTCAGCGCTCGTATACGGGCAAAGGGAAGGAAGAATACGCAGAAGAGGCATTTGACCGGAATGAGGTAGAGGGAAATAATCTCGAACACACCCGCGATACGGCGAACTCCGGCGATTCTCTCAAGCCAAAATTTAAAACCGACGGAGGACGTGTCGTCTACGGAGGCGGAGGAATCACTCCCGATTATATCGTGAAACCAGCGGAACTTACTGAAACAACCAAGAACCTCCTCAGGCACGACGTCTTCTTCCCATTCATTACGGGATATCTTGATCGGGAGGGCGCTGCACTCCGGGCAAAATACAAGTCCGGGCTCGATGAATTCAAATCGGACTATCATGTGTCGGATGAGATGATCCGGGACTTCCGGTCGTTTTCTGAGAAGAAGGGGATCAGTATCGACAGCAGCTCGTTTGCCAAGGATCATGACTACGTGGCCGCCCGCCTCAGAGCGTATGTGGCGCGGAGTCTGTGGGGAGAAGAGGGATGGTTCTCCGTTCTTCTCGATATGGATACTCAGTTCCAAAAAGCCATAACACTCTTTCCGGAAGCTCAAAAAATAGCACGTCTCGATAAACAGCAAACGGAAAAAATGGAATAAGCTCACGGTCCAGATTATCCGCGGAGGGCGCCGGTGAGAACGCCCTCCGCTTTTTTTTGTCTTCACTTCCGCAAGACAACCTGAATACCTCCTTGATTCTCTTGAAAATTCAGAGTATTTTGTCATCGAAATCCGTTCCTCCGCGTTTGAAAGTTTCTAAATTTGATTCCTCACCTCCACCAGGATGGATTTGCCATGAAACGAAGATACGCCATTATCCTGTGCATCGTCACTACATTTCTCGCTGCTACCTTGTCGCTCGTGAAACGCATGGAGACTGTCGATTCCGGTTGTCGTCCGGAACACGAAGACCGGTCGGGGGCTCTTGCTGCACTGAATTACTGGAGTTCCATGAGGGCGTATCCGGAACGGGACGTTCCCGCTTCGGCGTATTTTCATGCCTATCAGCTTGAAACCGCTAAGCGCAAGGATTTTGATAGAACCGTCAGTTCATCGAATATCTGGACGCCGATCGGCCCTACGAATCTGCATGGCAGATGCCTCAGCGTTGCGGTGAATCCGCACAACAGGTATACGATTTACCTCGGCACGGCGAGCGGCGGTCTCTGGCGCTCATATACCGGAGGGCTTGGAGGAGACTGGCAGCAGGTCCGCCTCGGATATCCGGCACTCGGGATTTCGGATATCGTCATAGACCCGGCAGATACCAACGTCATCTATATTGGTACCGGCGAAGTGTACCGTTATGGCAGCGCACTGGGCGGGTTAATGGTGCGAACGACACGCGGAAGCTACGGCATCGGCATTCTGAAAACCACCGATGGAGGAATAATCTGGACCAAGAGTCTCGACTGGACCTATCAGCAGCAGAGCGGTGTGGAGCGGCTTGCAATGAATCCGCAGAATCCTTCCACGGTCTTTGCCGCGACGACAGAAGGGCTTTATCGAACTGTTGATGGCGGGCAGAACTGGACCAACGTTGTTCCGTATCTTCTGATGGGGGAAGATATCGTCATCAACCCGAGCGACACAACAAAAATCCTTGCCTCATTCGGCAATTTTGGTATAAATCCATTCGTCATGAAATCAACAGACGGCGGAGTAAATTGGTTCTTCTCCTCATTCCCCTCATCGACCGGCAAGACGATGCTCTGCGGTTCAAAATCCAATCCGAACATTGTCTATGCGAGCTCCGCCGACAGCACGATCGGCAATGGGGGTTTGTTTGCGTCGGCGGATTTTGGAGACTCCTGGGTTGAGGTGAGCAACAGCAGCACGAACCCCATCTTCCAGGTCCAGGGATTTTATTCGCATTATGTGATTGTTCATCCGACCAACCCCAATATTGTGATTCAAAATTCTGTAGGGAGCTCAAAGTCCACGGACGGGGGCGTCACCTTCACCACCGTGACCTCAAATTATGCGGATAACCATTCCTATGCCTACGATCCGGTTGACACGAATACGGTCTATGTTGTGAATGACGACGGGATCTATCGGTCGACGGATTTTGGAAGTACCTATACGGATGTCGGTGCCGGATTGCAGACGGGACAGCTTTATAACGGCTTTTCCTGTTCTTCCAGTGATTCCCTCATGGCAATCGGCCAGTCCCAGGATCATATTCCCGGTTACCGGTATCTTGGTTCGATGGTGTGGGATCACAACACCGTTACAGACGAAACCGGCTGGACTGCCACCGACCCGACGAACGACAACATTCAATATGCCGACGGCCGTAACGGCGAATACATCGTCAAATCGACGGATCGCGGTGCCTCATTCTCCTATGTGTGGGGGTTCAGCGGAGTGGGAGGATGGAATACACCATTCGCCCTGGCACCGTCGAATCCAACCGTCCTCTATTTTTGCGACAACAAAGTTTACAAGAGTATCAATAGCGCAGTATCGTGGTCTGTGCAGAACGGCGGGGCCCTATTGGACAGCGGCAACACCGCGCTTTCCATGGCAGTCGCACCGACGAGTCAGGATACCGCTATTGTCGGCATGGCGCCCATCTACCACCGAGCGCGTCTGTTCCGCACCACGAACGGGGGAACAACGTGGGTCGACATCACTGGACTCACGCCCGACCGTTATCCGATCGACCTGGCAATCGATCCGAAAGATTCCAAAACAATGTACGCGACGTTCGGAGGATTCGGATCCGGACATCTCTATAAGACAGCCGATGCAGGTGGTTCGTGGGCGAATATCACAGGTTCGCTCCCCGATGTTCCCACGGATGCCGTCGCCATCGATCCATTCAATTCGAGCTACGTGTATGTGGGAAATGACATCGGCGTCTATCTGTCGACGAACGGAGGAGCGACGTGGGCCCCGTTCAGCACCGGTCTTCCCGATGCCGTTATTGTTGCCGATCTGGTAATTTCACCCTCCAACAGATCGCTGCGGGCAGTAACGCACGGCAATGGCGTGTATGAGAGGAAGCTGTATAACGGGACGGCAATCCCGACATTCGACTATCATGCCCTTGCGCTGGACTATCCTTCCGACGGCGCGCTGCTCACCCAGAGCCCGGCAATATCGGGCATCAAGGCGTCATTCCAGAATGCCGGAATCCAGGCACAAACGGATTCGTTCAACGTGAAATACCGGATATTGAGGAATACTGTCGAGGTGTTTTCATCGATCAAGAAGACTGCCGGCCTCGGCCTTGGTGAAACAAGGATCGTAACATTCGACAATGCCTTTAGTCCGCCGGATACGGGAACATACATCCTGCAGGCAATTTCCTTGGCGGTAGATCAGGATCCGACGAATGATACGGTCAAAGGAACGATGGTCGTTGTGGCACCGTCGATGGTCACGAAATGGACGATCACGAAAGACCATTGTCCCTATGCCGAAATCTCCGGCGGATCGCCCGGGCCCGTTGGAGATGACGTGCAATTACGGGTTCCACTTCCCTTCGCATTCAGGTATGATGGCATCGACTACGATTCTGCACAAATCAGCACAAACGGCTGGATGGAGCTTGGCGAAGGGACGGAGGGGGCGTTATACGGACTCTCGACAGATGGCCAGATCGGCGGATTTTTCAATCCCGTTCTTTCGACAACAACCCGCCCAACCAAAGTGTTGGGACCATGGTACGCTGACCTTGCTACGGGCTCGACGGGAGTAATCAGCTACACTACCCAGGGTACCGCACCGAACAGAACCTTTGTCGTGCAGTGGAAGAATATGCCCGCATACTATGATGAATCCGGAACAACAACCAAACTGAATTTTCAGATACTTCTGGATGAGAGCACAAGTATCGTTGAGTTTCACTACGGTCCTCTTGTCTCTGGGACATTCAACGGAACCGGAGCGGCGATGGGATTGAAGGATGCAATCGGCGGGGATTATCGTTACTTCGATCTGTACCGGGATTCGACCGGATTGGCACCGCAGCTCAGAGAAGACCTGACGCCGCTGGCAAACTGGCCGGGGCAGGACAGCTGTTTCCATATCGACACAAATCCCTTTAATGTGACGCTCAGTCTTCTCCCGCTCTGGAATCTCGTCTCTGAACCTGTCGATCTGCCGAACCGATGGTTCAAGGCAATATTCCCGAGTGCCGTGGGGTCTGCATTTGAGTATGTGCACAGGTATCAGATGGTCGATTCGCTCGTTCCGGGGAGAGGATACTGGGTGAAGGTTCCGACGTCCGCACTGGAAACGTTTACCGGGGATTCCCTTCCCGAGGTTTCCGTGGCGGTCGACAGCGGATGGAACATTATTGGCAGCGTCGATCATAACATACCTGCACCGTCAGGGGGAATTGTCGCAAGCAATGTTTTTGCCTATAACGGCAGCTATCAAATCGTCTCTACGCTGAGCCCGGGGAAGGGTTATTGGTTGAAAACTAATGCCGCGGGGACACTGAACCTCGGACCTCAGGCCGTGCCGCGGACAGTTTCCCAGATCACGGAACCCCCCAACAGCATCACCATTACCGATCAGTCGGGGCACAAGCAGAAGCTCTATCTGGTGGCAGATGGCGATCGAAGATTCAATCCTTCACTGTACGCCCTTCCTCCCAAGCCGCCGGCAGGAGGATTTGATGTGCGCTTCGCAAGTCAGCAGATGATGGAAACGTTTGAATCTTCCAGCAGTGAACCGGCGGAGTACCCGCTTGAAATACAATCAGCACAGTATCCGCTCACGGTGACATATTCGATCAAAACACTGGAGGGAATGGCCCTCACACTTGATGAGAACGCATCGGGGGAAGTGAAGCAGCATCCTTTGAAGGGGGATGGTTCCCTGGTCGTTGCCGGTGGTGACGGAAATTCTCTGAAATTGAAAATCACGAACGGAAAAAGTGTTCCGACCGCGTTTGCGTTGGTCCAGAACTATCCGAATCCGTTCAACCCCGCGACCACAATCCGTTTTGATCTTCCCACAAAGAACCATGTGAATCTCACCGTGTACGACGTGCTCGGCAGGGAAGTCATGAATCTGGTGAACGGAGTTCTCGGAGCGGGATCCTATACTGTCCCGGCGAATCTCAGTACGATGGCGAGCGGTGTTTATATTTATCGGCTCACGGCGGGAGACTTCACGGATGTGAAGAAGATGCTTCTGGTGAAATGAGAAATTTGCGGCACGGCCGGACAGGTGAAATTGAATGTTGTGAAAGCTCTCTCTTCCTTCGAGAGACGGGAAAGGAGAGTGTGTCGTTCCGGCGTGGGAGGTAATTCCCGCAACGAAACGAAGATCATCTCCATGGTGCGAATAGGAAGATTCTTTCCGCTCGTTTTCCTTCTGATTCCCGCCGGAGTATTCCCGCAGGGATCGCTCACTGTTCGCGGCTCGGTATCCGACAGCGCCACCAAGGAGCCGCTTGCAGCGGCAAATATCCGGATTGTGGGAACATCTCAGGGAACAATTTCCAACGAGCGCGGAAAGTTTTCGCTGAATATCCCTACCGGATCAGCAACGCTCGTCATCAGCCATATCGGTTACGAGCCGGATACACTCCGGACCGTTCCACAAACCTCGCGTGTATACGACGTGCTCCTGAAGGCCTCGCCTGTTCTGATGCCGGAAATGGTTGTGCTTGCCGAAGATCCTGCACTGGAAATTATCCGTAAAGCAATCGCGCACAAACGCCAGTGGATGGAAAAGATCAAGAGCTACCAGTTTGATGCATTCACGCGCGAAATCCTGCGGCGGGATACGAGTATTGCCAGCATCACGGAATCCTACAGCACAGGGTACTGGCGCTCCGGCGATACGCTCCGGGAGATCGTACGTCAGAAGCGGCAGACTCTGAACGTCCCGGCGGAAGAAAATTTTGCGGCAGTGCGGAGAGTGGTCAACTTTAACGACGATGCGATTGTTCTTTTTACGATCCGCGGCAACGGGCATCCCTTCAGTTATGTGTTCACGGGGCCGACGGCACCGAATGCCCTCGACGACTATGAGTATAAGCTCCTGTCGACTTCGGTGACGAACGGCGTGGAAATCTATCGAATCAGGATGATGCCGAAGACGCGCCTGAAGCCTCTCTTCGACGGGACGATCACCATTGCCAACGGGACCTTTGCGGTTATCGCCGTCGATGTCCAGCCGAACGAGGCATTTGTCTTTCCGTTCCTGAAGGACATTCATCTCCGATATCAGCAGCAATTTGCGCTCTATAATGATGAGTTCTGGATGCCTGCGGATATCCATATCGACGGGGGATTCCGCGTCGCGTTTGTGGGAATCACACTCCCAAGGGTTGGGATCGAGCTCGTTTCATCCATTTATGATTACGCGATCAACAGCGCATTGCCGGATTCCATTTTCGAGAAACCGCATGTGACAACGGATTCGAGTGCGAACCATATCGACTCGACGTACTGGAAATCGCATGAGGTTCTTCCGTTGACTGCCGAGGAGCAGGAAGCGTACCAGACTCTGGACACAAGCCAGACGCTGGAGAAGCAGTTTCAGCCGAAAGGCCCGCTCTCGTCGCTTTCAGGAGAAGGTGTGGGTTCGCTTTTTGACCATGTCGACGCGAGATTCAACCGCGTGGAAGGAGTGTTCCTCGGGTATCACACGTCGACGGACGAATTCCAGAATATCCTGCACCTTGAGGGGTCGGCGGGAGTCGGTTTCAGCGACCAGCGTTTCAAGTACGACCTGGAGTCGGAGCTCTACGCTGCGAAATCCCGCAAGCTCGGCCTGGGGGCAGAATGGTACAGCCGGCTGGACAATGTTCCCGACCACGGGTTCTACGGGCCGTTCTTCATCTCACTGGCATCATTGATCGACAAGGACGACTATCGGGACTATTTTCTGGCGAACGGGAACCGGTTTTTCGTTGTCGCGAATCCCACACGTCATCTCAATGCCACGGCGGGTGTTGTTTCGGAACGGGATTATTCACTTGATGTTCTCTCGACCTACAGCTTCTTTTCCACGGGAAGCTCGTACCGCCCCAATCCTCCGGTACAGGAAGGGCTTCTGCGCAGTCTCCGGCTTGACCTTCTGATCGGTGATAAATCGGAACCTCTGGATTTGGTATCGCGCGATGCTGTCGAGATTTCGATTGAGCATTCGTCGCCGTCGATCTTTCATTCCGAATTCGATTTCACGAGGTACGATGCCTCGATCAACTGGCACGTTTCAACGTTCGGCGAGTCATTCCTCTTTCCGCCGGAACTGCGGGTCACACTCAGCGGAGGGCTCGGCGACCGGAATCTCCCGCCCCAGCGGCTCTTTTCGCTCGACTCCCGCGCAAGCGGATACGCGGGATTCGGTGTCCTGAAGGGATCGGGCGTCCGTGAATTTATCGGAGACCGGTATGTCATGCTGGCCGTCGAGCACAACTTCCGCACGCTGCCGTTCCTGGCACTCAATCTGCCGTTCCTTTACCGCAACGGGATCGAGCTGGTCACTCACGGCGCTGTTGCTCAAACGTGGTACGGAACCACCTCGAGTTCGGGAGGATGGTATGCAGAAACAGGCATCGGTATCAGCAAGATTCTCGATATTCTACGCGTCGACCTGACATACCGGTGGAAAGATCCTGCGCGGTTCTTCTTCACGGCGAGCATTGCGAACATCTTCTAAGCCCTCAATATCGCGTTCTTGCTTCTCTCTTCCTTTCTCCGTACTTTTTGATACATTTTTCGTCACCTGAATATGATGAATGTCGTTGCGAATCTCATCCTGATGTCTCTCCTTTCATCCGCCATGATTGCATCTCCAACAAAACACGCCGATACGGATACACTGTCCGGCGATAAATTTGCAGGGCTCGACTCCATCGTATCCGACAAAGAGCTCGGATGTATACTCGGCACGAAATCAACAACGTTCCGACTATTTGCCCCGCGTGCGACCGGAGTCCGGCTTGTTATCTTCTCAAAGTATGATGACGCGATGGGACAGGAATATACGATGGAGCGTGATTCCAACGGCGTTTGGGAGTATACCTCTCCTTCGGTTCTTATCGGAAAATTCTATGGGTACCGCGTCAGCGGTCCGACGGGCAACCAGGAAATGTTCAATCCAAAAGTCCTGATCGGGGATCCATACTCGAAGGCGGTCGTCACAAAAAACAATTATCATCATCCTGCCAAAACACTCATCGTCGATTCGAAATACGATTGGGGAGACGACACGTTTGTAGTGCCAAAGGATCATACCCGAATGGTCATTTATGAAGGGCATGTCCGTGATCTGACCGCGCATCTTTCTTCCGGAGTCATTGCAAAAGGGACATACAAAGGTCTCACGGAACCGGACCGGCCGGGGGGACTTTCATATCTCAAAGACCTCGGGATCAACGCTCTCGAGCTTCAGCCGATACAGGAGTTTGGAAATATCGAGCTTCCGTTCGGTGATAAATCGGTCGTGAACGACGGCGGAGAATACAACACCTGGAATCCGTACGAGAGAAATCACTGGGGATACATGACCAGCTATTTCTTCGCTCCGGAATCGTACTACGCCACCGACGGCACGATGGAGCGTGAACGTTACGACGGAACCGACGGCCGTGCGGTGCGCGAGCTGAAGGATCTCGTCAAAACCCTTCACCGCGAAAAAATTGCCGTCATTTTGGATGTCGTCTATAATCACGTCTCGCAATACGATTACAACCCCTTCAAGTATATCGACAAGTTCTACTATTTCAACTGTGACACTTCCGGAAATTTCACAAAGCTTTCCGGTTGCGGGAATGATTTCCGGACAACGCGACCGATGGCGCGCCGGCTCATTGTCGAGAGCGTCACATACTGGATGAAGGAATATCATATCGACGGGTTCCGGTTCGATCTAGCGACCATGATCGATTGGGAAACGTGCAAGGAGATTGCGGCAGAAGCGAAGAAAATCAATCCAAACGTTATCCTCATCGCAGAGGCATGGGGTGGTGGAAAATATGATCCACCCGGGTTCAGCAAGATCGGATGGGCTTCATGGAATGATCAGATCAGGAACGGTGTGAAAGGGCAGAATCCCCACGACGGGCTGGGATTTATTTTCGGCAAGTTCCAGGGAAACAATTCGAAGAAATCGCTGATGAGTTATGTGACGGGAACGCTGCGTGAGGACGGCGGCATGTATCTGAAACCGGAGCACAGCATCAATTACCTCGAATCGCACGACGATAACACGTTCGGTGATTTCATCCGTCTCGGCACCGGCGATGTGGGCGATACGACTCGCATCACCGATACCTACGAGAATGCAAAATTGAATCCCCATGAGCTTGCTCTCAATAAGCTCGGCGCGCTGTTCCTGCTGACGTCGCAGGGACCCGTCATGATCGGAGAGGGTCAGGAGTTTGCCCGAAGCAAGGTGATCGCCAAAACCAGCGCTCCCGATCCTAACGTCGGCCGTCTCGATCACAACAGCTATGAGAAGGACAACGAGACGAACTATTTGAACTATAACTGCAAGACACTGAATGCCGAGCTGTTTTCGTATTATAAAGGACTTATTCAGCTCCGGAAAACACACCCGGCGTTCGGAGGCGCTCCGAAGAAAGCCATCTCTTTTCTCCCGACTAACGATGATTTTCTCATTGCGTATACGCTGGATGAAGGTCTCGTCAAGGGCACTCCAAATCCCAAAAAGTTTCTTGTGATCCTGAACGGAAACCAGGAGGTCACGCAGCGGCTCCTGCTGCCCAAGGGTACCTGGAGTATGCTTGTCAACGGCAGCGCCGTCTCTCTGAAAAAACCACTGCGGTCTGTCACGCGCACGATCAGTATTCCTCCCGTTTCGGGAATGATTCTGATGCAATAAGTCATCCTCTCTCCAACCATCATGAACATCGAGTTTCAGGGTGCTGCACGCACTGTTACCGGATCGATGCACATCCTGCAGATCAACGGATCGCGGGTTCTGCTCGATTGCGGGCTCTTCCAGGGAAAACGGGATGAATCCAATGAGCGGAACAAGCACTTTCCGTTCGACCCGCGATCGATCAGCGCGGTTGTCCTTTCACATGCTCATATTGATCACAGCGGAAATCTTCCGAACCTCGTAAAACAGGGATACAACGGGCCGATTTACTGTACGCCCGCAACGAAAGATCTTGCCGAAATCATGTTGAGAGACAGCGGGATGATTCAGGAAAAGGACATCGAATTTCTCAACAAGTGGAAAACGAAAAACCACCAGGAGCCGGTTGAACCGTTGTACACTGCGGCTGATGCGCAAACAGCGTGTGAACTTCTGAAGCCCGTACCCTACGAGCAGGAATTTCCCGTCATTCAAAATACGACGGCGAAATTCACGGATGCAGGTCATATTCTCGGGTCGGCGTCTGTGCGTGTGACCGTCACAGAAAACGGAACCCGCAAGATGCTCGGCTTTACGGGAGACGTCGGGCGGCGGAACATGCCGATCATCAAAGATCCCGCCTTTATGGGAAACGTGGATGTCCTGATCAGCGAGAGTACGTATGGAGGAATTGTCCATGATCCTCCCGATAATATGGGCGAGATCCTCGCGACGGATATTTCTCATACGATCGAGCGCGGAGGCAAAATCATCGTCCCGGCATTCAGCGTCGGGCGGACACAGGATCTGGTCTTCACGCTCCATACACTCTTCGACAAGGGGCGTCTTCCCCGGATCCCGATATTTGTCGACAGCCCGCTTGCGATCAACGCCACGGAAATTTTCAAGAAACATCAGGAATGTTTCGACGAAGAGACGGCTCAGCACGTTCTTCAGCATCATGATCCGTTCGGGCTCAGCCAGCTTCACTATGTACGGACGGCAGAAGAATCAAAAAAGCTCAACACGATCGGAGAACCGTGCATGATCATTGCCGCATCGGGGATGTGTGAGGCGGGCCGGATTCTCCACCATCTGGCAAATTCCATAGAAGATTCCAGAAACACCATCCTTATCGTTGGATACCAGGCGGAACACACTCTCGGAAAACGGCTTGTTGATAAAGAGGACGTGGTCAGGATATTCGGTACGCCGTACAGGCGCAGAGCGGAGGTTCTTGTTCATAACTCGTTCAGTGCTCACGCCGACGGCAATGAACTTGTGACGTATGTCTCGGCTTTTGACAGGAAACAGCTTGGCCGTGTCTATCTGGTTCATGGAGAGTATCCCCGCCAGTGTGATTTTCAGACCGGATTGAAAAATCTGGGGATCGAGGGGGTAGAGATTCCCGAGCGGGGACAAGTATTTCCGGTTTGAAGCGAGACATCATTCCGTGAGGAAGGTTATATTGATATCATGACGACAGATCTGCAAGGAAAAGTCGCTCTCGTGACCGGGGGAAGCAGGGGAATCGGAAAAGCGATTGCCTCAATGCTTGCCGCCGAGGGAGTTCGCCTGGCGATCTGCGGCCGCGAGGAAGAGGCGCTCAAGCGCGCGATGGAAGAGATTCAGATCCAGACGCATGCGGATATCATCGCCGTGAAGGCAAACTTGACGCGGTTGAACGACATCCGCCGGTTTGTGGAAGCGGCGGCGAAAAAATTCAATCGTGTCGATATTCTGGTGAATAATGCGGGAGGAGCTCACGTTGGCGGCATTACTGCCACAACGGACGAAACGTGGGAGTATCACATCTCCCTGAAGCTTCTCGGCTACATCCGGACGGCCCGGGAAGTCATCCCGCATATGAGAGCCGCGGGCGGAGGAAAAATCATCAACATTGTGGGTACTGCAGGGCGGGAACCTGCCCCGCTCATGATGGTCCCCGGTGTGACGAATGGTGCTCTCCTGAATTTTACAAAATCGTTATCGAAAGAGCTGGAGAAGCTGAACATCAGGGTGAACAGCATCAATCCGGGCACAACAGATACCCCGCTGACGGAAGAAACATTCAGGCAACTCGGCGAAATCTTCCATAAGTCAGTCCAGGAAGTGCGTGCCTCTGCTGTTGAACTTGCCCCCCAGGGCCGATTGGCAACACCTGAAGACGTTGCGAAGGCGGTTCTCTTCCTTGCGTCTGATCTTTCAAATTTTGTGAACGGCATCGCCCTGAATGTGGACGCGGGCAAACTCGCCGGATTATGGTGAAACAGCTTGCCGGCGGCATTTTTCTCGGATCGCTCCTGCTCTATCCTTCGATCGCACTCAGCCAGGAAGAGCTCCCTGCGCGCACGGGCGGCATGCTGTTCCCCGATACCACCCGCAGGAATTTTACGGGTATCGGGTTTGACAAGTCCTTCACGACATTTCACTGGTTAGGATCCTGCTCCTATGCAACCGTTGCGGGTCCGCTGGCTCTTGACCTGCACGAAGCATTTCTTTCCACGCTGATTGATGCGTCTCCCCAGCTTATCACGGACAACCAGTCGCTCGACGCTCATCTTGCCGATCGGCTTTCCGAGACGATTGCACTGACCGGGAAAGTCTCGTCATACGTCAACTCCAACAACAGGGATGTTGGAATTACCAATGCTTCATCACATGGATTTTACGGCGGTGTGGCGATGCACCCGGTTCCCGGGTTGTCGCTTGAGCCGATGGCAGGGTTGCGATTGGATACGCAGGGAGGCGTCGAGGACCGCGGTGCATCATACCTCATCTCCGTGCGGTCCGATTCGCTGCAGTCCGGCGGGTACGACACGGACATCAATGGATCGTATCAGGTCGATGAAATTCATCCGCGGCTTCTGGAAACCGGCAATGCGCTCCTGCATGTGGAGAAGGTCTTCTTCGAACAGACGCGGAATTATCTCGGCGTGCAGTTCTACCGGAACCGGCGGGATTTTTACGCGGCAGCCGACACGACGATTCAACGATTGAATGGCGTCACGCTGAACATCACGAGCCGTTCCGATAATTCTCTGAATCTGTTTGATACGCTCGATTACGGAGTCGGCAACTCACTGCTCATGCGATTCGCTGGAACGGTATTTTCACGCCAGATCACCAGCGCGTCACGCTACAACAACACGATCGTTCCGAATGCGTACACACCAAACACCTCGATTGATGAGACGCGTGTCGAAGGCAGTGTTTCCCTCCAGTACCGTCCGAATGAACGGCTCGCCTCGGGTGTATTGTTCGGGTATTACGAGCGGGATGAAAACCATTCGCTCCAGCCGGATGCCGCACTCTCGGCATCGGTTGCGAGAACGCTTTCCGAGAACGAAGAACGGAAGGATAATATCTCGCGGCGGTATGTGCTCTCGGGCTTTCTTGCCGGTGAGCCGTCGAACAGCGACTCCGTTGCAGTATCGGGTTCAGGAAGTCTTCTTCATTATGATACTCCCAGTTCAGACAACGACGATGACCGGGATGAATTGCTTGCCCTGTTTAACCTCAGCACGCGGCATGTTCTGAGCCGGTCGCTTTCCATCAGAACCACAACGGATCTGACACTCTATCATCTCGTCTATCTTTTTTCGACCAAGAGCGCCAACAATACCTGGAACCGCATTCTCCGCTTTTCACCGACGCTCTGGTACACACCCGCAGACTGGTTCTTCAGCGTGAACACGTTCGAGGTTCTTGCCAACTATACGGTGTATGATTTTGAATTCATTTCTTCTTCCCCCCAGAGCTTCTCGTTCCGGCAGTTTTCATTTGTCGATTCGACGAGCTTTGCCCTGACCCGGCGCCTTTCCCTGGAATGGTTCAGCATCATCCGCACATACGAACGGGGCGAGCTGCATTGGGATGAATTTTCGGAAAGGCCGGTCAACTTGTTTGATGAAAAAACTTTCATCGGTACTGTTCGCTATGCTCTAACTGAGCGCTTGCTTTTCTCAATCGGGATTCGTTATTTTAGTCAGACACGGTACGGATATGCCGGTGCCGACCGCACCCTGGAGAATCTGCTCCACAGTACCGGACCTTTGGCGGCTATTTCAATGAATGTTGGTGCCCGGACTGAGCTCGCTCTTCAGGGATGGTATGAACGCCAGACGCAAACCGGTCAGCCCGACCGCGGACTGACAACCATGACGCTCTATCTCAACGTACGAATTTGATCAGCAGGGAACGTGTCGCAACAGGAAAATATGAAGGTTGTTCTTGTTCTTGCAAGCGAGCCGCAACAGATCACGAAGGTCGAGGGTTTTCTCCTTCGTCTCAATAAACGGCTGAAGCTGAGTGAAGCAGCATTCAACAAACTGCTGGTGGCGACGACCGAGGCGGTGAACAACGGTATCATCCACGGTAATAAACGGGACCCCAACAAGAAGATCACGCTCACGTGTGAACTGAATCATGCGTTCCTTATTGTCCGGATTGATGATGAAGGGGTGGGTGTGGATCCTTCGACGATTCCCGATCCTCTTGCGGAAGAGAACCTCCTGCGGGAAAACGGGCGCGGCGTGTTCCTCATGCGCTCGCTTATGGATTCTGTAGAGTTTGCCCGTACTGCCGGCGGCTCAAATGTCACGATGAGGATGAAGATCGGGTAGGAAGAAATCATTCACCAGTGCGGCTCGAAAACAGAAACGCCATCCTGGACTGCGGGATGGCGTTCGTATTTTTCGGTCTGGAAAACTGTTCAGAGCTTCAGCTTGCCGATGTTGGATTTCACTTCGTCTGCAGATTTTGTCAATGCGGCTTTCTCTTCTGCGGTCAACGGCACTTCGACGATCTGTTCGATGCCCTTACGGCCGAGCTTCACGGGGATCCCGATGGTTGTATCCTTGAGACCGTATTCGCCCTGCAGATATGCGGCGCAGGGAAGAATCCGTTTCTTGTCTTTGACAATCGCTTCAACCATTTCAACGGCAGCTGCGGATGGTGCATAATACGCGCTTCCGGTCTTCAGGTAGTTCACAATCTCGATGCCGCCGTCGCGGGTACGCTTGACCAGCTTGTCGATAGTTGCCCGGTCAAGGAATTCCGTGATCGGGACTCCGGCAATAGTCGTGTAACGCACAAGCGGGACCATGGAATCGCCATGTCCACCCAGGACCAGCGCCTGGATATCTTCAACAGAAACCCCGAGCTCGAGTGCAATAAACGACCGGTAGCGGGCAGTATCGAGAATGCCTGCCATGCCGACAACTCTATGCCGTTCAAATCCGCTCACCTTGTATGCAACGTATGCCATGACATCGAGCGGGTTGGACACGATAATCAGGATGGCTTTTGGTGATTTTGCGACAACGGCTTCCGTTACACCTTTCACGATACCGGCGTTGGTATCCTGGAGCTGCTCACGTGTCATTCCCGGCTTCCGAGCAATGCCCGCCGTAATCACCACAATATCGGAGCCGGCCGACGCATCGTACGAATTGGAGCCGGTAACATGTGTATCGGTACCTTCGATAGGCGTAGACTCATACATGTCGAGGCCCTTACCCTGCGGCAGGCCTTCGATGATATCGATCAGGACGACTTCGTTTGCGAGTTCCTTGTCGACGATACGCTGGGCGGCTGTGGCGCCGACATTTCCACCACCAACGACAGTAATTTTCACGATGGGATTTCCTTTTCAGAATGTTGGACAGAGGGGAGAGCAGCCGTTGCGGGATGTACCTCCCGCGACTGGAAGAACGAGAAATTCATGATGTGAGCGGATGAGCAACGTGCAGCAGCATCCGGCTATTGCGGAGTAATGCTGACGATGCTTTTCATTTTTCCGAGCCGCTGGAACTTCACGATGCCCTTGGCTTTGGCGAAGAGCGTGTCGTCGCTTCCAATTCCAACGTTCTCGCCGGGTGCAAATCTTGTTCCGCGTTGACGGACGATGATGCTGCCGGCGGTAACCGTCTCGCCGCCGAAGCGTTTGACGCCGAGCCGCTGCGAATTGCTGTCGCGACCGTTGCGCGAACTTCCACCACCTTTTTTATGCGCCATACCTTCTCCTACTTCCCGATATTCGTAATTTCAACTTCCGTATACTGCTGCCGATGACCCCGCCGAAGCCTGTAGCCTTTCCGTTTCTTTTTCTTGAAGACGATCACTTTTTCGTCCTTCAGGTGACCGAGCACTTTCGCACCCACACTCATATTCTTCAATACCGGATTCCCGATCGCGACATTCTTTTCATCGACAACAAGCAGTACGCGATCGAACGTTACCGCGCTCCCCACCTTTTCCGGGAGCAGGGGAACAAAAACTCTCTCCTTCGGGCTAACTTTGATCTGCTGCCCGGCGATATCCACAACTGCAAACATGGTGATTACGCCTCGAAATGATAAATATTAAGGGAAAAACGTGCACGTAATCTACAAATATTCCGGCTGAAAGTCAACGCAGAACCGCGACCGTCCCCGATCTGATGCCCTGCGAGGTGTTTCCGAAAGGTTTGACTTTTTCGACAAATCTCTCTATGTTACGGTGGCATTTCCCGGGATCGCGCGAGGAATTTTCCATCAACGTTCTATTCCATAATCCTCTGGTACGCTGAAGTATCTGTATGAAGAAAAAGACTGTGTTGATCGTTGAAGATAGTCCCGGATTTTCCGAGCTCATGAAGTTTGTCGTGGAAGACGAGGGATTCAACGGAGTGGTATTTCCTCTCGATCAGAATTTTCTTCACTGGGTGGATAAAGAGAAGCCCTCTGCCATTATCATGGATCTCGCACTCAACCGCCTGAGCGGATTTGATCTCATCCGGGAGCTGAAAGCCCACACCAAGCACAAACACATCCCTGTTATCGTCATCACCGGCCGCGATCTCGACGTGAAAGACATTACCGAATTAAAAATGCACGCTATTCCGTATCTTCGTAAAGGGCGTGTCGATATGCACGAGATCCACCAGGCGATCCGAAACGTTGTTTCAAAAACGGAAGCGTAAGTTATCCCTCTCCGCTGTTCGCCGCTTTTCCCCCTTTTTTTCACGCGCAGGAAGCGGGTTTCACCATATCCCGGGGTACATCAGGAGTTTCCACTTGCTATTGAGAAACGAGGCGGATATATTTCCTGTAGGACGAAAGGAGCACCATGCTTCTCCCGATGCAGGATAAACTCACCCTCCTCTTTTGGTGGGTGGTCGCGTTCGGTGTGACGACGTACCTGGCTCTCGGTATTCTCGATACACTTATTGTCATCCTCCATTAACCGCCCGATTTCCCGGGACCGGCGATAGAGCCCGTCTTCACACCTTCCGTTCAGCTTGCGGTCACAGCATCCCGCTTCTTCTTCTCACAAACCATTCTGCAGCGAGGAGTGCGATGATGCATCCTCCGATGTATTGCCAGTTCCACAATTCCAATTCGGTTGCACGTGAAATTTCCTTTGGAGTGAAATGAATATCCCGGGCAATATCCTGCCGAAGACTATCCATGTCCCGGATGTCATAGAACTTCCCACCCGTGTGGTATGCAATCTGCTCCAGAAGGGATTCATTCATACGGGTTTCTAGGAATTCTGCGTTGACCTGTCCGACGGAGAATTTTCCATGATCCTGGCCGAGTGATGTTCCGCCGACTGTGGCATTCGCGGTGTAGGTGTATTCGCCTTCCGAAAGTCCGTCGAGGGAACCCTCATACCTTCCCGATGCAACAGGATTGAGCGGAAGCTGAAATTGTTCATCATTCCGGCGGAGGTTGATGATGACATCGGCGTTATCGACCGGGCGAACCTGACTGTCGAAAACCTGGCCTTCAAATTGTACCGGCTCGGCGGTTGTGAACACATCCTTCACCGGTGTCACCCGCACATTCCGTTCGTCTGCATTCGTGGTCAGCCAGCGGACCGCATTTGAAAGAAACGCATGAAAGAACTGTGAAGTCTGCGCATTGTCCTGGGAGGTCAATTGCCACCGCCATATCCCGTACCCTGTCACTGCAAGAGATTTCTGGCCGGCAACGGACCGTGCCGCAATCAGCGGTTCGTTGAGCGCAACGGTTTGCATTCTCGAAGAGGCAATCACCAACGCTTCAGGTTTGGATCGAAAGGTCGTCTGAGAGCTGTAGATTGGGGGAAGAAGCTGCCAGATACCGGCATCCAGTGTGCCATCGAGAGTCACGAGCGGATGGTCCTTTACCTCATCGGGGATAACAGGGAATACATACATCTCCACGGGATTGAGAGCCGACCAGCCGAACGGTAGCACCGGTTCGAAAAGCTGCAGTTTCTGATAATCCGTGGATTTTCCGTTCAGGAAGAACAACGGCACCTTTCGCTTTTCAATCTGCTGCTGGAGCAATGAGAGGATATCTCCCCGGGCTGCCTGCGACGGGAACCCGATGAAGACGAAACAATCCGTGCTGTCGAGCGTGGGCTGCGTGACGGGTCCCTCGTAGAACCTGCCGGCGGATTTTTGCGTGTAGGTCTTCACGGAAAAACGTTGATCGTCGAGAAGCGCCTGCCTCACTGCGGGAAGATCCGGATTCGGCGCACCGGAGAAGACAAGAAGATGGAGTTTGCTCCGCAGGACTTTAACAAAAAACACCCGCGTGTTATTCCTGTCCGTAAGTTCTCCGGGAAGCGCTGAGACGGACACCGTAATCTTCTTCGTGCCTTCCTCCTTCGGCTCATAGGAGAGGTCGATTGGATATTCGTTCGACCCGCCAGCGATCTTGAGGGTCTTGTGATCAAGGAGGGTCGAACCCTCCTGGAGACCGACTTCGACGCTCACTCCGCTGTACCCGGAACTCTTGACAGTCACGTTCACCGGCATGCGTGATCCCGCATAGGTAACAGAGTTCGAGACGACCTTTTCAATGAGAATATCTTTTTGTTCAGTGGTATCCCCTATGCCGAGTGCGAAGACGGGGATGTGCAGCTCTTCGGCTGCTGAGACGGGATTTCTTCCCGCTGTCGAATTTCCATCACTTACGAGTAACACTGACTGGATATTCTGCCGGATGAGCTGGTCATTTAAACCTCCCAGCGCCTTCGCGATATCGGTCGATTGACCGTCGAGGAGCAATGAATCTGGCAAATGCGGTGATGGTGACTGCAAAGTTCCCGAGAACGGATAATATTGCACTACCGCATCGCGCGGGATCCATCCGGTGAGATCATCATGAAGGATTCTGCTCAGGATCGATTTCCTGTCGCCCCAACCATCCCGAATCGACATGCTTTGCGAAACATCAACCAGGACGGCGACCCCCGGCGCCTGTGTATCTGTCCAGAGCATCCGGATAACCGGTTCGAAGAGAAGGCCGGCGATGAGACAAAGTGAGAGCGCTCGCAGTATGGACAGGAGGATTTTCTTCCGCGGGGAGACCGGCGGCAGGGTAAATCGGTAAAAAAACAACGCCGCCGCGATCATGGCTGCGAGAAAGAGTACGAACAGAACAACATTCCCTCCCAACGCGATATTCACGGAAGCGAGATGCATGGGATCAACGCAGGAGGAGAAGTTTCGTCGTCTGTGTGAAGGTCGGCGTGTACAACTGGCAATAATACACACCGGATGGAAGGCCTTCGGCGTTGAAGATGATCGGAGAACGCGAAGACGCATCGCCTGCGTCCACACTCTGATCTAACAGAGTAGCGACGATCCTTCCCAGGATGTCATAGATGCGAATGCGAACATGCTCCGTGGACGGGAGGTCGAAGGAGATGGTTGTTGATCCGTTAAATGGATTTGGAAAATTCTGTTTCAGCAGGTGTGACGCCGGAATGGGATGCCGGTCCAGAGGATCCGGCATGCCGTACCGAAAGCTCCATGTCGTATCATAAAACGGAGCCGGTGATGCGTAACTGTTTGAAGCGCTGTCAACTGCGCTAATAGTAAACCGGGCCGGTGTCCCATAGGCGAGTCGGGGGACTTCGATCCGGTAAATTCCGGATGTCGGATAGAAGAACGAAGTATCAAAGCTCATGGGGATGTCCATCCACGTCGAGCTGTTTCCGGGACAATAATGGAAGATGACGCTGTCCCGTTTGATGCCGAACTGCGATGCTACTGCGATCGAAACGATGCTTCTCCCGGAGATCGCGTCGATCATGGGCCTGTTGCTGAATATCGGTCCGAACGAAAGCGCCGCCCGGAATGCATCGATCAATCCCCAACCGGTAAAATTGTTCGGGGAGGATGGAAATCGTACCGGGTCCGTTATCGGAATTGCCGTTGACCTGAGCGCCGCCCGGACCTGAAACGGCGTAAGCTCGGGTCGTGCAGACAACAGCAGAGCAGCAGATCCGGAGACCAGTGGTGTTGAGAGCGATGTTCCGTTTGCCGAACCGTACGTTGCAGGCCCCGGAACGATGGCGCCGATGACATTGATGCCGGGTGCAACGACGTCAGGTTTGGTCCGACCGTCGCTTGTCGGTCCCTGCGAGCTGAACGACGCAAGCTGTCGTGTAAAGTTCACTGCCCCCACCGAGATCAGGGTATCGGTATCCGCCGGGGTGAGAAGTGTACCGATACCGGTGTTGTTGTTCCCTTCATTTCCCATAGCGCTGCAAACAACAACGCCCAGCTTGCACGCGCGCTCGGCCGCCTGAGCTGTAATGGAGGTTCTTCCGTTGAAATCATTATTGAGCCACGAATATCCGCTGTCAGGCGGATCGAAGGTGTCGTAACCGAGTGAGCTGCTGACCACATCGACCCCATATCCTTCCATCCATTCTATGCCGGCAGCCCAGTTGTCTTCCTCCTGCCGGGTCTCGGTCGGGATATATTCTGTTTTGCCGAGAATCAGGTCCGCGTCGAACGCAGGTCCGATAAGTTTCCCCGGTGCATATCCGGCAAGGACAGACATTGTCAGCGTTCCGTGCCCGTCCTGATCGGGACTGTCGTTGCTCTCATTTGCCGTCACCGAATCATGGAAAACGAAATCATATTCAGCGATGACATTCCGCGTTCGGAGGGATTCCTCCGCCCTCCAGCGGAAACCGCTGTCGAGCATTCCCACCAGAATTTTCCTTCCAGTGATCCCGAGAGCGTGGAGACGCGGAACATCAACCGCATCCACCTGAGCTTCCGATGAACCATAATTGAGAGATCCGATCTTTGCGAATCCGGATGATGGTTGAAGTTGCCGGGGGATCGGGAGCGGAGAAGACATCCGGGCCACAGGCCGCACAGACCGAACAAAGGTGAGGGAATGTACTGCCGGCAGTGCCTTATCGGGGAGGAAAAAGCTGGCGCCATTCAGCCATCGGCTCTGCTGTCCGAGTGTGCCCCCGAGTTTCTCCACCGTTTGGATATAGGGTGAATACAACGGTGCATCGGCGGCATCGACGAGTCCACCACCGGGAAGCACTTTTGCACGCCGGGCAAGTGCACGAGGTGAAAGCATCCGCAGTGCCTGTTCATACGAGGGGGTGCTCTGCGGAAGAAATCCTGCCGACGGGCAATCAGGGCCTTTATCGCTAAAAAAGACCCAGAATTTTTTCAACGTCTGTGCGTCGTGTGTTGAGATGCCCGCGATGAGGAGGGTGACCAATGCCAAGATTCGTTGTGCGTTCCTCCGGGCCATAGAGGGTGCAACTAATCGTTCTGCAGAAGTCTTTCGATGATATGCATAGCCGAAACGCCGTCGGCTTCCGCATTGAAATTCGGGACAATCCGGTGTCGCAGAACAGGTCCAACGACCTTTTTCACATCCTCGATATCGGGTGTATGCCTTCCGTCGAGGATGGCGCGTGTCTTTGCTCCCAGGATAAGATACTGCGAGGCACGCGGACCTGCACCCCAGCTGAGCCAATCCTTGATAAACTGCGGAGCGCGCGACCCTCCCTGCGGTCGTGTCCGGGTGACGAGGTCAACTGCAAACGATATGACATTATCCGCGACAGGAACCCGCCGAACAAGCTCCTGGTAGAAGAGAATGTCCTTGGTGCCCAGCACGTGGTTTGGCTGGGGTTTGTACATGCTCGTGGTTGCTTTGACGATCTCGTTCTCTTCGCGCTCCGTGGGGTAATCGAGCCAGAGATTGAACATAAATCGGTCGAGCTGAGCTTCCGGAAGAGGATAGGTACCCTCCTGTTCAATCGGATTCTGCGTTGCGAGAACGAAAAACGGTTCTTCGAGAAGATATTTCTGGCCTGCAGCAGTCACGTGATGTTCCTGCATGGCTTCGAGGAGTGCGGCCTGGGTTTTGGGCGGTGTTCGATTGATTTCATCGGCGAGAAGGATATTTGCAAACACCGGTCCCTTAATGAATTTGAATGCCTTGCTCCCGGTTGCCCGGTTATCCTCAAGAATTTCCGTGCCGGTGATATCGCTCGGCATGAGATCGGGTGTGAACTGGATGCGGCTGAACTTCAGGTCGAGTACCTCTGCCAGGGTCTTGATGAGGAGCGTCTTCGCAAGTCCCGGAACCCCGACAAGAAGGCAGTGACCCCCCGCGAGAAGTGTAACGAGCAGCTGTTCGATAACATCGTCCTGCCCGATGATGACTTTCGCGATTTCCGTCCTGATCGACTGATAGCTCTGCTTCAACGATGCGACTGCTTCGACATCGTCTTTTCGCTGCGGTTGTGGTGCTGTCGTCACGCCATTCCTCTGATAATTAAAGCCGAGATTCCCAATAAACTTCCGAGCGCAGCTGTTTCAGCCATGCCTGATACTCCGTGGTGCGCTTGTATGATGTCGCAAGATCTTCAACCTGTTTCCAGTCCTCCGGCAACTGCATCTGGTGCTCCTTCGTTCTCTTCTTGAGGTACAAAATCTCGTAACCGGCGGTTTTGCCGCCCGTCATCGCGATGGGATCGCTGATCTCGCCATCATGCAATCCGGCTGTTGCGTCGATGATGGATTTGTCGAATTGTGTCACCGGGAGTTCTCCGAGAAACCCGCCGATCTGGGCAGATTGTTTATCGTCGGAGTAGGTTTTGGCGAGCTCGGAAAAATCCGAACCATGTTGCGCGCTGTCCTTCAGCCGTTTGAGGAACGCGATGGTCGAATCCGCTTCGGACGGATCCTCACGAAACTTCAGGAGAATATGCCGTGGGTGAACCTGTTCGCCACGCCGGTCAAGGAGCTGTATGATATGGAAACCCAGGGGTGTTTCCACGATACCCGAAATTTCATTGACCTTCAGGGCAAAAACGGCTTCTTCGAACTCCGTGAAAAATTCTCCTCTGCGGACATATCCCAGATCACCGCCGGAAGACGCGGTTCCCTTGTCTTCGGAATAGCGGCGCGCAAAATCCGCAAAATCGCCTCCGGCCTTGATGGAATCAAGAATCAACTGCAGTTTTTCACGGACGCGGTTCTTCATATCGCTGCTGACTTTTGGAACGCGGAAAATATAGTAGAGTTCCAGCTGCTCGGGAACGTTCGGTAGACTGTCCTTGTACTGACGGAAAAAATCCTCCACTTCCCTCCGCGTCGGACGAAGGTCACCAAACTTTTCCTGCTGAAGCGCCTGGACCATGAGCTGGTTGCGCGTCTCATCCCGGAATTCGCGTTTCAGTTTGGTGATCGGCATACCGTAGACCTCTTCTAACTTCTTTTCCGATCCGAACTTGCTCACATTCTGCTGGATTAACGCGTCGAGTTGATTTGTTACCTGATCTTCGCTGATGGAGATGTTGGTGTCATCCTGCGCCTTGGCGAGCATCAGCTTCTCATTAATCATGGCTTCGAGGATCTGCTGCTTCAGCGTCGGGTTTGATGCGTCAATCTTATTGTTGAATGCATACAGCTCTACCTGGGAATTCAGATCCGAGAGGAAAATCGGCTCTTTTCCCACCACGGCTACAATCTTGTCGATGACCGTTTGCTGTGCGAAGAGCGACACCGGTGCAGCCAGGCACAGTACCACTGCAAGCAGCAGGAATTGATGCGATTTATTCATGAATGACCGATTCCGTTGTGTCTGTTGAAGCGGGGCCCATCATTAATTCAACACTATACTTTGAGCGAAGGGTTCCGAGAAGATCGTTGTACACTTTCTGGCGCCGTTCGAGGAGGACGCGCTCGCGGACCTCATCCTGGACGAGCTCATAGGGCGCAGGTGTGCCCCGCTGGTATGCGGCGAGTACCTGCAGGACGGTATATCCGGATTCGGTGGAAACGGGAAATGAGGATTCGTTCGTTCCGAGAGAGCGTGCTACCTTCCACAATTCGCTCGGATAGAGCGTGTGTTGGGAATATACCCTTCCGGAAATGACGGTGATGACATACTTTGACGCCATTGAGTCGCGGAGAATCTGGTCGAGCGCCGAGGACCATGCTGCTCCTTTTGCAACACTTGCGGCAAACATGCTTGCACGCTCCCGGGTGGAAAACGTCAGAAGGTTGAGGCGGATCATATCTTCACGGATAAAGAATTCCTGGGCATGCTGCTTGTAATACGCGGCGAGATCCTGAGGTGCCAGCATGGCGCTGTCCTGGGAAAGCTTCTGCTGCAGATATGCCTGGGCCAGAAACTGCCGGTGCGCGGTGCGAATCTGGTCCTGAATGTCTTCACGCTTCTCGAAACCATTGTTGACCGCTTCCTGCGAAAGGAGCTGTTCATTCACCCAGTGTGCGACATATCGCTGGAGTTGTGACGAAGATGCGGTGAGGGACGTGTCGATAGCGGATCGGGCTTCTTCCATGGTTAGTTCGGCACTGCCGACGCGGGCAATGACAGTTCCCTGCTTCCGATTTTGACAGCCGAAGAGCGTGAGAGAAATGAGTGCTATGACCGTCCAGCGGGCATTATTCATGGAGCAGAAGGAGGAGAACGAAACGCGTCTTTCAGCGCATCTTTGTACTGTACAACGGGATACCGTTCCTTGATTCGCGAAACCCATTCATCCTCAAGCTTCTTTGAGGCCCATTCCTGATATGCGTTCGATACCTCCGCTCCCGCTTCTTCAAATGTCTTCGGTCGGGAAGGTTGCTTGGCGATGACTTTCACAATTGCGTATGAGCCGCTTTCGAGCGGGACGGGTTCACCGACTTCACCTATCGCAAGAGAATCGGCATGACGCGTCAGATCGTCCGTCGATACCGGTTCCAGCCCGCGGGATCCGTCTTCCGTTTTTGAATTTTGATCCTCTCTGTACTGTGTTACGAAGGAATTGAAATCGGAACCGTGCTTGAGTGAGTCATATATGGTATACGCCAGCGTGTCGCTGTCGAATACGAGCACGCTGATATTGATCATCTGCGGGAGCATGAACGAATCTGGGTGTGCGGTGTAGAATTGATGGAGGATCGAGTCGGTCACAGAGGTTTTCCCCCATACCTCCGATTGTTCCGCCTTATACAAAATAATCCCCTCGGCATATTCCTTCATAAGCTCGCGGAATTTCGGATCGCGATCCTCCAATCCCGTGGAATAAATATCGATCAACATCGGTTCGGCCATTTTATTCAATCGGTCTGTCAGATCGCTTCGCTTCAGCGGAGTTGCTTTATACTCCTGGTCTGTCGAGAATAACGCGAGAACCGTATCGAGTGTCATCGAGGACCGGTCGGTGAGGAGGATGGGCATTCGTCTCTGGTCTTCGGGCACCTTTGCAGCCCAGGCGCTGTCGTCGGTGGTTTTCGTGGAGTCGAGTTCTCCGACGAATGTCGTGAACAAACCCGGATTGATGGCATAATTGTATTGTTTCTTCAGTCGTGCAATAAAGGCGTTGTAATCATCCTGGAACCTGATCTGCTGATACGTCTTTTTCAGTTCTTCCTGCATCTGCGGATCATTGAACGGGAGGAGCGGCTTTGCGCTGTCGCAACGGAGAAGGTGGAATCCGAAGGGCGTTCGCACGATGGGCGACACTTCTCCCGCGTGGAGCTGAAACGCGGCTTCGTCGAACGGCTGAACGAAGTGACGCCGCTCGAACCAGCCGAGACTTCCCTGCTGCGCGACACTTCCCACATCCTCGGAAAGTTTGGCGGCTAGCTTGTGGAAGTCCCATCCCTTTTTGAGACTATCCTGTGCTCCTTTGATACGCAGAAGCGCTCCGGCCAGATCGCTCGAATCCGGTGTCGGTGAATGAAAGCGCGCCATGATATGGCTGACCTTGATAGATCCTCGCGAGGGTTCGCGATCGGTAATCTTGATGATGTGATATCCGAAGGGTGAACGAATCGGTTTCGCGGTGATTTCACCCTTTTTCAGGGCAAATGCAGCATCTTCAAATTGGGGGGCCATCTCGCCGCCGGTGAAATAATACACATCGCCCTTGTTCTGCTTGACACTGGGATCCTCCGAATAGCGGAGGGCCAGAGAATCAAAATTGGTTCCGGCAATTGCCTGATGAATGATGTCGAGGGCTTTGTTGTAGACACGAAGCGTATCGTCGGGTTTGGCGTCGGGCGCGAGCCGGAGAAGAATGTGCTGTGCTCGGACTTCTTCGGTGCGGCGCTGGTACAACTCCCGGATGCCGGGAGAGGTAACCTCCTTTTCGATAAGATACGACTTCGCGAGACTGCGTCGATAGTCCTTCAGCTCACCTACGATATCCGAGTCATCGTTCAGATGCCGATCGTAGGCATCCTGAAGTTTGAGTTCGTAATTCGTCAGGAGGTCAAGAAAGTGCTCGCGTTCCGGGTACGTGCTCTTCTGGGCGGCATCCCATCCGGGAGAATTCCGCGTATAAAAATTCTCATACTCATCGAGATTGATTTTCTTGGGACCGACCTGGAGAACCAGAGTATCACTTGCCTTCGGAGCGCACCCTGCTGCGAGAAGGAGAACAGTGATCAGAATGACATGCTGGACATGCCTCAACTTCATTCCTGAAAATTCCTTTTGCTGTGCTGTCAATACGGTTGGATTTTGAAGAATACGTCCTCAAGTATAACCAAAAAATGCGAAACTTTCAACCGGAAATCTGTGCATAACGAACACTCCGACGCCTGTCCAGTGCACGTATCGTTTGTTGATTCGCACACGCTTTTTCTCTATATTTTGTCCACACTACGTATCTCTCAAGGCGGCTTCTTGAAGCGATTTTTCAATTTTGTCAAGATCGAACATACTCTCTTCACCTTACCGCTGATTTATGCCGGCTTTTTCCTCGGGTTGCAGCAACCGCCGACGGTTTCTCATCTCGTTCTGGTTCTTGCCGCGGCGGTGGGTGCCCGCACGACGTCGTTTGCACTGAACCGCATCATCGATCGTGAGATCGACAAACGCAATCCGCGTACGAGCAGCAGAGAACTTCCGAGCGGGGTGATGTCGCTGGGTGAAGCAATTGGAGTTCTGGCTGCAGGATGCACGCTGTACTTCGGCGCTGCCTGGCTCATATCCGGATTCTGCCTTCTCCTTTCGCCGATACCGCTGATCATCTTCGTGATCTATCCGTACATGAAGAGATTTACGATGTATGCTCATTTTGGCGTTGGCCTGGGCATGTCGATGGCGCCGCTTGGCGGTTACTTTGCCGCATCTCCGTCGTTCACAAATATGCTTCCCGCCGTCTTCCTCTGTCTGTTCACCATATTCTGGGGCGCGGGTTTCGACATTATCTATGCAACCCTCGATGAGGAATTCGACCGCAGCGAGCGTCTCTACTCGTTTGTCTCACGACTTGGAAAAACGCGGGCACTGCTCTGGTCGTCGCTCTTCCATTTGATTGCCTTTATCTCTCTTGTTATGCTCTTTGTAACGACCATCCGAACCTGGTTTGCACTTCCCTTCCTTCTGGCGACGGGAGGAATGCTCTGGCTGGAACAGCACAGGAGTGAAAATGTCGAGCTTTCCTTCTTTCGGATAAACGCGGCACTGGGATTTGTTGTATTTGCGATGATCCTCTTCAAATGAATTTCTCTTCAAACTTCCTTGGGCAATTCTTCAGATGAAGATTGTCATCGGCATAACGGGTTCCTCGGGTGCAATCTACGCCGTCGAGTTTCTGAAACAGGCTCCGGGAGACAAATTTCTGGTCGTCAGCAAATGGGGGAAGGCGCTGCTGAAGGATGAGGTGAATCTCACGGAAAAAGACCTGCAGCCGTATTGCAAACGACAATTTTCGAACGACGATCTGACGTCACCGCTGGCATCAGGATCCAACCGGTTCGATGCGTATATCATTCTCCCGTGTTCCACGTCGACGATCGGAAAAATTGCCTCCGGCATTGGTGATACGCTGATTACCCGTACCGCACAGGTTGCCCTCAAGGAGCGATTCAAGCTCATTCTCTGTGTCAGAGAGACGCCTCTTGCGACTAATACGCTTGAACAGTGCGCAAAGCTTTCACGCGACGGTGCGATCATTATGCCGATCAGTCCCCCGCTCTATTTCGTTCCAAAAAGTGTCGATGAATATGTCCGCGGATTCGTCGACAAACTTCTCGGAACTCTGGGAGTACGCACCGCAAAGGGTTGGCGTGCGGAAGAACTGGAATGAGATGTGGCGCTCCGGGAATTCCTTGATATCCTCGCACGGGAAGGCGAACTTCACCGAACCCGCGTTGAAATTGATCCCCGCCTTGAACTGACGGAAATTGCACGGCGCGCTCTGCACGAGGGCAAACCAGCGCTTCTTGTCGAGCACCCCTCAGGATCACACTTTCCCCTCGTCATCAATCATTTTGCGAGCGCGCGGCGTATCGAACTTGCGCTTCGCCGCCATCCGGACCAGATTGGCGACGAACTCATCCGTTTTCTCGAACGTGCCTTCCCGCCGACACTGAAATTTCTTCTCGATCAGCACACTCTCGTCCGCCGTTTCCTTCGGATAAAACCCAAACTCGTCCGGCGGGGAATCTCTCAGGAATGCCATTCTGTACCCGATCTTGACGCGCTTCCCATACAGGTCTGCTGGCCCGGAGACGGCGGAAGATTCATTACCTATGGACAAGTCGTGACGTATGATCCGCTGGACGGGAAGCGCAACATGGGAATTTACCGGATGCATGTTTTCGACCGCGCATCGACGGGAATGCACTGGCAAATCCAGAAAGGCGGAGGGTTCCATTACTACCGTTCGGAACAATCGGGAAAGCAATTCCAGCTTGCCGTTGCGCTCGGGACCGATCCCGAGCTTCTCCTGGCAACCGTCGCGGCACTTCCGGAAGGGATCGACGAGGCAATGTTTGCGGGATTCCTCTCCAACAAGCGCGTGGAATTTGCCAGAGGGAAATCAATTGCCATTCCTGTCCCGGCGTCGGCAGAGTTCATTCTCGAGGGGATCGTTCCTGCAGCAGAGCGACGGGTCGAAGGACCGTTCGGGGATCATTTCGGGCATTACTCCGCAGCGTCCGAATTCCCGGTCTTCCGTCTCACGTCCATGACGCATCGCAACAATCCCATCTATCCGGCTATTGTTGTGGGCAAACCACCGATGGAAGATAAATTCCTCGGTGATGCAACTCAGCAAATGCTTGGACCGCTCATTAAACTGATCCACAAGGAAGTCAGCGGCCTCTGGGCATTCTATGAGGCAGGCTTTCACAATCTCCTTGTTGTTTCGATCGAGCAGCGGTACGAAAAGGAATCGATGAAAGCCGCGCTCGGGATGATGGGGACCGATCAGCTCGCACTCACAAAATGCATGATCATGGTTTCTTCCGGCGTCAATGTGCGCGACTGGTCTTCCGTCCTCGCAGAAATCAGGAAGAATTTTGACCCACACTATGATTTCGTGATGATTCCAAAAGTGCCTCTCGACACGCTGGATTTTACGAGCTATAAGATGAACCTTGGAAGCAAAATGATACTCGATGCGACGAGGAAGAACCGTCCCCCCTCCGAGCAGGATCACCGCGACAGCGATCTCACCAGACTCCGTGAGCAGGTTGCAGCACTCAGTTCACTGGACAAGAGAATCCTCGACGCACAACTGATCGAGGATGCACTCCTTCTCGTTAAGATCGATACACCTCTGCGGGCACACCGTCCGGGTGAAACAGGCATAGCCCCGGGTCCGGAAATTTTGAAACGGCTCGTGAGTATGGCCGCATTGCAGGCAGTCAGGATTATCGCCTGCGTTTCTCCTGATGTGGATATTCATGACAAAGAGAGTTATATTTGGGGAATCTTCACCCGTTTCGACTGCGAACGGGACGTCGTGTTTACCGAAAACAAACTCATCGGCATTTCACCATTGTACAGCGGGGTGCTGGGAATCGATGCGACATGGAAACCCGGTTACCCCGAACCGCTTATTATGGACGAACAAACCGTCAGGCGGGTCGATGAGAAATGGGGGAAAATCTGGCAATAAGCCATCGCTGCATGCACTACGCGCTGACCATCGGAGTCTTATCTCTTCTGACGATCCGATGCGGGACGAACAGCGGTTCGACGACGCATTACCGGTATGTGACTGGTGCCGAATGGTCTCCGCTCAATGCCAACAGGATCCTGATTACGAAGCAGGAATTCGATATCACCGATGCGAGCAGTTCGGGCTGCGGCACGGAAACGGCTCCCACGAGTCCTCCGGCAGAAGCATATGAGCTATTTCTTACTGATACTTCGGGAAAAGTTGTGCGGCAGCTCTCGAGCTCATTGGGGCTCTCGAGGACTGCACTCTTCAGATGGTCGCCGACCGCCGACCGGATAGTCATTTGGGACAATTCGCACGCGCCGTTGCGGACACTTGACACCAACGGCATCGTCCAGACGTATTCGACGCTTCTTGCGGTATCCTCGGCGTCGTGGTCGCCGGATGGCTCAACGATCGTCTGCTCCGCACTCATGTCCGGCGGAAGGTACTCGCTCTACAAGGTGGCCCCTTCCGGCGGAACTGTTTCGCTGCTCTACTCGACGTTGGCGACGGGACCTGTTGCCTGGTCATCACAGGATCAGATTGCCTTTGTGACTGTTGATTCGGCGAGCGCGAAGCTCTGGGTCATGTCTTCGGATGGAAGCAATCTCCAGCGTCTCGACAGTTCCGCTGCATTTTACGCACTCTCGTTCTCGCCTGACGGAAACACGCTGATCTATTCGCGTACCACACAGGTGTCGAACGAGGTGGTGGAGGAAAATCTGTCGACACACGCCCAGCAGATGCTCCTGCAATTCACCGATGGAACAGAGGTGGTTTCTCTCCGGCATTCCCCGGACGGAACCACGCTGAGCTACTATTCCTTTACCTCGAGCAGCCAGGTCGACCTCTACATAATCGGCGTGGACGGCAGCAATGCCACCTTTGTTGCCACGCTATCGACGGACGGTTCGTGGTCACCGGATTCACGGCGGATTGCGTATGTGCTGGAAAACTCCGTGAAGATAAAATCCGTGAAATGAAAACTCTTTGGATTCCGACTCTGACGCATCATGACTATCAGTTTTCAGGATAAACGATTACCCCCGATTTGGGAAAAGATTCAGCAGGGCGAACGGCTCTCGCTCCAGGATGGGCTGGTGCTGTTTGAATCTTCCGATCTCCTCTCTGTGGGAAAGATGGCGAACTTCGTTCAGCAGCAGAAGAGCGGCGACGCGGTCTATTTTGTGGTAAACCAGAAGATCGAGCACACAAACGTGTGCGTTCTCTCGTGCAAGTTCTGTGATTTTGCCACGAAGAAGGGCTCGCCGGATGCCTACGAAATGACCACTGAAGAAATTCTCTCGAAGTTGTCGCCGGAGATTGCCGAAGTCCATATTACCGGCGGCATGCCCCCCGACTGGCCCTGGGAGCGTTACGTGGATATTGTCCGTTCCATCCACGAGAAATATCCGAACGCCGATGTGAAGGCCTACACTGCGGTCGAGATCGATTTTTTCCACAAGAAATTCAGGAAGTCGGTTGAACAGGTGCTGCAGGAATTACAAGCGGCCGGATTGAAGACGATGCCCGGAGGCGGCGCCGAGGTATTCTCGGAACGCGTCCGCAAACTTCTCTTCAATCAGAAGATCGGTGCAAAAACATGGTTCGATGTGCATAAAACGGCACACCGGCTCGGCATCCCGACCAATGCGACAATGCTCTACGGGCATATCGAAACGCTGGAGGAACGACTCGTTCATATGATCCGGCTGCGCGAAGCACAGGACGAGACCGGCGGTTTTCTCAGCTTCATCCCTCTCGCATTCCAGCCGGGAGACACCGGGATCAAACCGCGCAACCAGTTTACCTCCGCGATCGACGATCTGAAAACGATTGCCGTGAGCCGGCTGATGCTCGACAATATCCCGCATATCAAGGCATACTGGGTGATGTTGACCGAAGAAGTGACCGCCGTCGCGCTGCATTTTGGTGCGGACGATATGGATGGCACCGTTGGGCAGGAACGGATTGCTCACGATGCGGGAGCTGTAAGTCCGATGAAGCTCGCCAAAGACCATATCATCAGGATGATCAAAGATGCCGGCAAAATTCCCGTCGAACGCGATGTCTATTACAATGCCCTCTCGGTTCACACCGATCGCGTGATCGGCAAGATTCCCTTTCTCAACTCCGTGCCGTTCTACCATGCATTCGAAAAGAATCAATTCAGGATTCTTCCGATCGTACCTCGGCGCATGGGACTGCTTGTGGAAAAAGGAGAAATCATCGCCGGACCGTTTTCGTTGATGGATTATCTCCGGCTCGAAGACCGCCTTGAGCTCATCAACTGGTGCATCGCCACGCGTGATCAGGTGAAAAGCGTCATGCTTTTCTCAAATCACGGCTGGGGCGATCTGGAGGGAAAACGCATCGGTATCACCGACGATACCGCGACCTCGATACGACTCCTGCAGGTTCTCCTCGAGAAGAAGTACCATGTGAAAGCGAGATTTGAACGACTGCACGCGGGAGTAAACGATTATTCGGGGTATGACGCGGTGCTTCTTATCGGAGATGAAGCGCTCCGCGGGAATACATTCGGACTGCAGGGATACGAACTGGTCTTTGATCTTGCGAAGGAATGGTATGATTGGAAAAAACTCCCCTTCGTTTTTGCGGTCTGGGCGGTCCAACGATCTCTTCCGCAGGAAGTGAAGGACGAGATCAGCCGCGGTGTCGAGTATTCGGTGAAAACGGCGGAAACAAGATTTCGTGAAATCGGACGGCTCCAGGGGCGTCGGATCGGGTTGCGTGAAGAGGATGTGGAAGAATATCTCGAAGGACTCAACTTCCGGCTTGGCGAGCGGGAACGCGAGGCGATCCGGGAATTCAGGAAAATTACCCAAGAGGAGATTATTGCGTGAAGATTCGTGGGCGCAGATTCGAACAAGCAGCGCTGATTTTGTCCGGGAGCGGGAGTTGAGATGACACAGCTTTCGTCTTTGTACGAACGGGTCCGGGCCGGAAGCCGGCTGACACCCCAAGAAGGACTCGACATCCTGAAGAATGCCGAGCTTTTGGATATGGGTGATCTGGCAAATCAGATCCGCATGAAGAAAAACCCGCCGCTCAGGCAGGACGCTCCGGCGGTAACATTCGTGATCGACACGAACCCGAATTATTCAAACATCTGCAACATCGACTGTATCTTCTGCGCGTTTTACCGCCATCCCGGAGAAGAAGGAGAGTACACCTACAGCGTGGATCACATGATCCGGAAGTTCAAAGAGGCGGCGAGTCACGGGGTGACGACGGTACTTCTGCAGGGTGGAGTAAATCCCGCTCTTCCGTTCGAGTACTACCTGAACATGGTCGAGCGGACGGTGAGAGAAGTCCCGCAGATTACACCGCATTTCTGGTCCACCTCGGAAATCATCGGCATGTCGAATGTGTCGGGGCTCTCGATACCGGAGGTGTTGCGGAAACTCTGGGATGCAGGGCAGCGGACGATCCCCGGCGGCGGCGCGGAGATTCTCTCGGACCGCGTGAAGAAGAAAATCTCACATCTCAAGGGAACCTCCGCTGACTGGCTCAATGTGATGCGGGAAGCACACAAGATTGGATTCAAATCCACGGCAACGATGATGTACGGTCACCTCGAAACCGACGAAGATATCGTGGAACATCTGGAAGCGATTCGCCGGCTTCAGGATGAGCATCGAGGATTCACGGCTTTTGTTCCGTGGAGTTTTAAACCCGGGAATACGCCGCTGGAAAAAATCATTCCGAGGTATGCAACACCGCTCCGATATCTTCAGATGATCGCTTTTTCGCGCATCTATCTGGATAATTTTGATCACATTCAGGCGTCGTGGTTTTCAGAGGGGAAGAAAACCGGTCAGATCGCACTCCATTTCGGTGCGGATGACTTTGGCGGAACTCTCTTCGAGGAAAATGTCCATGCCGCCGCGAATTTTGTGAACAAGACGAACACTGAAGAGGTCATCACCCTAATCCGGGAATCGGGTTTTCTTCCCGTTCAACGGTCCACGACATATGAGGTCCTGAAGGTCTACAAGAAATCGGAAGCCGCATAATAACGCGGGACCCGTTAGTACCACCCCGAGAAATTTCGGAAAACCACCACACCCGATGTATAAAATCCGGCAGTTCATCAGACTTCGCCGGGAGAGGAATTGCTCGTTGATCAGAAAGGAAATTCAATCATGGTGAGGTCTTATTCACGCATCATCACGTTACTCCTGGTGAGTGCCGCCGGAACGACTATGTGCTGGGGTCAGATGCCCCTCAAAACTGATCTGCTGAAGTACTACGATAAGCTCATCCCTCCCGTCCTCTCTTCCAAAGAAGCGTATCAGAAGGCGAAATGTCCGGAAGGGGCCGGGAATCCGTGCACCGATAACGCGATGTTCGATGATTTGCGGAGCAAACTCAACGAGCACGTTAAGGAGCTCACCATGCAGTCCGCTGCGGGTGAATCCGGCATGATGAAGCAGATGCAGGATCCGGATTTCCAGAAGAAGCTTGCTTCGATGAGCCAGGAAGAAAAAATGGAGTTTGCCATGCAGATGGCACAGCAGATGAAACCGCCGGCTCCGACTACCGCCGAGCCGCCGGCCGTACAGGCAGTGATGCGCGAGGCGGGGAAAATCAATGACGAAGTGGGACAGGAGGATATGAAGCGGCAGGAGAAAGCCGAAGCCGAGATTGCGTATCGCCAGAAGATCGATACCGAACACAAGAGCATTGACGCGTGGCAGGAAGCCGAGATCAAGAAACTTCCGGTAGTGCACGATCTGACGATGGATTACCCTGATCCGAAAGGCGTGCACCGGGTCAAGCTTGAAGCAATCGACAAGCACCTTGCGGTTGTCGACCGGGAATTGAAGGCACAGTCAGACAAGTGGTCAAAGGACGTTGCCGCCGACAAACAGCGATATGGCAAATTCGGATCGGATCTGGTGGGGATTCATTATGGGGATGATGCCGCCAATGATGTCAGCCGCAACATGCTGGCACTTACACAGCGTCACATGCTGACCGATCTCCAGATGCTCCTCGAGCGGTCGAATCAGCTATGGAATGATGCGGCGAACTGGTACGAAAAGAAGGTCGAAATTCAAAATGAAAAAGTAGAACACTAATCTGCAGGCCGGGAGAAAATATCCGCGCATCAGAGTGTCGGAGCTCAGTGACCGTCTTCTTTAATAGAGTGTAAGAGGAGAAACCTTCGGAATCAACCCTTTCTCAGACCCCAGGCGGAAAAGATATTCCAAAGCTCTTTTTCCATTGTCTCCCATGTCGATGGTCAGTTCGCTGACGTACATCTTAACAAATTTCTCCCCGAGCGCGGTATTGATTCCTCTTCCCCATTGAAGGGCATACGGAATAGATTCGTTCTGGAACCTGTATCCGTAATCAATGCTTTCTTTCAATCCGCGAGAGAGTTTGCGCGCAAGATCTTCCCCTATATCCTTCCTGACCACATCAAGGCCAAGAGGCAGAGGAAGTCCGCGCGTTTCTTCCTGCCAAAGCTCTCCAAAATCCAGTACCTTCTGATACCCAAGCTCTTTATACGTGATCTGACCTTCGTGAATCAGTAAGCCCGCATCGATCTTGCCGTCATCGACTGCTTTCATGATCGCATCGAACGGCATGTCGACATTACGGATCCCGGGGGCAAAGATCTTGAAGAGAAGCGTTGCCGTGGTCAACGGCCCGGGAGTGCCGACGAGCTTTCCCTTCAAGCCGCCGAGCGTGTTATATGTTCTTGAAATGAGCACCGGCCCATATCCCTCCCCCATGCTTGCGCCGGTTTTCATAATCCAGTAATGGCGTTCTACCGAAGGAAAGGCGTGAGCAGAGATTGCGGTGACTTCCAGTTCGGCGCGCTGAGCACGGACATTGAGGGACTGGATGTCTTCGAGGAGGTGCCGGATGGTGATGCCGTCAAGTTTTACCTTGCCGCTTGCCAGGCCGTAGAACATGAACGCATCGTCAGGATCCGGGCTGTGACCTATCGTAATTATTCTGTCGGGCATGATGAGTATAATGGTGACCGCACAAGATACGGAATTTCACTGGAACTCGAAAGAGCTCCAGGCGATGCAAATGAAACGTGAAAAGTTTATATTGAAAGAATTGCACTACAATCGTTACCCGAACAAAAGGATTGTCGAATGAAAAAAGTCGTCTTACTCCGTCACGGAGAAAGTACGTGGAATAAAGAAAACCGGTTTACCGGATGGACTGATGTCGATCTCTCGGAACGCGGCGTGAATGAGGCACGTCAGGCGGGGCATATTCTCAAGGAACAGGGGTTTGATTTTGATGTTGCGTACACGTCGGTTCTCAAACGTGCGATTCGCACACTTTGGATTGTTCTGGATGAGATGGATCTGATGTGGATTCCGGTTCATCACGACTGGCGGCTGAACGAGCGTCATTACGGAGCGCTTCAAGGTCTGAACAAGGCCGAGACAGCGGCAAAATTCGGGGAGAAGCAGGTCCTGACGTGGCGACGGAGCTATGATGTCCAGCCCCCGGCGCTTGAAGACCATGATGAACGAAACCCGGCCAGCGATCCGCGATACCGGAGTCTCGATTCCAAGGAAATTCCTCTGACAGAATGCCTGAAGGATACGGTCGCCAGGTTTTTGCCGGCATGGCATCATACAATCGCACCTGCCGTCAAGTCCGGTAAACACGTTATCGTTGCCGCCCACGGGAATAGTCTGCGGGCACTGGTGAAGTATCTCGATAATATTTCCGATCAGGCGATCGTTGAACTGAACATCCCGACCGGCATCCCGCTGGTGTACGAATTTGACGATGCGCTCAGGCCGATCAGGAGCACATATCTCGGTGATCCCGAAGCCGTAAAGAAAGCTGCGGAAGCAGTCGCGAAGCAGGGAACAGTTCGTTAACGTTCAGCCGACCGCAGCAAAAAAATCTGCAAGCTTCTTCTTGTCGAGACGGCCGTTGGTGCGTACGCCGCTGCACACATCGACCGCGAACGGTTTTACGGATTCGATAGCCCGGCGCACATTTTCCGGCTTGAGTCCCCCCGCGAGGTAGACGGGTTTATCGATCGCTTCCACGATTTTCCTGCTGATCGCCCAGTCGTGCACTTTTCCCGTGCCGCCGAGTTCCTTTGTCCGGAGTTCCGGATTTCCGGAATCGAGAAGAATGGCATCAACATGCGGTGCCAGATCGACTGCCTCTCCGACCGCTTTTTCACTTCGGACATGAAGGACCTGCACGATGCGTATGCCGGGAAGTTCTGCACGTAAGCGCGTATAACCTTCCGGCGGGAATTCATCGACCAGCTGAAGAGTCCGGACATGGAGGGCGCGCTGTTGCCGAATTACCGCTTCCGGTGTCTGTTCGGAGGTCAGGAGAAACGTATCGATCCCGGGAGGTACAGATGCAGCGATAACCGCGATCCGTGATTCCGGAATTGGTCCCGGTCCGCTCGGCATTGCAGATACCAGCCCGATTGCCGAGGCACCATGGGAGATCGCCAGTCGCGCTTCCTCAAGATCCTGGATACAGCAGATCTTTACCCTCGTTCTGTTCCCGGGCTCATCATTCATCGAAGCTCCTTGTAGCGAAAACAGCTGATAAGGTGATCATTCACCATACCGCATGCCTGCATATAGGCGTAACAGATTGTCGAACCCACAAAGTTGAACCCGCGGGATTTAAGTGCCTTGCTCATCGCCTCGGATTCGTTCGTTGATGCCGGAACATCCTTCATGGATTTGCGCCTGTTGACGATCGGTTTCCCATCCACGAACTGCCAGAGAAACGCATCGAGCGTCGTTCCTTCCTCGCGAAGATCCAGGGCAGCGCGGGCATTGCGAATGCACGCTTCGATCTTCAATCGGTTCCGGACGATCCCGCTGTTTCCCAATAACTGAATGATTCTCTTCCTGTCATAAGCGGCTATCTTCCCGGGATCAAAATTATCGAACGCTTTCCTGTATTCCCCGCGTTTTCGGAGAATCGTTATCCAGCTTAATCCTGCCTGAGCGCCCTCAAGACAGAGCATTTCGAACAACCTTCTCTCGTTGTGAACCGGAACGCCCCATTCCCGGTCGTGATACGATCTGTAGAGTGGATCATGTTCTCCCCACGGACACCGGGTTTGCACCTGTTTGTTCGTCTCTCTCATGCACAAAGATACAAAATAGTTGAACGAATCTGGAATTGCATTTCAGAAAGAAGAATTGTTTATTCATCTGGAGAATAATTTCACGCGATCAATTTTATACGGACCTGATTCCATTCCATGTCACTACGTAGAAACTCACTGATCTTCATCATAACCGGGCTCTTTCTGGCAACGGCGGATACCTCAGCGCAGTCGGGGGTCGATGTCGTTAATTTCTATCCCGTTGCCGATTCGGTGACCCAAACGCCTTTCCCGATCGGAAGGTATGAGATCAAGTACCGGAAGAATCTCATGGGCCGGTATGTGACATTTATCGGAAAAAAGAAAGATCGAAAGGTCCTTATCGCTGCTATTACCATGGAGCCGATCAAAAGCGTGCAGAAGGATATGCGTCTCAGTGTCGAATTTCACGGGCCGAAGCCGTACATCGGGGAAGTCTCAACATGGGGATACATTTTCGACCGGAACGGCGACGGCAGGATCGATTATCTGGCTCTCGTGGGCGGCGCAGCGGCGGTGGAGGATTCAAGCATAACCGATGACTTCCCCGGCTTTCAGAATCCGATGAGCAGAAAGCAGTTCGAACAGTATATCGAACATACACGCATCATGTTCAATCACTATGCGGATGATAATTACGATGGGGAAATCGATGCGGTGGTACATTATGACATGGATCCGATCAGGAACTGGATGAAGCGATGGCTCGTCGTGCGTTCCACAAAGTTTGACGGCCAGTTCGAAGAGGTGTGGGCATTTCGCGGAAAGATGAGCCCGAATCAGGAGATCACGAATTTTACGCCGACAGAAGTTCCCTACTACGAACTTGGAAGCGACCGGAGTGTGATGACAAAACAGGTGTTCGATGAGGCGAGCGGTTTTCTCCAGCTGATCAATCGCGCTCTGGCGGAGTGCAAGATCAAACCCGATCAGTTGTTACACTAACGGGTAGCCGCAAGGAGCCCTCCATCCGCATTCAGTAGTTCAGTTGTTACCAGCCAGCGAAGTGTTCCCCTTCCGGGTGCCGCCGGAAGAGCCACTTCGATACATGCCAGATCTCCCTTTCCCATCGCCACGCGCGCATTCCTGCTTCCTGTGAGAAGGAGTGAGATAAGTGCGCTCAAATGCGGTTCATGACCGACGCAGAGAATTGCCGTCCCGGATGCCGTGTTCAGCTCCTTGATGAGATTCGCGGGATCGCTCGAGGGAACCAGGTGTTCTGTCGATGAACGGCGCGCGGATATGAATTCTGATACTGCATCCGCGGTCTCCGCTGCCCTTTGCAAAGGACTGCAGAGGACGATGTCCACGCTCATAGCGGTCTGCGCCAGGAATTTTCCGGCTTTCCGCGCTTGCTCTCTGCCAAGTGGTGAAAGCGGCCGGGATGCGTCATTCGTCCCGCCGGCAACGGCGTCTCCATGCCTCAGCAGGAGCAATTTCAAGCTACAGAATCTCCCTCAGGCGTTCGGGGGGTCTGGCGAGTACGGCCCGATCCCCGCGTTCTACGATGGGCCGTTCGATGAGGTCGGGATGACGGGCCATCAACTCGATGATTTCCTCATCGGTGAGTGTGGTCCTTGCCATTCCGAGATGTGTATAGAGGGGTTCTTTCTTGCGCAGGAGTTCGCGGGGAGAAATTCCCATTTTCCGCAGAAGCTCCCGCAGCTTCTTCCGCGAAAGAGGGGTGACGTAGTAATTTACCGACTCTGTGTCAATGCCCGACTCGACAAGAAGCCCGTAAACCTTCCGGCATGTCGAACATGTTGGTTTCTGGTATATCGTGATCTTGTCGTTGTTCACGGTTTACAAGCGAACGCGCAGTCCGCCACTTACCGGAAAATATTGTCGAGGCTCATCAAAAATCCCGAGGAACGTTTTTGCCTGGATGAAGATAGATACTGGATCAACAACCGGGGCTTCGATGCCGATACCGAACGACCAGGTGAACGTTGACTGATGTTTGCTTTCCATCGTGTATGTTGTTGTGCCGAGAATGCCCGCGCTGTCCCGCTGGTAATACATATAGCCAATGCCGGCAAGAAAATAGGGCGCGATGGAATGCCTCGACGAGGAAAATGCTCCCTTGAAGTTTAGTGATGCGGTAAAGATCATTTCCGGTCCGCGCGCGCTCAGTCCTCTCTGCTGTATCCCCGCCGCGCTGTCGGCAGGATACTGGGGCAGCAGCCATGAGCGGTATCCTGCATCATTAAACGTGAACCGGCTGTATTCAACCGAAGCATAAACTGCTCCGTATCCAATCGACCCGGGCTTGAACGAATATCCGTAACCGATTCCGCCGTTCCATCCCTTCTTCCAGATTTCCCGGGTCTCGGCGGGCAAGTACGGATACGAGGGGCCTCCGAGGAGATACACTTCTGATGTTGTCCGATCGGTCATATCAGTCATATCGGTCTGCGCGTGAGCATACGATACCAGTGCAAGGCAGCATGTTGCGATAACGACACCATACTTCATACTTGGACTTCCTTTGTAGTGATTCGAGAGCGATTCGGTTGAGATGACAGGAATAAACTCCGACGCGTACCGAGGGTTAAATCAGAGTAGCAAGAGTATACGAAGGTTTTCTCTCTTTTTCAAGGAAGAGAGGGCTGCACGAAGACGATTTTTTCCCTTTCCATGACCACGGCGCCTTCCTTCAGGCCCTTCATTTTTCGGACAAATTTGCGTTCACAGTACGCAACAGGCACATTGCTCCCGCGCCGCATCTTGCTGTAGTATGCAGCGATCGCTGCAGCTTCCCGAATTGCCTCCTTCGCCACCGGCTTTGATTTGTCGACGACACGCAGGATCGTGTGCGAGCCGCTTGCCCCCCGTACATGAAACCAGTAGTCGTGGGGTTTCGCGTACTTCATCGTGAGCAGGTCGTTCGAGGCACTGCTCTTTCCTACCCAGACCTCATAACCCCCTGTTACCGAAAATATACGGAACGGTACCGATTCTTCTTCCATCTGATCACTGGACGGGAGCATGCGTTCGATTTCCTTTTTATGATTTGAAAGAAATGTTCGGAATTCATCATCCGATACCAACGAGCCGAGATCCTGCTCAAGCTTCTGCAGGACATCCGCTTCGTGTTCAAGCGAAGCTCTTCGGCGACGCGATTCCTCACTTCCCAGCCGCGCTTTTCTTGCCCTCTCGAAATAGCGCTCGGCATTTTGCGCCGGAGAAAGAAGCGGATCGAGGCGGATGACAACCGGGCTTCCGCTTTCGAAGATATTCGGGACCTCGGCCTCGGACGCTCCCTTGTTGATAGCCGGAAGATGTGCGAGAAGGAGATTCCCCGCCTGCTCAAGCTGAGACGGATCTGTCTGCTGAGAGGCGGACGCTTTCTCGAGTGAATGCAGTGTACGCTCCAGCTCCCGGTGAATTGCTTTCGAGAGAGACGGTTTCGTAATCGGGACGCTCCGCTTGCGAAAACGCGCCCGCAGCGCCTCAAGAATCCCGTCGTTGACTGAATGGAAAGATTCGTCTGCAGGAGCCGGCATCTGGTGCAGCGGGATTACCGAAAAAACCGATTCTCTGGTTACGCCCTCGTAGAAGCGAGGTTGAGGGTGTTCGAGATCAGCATAAACGGACTTGATCGCGGCGGCAATCCGGAGATACTCATCGTCGGACACTTCCTCCCGGGTCCTTTCTTCGGACACACCGCTTCTGACGATAACTTCGCGGATGTACAATTTCCCAAAATGAGGAAGGCAGATCTTGATTGTCTCGTGGATTGATTTCTGATCTGCGGTCATCAGCTTCCGGCGAAGATCATCGTGACTCGCGTTCATTTCAAGAGGCGTGCGGGTTGATGGTGGGGCAACGCGTGTCCCGGCGAGCGACTTGTTGCGCTTGAATGCCTCGACGATCACATCTCCGCGGACCAGAAGGATATTGCTTTGCACGGTGTTGTACAAATGGAATTGAAGATCGACGCCTGTGCTGAGCTCGAGGAAGATAATGCGGTCCGACTCGTGCATGCGGACATTCGAAATCACCGACCCGCTCAATGATGTGAAGAGATTGATCGAGTTCTTCCGTTTGCGCGCAAACTCTTCGCGAAGAACAAAATAATTGAAGTTCGGTTCCACAGATGCCGAGACGGTGACGATTTCCCTGCCGGCGGATCCAGCTTTCACAGAGACAAGAAGTTCATTTCTGTTCTGACTGTAGATCTCAACAATTTCCGAACCCTTAAGGAGCGGTGAAATCTCGCGACAGAGGGAGAGAAGTGTAAAGGAGTGAACGAGCATGTATGGCTGCAAAGTTATGCACAATATATCCAAATGCCCGTCCTGACACAATAAAAAGAGGGATTGAAGCCGGTCCGAATGTGAATAACCGGTGGATAAGCTGTTCACATGTTTTCCTTGACGTGAGGAAGGGAATTTCGTACCTTAATTGACAAATTCCCCCAAAATCTTTCGTTTTTGGTATGATTTCAAGCATGACCGGTTACGGGCGGGGCGAACTTTCCTCCAACCGGGTAACCGCCGTTGCAGAAATTCGCTCAGTAAACAGTCGATTCCTCGAGGTTACATCGCGTCTTCCCCGGACGATGTCATTGCGGGAAAACGATGTGAAGGAGCTGGTGCGTACGAAGTTCAGCCGCGGCAAGGTGAATGTTGTTCTCAACGTTACGCACGAGAATGATAATGAGCTTCCGCTGAAGATCAACAAAGCCGCGGCCAAGGCGTATCTCAAACTTCTCACCGATCTGAAGAAGTCGGTAAAACTCAAGGACAAGATTACGCTGGAGCATCTTTTGAAATTTCAGGACATCATCGAGATCGATGAATTTGAAAAAGGCGATGAGCGGGAATGGCTGCTGCTGCGACAGGCATTGACGTTGGCGCTTGATGAGGCGGTTGGGATGCGAAGGCGTGAAGGTGAGGAGCTCATGAAAGACCTCTCTCAGCGTGTTAAACGGCTCGACGAGATACTGGATATGATCGAACGGCTCGCGCAGGGAACCGTACCGGAAATGAAATCGATGCTGGAAGAGCGGCTGCGCGCATTGGTGAGCGACCAGTCGGTTATCGACGCGAAGCGACTGGAAATGGAACTCGCCCTCTACGCAGATAAGCTCGATATTACCGAAGAGTGCGTCCGGTTTCGGAGTCATAATAAATTTTTTATGAAGGCAATGCGGGAAGAAGACGCGGCGGGACGAAAGCTGAATTTCCTCGTGCAGGAAATGAACAGGGAGGCAAATACGATAGGCTCGAAAACGAATCACGCCGAAGTCGCGCATCTTGTTGTGGGGATTAAGGAAGAGCTGGAAAAAATCCGCGAGCAGCTCCAGAATATTGAATAACGGCCGACGGGACGCAGTGACCCATTCCCCGATGTTGATTGTTATCTCCGGTCCGAGTGGATGCGGAAAGACGAGCATAGCCCACGCCGTGCTGATGCGGTATCCCGAACTGGCATTTTCGGTTTCGGCAACGACCCGCCAGCGGCGAGCGAACGAAGTCGACGGGAAGGATTATTATTTTGTTTCCAGGGCGGCCTTTGAGGAAGAGATCGGCAGAGGAAAGCTCGCAGAGTGGGAACAGATTTACGGCGACTATTATGGAACGCCGAACGAGGAAATTCGCAGGGCGCATGGATCGGGAAGGTCCATTCTTCTGGATATCGATGTGAAAGGTGCGCTCTCCATCAAGAAGAAATATCCGGATACAAGTTTTCTGATCTTCATCAAGCCGCCGAGTCTTGAGGTGCTCAAGACGCGGTTGATGAAGAGAAAGACGGAAAGCCCCGATGCTCTCCAGAAAAGAATGGACCGCGTTGCCATGGAATTGGGCCAGGCGGATCAGTTCGACAGAGCCATCGTGAACGACCGGCTGGAGGATGCCATCAGCGAGGTGGAGCGGATTGTTGCGCCCTTCGTCCATGCAGCCGCACCACAGAACCAGATTTCAAAATAGCGACATACATCAATAATCAGGGAACAACATGCCAATCAAACCACTTGATATCGAGGCACTCAGCGGCAAAGCGGAAAATATTTATGAAGCGATTGTCGTGCTGCTGAAGCGTGCCCGACAGATCAATGAAGAAATGAAAATCGAGTTTAACCAGCGGATCGAGATGCTCCAATCGCGTATCTTCGAGCCCGAGGAAGAAACGGACCAGCCGCAGACGAATCCGGACCAGATTCTGGTGGCGCAGGAATTTGAGCATCGTCCCAAGCCGACGGAAACGGCGATCGATGAATTGCTCGACGGCAAACTGGCATTCCGTTACAAGGAAGAAGAAGTCCCGCCGCCCGCAACAACATAAGCCGGTGTAGAGCTTTCTCATGCTCAAAGGGAAGCATATCGTCGTTGGTATTACCGGCGGGATTGCTGCTTACAAGATTCCGTTGCTGATCCGGAGTTTCCGGAAAGCCGGGGCCGATGTTCGCGTGGTGATGACGGAAGCAGCGGCGAACTTCGTGACGTCCCTGACCCTTTCAACGCTCTCTGGGGCCGAAGTTGTCCGCGGAACATTTTCCCCGCCGGAGGGCAGCGGTACCAACGCGGGTACATGGCATATCAAGCTGGGAGAGTGGAGCGATGTGATGGTAATCGCCCCTGCGACGGCAAATGTTGTTGCGAAGCTCGCCCACGGCTATGCGGACGATGCTGTCACGACCCTCGCTCTGGCAATGCGCTGCCCGGTCGTGGTTTCCCCGGCCATGGACGTTGATATGTGGAACCACGCCGCGACACAGACGAACATCGATACGCTTCAGGAAATGGGGTACATCGTCCTGCCTCCGGAGGAAGGCGATCTGGCGAGCGGGCTCACCGGCAAAGGACGCCTTCCCGAGCTGGAAGTGATCGAACGGGCAACCGAGGATGTTCTGCAGAACCGCCGTAAAGACCTGAAAGGCGTGCGGATTCTGGTAACGGCCGGGCCGACGTATGAAGCGCTCGATCCCGTACGTTTTCTCGGGAATCGGTCATCCGGCAAAATGGGTTTTGCTCTTGCTCGCGCGGCTTCAGAACGGGGTGCAGAAGTTACGCTCATCGCCGGCCAGGTGCACCTTCACACTCCCAAGGGGGTTTCAAGAATTAATGTCGAGTCCGCACAGCAGATGTTTGAGGAAACCAGGAAGTGTTTCCTGCGTCAACACGCTGTCATCATGACCGCTGCAGTAGCCGATTTTGCTCCGGTATCCGTCTCGAAGAAAAAAATCAAGAAGGAAAAACGCTCTGAACCGGCATTTTCCCTGCAACTGAGGAAAACCGTTGACATCCTCCATTTTCTCGGAGGGAAAAAAGGGAAAAGAACACTGATCGGGTTTGCGCTCGAAACAGACAATGGGCTTGTGTCTGCGAAGAAGAAGCTGAAGGAAAAGCACCTCGATATGATCGTTCTGAACAATCCGCTCGAGGAAGGAGCGGGATTCGGCACTGATACCAATATTGTTACCCTTGTGTCAAAGCACGGCAAAGTGGAACGCCTGAAGAAAATGTCGAAGCACGCAGTTGCGGACCAGATACTGAACCGGTTTGCCGGCAAGCTCAGGCGAAAGTAACATCCTGCAGATTTCACATGACGACTCCCGATGAAAAGAAATTCCTGAAGGATGCCGAACGCTATCTTTCCCAGCAGCAGGATCTGTTTGGGAACATCCTTTACACGGAGCGGCAGGAACAGCCGCAAATTCAATCGGCTGTCTCCGAGGAACTGCCGCTTTATCCGAAGGAGCCCTGGACCGCAGCGGCATCGCTGCGGGAAATGGAAGAGCAAATCTGTACCTGTATGAAGTGTCCGCTCGGACAAACAAGAAATATGTTCGTTTTCGGAGATGGTAATCCCCATGCAGGCCTGATGTTCATCGGAGAGGCACCCGGTGCCGACGAAGATGCCCAGGGGAAGCCATTCGTCGGAAGAGCAGGTCAGCTCCTCACGAAGATCATCGAGGCGATTCAGATGAAGCGTGAGGATGTCTATATCTGCAATATTTTGAAATGCCGGCCGCCCAATAACCGCAGGCCTGCTCCGACGGAAGTTGATCTCTGCACGCCGTATCTCAATAAACAGATTGAACTTGTCCGGCCAAAGTTCATCATCTGCCTTGGATTGACGGCGGCACAGTGGCTGCTGCAAACCAACGCAAGCCTTGCCACGCTCCGCGGGAAGTTCCATGATTTTCGCGGCACCAGACTTCTCGTTACGTACCACCCTGCGGCGCTCCTTCGCAACCCCGAATGGAAAAAGCCGACCTGGGAAGACATGAAAATGCTGAAAAGCGCGTACGAGGGAATGACGGCTTAACAACGATGAATCCTCCTCCCATCGATACAGGATCTTCCGGATCTTCACCCGCGGGACGCATCCCTCCTCAGGCGGTCGAAGTTGAGCGTTCTGTCCTGGGCGCAATGCTCATTGATAAAGAAGCTGTTCCCAAAGTTCTGGAACTTCTCGATCCCGCGAGTTTTTACGATCCGACACATCTGAAGCTCTTTGAGGCGATGACGGTGCTTTTCGAACGGGGAGATCCGATCGATGCAGTCACGGTTGTCGAAGAATTGCGCCGGCGCGGGCAACTCAACCCTGCCGAGGATCCGATGTTGATTACCGAGCTGACAATGAGCGTCCCTTCCTCCGCCAATGTGGAATATCATGCTCGGATCGTCCTCGAAAAGGCGCTTCTCCGGAGTCTGATCAGTTCGTCGGCAGAGATTGTTACGCGTGCGTACGATGACACGGAAGATGCGCTCGATCTGCTCGATGAAGCCGAAGGGCGGATCTTTCAGATTTCCGATCGACGGTTGAAGAAATCCTACACACCGATCAAGAAAGCCGTTCAGGATACATTTGAACTTCTCGAGAGTCTTCATGGAAAACACAGCGGGGTTACGGGTGTGCCCACCGGGTTCAGAAAATTGAACGAGCTGACCGGCGGGCTCCAGCGGTCGGATCTTGTCATCCTTGCGGGGAGACCCAGCCAGGGAAAAACCGCTCTGGCCCTCTCCATCGCCCGTAAAGCTGCGACGGATAAAGAAAAGAAAACGTCCGCGGCGATTTTCAGTCTGGAAATGTCTGAACAGCAGCTTATTATCCGCATGCTCTCCTCGGAAGCAAAGGTAAACGCGCATCTTCTCCGGACGGGCCGGCTTTCACCGGATGAATGGGGGCGGTTAAGCAGAACCGCAGGAAGACTGGCGGAATCGAAGATCTTCATCGATGACTCCGCGTCACTGAGCATCCTCGAACTGCGTGCAAAAGCCCGCCGGCTCAAAGCCGAACATAACATCGGTCTGGTGATTGTCGACTATCTCCAGCTTGTTCAGGGTCCCCGCAATGCCGAGTCGCGTGAGCGAGAAATTTCTTCAATCTCCCGTTCGCTCAAAGCCCTCGCAAAGGAACTGAATATACCGGTCGTCGCACTCTCGCAGCTGAATCGTGCCGTCGAATCGCGCACCGACCGGCGTCCGATGCTTGCGGATCTTCGTGAGTCCGGTGCCATCGAGCAGGATGCCGATGTGGTGATTTTCGTTCATCGCCCGGAAACCTACAACCAGAGAAGCATCATCGATGAGGAGGGGAATGAAATTCCCTCGGAAGGCATTGCGGAAATAGTGATCGGGAAGCAGCGTAACGGTCCGACGGGTGTGGTGCTGCTCTCGTTTGTGAAGGAATATGCGAGTTTTGAAGATCGCGCTCCGATGGGATTGGCAGCGCTGGCTCCCCCGCCTCCTGTTGTTGACGAAACTCCGTTCTGAAAACCCTCCCGCAGTCCTTTTCTGAATTCATGAGCCATCCGGACACGCACTGGCGGAACCCTTTTTTCCGTCGAAGTCTTTCCATTCTCCTCACGGCGGTTCTCTTCTTCCCGCTTTTCGCAGCAGCTCAATCTGCAGACCGGAAAATTGCGAACGCTGTATTCTCGAACGCATTCACACACAAAATGATCGACAAGCCGATCGGATCGGTTATGATCTTTGTCGGCAAACAATTTCTCGGATATCCGTATGTGCCGAATACGCTCGACACGGCTGATTCGGAAGTGCTTGTCTGCGACCTCCATTCCTTTGACTGTGTGACGTTTGTCGAAAACGTTCTTGCCCTTTCACGATGCATCAAGAAAGACCTTCTTTCGTTTGAATCGTATCAGAAAGAGTTGACGAGCATCCGGTACAGAAATGGCGTTCTTCGTGGATACTCCAGCCGGCTCCACTACTTTTCCGATTGGATCTTCGACAATGAAAAGAAGGGGATTACTGAAAATGTCACCCATTCGATCGGGGGCGTTCCGTACCGGAAGGTGATAAAGTTCATGTCGACCCACCGCCCTTCTTACACAAAGCTCTCTGCGGATTCGGTCTTCCAACAAATTGTGGCATGCGAAGAAAGCCTGAACACCCGCTCGATGTACTATATCCCGAAGTCTCTGCTGCCGAAGGTCCAGTCATCAATCCGGTCGGGGGATATTCTTGCGATTACCACAGCACAGCCGGGACTTGATGTCAGTCATACAGGGATTGCCGTAAGGGGGGAAAGCGGAACGTTGCTCTTTCTCCATGCACCCGATGTCGGGGAGTTCGTAACGCTGACAAAGGAACCGCTGGAAAATTATCTGAATCGCCATCCAGCGCAGACCGGCATTATGGTTGCACGGCCCAGAAATCCGGAATAGGAACCAGGAAGTGTTTATTAGCGACGCGGTCGTTCGCGCCGAAGGAGGGACGCGAACTGTTCACGGTCGATGCGGAAGGGGAGCCACTCGTTTAACTGGTGTGCTCCGATATGCCGGTAAAATTCGATCGCGTTGATGTTCCAATCCAGAACAACCCATTCCATTCTCCCGCATTTCCGATCTCTCGCCTCTTTCAGACATGCCCGGAAGAGCTTTCCACCGATATGCCGTTGGCGGAATTCAGGGAGGACGAAAATATCTTCCAGATAGAGCGTCGGCAGTGCCCGAAACGAAGAATACGTTTCGAAGAGAATTGCATATCCGACAGCTTTGGGGCCGGCAAACGCAAGAAGTGCATCAAACCGCTTCCTCTTTCCTGCGGCATCGCGGAGGAGCCGTTGCCGGGCAGCCGCAGTCGGCTTCGGAAGATGCTCGAAGTCGGCAAGCGCATCGATGAGAAGGAGCAGGTCCTTCCCGTCTTTCCGCGTGAAAGGCCGGATGACGAGCTTGTCTACGGCTTTTTGGGATGCTCTTGTCGTGGATGGAATGCGCGGCATTTCAGCACTGGCTGGGGCGGATACTTTGGGTACGATGCATCGTTCGTGGAATACGTGCAGAGGAGGAACCGATTTCCTTTTCTGTTACGGAGTTGCCGGATATGCCTGCAGCTCGTGCACAAACTCTCTCCGGGAATTTCCGCGGGGCGTGTTACGATTTCCTCTGTCCCGGCTCCTGCGACTCGAGCTGCTCGAGGACCTTGCTGATTCCCTTTGACACAAGAGTATCGAGCAATGTTCCGGTGAGCTTAATCGACGGCTCATCGAGCTGTTTGAGGCCTTCTTCGGATCTCTTGAGCTCGGGTATGATATCTTCAGCGAGATTGATGACCGAGGGATCGTTGGTAATCTCTTTTGACGATGTCGATCCCGCCGCCCCGAGCGCGAATTTCGCGCCAAGCTCCCGGATGGGTTTGAAGAATCCCTCCGGAACTTCTTTCGTGCTGGTGGCGATCATCTGTCCGACATCCGACATGCGCTTGTCGAGTGACCGGCCGCGCAGGCGCGACGAACCGGCGAGCGTGTACATGGCATTGGTCATATTCGAGCTGAGCGCCTGAGAACCTGCCTGCATTGCGCGGTTGAGACTTCCGCCAAACTGTTCGATGTGTTCCCCAAGAGCCGTGAGACCGTACTGAAGGGAATTACCAAACGATTCCAGCCCCCTCCGAACCTCTTCACCGTGTTGTGCCGTCGACTGAGCAATGATCTTTGCCGCCTCGATTTGGGAAAGTCCCTGAGAGTACGTCGTCAGCATCTGTGTGGTTCGTTCAATATCAAATTGAATACGGTCGATCATTTTCGGATTGCGCTGCTCGAAGTAATAATCACGCGCCTTGTACGAATGCCACAAGGAGACCTGCATCATGGTCTGCAGAAGCGATGGATCCGTCGTAATGGCCGCCATTGCTTTTTCACCGATGTGCAGGTTGATGGCTGCTTCCCAGTCCCTCGTTCCGAGCCGCATGAACCACTGCCGCGCGGCAACGAGATCATTCAGGTCGTCGAGCGAGTGGATTTCCTTCTCGGCACCCCGTTGCGCATACCCCATCGCCGTGAGATAGGCAACCCCGACAGCTGATTTGTGAATTCCAAGATCGGAAAAGAGCCGGAAGGCAATAATAAGCTGATCGATCACTTTATCGGAGAGATTTCCCTTGGTATAGTGATCCTTGACCTTCTGGTAAATTTCCTGTGCACGCTGGAGTGAGAGTTCCGCGATCTCCCGGTATCTCTGCTTCAGAATGACGGTCTTCTTTGCGTGCGTATCGAGATATTTCTTGTCGCTCTTCCGCAGGTCATGGATGGCATCGCGGATCTCCCGGAGGGACACACACTCGGAAATATCGGTACTGCCGCAGAGGTAGCAGTGGTCGCGCGCACCTTCGTAATCGATCCAGCGGTGACCGCATGTTCCACACCGCTCCATCCCGAGTTTTGCCGACATTGCCGCCGTATTCATTGTTTTCTTTCCGCGACTTGCCGTATGAGTCGGTGGTATTCATCCTCCGTCAATTCCCCGAAGGCGTATTTTGTCTCGATGGTCTCGCGGTCGAAATGCTGACGGGCCTTTACCGCAACCTGCTTGTAGGTCTCCTGAGCGCGAATCCGGGCAAACCCCCGGAGAGTTTCCATTTCTTCCTGGTATAAAATGGCATACCGGGAGGCATCTCCGGAAAGGTCGAGCATCTTTTCGCCTTTCGAGATATGCCGCAGGTTGGTAAGCTCTGCGAACTCCTTCGGACTGATATTTTGCAGGAGCTCCAGGGCGACTTCGAATTCCTTCGCCTTGTGATAAAAATGATACGCCATCTTGAATTCGCTCTCGCGCAGGAACCAGTCGGCCATCTCCTTGTATTCGGCGACGGTTAACGGTGCGCGATCGTAAATATAAAAGGTCGTAAGGTGATCACCGCTTTCGCGCTTGAGCGCACCAAGACTGTGCATGTCTCCCTCTACCCAGAAATACCATTCTTCCAGATCATTGCGGTTCTCCGTCCGGGCGAGTTCGAGAAAATCTGAAACGCGTCCCCATGCCTTGAAAAAAGCGTACGAGAGGAGGGCAATATCTGTATTGTGCGGGTTGTTGTTGACCGCGGTGCGGAGGATTTCGACAAGCTTCTCTTTTTCATTTCCGGGGAGCGCGAAAAAGAGCTTGATCGGAACACGCGGGATTCTCCGCAGGGTATGTGTGTGGTCGTAGAACTGGAAGAGCCGCTGCGGATTGGAATCCGGAACCTCGAGCTCGAGCTGTTCGATCGCGGTGTAAAAGCGTTCGTTGTTGAGGAGCTTTCTGATCCCCCCGTACCATGGAGTATCGGCATCCCGGAATGCACTTTCGAGGAACATCCGCCACGAACTCATCACACTCTCGGAAAAAGAGTTTTCCGTCAGAGGGATCGTCGTCTTGAAAAGGTCGAGGAGATTATGATCACGGCTCAGCACATCATCGCGTGAATCTCCCGCGCGGAGCAGCTGCATCACAAAATAATGTTTGATCCAGGGTCTTGAAAGTGATTCATTCACCCCATGCCGGATCTCCGGTTTCTCCTTCGTTCTTTCGATGAGGTGGTCGGGATATGTCCCGCTCACCCCCAATTTTAAACGCTCACGCTGCGTTCGAAAAAGCTGAAGTTGAATCAAGTCTTGTGATCCTTATGATAGAAATCCTGTTTTCCTGTAACACTTTAAGTCGTTCGGGAAATATCAACCCGAAGAAGTACTTAGCTTGGGTGGAAATATACAAAAATTTTTCTGCAACAACACAATATCCTTCAGAAAGATGAAATCCAACCTCTATCGCATCGGAAAGCGATTCAAACCGATTGAAATCAGCGGTTTTCGAGAACAACTGATGAGATCGAGCCGGCTAATTTCGGCAGGTTGCTGTCGGCTTCTGTGAGATGAATATATTTCTGACAGAAATCGAACGGATCTTTTGAAATGGTCTCGATCAGTGCCTCCCTCCCCAGCCGTCGATCAATTTCGCGGGCCATGAACATACCCGCCATTGCGCCATAACTTCCCCAATAGCCGCTGAGATTTGCACTGCGCAAAAGAGATTGTGCTCTCGAAGGAGAGAGACGGTTCGAAAGAAGCTCTGAAGCATTCGCATTAAACGTCTGGAAAACCTCCTGTGTCCGCTGGTACCAGTCGCGGGGAAGATATCCGCGTCCTTCCTGGTCCAGAGAGAGATAATAGGCAATGCCTTCGTTCTGACAGATGTCGAGAAGCGCGTCGAATGGGGTGCCATGCCGGGCGTAGAATTCCTTCCACGACGCCGCGTTCTGTTTGTACGCTCCGAATGCGGCGTGGAACGTTTCGTGTGCCACGACACCGAGAAGAGCGACGAAGCGTTCCTCAAGCTCCCGGCCATACTCGACCGTCTTAGAGAGATTCACCACAATGGTCAGCTCTCCCTGTCCCTCGCCGACAAATTCCGGGATGTCGCCGTGCCAGACGATTCTCCGGACGAACGCATCGACGTTTTCGTGGCCCAGAGCGACGACGTACACGGGGATAGAGAGCGAAATCCTCGCATTTGGCGGGAAGATCTGTTCGACCGTTGCAACGACGCGTCGGTTGAAGTTCTCCTTTTTCATCCGGTCGAGAATTTCCTGGATCCTGGCAACATTCTTGCGCGCATCCTCCAGATGAAAAATGTCGTCCGAGATGATGTCGTGGTACTTCAGAGAATCCAGATACGAGGCAAGAAGTATGGAGACCGATCTGCGGTCCGCGATGAGCCCCGCCGTAGAAGCCGCGATACGATTTCCCCTCAGGTCGGCAAGCGCCTTCGTGTTGACGGGCTGGTCGTTGAACAGCGCGATGGTCTGATCGATGGCGGAATAGTCAATGATGAGATTGACATTGAAATCCGGATTTGTCTGTGCCCCGGCGTCTGCACATGCCAGATACAAGACCAGCGCGAAGAGAGCGCGAATCCCGGGAAGGTACGATTGCAGCATGCTTTTCACCATTACGGAACGCGGAGGAGTAGTGAAGCACCCGGCTGATCGGTGTGCAGGATAAATGGTCTTCTGCGGGGATGAATGAGGAGAGACGGCACGTCAGCAGAGCATCGGAATACGAATACCGAATTTTTTCGCATTGTCCACGGCGCGCTGATAACCGGCATCTGCATGCCGGAGAATCCCGGTTCCCGGATCATATTCCAGAACACGTGCAAGACGTTCGTCTGCCTCCCGGCTTCCATCAGCCACAACAACCATTCCCGCGTGGATCGACATGCCGATCCCGACTCCGCCGCCATGATGTACGCTTACCCACCCGGCGCCGCCGACAGCATTGAGCAGTGCGTTCAGGATCGGCCAGTCGGCAATGGCATCGCTTCCGTCCTTCATCTTTTCCGTCTCCCGGTTTGGAGAGGCAACGGAACCGCAGTCGAGGTGATCCCTCCCGATGACAATGGGAGCGCGGATTTCGCCCCGGGCTACCAGTGTATTGAAGATTTTTCCCATCAGCGCTCGCTCGCCGTAACCGAGCCAGCAAATGCGGGCGGGAAGACCCTGAAAGTGAACGCTCTTCTGTGCCTTCTCGATCCACCGGGCAAGCGGCTTATTATCCGGAAACGTTTCCAGAATTGCGCGGTCGGTCCGGAAAATATCCTCGGGGTCTCCTGACAAAGCCGCCCAGCGGAATGGTCCCTTGCCGTCGCAAAACAGCGGCCGGATGTATTCCGGAACAAAACCGGGGATGTCGAAGGCGTTCCTGATGCCATGAGCAAGTGCTTCGCCGCGGATATTATTTCCGTAATCGAATGTCACCGCCCCGTTTCGCTGGAGCCGCAGCATCGCTCCGACGTGTTCGGCAATGGATGCCTGCGCAAGCGAGATATATTTTTGCGGATCGGATTTCCGCAGGGCGAGTGCTTCCTCGTACGGAATGTGGCCGGGGACGTACCCGTTGAGTGTATCATGCGCGGAGGTCTGATCGGTCAGTACATCGACATGAATATTCCGTGCTGCAAGCTCGGGGAGAACTTCTGACGCATTGCCCAGAAGGGCAACGGACTTTGGCTCTCTGAACGCCACGGCAGTCTGCAGCCGGAGGAGTGCTTCGTCGAGTGAGGTTACCATTTCATCGACATACCCCGACTTGAGCCGCTTCTCGATCCGTGAGCGGTCGACCTCGATGGCGAGGCATGCAGCGCCGTTCATCGTTGCAGCAAGCGGCTGGGCACCTCCCATTCCGCCAAGTCCTGCGGTCACCAGCAGTTTCCCGTGCAACGTTCCGCCAAAATATTTCTCTGCACATGCTGCAAATGTCTCGTACGTTCCCTGCAGGATACCCTGGCTGCCGATATAGATCCAGCTTCCGGCGGTCATCTGTCCGTACATCGTGAGCCCGAGCCCCTCGAGCCGGCGGAATTCATCCCATGTTGCCCAGTGAGGAACCAGCATCGCGTTGGAAATCAGCACCCGGGGCGCCCGCTCGTACGTCTTGAATACGCCGACAGGTTTTCCCGACTGGATCAGAAGCGTTTCATCATTTTCGAGCTGCCGCAAACTTTCAACGATCGCGCGAAAACATTCCCAGTTACGCGCAGCCTTTCCGGTTCCGCCGTAAACGATCAGCTCCTCCGGCGTCTCGGCGACCTCAGGGTCGAGATTGTTCATCAGCATTCGAAGTGCCGCTTCCTGAATCCAGCCTTTGCACGTGAGGTCAGTTCCGCGGGGAGCGCGTATCACTCGATCGGATATCATAGTGTCCATAGCTTCGGCCTCTTTCGTATTCCTGTTGTCGGATGCATCCGGCCCGGCATCACTCCGTCAGAGTTTGTAGCCGATCTTCCGGAGAAATTCCTGCCGGTGGGCTATCTGCTCTTCATTTTCGATTCCCTTCGGCGCCGAACCGTCGATAACACCGAGAATTCCCCGTCCCTGATCGGTGATTGCGACAATGACTTCGGTCGGATTTGCAGTTGCGCAGTAAATAGAGCAGACATCCGGCACATTCTTGATCGTGTTCAGAATATTGATCGGAAATCCCTTATCCATGAAGATGATAAACGAGTGACCGCATGAAATCGCCTGAGCATTTTTCGTCGCCAGATCGATCATCCCCTGATCATTTCCCACAAACCGGACGAGAGAAGGTCCGGATGCTTCAGAAAATGCAATACCAAACTTCATCGAAGGGTTGGTAGAAATGATCGCCTCATAAAGATCCTCGACCGTCTTGATAAAATGGGACTGACCCAGAATGAAATTGATATCGGCGGGCTTTTCGATGCGGATTGCTTTCAGTTCCATGGGGCTCATCCTCCTCAGAATTCATCATAAAGTTGTATGCATACCAAATTTCCAATTTTCTGCATCCAAAATCAAGCTTTTGTACGAAGACATTCGTCGAATGTGATGATCCGGACTTCGGATCTGAATTTTCCTCACGATGCATGCCAGCGGTCAGGCAATTCGAGAGAATGGTTCGCCGAGCCCTTGAATCTCTCGAACAATTGGGGTATATTACCAGACGGCGTCGCGGCTCAGGGTTCGAAGCTCAAGCCGAATTCCGCCCAACCTTCAGTACGAACTTGAATATGAGCTATCTCGTCACCGCCCGCAAATGGCGGCCGATGATATTTGATGACATCATCGGACAGTCACATATCTCAACGACGCTTCGCAATGCAATCGCGACACACCGGTTGTCGCACGCGTACATCTTCAGCGGGCCGCGGGGGGTGGGCAAAACGACCGCGGCGAGAATCCTCGCAAAGGCCATCAACTGTACCAGCCCCAAAGACCAGAATCCCGATAATACCTGCGATCTCTGCCGTGAAATAACGGAAGGGCGCAGCGTGAATGTCTTCGAAATTGACGGCGCTTCGAATCGCGGCGTTGATGAGATCAGAAACCTCCGGGAAGCGGTACGCTACGGTCCCGCAAAGGGAAAATACAAGGTCTATATTATCGATGAAGTGCACATGCTGACGAAGGAGGCATTCAACGCTCTTCTCAAGACGCTGGAAGAGCCGCCATCGTATGTGGTGTTCATCTTTGCGACGACGGAGATCCACAAGGTTCCGCTCACCATTCTCTCACGCTGCCAGCGCTTTGATTTCCGCCGCATCTCGATCGACGAGATCGTCGGCCGGCTGCGGCACATCGCCGGTGAAGAGCATATTACTATTGATGATGATGCCCTGCTTATCATCGCCAAGAGGGCGGACGGGTCAATGCGTGATGCACAGAGCATCTTCGATCAGGTCGTTTCGTTCTGCGGCGAGAAAATCTCCGCAAAACAAATCCTGTCAATGCTGAACATCGTCGACGAAGAGATGTTCTTTCGCGTCAGCGCGTTGATGAAGGCGAGAGATGTCAAGGGAGGACTGCTCCTCGTCGAGGAGGTCGTCAATGGCGGATTCGATCTCAGAGAATTCCTCAGCGGTCTCACGGAACACTTCAGAAACCTCCTGGTCGTTCGGTCTACCGGGGCGACAAATCTCATCGAGACCTCGGAATATTACAAACAGAAGTACCAGGAGACCGCAACCGCCTTCAGTGAATCGGATTTGCTGCGGCTGATCAGGCTGGCGGGTGAAACGGAATCCGCCCTGCGCTGGAGCCCCCAGCCGCGTCTCAAACTGGAACTGGGACTCATGCAGATGATCAAACTGGACGGGAGCGTGGAAATCTCACAGCTTCTTCGTCAGCTCGAAGAGATAAAAAAAAAGGAAACTAGCATTTCCGGCGAAAGTTCTGCCGGGAAGTTCGGTTCACCGTCATTAGCACCCCGGATGTTCCGGCAGGAGTCTTCCGAGGCGCCCGTTCGCGGCAGCGTGAAAGCTTCCCAGCCCACGCTTCGGGCGGATCAGGTTGTCACGCGACCTATGCCTCCGTTTGAGCCCCGTAAGAGCCCTTCGCTTCAGGAAGTTGACCTGGAATCCACCGCCCTGAGATCGCCGTTTCCGCAGCCGCCGGTGAGTGTTCTTTCTGCGGGCGACGCGGCAGGTAAATGGGGAACATTTCTTGACGCCGTCCGGAAGGAACGAATTGCTGTCGGCACGATGTTGAGCGAAGCAAATCTCCTGGATGTCCGGAACAACATGCTGCGCATCGGCTGCCCCGACGATTTTCATCTTGACGGATTGCGGCGCAATCGTACCTTCCTGCAGGATATTGCCGAGCGGATCTACGGCGCCCGGGTTCAGCTTGAAACGATCATTGACCGCCACCGGTCAAACGCGTCCGAGACCGACAAGCCGGAACAAACAGCGACAGCTTCATCACCCGGAACGGCTCACGGATCGGATGTTTACTCCTCCCCGATCGTTCGGGCCATTATCCGCGAATTTGACGCAAAGGTGATTGGGTAATTCTTGCGAGCAATTTCCTGAAAATCATCTGTCGGCAATAAGAGCGGAACGTGATGCGATGAAATTGCCCATGAAATACCTTCCTCCGGTGTTCATACTCCTGGTAATTGAATTTTCCTCTCCGTTGAACGCGGCGACTCCCGCAAAGTATGCCGGCGAGTTTATTTCCATCGGCGTGGGCGCCAGGGCGCTCGGGCTCGGCGGCGCGTATGCCGCAGTTGCGAACGATGTTACTGCCGGATACTGGAACCCCGCAGGTTTGTCGGAACTTTCTTATCCGGAAATCGTCCTGATGCACGATGAGCGGTTCGGAGGTCTGGAGAACTACGATTACGGCGCGGTGGCGATTCCGGTGAGCTCCCGCTCCACACTCGCACTCAGCGTCATCCGTCTCGGTGTCGATGACATTCCCAACACCCAAAATGCCTGGGTGGATCTGAATCACGACGGGCTCATTGAATCAAACGAGACCATCGACCAGAGCAAGATCACCTATTTCAATGCGGCGGACTGGGCGTTTTATCTCTCCTATGCGAAAAAGACTTCGGATGTTTTTACCTACGGTGCGAATCTCAAATTTATCCGGCGGGAAAACGGACCTGCGTCTGCAACTGGCGTGGGATTTGATGTCGCAGCGAAGTACCGCCCGGATGAGCACTGGGTGTTCGGGGCAAATTTTCAGGATGTGACAACAACACTGGTTGCCTGGACAACCGGCACCAACGAGCTGATTACCCCGACATTGAAAATCGGTTCGGCCTATTTCTGGGATGCGCTGGGCGGCCGCTTTGCACCAGCGGAAGATGTCGATGTGCGGTTCGAAAACCGGCAATCCGAATCCAATGCTCACCTCGGCGCGGTGAGCTTCGATTTCCACAGCGGCGTGGAATATGTGTTCAGGAAACTTCTTGCTGTCCGCTTTGGCTACAGCGATATTGGGTCGATGAATGTTGGTGCGGGCATCCACCTTCCCAAGCTCGACATCGATTATTCGTTTGCGAAATTCGATGACGCCGACCAGCTCGATAATACACACCGGATCTCCCTGACATTCACGCTGGAGGCGGAGCAGTATGTCCGGAGCGCCGAGTGAACCCGGCAAAACGGCTCGGTACTGTCCTCTTCGCCGTCGTCCTCTGGTCGTGCGCCGCAACTCTCCCGTACGCGACGGATTATCCTCTCAGCGGGGAACTTTTTCACTCCAACGATGGAGTGCTGACGGGCTCAGTCCCCCGCGGCTGGTTTGCCTCCACGGATGATTCCGTTGATGCATCGCTGTCCGCCTGGCTCATCAAGCAGGATTTCAGCGCAGTACTGCTGATTCGCGAGCTTTCGCTTGATCGGGAAACGATCAGGAATGTGGACAAAGAAGGGATCACCTATCTTGCCACTACCAGTGCCGGACTGCATATAACTGCGGCGAGAGAACCGGTGATCGATCTTCAGGAATTCGAGCTTCATCGGGTTCGGTTCTGCGGATATGAAGTGCCGGGGAGTGCCGGCCGAATACGAGTGGTCGTCTTTGAAGTGCGCGGTAAATATTATGAATGCGAAGCCCGGCCGGTCAAGGGAGCGTGGTCAGGCGATGAACTGAAACGCATGTTTACCGCCCAGCAATCCGTTCTCGCCTCGTTAACCTACTGATCTTACTTTGTGGTGAGTACAAACACTCCGTTCCAATCGTCGGGAGGCGGGGAATTTTTGTACAAGACCGTCCGCTCGAAGTACATTCTGCTTGCGTAGTCGTCGGGCATGAGTGAGAGCGCATGCTGGAATTTTCTTGCCGCCTCATCCCACTGCCGGCAGCGGTAATGCTTCAATCCTGCGGCGAAGCTTTCAAGGAAGGAAAGGGTAGCCGGAGGTGCTGTAACATCAGCGGTATCGATGAGCTCATAGACGCGGATCGGTTCCGTCTTTCCGGCCACCACGAGGAGATCGAGTTCGCGCGCCAGCACTTTTCCCTCAACCTGTTTGTACGTGCTTTCGCTGATCATGATGCCGGTGTGGTACTGTTTGTTGGCACTTTCAAGCCGAGCACCGAGGTTGACGCTGTCGCCGATGACCGTATAGTCAAACCGGTTTGACCCGCCCATATTTCCCACGATCACCTCACCGGTATTGATGCCGATCCGCATGCTCAACTCGGGCTTTCCCTCCTGCTGCCAGACTTTATTAAGTCCGATAAGCGACTTCTGCATCTGGAGAGCGGCAGAGCATGCCGAAAGCGGATGATCATCCTGCTGGATGGGCGCACCCCAGAACGCCACTATGGCATCCCCCTCGTACTTGTCGAGCGTTCCATTATGAAAGAGGATGATGGAAGTCATGATATTCAGATACTCGTTCAGGATCGTCACAAGATATTCCGGCGACATCTTTTCGGATAACTGTGTGAAATGTTCGATATCGCTGAAGAAGACCGTGACAACTTTCCGTTCACCGCCAAGACGCAGCTTTTCCGGATGCGCCACGAGTTCTTCAACGATCGTCGGGTTGACGTAGCGGCTGAACATGCTCTTGATCAGTGCTTTTTGTTTCCGCTCGGTAACATAGTTATACACGGTGCTCCCGATGTAGCAGATGATAACGGCGAGAAACGGACTTGTCATGTCTGCCAGAAAGTTGCTCTCCACAAAAAGCTTGATCGATGCCCAATAGATGATGAACAATTCCGCAATCACGATGGCGATGCCGAGCAGCTCGATGAGCAAACTGTACTTGGTCCTGATCGCTTTAAGTGCGGCGGTAAAAACAAATGTGAAGAGACTCAGCCCGAACACAACCAGTGCCGTCATCCAGAAGGGCTGCCGGACAATGAAATTCTTGTCGAGGATATTCTGAATAATGTTGGCATGGATCTCAACCCCATACATCTTGTTGTCGCTTTCGCGGGTTCCGGCGGCGATAGAGACCGGAAAGAGGTCCTTATCTTCGGGCATTGTCGAACCGATCAGGACGATCTTACCCGTGAAGGTGCCGTCATAGAGATATCCGTTATCGGGATCATCAAATGTATTGATCTGGGTGCCCGTTGCCCGCTCCTCAACCGTCTCGAAGTCCTTATCATCGAGCACATCCGCGATGTTCACTCTCCGGAAGGTATTTGCGGGCCCGTAGTAATTGATGAGGTAAGAATTCGGATCATACTTCGGTATGGAGCGATTGGCGTATTCGAAATACTCATCCCCCACACGCGCAACCGTCGTGCGAGGGAGGTTCAGAAAACAGTTGAGCACCGCCATTGAGAATGTGGGAACGCGCTGCTGCTGCGACTCATCATAAATGAATGGCATGGATCGCCGCAACACCCCGTCGACATCTTCCCGCGCGTTGACAAGACCGAAGCTGACCGAACTGTCGATGTAGACATTTCCATACTGCTCGTTGTGCTCGTGGAGAATTCCGCGGTGAAGGTCGGTCTCGATCTTTCCTGCAAGCACAACATTCCCCGTTTCATGAAGTGCCTTCCGGAATTCGACATCGTTGTGCGGGTTCTGAGAGTCACCGGAGGTCAGAATCACGTCCAGGCCGATCGCCTTTGCGCCCGCACGCTTGAGGTTGCGGATGAGACGGGTGTAATACGATCGAGGCCACGGCCATTTCTCTGGGAGCGATTTGAAGGACTCCTGGGAAATTTCCACGATGATGACATTGGAGGTGTTCCGGATCGCCGTATTGCTTCCGCGCTCACGGAAGCGCAGGTCAACGAGAGAAAGTTCCGCTCTTTTCAGCGGCGGGAACGTGCCGAGAATATCCTGTGTCAGGAGGAGAACAAACGTTGCGACGAGAAGACTGATGCCGATGTGCGTGAGGTATTCACGAATCGATTTTGAAATCGGCACTCGCATAATGATTCAGATGTCCGCGCGGAGGATGATACTCCAGACTACATCATTCGTGAGTGGCATAACGTCGAAGAGCTTCGAGTTGAAATAGAGCGTAAGTTGTGGCCGGATGCTGAGCGTCCGTGTGAAATAATACTGGGCGCTGGCATCCACCAGCACGCGCTGAATATCGCCAAACGTCGGGCTCAGGAGGGCATTAAAACGCAGCCGGTCTTCCAGCATACGGTACTGCCCCGATGCGGTAAGAGTTGTGTAGCCGAGCGTTGTCGGCGATTGTCCGCCGGGGGACGAGGTGTCGGCACTGACAAACTTGCCGGCATTGACGGAAATACTCACTACTGTCTGCAGCGGAATCGTAAACTGAGAGCTGTTACTTACTGTAACCGCCGTGTTCCGGGTGTCGAGATGGTGATAGGTGTTATCATTCCGCGTCGAGGTGCTCACGCTGAGCGATGCATTCTGTTCTCCATACCAGGAGAATTCCTTCCCGATCTGGACGAGGACACGGTTTGTCTGATCATCGACTGCATAGAGCGAATCGGTCAACGGCAGGTCGTTGAGATTCGAGGCGTGGAGATACGCCACAGTGAAATTCGGGGCATCGGCCAGCGGGAAATACGACACGCCGACGTTGATTGTTGTATTCGCCGTGGTCGTCGGTTTTGTTTCTGCCGTATTGTCCTCCAGACGCTCAACGCCTGCGGTCAGAAAAATCTGGTTCTGCATCAGCCGGATCCGGTCGGAAACATTGTACCCGGCAACATCGGTTTGAAGGTATGACTGACCGAACGATTCGTAGCTCTCGCCATGGCGGAGATAGGAGAGCTTGAAATTGTTATCAACATAGTCGAGAAGCATATTCGCTTCATACGATAATGTGGGAAGATGCTTCGCGTTGAGCGGGATGAGATTCTCATTGACTGTTATGAACGGCGACACGATATCCCGGATTCTCTTGATGGTGTTGCGCGAGCTGCCTGAATAATCGCTGAAGATTGAATCGATTTGGGAGTCGGAAAACGTCCCGTTCGTGATGTCCTTGTTCGTCGCGCTGATGGCCGCCTGCCCGTTTAATTCGAACCGCCGCCGATCCAGAACAATGAGCATATCGGATCCCAGCACGAGGTTCTCTTCCGGCTTGGAGCCGAATTTTGTCGAGTTAACGTCGTCCTTCGATTTCAGATACGTGAAGCCGAGGTGCGATTCATCGCGCTTTCCGAAGCTGGGCCGCACCACAAGGAGATTCCGGTCGAATGTTCCATACGATTGGAGTTTTGCCCACCTCTGTGTCGCCGGATCATAGAGCACGTAAAGTCCCGACGGATCCCGTTGTTGCTCTGCCGTCAGACTGTCGGAAGAGAATGTCTTGATCGTATCACCGTCGATTTTTCTGACGATGGATCCCTCGGCGACATCCAGATTGAATGTGCCAAGGGACAGACTGCCGGTCAATCCCCGGACGCGTTTGCCGTTCATGAGAAGATCGGGGAAAACCGGATAGCTGTCACCGTAGCCCAGTTTAAGCCAGGGCGACTCACCGCCGATAAAGAAACGGTCCTGGGGCTGCCGGTCGGCTTTTTCCTCGTCGGTAACGTGGAGATTGCCGAGAATGCGGAAATCGCTGTACTGTGCCCTGGCACTCAGCGTGGCGCGGTTGTATGGTGTAGAAACATCCTGGATGTTCTCATTCCGGGTTTCGAGCTCCGCCGATCCGCCGTACGTCCAGTGCGGTTCTCCCTGGGCAGAAGGGGCGGTACTTTCGGGGGACCTGACGACGAAGTCGAGAACGTCCCGCTCCAGTACTTCTCCCTGAGTGTTCCGAAGTTCGAGAGACAGTCTGTGTGACCCGCTTTCCAGTGGTGCGGAAATGTTATCCGGCCGGTCGACGACGAGATCGCCGGAGATCACTGCTCCGGATGAAATATCTCGTCCGTCGATCGAGACTTTGATCGAGGAGCGATCGAGCGTGGAATCGAAATTGATCAGCGAGAAGGAGATGAGAACATCTGATGCCTGCACCTCTTCATTCTGTTCCGGACTCAGGATCACGGCGCGGTTGAGTATACTTGCCTGTTCCTGCACCAACACTTTCAGCGGCTGCTGCTCGGCATTTTCGATGGGATATGTTTCCGGAGGAGCAGTGCTGTTCCGGATAGTGAGAATGAAATAGTATTCGACAAACGGAGGCGAGACCGATGTACCCGGCAGCGTGACAGATGCCGTATTTCCGCTCACCGCCATTTCCATCCGGCGATACGTGTTTTCGCCAAACTGGCGGTACGCAAGTTCAATCCGGTCGATACTCGCCGGCTGCACGAGCTCGGCCCGAATGGTCAGCGGTTGACCTGCAGTTCCGGTTCCGGCGGCAACGCCGGATATGCGATCACTGATTTGTGCCGTCGCGACAGAGAAAAGAAGCAACATCACTGCGCATGTCTGCCGCACACGGCGAGCAACCATGGAATAGTCAGGGGATCTGCTGTTCACGGTTCAGGGCTCGTGTATGGAATGTCTTGTCAAAATTTTCGTAAGATACTAAAAGTTCCCTTAACGCGCACCTGGTTATCGGTTATATCTGAGCTTCAGCTCCTTCGATTGTCCATTCGGATCTTTGAACTGGAGATCCAGTTCATTGAGAGAATTGTTCGTTGCAACCGTATTCGCATCAGCCAGTTCCTGCTCCGTTGCTTTCCGAGAGCTGACTGATCCGTCCTGATTCGAAAACCCGATAAATCCCGCCGGAACGTTAACCTCCTTATTCGTGGCACTGTTCTTCAGGTTGACGAGGCCTTCGGTAACGATCAGCGTGTCATTTCCCTTGCCACCCGACCACTTTCCTTTGGTTCCGCGGATCGAGGCAACGGAGGTTGGTGAGGTGAGCTGAAAGAGTTCGTTTTCGTGCTGTTTCTGCACGTCGAATCCTACGGATCCGCCGTTCAGCTGGATGGTCTTGATGCCGGAACCGCGTGAACCCTCGCTGCTAATGGTCAGGACCGATTGCTCGCGCACACGCAGGATGCTGTTATCCAGAAACTTCACCACGGCGAGCGAGCGCTGACCTGTCTTCAGCTGATCGCCCGAAACGAGATTCTCTCCCCTTGCCGCTTTCACCCAATCTGTGGACAAGGATTTTCTCGTGACATCCTGAACAGTCTTGAAGATCATCGCCACGGAGACCGCATCGCTCCCATACCCCAGGGAAAACGGTACGACTAAGCTTCCCGAAATACAGGTGAGCACGATAAGCATCTTCATCATCAATTTGCGAAACATATTCATTCTCCTTCCTTCCACGGCGATTATTCGACAACAAGATCGATATCGCCGGAGCCGGACCTCAATTCATTTAACAGGTTGAGAAGCTGATCCCGCGTGAGCGTCTGTCCGTTCAGCTCAATGGTTCCGTTGAGGTGAAAATTTCCCGTGCGAAGCTGCCGGATGGTCGATCCATATCTGCTTCCGACTATCTGCTCGAGCATATCCAGAATGACATCGTCGGATGTGAGTCCGGGCGTACTTGCCACGGTGAACGACCAGATCGGACTTGAAATGGTTGATGATGTTCCGCCCGCCAGAAGAGTGCTGCCGACAACCTGCCAGACATAAGACTTGCCGTTCTCTAACGGTCTTCCGCCGGTATAAAGGAACGAATTCTGACCGTTCAGCTCAACCTGCAGCATTGGCGGCTGATGGGCTATAGCATCTTCACGTGATTGATTGTTGCCCAGCTCTGCAACGGTCAGCGTTGCCTGAACACCGTCCTGATAAAATTCGAACATCGGGAACTGATTCGTTACCTCACCGTCTCGCGGAGCGCGCAGCTCAACCCGGGACGGATTCGTTACCGAGAAGACGATCGGCGTGCTGAAAATGGGACCGCAGCTGCTCCCGTCAAGTTCAAGGCCGAAGGCGTATGTCCCGGCAGGAAATTTTCCTGTACCGAGAGCAACATCTTCAACTTTGTCTTTCACATCTGAAGGGAGGTCAAAACTCGAATCCCGGACCAGGCCGGCACCGTGTCCGATTTGCAGATTGGTGATCGTCATCCCACCGGAAGGTATCGCAAACTGTCTGGAAGTGAAGTCCAGGGCGGGATCCGACAGTGGCGTCCCATCGGCTAATTTGATGTGCACCCTGATGTGCAGAACGCCGTACGCGGTCGACGGAGAGGTATTGCCGATATTCAATGTGAACAGAAGCGCACGGCTCTCGAAGTGGTCAAAGTCGATTTGAGCGATCGAGAGCTCATGAACCGGAACATACGAAACATTCATGGAAAGCGGGCACTGAGCGCTCGCTTGCCCGTCTGAGAGCATGACGAGAAAAACGCATCCTGCCACCACGCCAAATAGCTGCAGTATGAGAGATTTCGATTTTCTTCCAGGCATAAATCACCTCGAAAAATGACACCAGTTTTCAACATTCCTCACCGGAATGGTCGAATATAATTTACTAAAAAACACGAGAGTTGACAGAACGTTGTGGCATTGATCACGCAGGGTGATCAAAATCTGGAAATATCGTTGTAAATAATGAATGCCATGAAAGCAAGCAACAGTATAAATCCTGCCTGCTGGATTGCAAGCTTTACTTTATGTGGGATCTCCCTGCGGATTATTTTTTCGATGATGAGCATCAGGAGGTGTCCACCATCAAGTGCGGGAATTGGAAGGATATTGAGGATTGCGAGACTCATGGAGAGTTGAGCCATAAACCAGATAAAGACGAGGAAACCGGATTCGGCACTCTGTGTAGCCATCTGGGCGATGGCAATCGGACCGCCGAACGACTCCTTGACGGTTGCCTTTCCGGAAAAGATCTTGCCGATTGTAAGCGCGAATAACCCTACCGACTGCCGGATCTCCTGAAGCGCTTCACCGAATGCCTGAGGAATCGTGTAATTGATTTGTCGTGATGGCCCGACATACAATCCGCCGACATGCATACCGATGAACCCGTCTTTGGTGACGGTCGTTGTCCCCGACATGGTCGTCGAATCCCGCTTCCAGGTGAGGGCGATTTCCTTTCCGGCATTCCGGTTGATAGCAGAAACGATCGCAGGCCAGCTGACCGCTTTTCCGTTCAGGGTCAGGAGAGTATCGCCGCCCTTCAGGCCGAGCTGCTCGGCCGGCATATTCGCAATGACATCTTCGACGATCGCTTTCGTGAATGCAACGCCGATATCCGATTGTGGAGACTGGGCACCCCGGCGATCACGAGCTGCGACCGAAATCCAGATATCTGTTCCCCCGCGGTCGACTTTCATCGACAGGTCGTTACCGAGATTGTCGATGTAGATTACATTCTGCACTTCTTCCCAGTGATGGAGGGGCGTGTTGTTGACGGAAAGAATCTTGTCGCCGGCGCGCAGGCCTGCATGGTCCAGAGCGCTCCCTTCCGCAACATATCCGACTTCCGTCGTCTCTTCGAGGTACGTTCCCCGTTCATAGTGAATCCACCAGAAGATCATGATCGCCAGGAGAATGTTCATGATCACCCCGGCGGAGATGACAAAGATCCGCGAGGATATCGGCTTCGACCGGAATTCCCACGGCTGCGGCTCGTGTTCGATGAACTCCGTATCCATGCTCTCATCCACCATCCCCGCGATTTTGACGTAACCGCCGAGAGGGACCCACGACACGCAGTAATCAGTATCTCCCACTTTCTTTCCGAACGCGCGCGGCGGGAAGCCGATGGAAAAGCGATCCACCCGCATCCCGGTAAGCTTTGCTGCCAGAAAATGTCCGAGCTCGTGTATGAATACCAGCACCCCGAGAACGATGCCCGTATAGAGAAGCATGTTCAGGATCTGCATCGCGAAGCCCCTCTCATACAATCACCTTTTGCAGAGTGAGCTCGCGTCGTGCGTATTCACGTGCGAGCTGCCGTGTGACGGAATCGGCAGAGACGATCTCTTCCAGCGTTGCGGATGAACGATGCTGATTTTCCCCGAGTGCATGACGGATCAACACGGGAATTGAATCAAATGCGATTTCACGCGTAAGAAACAGCTCGACGGCCACCTCATTTGCGGCGTTCAGGATTGCCGGGGCAGTTCCACCCATGTGCAGTGCATCGTACGCAAGCTGGAGGCACTCGAATTTTCGCAGGTCGGGTTTGAAAAATGTCATCTCCTGCAGTGCTGAAAAATCGACACGCGGGAAATCCGAGGAAACTCGTTCCGGCCAGGTCAGTGCATACTGGATCGGGAGCTTCATATCAGGCATGCCGAGCTGTGCCTTGATCGATCCGTCGACAAACTCGACCATCGAGTGAATGATGGACTGGGGATGCACAAGCACATCGATCCGATCGGGCGGTAGTGAAAATAGCCAGTGCGCTTCGATGACTTCAAACCCCTTGTTCATCATCGTGGCGGAATCGATCGTAATCTTGTTTCCCATTTTCCAGTTCGGATGACGAAGTGCTTCTTCCACGGTCACGGAGTGGAAATGGTCCTTCTCAAGATGAAGGAATGGCCCGCCCGAAGCGGTCAGGATGAGCCGCTCAATAGTTCCGTGCGTTTCACCTGCAAGACACTGCAGAATCGCGCTGTGCTCGCTGTCGATGGGAATAAGCCGGGAACCGCTTTCTTTCAGCAATCGGGTGATCAATTCTCCTGCCACGACGAGAGACTCTTTATTGGCAAGAGCAACGGTCTTCCCGCATTTGATGGCTTCAACTGTAGGAAGGAGACCGGCGAAACCTACCAAAGAACTGATGACAATATCCACGTCGTCCCGTGACACAAGCTCAAGCAATCCATCCGTACCGGAATAGACCTTCAGTGAAGCAGGGGATGTCCGGCGAAACTCCGATGCTGCCTGCTTGTCGAGGATTGCGACGGCGCTGGGGTTGGAAATCTGCACCTGGCGCTGAAGCTCATCGGTATTCTTGTGTGTGGTCAGGTAAGCCGCGCGGTAGCGGTCGGGAAATTTCCGGATCACTTCGAGACTGTTCTTACCAATCGATCCTGTAGAGCCGAGGATGCAGATATTCTTCATAAATCCATAAAAAACAATATGCCCCAGGGTTCGTGGGGCATTTGTTGTTCTACGATATTATGAAAAATTCAGGAGGAAAACAACTCACATCCGAGGTCGCTCTTCACCTTTCAGCTTATGGAGGAATGGAATGAACCCCTGGCGTACCATTCAGTCGGCTTTGAGAATTTCTTTCCCCTGTTCGAGACCAAGCAGTTTCCTTTTCCTCCACAATCCGCCTCCGTATCCTCCCAATTCCCCGCTCTTGTTGATCACTCTGTGGCAGGGAATAACGATCGCGATGCGATTGGCTCCATTCGCTCTTCCCACTGCCCGGATGGCTTTTGGCGAGCCGATCGTTCCCGCAATCCCTTCATACGATTCCGTTGCACCGAACGGGATGGCCCGGAGCGCGTTCCAGACTTTCTGTTCGAATTCAGTTCCGGGATACACAACCGGCACCGTAAACTTCTTTCTCCGGCCGTCGAAATATTCCAGAAGCTCGGTTCGTAATCGGTGAAGATGCTCGTTTTCGCCGGGTACAATGGCCTGCCGGAAACTTCTTCTCAGCCGGTAGAACTGATGGTCGATCATACGCCGGTCGGTGAACTCGAGCAGGCAGATTCCCTCGGAAGTTGCAGCGGCGATCAGCGGTCCGAGGGGGCTCTCGATCCACGTTGTCAGAATGCAGTCGGAATCCCGGCTCTTGCCGGGCGGTGTGCCGAATGTTTTAACAAACGCATCGCGGAATCCACTGTGTGAGGTATATCCATAACCGAGAGCAACGTCGTCGAGATCTGCGCCGAGGCGGATCTGCTCGAGAGATTTTCCGAGGCGTCGGCCGCGGCAGTATGCCTGAAAGGTCATTCCGAACTCCTTCTGGAAGAAACGCCGGGCACGCGCGGGGTCGATCCCGTTGGCACGCAGGTCGGCATCCGAAAGTCGGGCAGAGGGATCCTTCTCGACTGTCGAGAGAATCTTCTGTGCCCATGCCGGCATCGAGCCGTTGGTCTCGAGAGGTCTGCAGCGCTTGCACGGGCGATAACCGGCGAAGATTGCTTCGCGTGCGCTGGGATAGTATTCGACATTTTCAGGAAACGGTTTTCGCGCTGTGCACGACGGCCGGCAAAACACTCCGGTAGTTCTCACCGCCAGGAAGAAGATGCCGTCGTACGAGCTGTCACGCTGTTTGTACGCGTTCTCCATTTCCTCATGTGTTGGAAGCTGATTCATGATTTGTCTCCGAATGAAAGTCACTTCTCCATCTTACAGAAATCAGCATTCATCTTCCACCGAAAATTGAACATGGATTTTTCCTGACCGTATGCCGGGAAAAGATCGAGGCATTTCATCTTCCCACATTGGAAAATGAAGCCGTTTTCACTATCTTTGGAAGCACAAGTATCAGAACTCTCACACGCAAAACTCGAAGCCGTCTGAATCTCGCGTTAATCAATATCAACCAGCTCGTTACCGTCGCGTCAGGGGGAAAGCTCGTAAAGGTGGGAGCCGAGATGAACAACCTGGGCGTTGTGGAAAACGGCGCGGTACTCGTGGAGGACGGTCTGATCACCTGGGTCGGGCGGATGGAGGAGCTGTCCATCGGTTCTCTCAAGGATGCCGAGATTCTCGATTGTCTTGACAAGGTAGTTCTGCCCGGCTTTGTAGACCCGCATACGCATCTTGTTTTTGCGGGAAGCCGTGAAGAGGAATTTGCGCTCCGGAATGCGGGCGCGACGTACGGAGAGATTGCCGCCGGCGGCGGCGGAATTTTGAGCACCATGCGTGAAGTGCGCGCCATCCCGAAGAAGGAGCTGAAAAAAAATGCCCGTCGCCATCTCAACGGAATGCTGAGACAGGGAACTCTCACTGTTGAGATCAAGAGCGGGTACGGCCTGGATGTTGATGCGGAAATGAAGATGCTGGAAGCGATCTCGGAACTGGCGGAAGAAGAAGTGATCGGCATTGTTGGAACATTCCTCGGTGCGCATGCGTTTCCTCCTGAATTTCGCGATCGAAAGAACGAGTATATCCATCAGATCACCGAGCGCATGATTCCGTACATCGGGACGAAGAAACTTGCCGAGTTCTGTGATGTCTTCTGTGATGAGGGATTTTTTGATGTGGAGAGTGCGAGAAAAATTCTCGTGCAGGGTCAGCGGTTTGGCCTGGCTTCCAAAATCCATGCCGATGAGCTCTCCGGGAACGGTGGAGCGGAACTTGCAGCTGAAATCGGCGCCGTTTCTGCTGATCACCTCGAGCATGTTTCCGACGAAGGGATCCGTGCGCTTGCGAAGAGCGGAGTCGTGGCTACGGTACTTCCGGGCGTTTCCTTTATTCTGCAGCATGGCTATGCCCCCGCCCGCAAAATCATCGATGGCGGAGTTCCACTGGCGATTTCCACGGATTGTAATCCCGGCTCCTGTCTCTCCTACAGCATGCCGCTGATGATGACGATTGCCTGTACACAAATGCATCTGACGTGTGAGGAAGCAATCTCTGCCGCAACACTGAATGCCGCGGCTGCGGTACGCCGCTCACAGGAAATCGGGAGCATCGAACCGGGGAAGAAAGCCGATATGATTCTCCTGGAAATTCCCAACTATAAATTTATTGCGTATCATGTTGGTGAAAATCATGTTGTGAAGGTCGTGAAGAACGGCGTGGTCCTCGAACTCTGACTAACAATCCCTGTGTCGTATGAAACAACTTGTCGAGTGTGTCCCGAATTTCAGTGAAGGTCGTGATCGGGGTGTTATTGATGCGATCGCCGAAAGTATCCGGAAGATCAAGGGAGTAAAACTTCTCAGCATGGAACCGGATAAGGACTATCACCGTTCGGTTGTCACGTTTGTGGGAGAACCGGAGGGAGTCAAAGATGCCGCATTCGCTGCAACGGCAGTAGCATCCGAGCGCATTGACATGACCAGGCACAAAGGCGAGCATCCTCGGCTCGGCGCGACGGATGTTGTGCCGTTCATTCCGGTTTCCGGTGTGACGATGAAGGATTGTGTGCGTCTTGCGAATGAATTCGGGAAACGGGTGGCAGAAGAGCTGCAGATTCCCGTCTATTTGTATGAAGAAGCCGCCCGCGTCGCCGACAGGAAGAATCTGTCAGTCATACGAAAAGGGGAGTACGAGGGGTTGCAGGAAAAGCTCAAGGATCCTTCCTGGAAACCGGATTATGGCGAGGCGAAATTCAATGCGCACTCGGGTGCGCTCGTTACCGGAGCGAGATTTTTCCTGATTGCGTACAACGTTAATCTTGCCACGAACAACAAAGATCTTGCCCATGAGATTGCTCTGCGAATCCGGGAAAGCGGCAGGACCGTCAAGGATGCCGTCGGGAGGAGCACGAAAATACCGGGGACATTGAAAGCCGTCAAGGCAATGGGGGTCATGCTGGAACGGTTCAACATTGCACAGGTTTCGATCAATCTGACGAATTATACTGTCACACCTCCTCATGTTGCTTATGAAGAAGTGCGGAAGGAAGCCGAAAAACTCGGGACGAGAGCAACGGGAAGTGAAGTGGTGGGATTGATACCGAAGGAAGCAATGCTGATGGCGGGAAAATTCTATTCGCATGCTTCACCGCAGTCAGAATCCGAGGATCAGCTCATCAGCCGTGCGATTGAATTTCTCGGGTTAAGCCATCTCGAACCGTTCAACCCGAATGAGAAAATCATCGAGAATCTTATCTGATGTGGGGATTTCTTCACCTTCAAGATGACCTATGAAACTTACCGAACTGACAGTTGAAAAATTCCTGAATGAACTTGCCTCTCAATCCCCGGCGCCCGGGGGCGGGAGTGTGGCCGCGTTGTCGGCGGCACTCGGCACTGCCCTGATTTCGATGGTGTGTAATCTGACCGTGGGTAAGAAGAAATACGCGGACGTGGAAAACGAGCTGAAAGGGGTTCTCGTCAAATCGGAAGAGCTGCGCGGCAAGTTTACGAAGCTTGTCGATGACGATACATACGCCTTCAATAAAGTCATGGAGGCATACGGCTTACCGAAGGAGACAGACAGCCAGAAAGCGCTTCGCACTGCAGCGATTCAGGAGGCAACGAAGGAAGCGGCTCTCGTACCGCTTGGCGTTATGAAACATGTGGTGGATGCCTTCGCGCTGGCTGGTGTCGTGGCGCGAAAGGGAAATGCAAATTCCATCAGCGATGCGGGTGTGAGTGCTCATCTCCTGCTCGCGGCAGCTGAGAGTGCCGCACTCAATGTGCGGATAAATCTCCAGGCGATCACCGATTCGGATTTTGTCGGCTGGAGAGCGGAGGAGGTCGACTCACTCCTTAGAACAAGCAAGACTGCTGCGCTTGAAATTCTCTCCGTGGTGGGGAAAAAAATCGAGGGAAAACCCTAAAGCCTGCTACCGGCGGAGGAGGGCAAAAGCGGAAGCAACGACGGCGGCCGTCTCCGTCCGGAGGCGCCGGTTGCCGAGAAAAAGTATGTGAAAGCCGGATTTCCGGCATCGCTCCACTTCTTCAAGAGTAAACCCGCCTTCTGGTCCGACGAGAATAAGAATCCGCTGAAACTGACCCGCCGAGGGAAGAGCATCCCGGCTATCGGCAACCTCTTCTTCGTGTGCGATAATCTTCAGATCGAAGAGATCCCGTTCCGTCAGGACTTCATCCAGTGTCATCAGATCACGGACGATCGGCAGAAAGGAGCGTCCGGATTGTTTCATGGCTGCGAGGGCGAGTTTCTGCCACCGGTCGACTTTTGCGTGCGACGGGATCGTCCGCTCCGTCGTCAGCGGTATAATCTCCTTGACGCCGAGCTCGGCCACCTTCTCGACGAGAAAGTCAAACTTCGACGGATTTTTTAACACGCCGACCGCAAGCGTAAGATCGACAGCAGGTTCGTGATACCGCACATATTTCTTGACGATTTTCCCATGTGCCGCCTTCTGGTTGATTTGCCCGATGACGACGTCGTACGCATTGCCAAGGCCGTCGACAACGCAGATCGCGTCGCCCTCCCGTTTTCTCATGACGTGTGTGAGATGGGCGAATTCCACGCCTTCGATTGAGACGGCATCGTCGTGGATCTGTTCGGGGGGAGAATAGAAATAATCCATAACCTGTCGTTAGAACGTCGCTCCCGCGTCGATGATAAATTCTCCCCGGCGCACCTCATTCCAGGCATACTCCGTGCGCAGGACAGAGCTGTAGGGAAGAAGGAAATGCAATCCCACACCATACCCCTTCACAAGATCAGCAATGGAGGGTTGGGTGCCGCGGAACCAGACCGTTCCTGCATCGCCGAATGCCGCGGCGACGATGCCGAATTTCCAGAGACCAAATTCTCTCGGAAGCCAGTCGACGGAAATGTATCGGGTAGGGAGGAGCGTCCAGTGAAGCTCCGATGAAATCCCGAAGATGCTTTCCCCTTCGAGCACTTCATCGAAATGGCCGCGGATTCTCTCACCGTATCCAAAAAACACATGTGCATACGGAGGGGTCGGCCCGGCGGCGACAACATCCGCAAATGTCCGTGCGGTCCACACCCATCCGCCTCCGAGCGGCGTGTAATGTCGCAGGTCGGCGGCGTACCGGACGAAGTCGATAGTGTTACGCGGCAGCCCGTACTTCGTGATGCTCAATTGTGCCAGCGAGCCAAGAGAGGGGTATTCAATCAAATCCCGGGAATCGTACGTGTATCCGATGTTAAAGACAGGAAATGCATCTCTGCCGTCGGTGGAGAGCGTCCGCCCGGGGAGATATTGTGAAACCTCGATCACATCGTATTCCACACCCGCCCGCAGGGTGTGGGCGATGCCGAACCTTCTGCCGACACTGAGCGATGCCGTAAGATGATGCTGATCATAATTCGTCGTGTCGAGCTCTGCCAGCAGACTCTTGTTCTGTTCGGTACTGTACGAAACATGTCCTTCCAGAAACCAGA
>Ga0335079_10000158_pt1 | contig 78170 bp, 75 predicted proteins | sample Lox_Sample_33_FD_206719 | JGI IMG/M metagenome (GOLD analysis project Ga0335079, IMG submission 206719) | Soil microbial communities from Loxahatchee National Wildlife Refuge, Florida, United States - Lox_Sample_3.3 | ecosystem: Environmental > Terrestrial > Soil > Wetlands | place: USA...
CGCCAACGTGAAGGTGGAAGGCTACGGATGCATCTTCGATCGGCCGATGCCGGCCAACTGAAAGGAAGCATGCCAATGCTGACGATGCCGAAAATCGACCTTGCCATGCCGAATATCGACTTCGAGGGCGTGATGCGGCAATTGCTCGAAAGCGGAAGACGCACCCAGCAGCTCTGGCTCGCGGACGGCTCGATGGCCTTCATCGCGCGCGGCCGGGAATATCGGAGCGAGTTCCATGTCAATCCGAGCTACGAGATCCAGTACTCGCTCAAGGGCGATCTGAACCTCCATTACCGCACGCCCGAGGGTGTCGAGAAGATTGCCTTCGTTCCCGAGGGCTCGTGCATCTTCCAGCCGCCGCTCGTGCCGCATTCGCCGCGCTTTGCGCCGGACGCTTTCCAATTCGTCATCGAGCGCGCGCGGGTCGCCGGCGAGATCGACCGGTTCTATTGGTATTGCGCAGCGTGCGATCATTTGCTGCACGAAGAGACCTATAGCGTCGACGACTACAAAGCGGATCCGGTGACGCGCGCCTACGAGCGATATTATCGATCGCTCGAGTACCGCACCTGCAAGAAGTGCGGCACCGTCGCACCGTCGCCGGAAGCCCTGTAGGCTGCCTCAAGCGCGGCGATGAAGGTGCGCGTCAGCGCGCGGCGCGCCCGGCATGATCGGGCTCCTGGAACAGAGCCGTGGCGATGGACGAACGGTTCGCGCCAAACGCGGTGATCTTTTATCTACCAGACCTGATGAGCAACTTCGACGACACGCGCGAGCTTTCGTTCGACTTGATCCATAGACATGGTTTGCCGGATCCGCACGGGCACGCTTGCGAAGCCGCATTGCGGCGAGAGACAGAGCCGATCGAGTTCAACGAACTTCGTTGCCTCCTCGATGCGACGCTTCAAGGCCTCGACTGATTCGAGGGCCGCGTCCTTGGTGCTCACGAGTCCGAGCACAGCTTTCTTTGGCTTCGGCAAATGGCGCAGCGGACTGAAATCACCCGCGCGCGGAGTGTCGTATTCGAGGAAGAAGCCGTCGGCGTCGAGGCGATTGAACATGCGGTCGGCGATGGGCTCGTATCCGCCGTCGGCCATGCCACGGCCGGCGTTGCCGCGGCACATGTGAACGCAGACGGTCATTCCGGGCGGCCGGTCCCGGATCGAGGCGTTGATTGCGTCGATATAGAGATCGATGAGTGTGTCGGGATCGTCGCCTCGCCTGCGTACGACCTCCATGTTTGCCGGGTCGCAGATGACGGCAAGCGGCACCTCGTCCATCTGAAGATAGGTGCAGCCACGGCTCGCGAGGTCGGCGACTTCTTCGCGCATGATCCGCGCGAGATCTTCCAGCAAAGCCTTGGCAGTAGGATAGGCGGCCCGGTCAAGCACCACGTCGCCAGTAAAGAAATGCGCGACCGAGGGGGTTGGCAGGTTCGCCTTGATCGGACCTCGCGTCATGCCCTTGAGCGACGAGAAATCATCGGCGGACAGCGGCTCGCGTCGGCTCAGCCTCCGGGTGACCTTCGGCTCCCGTATCGTCGGCAGAGCGGTCCCATCGAACATTCGGATGGGGAATGCGCGCTCGACGGTCTCTGGGCCGAAGCCATCGCACCGGTCGTAAAGGAACTCGCGCCACCCGCGCTTGCGATACTCGCCGTCGGTGATCGCGCCGATGCCGACGCGTTCCTGCATCGCAACCGCATCGCGGATGCACTCGTCCTCGATCTGCTTCAGCTCCGCGCGCGGGATTTCGCCCTTGGCGTAGCGCTCCCGTGCGGCCAGGAGCCGATCAGGGCGTGGCAAGCTGCCGACGTGTTCGGCGCGAAACGGAGCAGACGCAACCATGCTTCCTCCCTCTGAAAGAGTTCTCGCCCGAATGTGACCCGGCCATGGATGGCGGGTACGCCCTTCTCATCGAGCGCTTTAGTTCTTAGCATAGGGGCAACCGCGCTCGCTGCGGGAGCGGAAAAATGCCGCCGGCGGTGGACGAACTCTGCAAACTCTATGAGTTCGATATGGACGCGCCGAGTATCTCTCATAAACCGAAGCGGCGACGTGCGCACTGTCGCGGCTTGCCTAAACTCCGCATCGCTGCGCATACTCGAGCTCTCGCAAGAGAAGTCCAGTCGCTTGAGAAGGAGGATGGAATGACGTCCACACTTTCTCGGCGTGCGGTTCTCGCCGGGCTCACCGGCTCCGTCATGGCATCGTCGATCCCTGCGGCAAAGGCGGCCGATAAGCTGCGCGTCGGAAAAGCAGTGTCCGAGAATTTCGGCTTCGTTCCGCTCGATATTGGCATTGAAGCCGGCATCTTCCGCAAAGAGAACCTCGACATCGAGGAGTTGATTTTTACCGGTGGCGCCAAAGTGGCGCAGGCGATGGCTGCCGGGTCCATCGATATCTCGCTGTCCGCCGGCCCCGACATGGCCTTCGTCGCCAAGGGCGCACCGGAAATCGCTATAGCATCGATCTCGTCCTCGCCGGGGTTCATGGGCTTCAGCGTCGGAACGCAGTCGACCGCACGGGCCCTCGATGATCTTCGCGGCACGAAAATCGGCGTTACATCTCCAGGCTCGCTCACCGATTGGCTCGTCGAGGACTTGAACCGGGCGAAAGGCTGGACTGGTGCGGACCGAGCCGTCGCGGTCGCGATCGGCGGCTCGCTTGCGGCCGACGTCGCCGCGCTGAAGACTGGTGAGGTTGCGGCGTCGGTCGGCAATGCTCAGTTGGGCTATATGCTTGAACAGGAGAAAGTGGGCCGCCTGCTCGCCGACTGCGCAGAGTATGTGAAAAGCATTGAGCTCTTTACGATCTTTGCAAGCAACGCGCTCGTGCGTCAGAACCCCGAGGCAGTGCGCCGTTTTCTTAAAGGGTGGTTCGAAACGGTTGCCTTTATGAAGCACAACAAGGCCAAGACGGTCGAGATCGCGGCGAAGGCGACGGGCTATCTCCCGCAAGTGACCGCGCGCACCTATGATAATCTGATATCGGAATTCTCCACTGACGGCCGGTTCAAGCCCGAGGCTCTCGAAACCTTGCGCGTCTCGTTCATCGACATGAAGACCCTTCCCGGACCGATCGACATGGAGAAACTCTTCACCACTGCTTTTCTGCCGAAACCTTCCGCGGCCCGAGTAGGGATGGGAATGAAGGGATAGGCATCATGAGCGAGCTGTCCCTGAGCTTCATCTCGGGCATGAACGAGCGGGTGGAACCGCTGTTCGACGGGTCCGTCAAAGTCGAGGGGGTGAATCTTATCGCGACGCGGTCCGATCCGTCGGAGACATTCTGGCGCCAGCTCAGCTTCGAGGAGTTCGAGATCGCCGAAATGTCGCTTTCCTCGTATCTCATAGCCCGCGCCGGCGGCATGGACATGATCGCCATCCCGGTGTTTCCGTCGCGCCGCTTCATGGAAGCCGAGCTGTCGATCCACGTCGATGCCGGAATCAAGGGGCCGGAGGACCTCGCCGGCAAGCGCGTCGGTGTCGGGGAATACCAGCAGACCGCCTCGCTCTGGCTACGGGGCACGCTCGAGCACGATTTCGGTGTCTCGCAATACAAGATCCATTGGTTCATGGAGCGAAGCGAAGAGTTCAGCCACGGCGGTGCCACCGGCTTCAATCCGCCTACGGGCATTTCGTTCGAGCGCATTCCCGTGAACAAGAGCCTCGCCTCAATGCTCGTCGCGCACGAGCTTGACGCCGCGCCCGTGGGGCGCGCCTTCGCCCGCGAGAAGAACATCGTCGACCGTTCGACGCAGATCCGCGCCCGCGAGGGCGACTGGTCCAAGGTGCGGCGCCTCTTTCCCGACCTGATCGCGGAAGGGACGCGCTTTTTCAAGAATCACGGCTATATCCCCGCGAACCATGCTTACGTCATCCGCGGCGATATCTACCGTAAGTACCCGTGGATCGCGTTCAACCTCTACAAGGCGTTCGTCGCGTCGAAGGAGCTGGCTATGGAGCGCTTACCGCACCGTATTCCTTCGGGCCTGATCTTCGGCCCGGAGTATATGCGCCAGACGCAAGCGATCTTCGGCGATGACCCTTATCCCTACGGGGTCAAGGCAAACCGTCCCATGCTGCAGACCATTATCGACTACTCGTTTGAACAGGGGCTCACCAAGGAGAAGCAAAAGATAGAAAACCTTTTTGCCGAGAGCACGCTCGGGCTCTAGGAGGCAAACTCGCCATGCTGACGCAGGAACAGAATGACCTCTTGACCCGCGTCGGCCCAGGCACGCCGATGGGCAAGCTGATGCGGCGCTACTGGCATCCCATCGCAACCTGCCATGAGCTCAAGGAGAACCCGGTCAAGGCAGTCCGCATCCTCGGCGAGTCCTTGACGCTTTTCCGCGACCGCCAGGGGCATCTCGGCCTGATCGGCCAGCGCTGCGCTCATCGCCGCGTCGACTTGAGATTTGGTATTCCCGAGGCCAATGGCCTGCGCTGCCCCTATCACGGCTGGCTCTACGATCGCGCCGGCCGCTGTCTCGAGCAGCCGGCCGAAATCGCCGGTACCGATTTCCAAAAGAGCATCAAGCTCCCTTCTTATCCGGCCGAGGAATTGGGCGGACTTGTATGGACCTATCTCGGCCCCGAGCCACGGCCACTCCTGCCGCGCTGGGACCTGTTCGTCGAGGAACACGCCTTTCGCATGATCGGGACCACCGATGTTCCGTGCAATTGGCTGCAATGCCAGGAGAACGCGGTCGATACGGTACACACCGAATGGGCGCACGGCCGGCTCGCGCAATATGCGATCGAGCGCAAGAGCGTCACCGATCCGCGCCGCATCGAGCAGGCGCAACGCTTTCGCCGTCACCATCTGAAAATCGACTTCGCGCCGGTCGAAGTGGGCATCCAGAAGCGCCGGCTCGTCGAGGGTCAGTCCGAGGATGCGGAGGAATGGCGGACCGGCCACCCGATGGTGTTTCCCAACTATGTCCGCATAGGACAGCTCGGCTATTCCGAGTTTCAGATTCGAGTACCCTTGGATGACACGCACACGTGGCATCTCGCCTATCATGTCTATTTCCCGGGCGAGGACGTCGAGGTTCCGAAACAAGACCCCGTCCCAGCCTTCAATGTTCCCATCCAGGAGTTGCCTGAATTCGTGCTGGGCCAGGATTTGCTATGTTGGGCTGCGCAAGGCGAAATCTGCGACCGCACGCAGGAGCAATTGGGCGTCTCCGATCGCGGGCTCGTCATGTTTCGTAAGCTCTTGATGGAACAGATCGAGGTCGTTGAGATGGGCGGCGATCCCATCAACACCATTCGCGATCCCGCGAAGAACAAGTGCATCAGTCTATCGCTCGAGGACCGGGGCGACCTCTCGAATTACCGGCCGGGCAGCGTCTATTACAACAACACCGGCCGGAACAGCCCGGTGCTCGCCGAGCTCGACGCGCTCATGATGAAAGGTGCGGCCGCGGCAAAGGCGAGAGCGCTCAAGCGGGCGACGAAGTGAGTGCTGAGGCGGCTGGGCAGGGTCAGGCAAAGGCGAGGAGGGAAAGATGGAACCGGCTGCCATGACGGACAAGGTTGTCGTCATAACCGGCGGCGCGCGCGGAATGGGCCGTGCCTATGTGCACGCGTTCCTGGCCGCGGGCGCCAAAGTGGTGGCGACCGATCGGTCCTGGGATGGCGCCGAGACGCCGCCGGCAGAACTTTCCGACAATGGCAGGAAACTGCTCGCTTGCGACATGGACGTGACAAACGACACGCAGATCGACAAGGCCTACGAAGCGGCGCTTGCCCGCTTCGGCACTATCGACGTCCTTATCAACAACGCGGCACTGCGCCAGCGCGACCTATTTCCTCCGACCGGCCGCGTTACAACGCTCGAAACCAAAGACAGCGACTGGGAACGCTCGTTCGCAGTCAACGTGTTCGGGGTTCTCAAGGTTACGCGGCGCTTCATTCGACCAATGCTCGAAAAGAAGCGGGGCAGCGTCGTCAACACGGTGTCGAGCGGAATCCTCAACCACTCGCACGGCGGTGCCTATACCGCGCTCAGGCCCAACAGCCGCGAAATGCCCTATATGTCGTCGAAGGCCGCACTTGCGACCATGAGCTTTTATCTTGCCGATGAGGTGAAGGACAGGGGCGTTGCCGTCAACATAGTTGTTCCGGGCCATACGCGCACCACCGGGTTCGACGAGCAAAACCGGGCGCGGCTCGCGCAAGGTGCGCGGCCTGGTCCCCTCCCTGTTGTGCCCGAGCATATGGTGCCGCTTGTCCTCTACCTCGCCGGCCAGGATGCGAGCACCATGACCGGCCGAATGTTCGACGTCATGATATGGAATGAGGAGCATGGCTTCGGCGGGCACGAGCGCTGGGCCGATCGGTCGTTCTCATACGAAAGCTTGCTGCCGCGATAGGCTGGCCACGCGCAACTCAGCGTGCGAAAAGCAGATAGCGTTCCCGCGGTCTCCGCTGCAAAATTCTTATGCGACGCGACTGGGATGGCAAGGCGGTCGGCTTTGTCATAGATGTGACCACGGCACGTGGGGCCACATGGGGCCTCCGCCAGTCTCTGATCGGTCGCGTGGTCCTGCCTTGGGTCGGAAACCAATCGCCTCGCGGAGGAATTGGCAATACAAACTAACCTCGATGGAAATGGAGAGATTTGGTTGAAGGTAGATCCTTACGCGTCAAGCCCGATAGTGGTGGGCGAGCCGGGAGCGGGGCGCGGCCGTTATGAGTGTGCTGCCGAGGAGACACTCTGTCCCGTCGTTTCGCACGAGTGGGTGAACGACCGGTATAAGCATCTCGTCGTTCGCGCGTCGCCCAAGGCGCTTGCCTCGCGCCCAGGCCAGTTCTTTCAGCTCCTGTGTCCCTCTCCCGACGGCGTCGAGGTGTGGTTTCGCCGCCCGCAAAGCATCTACCGGATCGATCCGTCCGCCGGCACCCTCGAGTTCCTTTACAAGGTCGTGGGCCGTGGAACCCAGGGGCTCGCGATGCTCGAGCGCGGCGATCGCCTCAACATGGTCGGGCCGCTCGGAAATGGCTTCGCGCTCGACCGCAGCCGGAAGAACATCGTCGTTCTGGGCCGAGGTGTCGGGCTCGCAACCATGGCGCCGATCACGCAGGAAGCCAGCAAGGCCGGGATCCACGTGACGGCGATCCTCAGCGCCTATGATCAAACGGGTATCCTTGCGGCCGATCTTTTCAAGAGCGTCGGTGACGTCGTCAGCGTGCTCGATTCCGACGGGACGAGCGCGGTTGAAAACGTCGAGCGGCTGCTGCTGCAGTTGATCGCGGAGAAGAAGGCCGATGCCTTCTTCACCTGCGGGTCCAATCGGCTTCTGCAGCTTATGAAGCGGCTGGGCAAGGCGCACGGCATCCCGGGACAGGCTGCGATGGAGCAGATCATGGCCTGTGGTTTGGGGCCTTGTTACATCTGCGTGCGCACCTTCGAAACGAATGGCAAGAGGGAGATGCGGCGCATTTGCGTCGACGGCCCGGTTTTCGATCTTCAGGAGTGCCTCGGATGGTAGACCTTGCGGTCAAGATCGGCGAATTGAGCCTCGCGAACCCGGTCCTCCCCGCGTCCGGGACTTTCTCGGCCGAATTCGCGAACGTCATCGATCTCAATCGCCTGGGCGCTCTCGTGTGCAAGACGGTGTCGCGCCCCTATCGCGTTGGAAACCCGCCGCCGCGCGTCGCCGAACTCGATGCCGGCATGATCAATTCGATCGGCCTGCCGACCAAGGGACTTGCCTATTTTCTCGAGACGCAGCTGGCGGAATACAAGCGCTTCACGGCGCCGCTCGTCTGCAGCATCACGTCGGAGAACATCGAGGATTTCGCCGATATGGCGCGCGATGTGAGCGTTCCCGGGGTCGACGCTATCGAGCTCAACATTTCCTGTCCGACGCGTCAGCCGGGCGGCGGCAATTTTGCCCTCAATGAGGATACGACCTACCGCGTCGTCAAGCTCTGCCGCGCCGCAACCGAGAAGCCGCTCTGGGCCAAGCTTTCTCCCAATGCTGGCGAAATCTCAGCCGTCGCCGAGGCCGCGGAGAAGGCTGGCGCGGACGCAATCACCGTCTCGAACACGATCCTCGGCCTCAAGATCGATCTCAAGACGTTCAGGTCCTCGATCGGTAATGGCTATGGCGGAATATCCGGGCCCGGCGTCAAGCCGATTGTGCTCCGCATGGTGCATCAGTGCTCGAAATGCGTGAAGATTCCGATCATCGGATGCGGTGGCATCATGAACGCCGAAGACGTCGTCGAGTACCTGCTCGCGGGTGCCTCGGCGGTGGAGATCGGCTTCGCCAATTTCCGGCATCCGACCGCGATGATCGCCATCATCGACGATCTGGAGAAGTGGTGCGCGCGGCGCGGTATTGCGCGCGTGGCGGCGCTCACCGGGGCGATGCTCGATCACCCGCCACGGGACACCTACGAAGCCGGCATGATCGGCATTAGCTGATCGGATCTCGGCCTCCACCTTGCCGGGTGGAAAGAAAAGGGCACCCCGCTGCCGAGGTGCCCTGTTTCTTAGAAGAGCTTACCAGGTTACGGCTTCGCAGCGGCCATGCGGCGCGGCGGCGCGAGCCAGTCCGTGTCGATCTTGGCGCCGGGTTCCACCAGATAGCGCGCGCGGTCATAGGGCTTGCGCCCGAACCACGCGCAGCAAAGCCCGACCGCGATGACCGGGAGCGACACGAAGCCGAGCGCGTAGCGCAGGCCCGTATCGCCGTGGAAGACATAGGTGGTCGATAATCCGATCACCAAGGGGCCGATGCCGTAGGAGAACATGGAGCTGCACACCGCCCAGGCGGCGATCGAGCGCGCGCGCAGATGGGGCGGGAACATCTCCTGCATGACGTTGCCGTACTGCATGAAACCGATGCCGTCGGCGAAGGTGAAGACGAAGGCCCAGAAGAGCGACACGTTCGGGCTGTCGGAGACCAGGATGCCGACGGCGCACAGGATCCAGGTCAGGAACATGATGACGAGCGTCGGCAATTTGCCGCCGCGCACGCCGCGCCGCATCATCGCGTCGGCGATGTAGCCGCCCACGACCGCGCCGGTCACGCCGGCGATCGTCGTGGTCCAGCCGACTTCGATGCCCGTCGTGATCGGCGGCATCTTGAATACCCGGATGAAATAGCTCGGCAGCCACGCGAACCAGCCGATCGCGAGAATGCCGAGACAGACATAGCCGCCGATGACGAGCACGAAGGCGGGCCAGATGCGCTTCAGATGGGCGAGGAACGAAATCTCGCCGGCGGCGCCGGCCGCGCGGTTCTCGCGACTTTCGATGCGCGGCGGCTCGCGCACCGTGCCGATCAGGATCGCGAGCGTCAGGGTGATGAGGCCGACCGTGATGAAGGCGGCGTGCCAGAGCGATGTCTCGCCCACCACCGGAAGCTTCACGGTATCGACGCCGCGGAACGCGGCTAACACCATGCCGCCGATGAGATAGGAAAGGCCGATCCCGCCAAAGCCGCCGATGCCGAAAATGCCGACCGCCGTGCCGCGCCGCGCCTTCGGGAAATAGTCCGAGATGAGCGCGAAGGCCGCCGGCATGAGCGCTGCCTCGCCGATGCCGAGGCCCATGCGCGTGAACATGAGCTCGGTGAAGGTCGTGGTAAAGCCGGAGGCGATCGTGCTGCATCCCCAGAGAGCGACGCCGAACATCAAGACATTGCGGCGGCTGTGGCGGTCCGCGTACCAGGCGAATGGAATCGCCATCAGGCCATTCAAGACCGAGAACGAATAGCCGTTGAGGATGCCAATTTCCGCGTCGTTGATCGCGAGGTCGCGCCGCACGGGCGCCACGAGCAGCGTCAGGATGTTGCGGTCGACGAAATACATGAAATAGCAAAGCAGCAGGAACAGCAGCGCATAGTACGCAGCCCCCGCCGCGGGATAGCGAGCGCGTTCCTCGCCAACGGTCCGGTCCGTCATCCTCGCCCCCTTGCTCCGTTCGCCCTAGAGCGTCTTCAGCCTGTCGTCGACGGTCCTTTGTGCGAGGCCGGGGCGTCCGGTGCGGTGCGATTGCTCGACCAGCGCGCGCACATAAGGGCCGGCTTCGACCGGTTCGTATTTCGGCGGATTGCCCGGACCCTGGCAGGTCGGCAGGCATTCGATCCGCGCCTGCGGATGCGGATTGAAGAAGAGCGGAAGCGAGATGCGGCTGCCGCCGGCCGTGTTGAAATTCGAGGCGCGGTGCAGACTCGAACGGTAGAGCCCGTTGGTCCAGCGCGAGAAGAGATCGCCGAGATTGACGACGAAAGCGCCCGGCAGAGGCGGCACATCGATCCACTCGTCGCGCGCGTCGCGGATCTCGAGCCCGCCAAGCGCGTCTTGCGACAGGAGCGTGACGCTGCCGTAGTCGGTGTGGGGCGAGATGCCCCATTGCGTGCGCCCGACCGCGTCGGGATCGAGCGCCGGATAGTAGTTGTAGGTGAGCGAGGTATTGGGGAAGCGGTGGGCCTCGTCGAGAAAATCTTCCGGCAGGCCGAGGCTCAGTGCGAGCGCGCGGCAGAGCCGCTGCCCGACCACGACACGTTTCAGGATGTGCGCGTTGATGAACTCGCGAAAGCCCGGGAGGAGCGCGGGATCGGGCCAGTTGCCGGCGGCGACCGCGGGATTGTCGCCCTGCCGCTCGCCCGGCAGGAGTTCGCGCGGCAGAACGAGGGTTTCCTTCTGGTCGGCGTCCTTGTCGGGATTTGCATCGGGGTTCGTGCCGCCGACCGGCATCCAGCCCTGGCGCGCGGGATGATTGCTCTTGTCGATTTTGGCCTTCTCGGCGCGCGGCAGCTCGAAGAACATCAATCCCCAGGCGTGCGCGACGTCGAATTCGGCCTGCGAGATGCCGTGATTGACGAGATAGAAGAACCCCGTCTTGAGGCAAGCCGCGCGGAGCGTCTGGCCGACGCGCAAGCGTTCCTCGAGGCCGGCGCCTTTCGTGTAAGCGCTGAAGTCGATCACCGGAATCGTCTGCATCGACCGGCGCCGCGCCTTTACCGCCTCGCGCCGCGCGCTGTTGTCGAAATCCGCCAAAAGCCCAACGGCATCGTCCTTGATCAACTCCACCATCGGAGCCTCCATCAGGATGCCAAGATTGTATCCGAAATCTTCTCCGCGATCATGAGGGTCGTCAGATTCGTGTTGCAGCGCGGCAAATTGGGCATGATCGAGGCGTCGACGACGCGGAGCCCGGCCATTCCTTTCACCCTCCCGTCGGTCGAGGTGACGGCTTTGGGATCGTCCGCCCGGCCCATGCGGCAGGTGCAGGAGAGGTGCTTGATGCCCATCGCGGTCGCGCGCACATATTCCTCGAGCGCGCTGTCGTCGCTCAGCAGCCCCGCGAGCTCGGGCGCTTCGCTGATCGCGCCGTTGATGATGGCGTCGCGCAGCGGCGCCGGTCCGTCCAGCATGAATCCTGCGACGCCCATCGCCACGTAGTTCTTGAAATTGACCGCGCTTGCCGCGCGGGCACGCTGCGACAGCCGCGCGCCGAAGGGGGAGCGCGTGGCGGATTTGACCGAGGGATCGTCGAACAGCGACGCGACGAAGCGCAGGCCCGCCATGAGCCGCCGCAGGTCGCGCTGGTCGTCGAAATAGTTGAGCTCGATCTTGGGCTCGTCGCGCCAATCCGTGCTTTGCAGCGTGACGCGCCCGGCGGAATAGGCCTTGTTGACCCACGTCATCGCGGTGCCGAGCCGGCGCCCGACGCCGTGCCAGCCGCTCCGGCAAAAGACCGACGTGAACATGTCGCTGGTCGGGCAGTCGGGATGCTGCGAGGAGTAGCGGAACGAGATCTGAAGCGGTCGGCTTTCCTCGTCGACCCGCGCCCCGCTGGTGAGATAGGCAAGGATGCCGACACCGGGATGGTCGCGCAAATTCTCGCCCACACCCGGCAGGTCCTGGATGACCGCGACGCCCTGCGTCGCGAGGAGCGGCGCCGGCCCAATGCCGGTGCGCATGAGCATCGCCGGCGAATGGACGGCGCCGGCCGCGAGGATCGTCTCGTTGGCCATGACGGTCTCGATGCCTTGCGGCGTCGCGACCTTGGCACCGACGATCTTGCGCCCGTCGCACATGAGGGACTGCACTTGGCTTTGCGCGAGGATGCGCAGATTGGGCCGCCGCCGCACCTCCGCGGTGAGGTAAGCGACGGCGGCGGAGACGCGTTTTCCGGAGCGATTGTTCTGCGTCGCCGCGAAATAGCCGTCGACGAAGGCGCCGTTCTGATCGTCGAGATAGGCGAGCCGCTTTCCCTCGAGTGCGTGCGCCATCGCCTGGGTATAGCCGCACCATTCGCCACGCGGCATGCGCTGCACCGGCAGAGGCCCGCCCTTGCCATGAAGCTCGCCGCCGAAATCATCGTCCTCGAGCTTCCGGAAATAGGGCAGCACGTCGCGCCAGGCCCAGCCGTCGGCGCCGAGCTCTTCCCATTCGTCGTAATCTTCCGGCGCGCCGCGATTGGCGGCCTGATAGTTGATGCTCGATCCGCCGCCCATGACCCTGCCCTGGTCATAGAGAACCGGCGTCGGCGGCCGCGGATAGTTGCGTCGAAGCGACTGCGTATAGGCGACGAGCTTCATCCACTTGTAGGCGGGGTTGAGCGCGGCCTTCGGGAACATCTCCTGGATGTCGGCCGGAACGCGATCGGGCGGCGTGTCGGGGCCGGCCTCGATCAGCAGCACCTGGTTCGCCGTGCGCGCCGACAGGCGGCTTGCCAGCACGCTGCCCGCAGAGCCGCCGCCGATGATGATGTGGTCATAGATCATGGTGGAACCCTGATGCCTGAGACGCAGCCTCCGCTCGGCCAAATGATACGTGGGCTTGCAAATATCTGTAAATAAGCGAGCCGCGGGCGCGTGCGTGCCTTTCCCCGAGGACAGTCTCGATTGACGGCCCGGCTCGGGTTCCGCGACAATCGCGGATATGACGAGCGCGAGCGACAACGAGCGCATGACGCGCATCGGACCCGGGACACCGGCGGGCGCGCTCATGCGCAGGTATTGGCAGCCGGTGGCACTCGTCGAAGAGCTGGCCGGCCGGCGCCCCGTCAAGGCGGTCCGCGTGCTCGGCGAGGATTTGGTGCTCTTCCGTGACGCCGTGGGGAAGCTCGGTCTTCTCGCGCGCCATTGTCCGCATCGCGGCGCCGATCTTGCTTACGGTCGCCTCGAGGATGGCGGCTTGCGCTGCGCGTTCCACGGCTGGCTCTTCGACGCGAACGGGCGTTGCCTCGAAACGCCGGCCGAGCCGGTCGAGAGCGAGCTTGCGCGCCGCGTGCGGCATCGAAGCTATCCCGTCGTGGAGAAAAGCGGCATCGTCTGGGCCTATCTCGGCGAAGGCGAGCCGCCGGCCTTTCAGGCGTTCGACTGCTTCACCGCGCCCGACACTCACGTCTTTGCCTTCAAGGGCTATATGGCGTGCAACTGGCTGCAGGCGCTCGAGGTCGGGATCGATCCGGCGCACGCCTCATATCTCCATCGCTTCTTCGAGGACGAGGAGCCGGGCGCGGCCTATGGCCAACAGTTCCGTGCCGCCTCGTCCGGCACGGACATTCCAATGACGCGTCTCCTGCGCGAGCACGGCCGGCCGAAGATCGAGGTCGAACGCACGGATTACGGCTTTCGCCTCATCGCGCTGCGCCCGCTCGAGGGCGCGCGCACGCATGTCCGCGTCACCAATCTGGTGTTCCCGCACGGCTTCGTCATTCCGCTTTCGCCCGAGATGACGATCAGCCAGTGGCATATGCCGATCGATGACCGCAGCTGTTACTGGTACGCGATCTTCACCAGCTTTGCCGCACCGGTGGACAAGGCGACGATGCGGCAGGAGCGGCTGAAGCTCTATACGCTGCCCGACTACAAGCCGCGCCTCAACGCGGCGAACGAGTGGGGCTTTAATGCCGATGAGCAGGCAACTGCGACTTTCACCGGCATGGGGTTCGATATCAACGTCCACGACCAGTGGGCGGTTGAGTCGCAAGGGGAGGTGCACGACCGCACGCGCGAAACCTTGGGATTTTCCGACCGCGGCATCGTGCTCTATCGCCGCATGCTGCTCGATGCGATCGCCGACGCCGAACGCGGCAAAGATCCGGTGATGGCGCTGACGCGCGAAAAAGCCGCCGCGATGCGCGGGCCAAGCACGATCGACACCATCTGCCCAAGCGCCAGCTGGCAGCTTCACTGGCGCGAAGCCGAGACGCAAAAACGAAAAAGCGCGACCTGGGACGCAGGGGTCGAGGCGTGAGCTTCGTCGAGCGGCACGGCCTCTGGACGGCGGACCAGGCCGCGGCCGCCGACGAGATCGCGCGGCGCATCGAGGCCGAGCGGCTCGAACTCGTCCGGTTCTCGTTCGCCGACCAGCATGGGGTCTTGCGCGGCAAGACGGTCGTTGCGGCGGAAGCCGCGTCGGTGATGCGCGACGGCTGCGGCATCGCGTCGACGCTGCTTCTCAAGGATACGGCCCACCGCACCGTGTTTTCGGTCTTTGCCGGCGAAGATCCGCTCGCCGCCGAGATGCGCGGTGCGGCCGACGTGGTGCTTGTTGCCGATCCGCTCAGCTTTCGCGGTCTGCCGTGGTCGCCCGGAACCGGATGGCTCTTGTGCGATGTCTATTTCGCGGACGGGCGGCCGGTGCCCTATTCGACGCGCCAGGTCGGTCGGCGCGCGCTCGAGCGCCTGGCATCACAAGGCTTCGATTTCGTCTCGGGCCTCGAAGTCGAATTCCATCTTTTCCGCCTCGTCGATCCGCATTTGGCGCCAGGTGACGCGGGCCAGCCGGGCACGCCGCCCGAAGTCGCCCTCCTGAACAAGGGCTACCAGTATCTGACCGAGCAGCGCTTCGACGAGATCGAGCCGGTGCTTGACCTCATCAGGAATAGCGTGACGAAGCTCGGCATTCCGCTCCGCACGATCGAGGTCGAATACGGACCGAGCCAGTGCGAGATGACCTTCCGGCCCGGTGTCGGTCTTCAATCCGCGGACTGGATGGTTCTGTTCCGGAGTGCGGTCAAGCAGGTGTGCCGGCGCCACGGCTATCACGCGACCTTCATGTGCCGGCCGCGGCTCGACCACGTCGTTTCGAGCGGCTGGCACCTGCACCAGTCATTGCGCGAGCGAAAGAGCGGCCGCAACGTCTTCGCCGATCCCAAGGAGCTTCTTTCGCCGCTCGCCCGAAGCTTTCTCGGCGGGCTTCTCGCGCATGCCGACGCGGCAACCGTCTTCACGACGCCGACGATCAACGGCTACAAGCGCTACGCGCCTTATTCGCTCGCGCCGGAGCGGGCCAACTGGGGCCGCGACAACCGCGGCGTGATGATCCGGGTCATCGGCGGTCCCGGCAACGAGGCGACGCATCTCGAGAACCGCGTGGGCGAGCCGGCCGCCAACCCCTATCTCTATCTCGCGTCGCAAATCCTGTCGGGGCTCGACGGGATGCGGAACAATCTCGATCCCGGACCGTCCGCCGATAGTCCTTACGAGGCGCGCTGGCGCGTGCTTCCGCGCTCGCTCGGCGAAGCAATGGCTGCATTGCGGCAGGATGCGATGTTCGGCGAGGGATTCGGCGAGGCCTTCATCGACTATTACTGCCGCATCAAGGACGCGGAACTCACCCGCTTCAGCCAGACCGTCAGCGAGTGGGAGCACCGCGAATATTTCGAAATGTTCTGACGCGGAAGGCGGCCGCATAAGGGGAGGTGTCCCATGACCATTCGCATCGCCGCAACCGGAGTTGGTCATTGGCACGCGCTGAACGACGCGGCCTATCTCCGTCACTTGCGGGCGATGCCGGACGTCGAACTGGTCGCGATCCAGGATCCGGACGCAGCACTGGTCGCAAAGCGCGCGGCCGAAATCGGCAAGCCGCCGACCTTCACCGACCATAAGAAGATGCTGGCGGAGACGCGCCCCGACTTCGTCGTGGCGCTCGGGCGCCACCGCGAGATGGCCGCGGTCGCCCACGATCTGCTCGATCATGGCGTGCCGTTCCTCATGGAGAAGCCCATGGGCGTCAACGCGCGCGAGGTGGAGACCATCGCGGAGAAGGCGGATCGCCTCAAGGCATTCGTCGCCGTTCCTTTGGCGCAGCGCTATTCGCCCTTTGCGACACGCGCGCGCGAGCTGATCGCCGCCGGACGCTTCGGCCCGCTCTCGCACATCTATGTGCGGATCAACCGGCCGGGGCCGGCCCGCTATCCGGCGTGGGACTGCGCGTGGATGCTCGATCCGGCCGAGGCGGGCGGCGGGTGCCTGCTCAATCTGGGCCCGCACGGGCTCGACATGTTCCTCCATCTGACCGGTGAGCCGGCGAGCGTGACGGGCGCGCAACTGAGCCGCCGCGCCCATGAAACGCCGGTCGAGGACTATGCTTCCGTCATGCTGCGCTCGGCGAGCGGCGTTCTCGGCACCATCGAGGTCGGCAACGGTTTCCCGCGCGACGGCACCGACGGCGAATGGAAGATCGCCGGCCGCAACGCCATCCTCACCATGAAGGACGGGATCATGAAGCTCGCCACCGCCGCGAGCGACGAGACATTCCCCGGGACCGATGTCGCGGCGCCCTATTTCACCGCGGTGCGCGACACGCTCGATCGCTGGCAACGCGGGGCGCCGCCGCCAACGAGCGTGCACGACTGCTTGCGGTGCGTTCGCCTGGTCGACGCAGCCTACGAGCGCGCCGGCAAACTTTGAGTCCGCGCTGACGGCGCTTCAGCCCGGCCGCTTCGCTCGCGCAGCGGCTTGCGCCAGCGCACGGCGCACGAACACGGCCGCCATCTTGCGCTTGTAGTCCGCCGAACCGCGGAAATCCTCGATCGGGTCGATCGCGCCGGCCACGAGAGGTGCCGCCGCCTGAAAAGTCTTCTCGTCCGGCGTGGCCCCTTGAAGGGCGGATTCGACTGCCGTCGCGCGCACCGGCACCATGGCCGCAGCACCCAAGGCCACGCGCGCGCCGGCGATCGCTCCGTTGGCGCCCAGCGTGACGCGCGCCGCGACGGAAACGGTGGCGTAGTCGTCATGCGTCGCCGGCAGGAATTTGAGGAACGCCGTGCCGGTGCCGGCCGGCTGTGCCGGAACGAGGATCTCGGTCACGAGCTCGTCGGGCTCGAGCACCGTTTCGTAAAAGCCGGTGAAGAACTGGTCCGCCGGAATTTCGCGCTGGCCCCGCTGCGAGCGCGCGACGATCCGCCCATCGAGCGCGATGAGCGTCGGCGGAGTATCGAGGTGAGGATCGGCGTGCGCCACTGCGCCGCCGAGCGTCGCCATCGATCGCACCCGCACGGTCGCGACATGACCGCACGCTTCGGCGAGGAGCGGGGCAGCGCGCGCAACCACCGCGGAGGTCGCGAGCGACTGAAGCGTCGTGAGCGCGCCGATCCTGAGGCCGCCGTTTTCAGCGATGCCGGCCAGCGGCTTCAGAGCGCGCAATCCGATCACGAAACTCGGCCGCACGAGCCGCTGCTTCATCAAATTGACGAGGCCGGTGCCGCCCGCGATGAGCTTCGCATCAACGCCGTGCTGAACGAGCGCCGCCAGCGTCTCGTCAACGCTCGATGGCTCGAGATAGGTGAAGGGGATCACGTCACTCCACCCCGGCCGCAGCCGCGATCGATTCGATGATCTTGTAGTAGCCGGTGCAGCGACAGAGATTGCCCATCATCCAATGCTGGATCTCCGCCTTCGTCGGATGCGGATTGGTATCGAGCAGCGCCTTCGCCGCGAGGATCTGGCCCGGCGTACAGATGCCGCATTGGAGGCCGCCATGCGCGAGAAACGCCTCTTGCAGCCGATGGAGCCGGCTTCCCTCGGCGACGCCTTCGATGGTCGTGAGCGCGCCGCCATCGGCATGAACCGCCAAGGCAAGGCAGGAGCTGACCGGCTTGCCATCGAGAAGAACGGTGCAGGCGCCGCACACGCCGACGCCGCAGCTTTCCTTGGTGCCGGTGAGCTTCAGGTCCTCGCGCAAGAACTCGATGAGGAGGCGATTGTCGGCCACTTCGTGCGCGACCGGCTTGCCATTGACGGTGAGTCTGACGGTTCTCATGTCGCGCCTGTCTTCCCGCTCAAGCCCTCGAGCACTTTCTCGGCGCTGATCGGCAGCTCGACGAGCCGCACGCCCACCGCGTCGAACACGGCGTTGGCGATCGCGGCCGGAACCGCGACGTTGCTCATCTCGCCGATGGCCGTCGTTTCGAACGGGCCCAATCCGCTGCCGCCGGGCAGCAGCACGGTTTCGAGCTCGGGTATGTCCATGATCGTCGGCAGCTTGTAGTCGCCGAGATGGGCGGTGATGGCCGCGCCGTTCTTCAGCACGACCTGCTCGCTCATCGCCTGGCCGAAGGCCTGGATCAATCCGCCCTCGATCTGTCCCTGGTGTGTCACCGGATTGATGATGGTGCCGACGTCATGCGCGGTGACGATGCGGCGGACGCGGACCTGCCCCGTTTCGCGATCGACAGCCACCTCCGCGAAATGCGCGGCGAAGCTCGCAAGGTTGTTCGGCTGGCCGGGCTTGTTCTCGCCGTTGCAGCTCAAGGGTGCCTTGCCGCGCTCGGCCGCCCAGCCCATGAGCGAGCGCAGATCGATCCTCGTCCCGGACGCGGAGAATGATCCGTCCTCGCCCAGCCGCACATCCGCCGGCGCGCAGTTGAGGCGCTCGGCGGCAAGCGCGGCGAGCTGCTGCTTCATCTTGTCGGAGACGTCGGCGATGGCCTGCCCGATCGTCGTGGTGAGCCGCATGCCGCTTGCGCCGGCTTCGAAGCCGCTCGTGAGCGTGTCGCCTTGCACGACCTCGACCTCGGCGACGGGCACGCCGAAATGCTCGGCGACGAGCTGGGTCGCGATCGTATGAAAGCCGGTGCCCGTGTCGGGCGAGCCGAGCTGGATCGTGAACCGCCCGTCGGCGCCGGCCGTGAGCTTTACCGTCGACTTTCCGAACGTTCCCGGCGGATGCTCGTAGATCGAGATGCCGCGCCCGATATCGGCCACCCGCGGCGCATCCCAGCCGAAGGCGCGCGCGCCGGCATCGATCGTCTCCCGGCACCTGAGGTGAGGCCGATGGTCGCCGAACGGCGTCGGGTCGCCATCCGCGATCGCGTTGCGCCGCCGCATCTCGACAGGATCGAGCCCCAACTCTCGCGCCATCATGTCGATGTGGCTTTCGACGGCGAACGCGACCTGGGGCGAGCCCGGCGATCGCATGTGCCCGCAGGGAACCGTGTTGGTGTAGACGCGCAGTACCTCGACCGTGAGGTTGGGCACGCGATAGGATCCGGCAAGCTCGCTATAGCCGTGCAGCGTCGCGACCGGAACGAAGCCGGCATAGGCGCCGGCGTTGAAGATGATGCGTGCATCGATCGCGGCGATCTTCGCGTCGCGGTCGAGCGCCGTGCGGAGCGTGATGCTCGCGGAATGGCGCGGGTTCGCCGCCGTCAGCTCCTCGAACGAGGTCATGACCATCTTGACGGGATGGCGCGCGGCGGCCGCGAGGTAATAGCAAAGGAGCGTGTCCATCAGCGATCCCTTGCCGCCGAAATCGCCGCCGATCGTCACGGGATTGAGTCTGATCCTGTTCTCAGGCACGCCGATCGTCGCTGCCATATGCGCACGCGCGATGTGGGGGCCCTTGTTCGCGACCCAGACGTCGACGAGCCCGTCATTGCCGATCGATACGAGGCAGGTGTGCGGCTCGATATAGCCTTGGTGCACCGAGGGCACGGCGAAACTGTGCTCGAAGACCTTGTGCGCGCCGGCAAAGGCGCCCGCCGGATCGCCGTGCTTCGCGACCAGTTGCGAGATCACGTTCGGGATCGGCGGATACATGCGCAGCTCGCCGTGCACCCCGAGGGCGGCGCCGGGAAACACCTCGACCGCTTCGGGATGAATGCGGGCCGCCGTGGGCCGCATCGCTTCCTCGGCGCTCAAGATGGCGTTCTGCTCCTCGTATTCGACCTCGATGAGTTCGAGCGCGGTCTCCGCGATCTCGACGGAGTCCGCCGCCACCGCGGCCACTTTGTCGCCGACGAACCGGACCATATCCTTCGCGAGGGTCGGGATGTCCTTGCACATGCGGCCATAGCGAACATCGGGAACGTCGGCGCCGGTCAGCACGGCGTGGACGCCCGGCAGCGCCTTGGCTTTTCGTACGTCGATCGAGACGATGCGCGCGCTCGGATAAGGGCTGCGCAGGCAGCGGCCGAAGAGCATGCCGGGCACGTCGAAATCGCCGGCATAGCGCGCGCGGCCGGTCACCTTGGCGATCCCGTCCACGCGTTTTATTGGCTGGCCGACCGCCTTCCCGCTGAGCTTCGCCACTGCCATGAGGTGAGACTCTCCGGTTAGGTGCGTGCCGCGAGTCTATCGGCCACACTCCCCATTGCAAGACGATCGCGCCGGCTACGCGATGATGGCTCCGATGACCGGGCCGAGATCGAAGCGTCCGCGCTTCAGGTCGTGTCCGGCGCCTTCGATCGCGACGAGCCGGCTCTTCGCGGGAATGATCGTCATCGCCGCCTCGAGTTCCGCGATCGAGCCGAACGGATCGCTGGTACCGTGAACGAACACCGGGGGCACGGCGAGGCGCGCGAAATGCTGCGTGCGCAGCTGCGTCGGTTTGGCCGGAGGGTGGAGCGGGTAGGAGAGCAGCAGAAGCCGTGCCGCGATCTCCGGCTCGTCCGATGCGAGCACGCTGGCCTGGCGGCCGCCGTAGCTGTGGCCGCCGAGAGTGATGTCGCCGCAATCGTGCTCGCGCAGCGCTGCAACGGCGGCGTGCAATCCCGCGCGGTCGGCAGCGGCGGTCGAGGGCGATGGGGGACCCGTCGCGCGGCGCTGCCGGAAGGCCAGATCGCAGCGCAACACCAAAAACCCCGCGTCGCAGAACGCATTGGCGACGGCAACGAGAAGCGGCGCGGTGCAGTTGCTGCCGGCGCCGTGGGTCAGGACCAGACCCTGGCCGCGCGCAGTTTCCGGGCGATGCAGGTACCCGCGCACGTCCGCCGTCTCGAATTTGGTGAACTGGCTCACGGCGGCGGGAGGGGGATCGAGGATGTGCGCCTAGAACTGCACGCGCTGGGTGAGCGCGCCATCGACAATGACGTTCGTGCCGGTGATGAAGCTCGCGCGCGGGCTCGCCAGGAACACGACCGCGTTCGCGACTTCCTCGGGAGTTCCCATGCGCCCCATCGGATTAAGTGACAGCATGAGCTTGAAACGCTGCGGGTCACGCTCCTCGACGGTGTTCCACACGCCGCCTTTGAAATAAACGTTGCCGGGCGAGACCATGTTGGCGCGCACGCCCTTGCCCGCGAGGTTGCGCGCGAGCGCCTTGACGTAGGGAACGAGCGCCGCCTTGACCGAGGCGTAAGGGCGCATGGGGCCGTTGATTTCGATGGCGCCCGTCGTGCCGACGATGACCACCGCGCCGGCCTGCGATTTCTCGAGAAACGGGATCGCGGCCTCGGCGCCGACGACCGTGCCCATCACGTCGATGTCGAAGCTGCGGCGCCAGGTGTCCTCGTCCATACCCATTCCGAGCGCGCTGACATTGGCGATGAAGATGTCGAGCCCGCCGAGCGCGGCCGCCGCCTCGCCGACCCACGCGCGCAGCGCGGCGCTGTCCGCGACATCGACCGCGGCGCCATGCGCCTTCACCTTCTTTCGCGACAGGGCCGCAACCGCGTCGTCGATCGCCGGCCGATGGCGCGCGCACACCGCCACGTCGCAGCCCTCGTCGGTGAGCAGCTCGACGATGGCGCGGCCGATGCCGCGTGTGCCGCCAGTGACGGCCGCTTTTTTGCCGCGCAACTCGAGATCCACGTGCGCCTCCCTTTCGCCGCGTCGTGGACCATCATAGGTCCGCAGGCGCCGGCCGTCCCGGATCGCCTTCGATCGCGGCGAGCACCGCTTCGGGCTTGAGCGGAAGCTGGAACAAGCCGCTGCGCTCGACCGGCGCAAGCGCGCGCGCCACCGCATTCACGATCGCTGGTGCCACCGCGATGATGCCGCCCTCGCCGACGCCGCGAACTCGCAGCGGGTTGGTCGTCGGCATCGTCGAGATGTGATCGAGACGCACCCGTGGCGCCTCGGTTGCCGTCGCCACGAGGTAGTCCGCCATGGTGCCGGTCAGGAGCTGCGCCTCGGCGTCGTAGAGGACTTCGGACAGCATGGTGCCGCCGATGCCATCGACGACCCCACCCACGATCTGTCCCGCGACGATCGTTTCGTCCAGCATGACGCCGGCATCGTGCACGACGAGGTAATCGACGACCTCGTATTCTCCCGTCCGCCGCTCGACCGCGACCTTGGCGGCATGGACCGAAACCGCGAAGGTCAACTGGTTGCGCGTGTCGAAGATGTAGGTCTCTTCGAGCGAAGCGGCGCCCTGGTAGAGCTGGCCATAAGGCTGGACCGCGCGCGCGATATCGCCAAGCGCGAGCGATGTCGCCTCGCCGTTCGCGCGGGTGATGAGGCCGTCGATGACGGCGAGCGTCGCGGGGTCGCATTGCAGCAGCTGGCCGGCATTGGCGAGGACGCGCTCCTTGAGCCGCGTCGCCGCGCCGTGAACGGCGTTGCCGCCAGTCACCATGCCGCGGCTCGCGAAGGTCCCGCGGCCGAACGGCAGAACCTGCGTGTCGCCGAGGCGCACCGTGACGCGCCGTTCGTCAACGCCGAGTGCGCAGGCGCAAACGCGCGCGAAGGTTGTCGCGTGCCCTTGTCCGTGTGAGGTGAGGCCGGAGAAGACCTGGACATTGCCGCGCGTGTCGATCCGTACGCGGGCGGATTCGTAGTTGAGGAAGCCCGTGCTTTCGAGCCCGACGGCGAGGCCCCAGGCGAGGCTGCGGCCCTTGGCGTCGCGCTCGACGCTCTCGTGATAGCCGCTCGCGGCGACGGCGCGCTGAAGCATCGCCGGGAAATCGCCGCTCTCGATGGTGCAGGGACCGGAATATGTGGACGAGATCGGGTAAGGCAGATCCTTCGGCGCGACGAGGTTGCGATTGCGGATCTCGGGCGCCGAAAGCCCGAGGTCGAGCGCCGCGAGATCGAAGAGACATTCGAGCGGGAACGTCGCCTCCGGCTGGCCCGCGCCGCGGAATGTCGCGAGCGGCGTCTTGTTGGTGCCGACGCAGACGACCTCGATCGCGATGTTCGGGATCCTGTAGGGCCCCATCGCGTGGCTCGCGGCAACCTCGGCCGAGATGATCCCGCTGGTGAAGACATAGGCGCCGATATCGACGAGGACGCGGCCCTTCAATGCAAGCACGCGGCCGTCATCGTCGAAGCCGATCTCGAGCGCGGTATCGATCGCGCGCGAATGCGTCGTCGCTTGCATGTGCTCGAGCCGATCCTCGATCCATTTCACCGGACGGCCGAGCGCGCGGCTCGTGTGCGCGACCAGGATCTCCTCGAGATAGACGCGCGACTTCGAGCCGAATCCGCCGCCCACGTCTTCGGCGATGACGCGCACCTCGTCGTCCGGGATGCCGAGCAGCAGGGCCAGGTTCTGCCGCACGGTGTAGTGCACTTGCGTCGAGGTCCAGAGCGTGAGCGCGTTGCGGCCGGCTTCGAAATCGGCAACGCAGCCGCGCGTCTCGAGCGGCAGCCCGGTCTGGCGGCCATAGCGGAACTCGCGCGCGAGCCGCCGCGGCGCCGCCGTCATCGCTGCCTCGGCGTCGCCCACGGCGTGGCGGAACGAGGCTGCGACGTTCCCTGGCCACTCGGGATGGATCTGCGGCGCGCGCTCGGCAAGTGCCGCGGCGTTCGTCGCCACCGGGTCAAGCGCGCGGTATTCGACCTCAACGAGTGCGGCGAAATCCTCCGCCATGTAGCGGTCATTCGCGAGCACCATGGCCACGGGCTCGCCGACATGGCGCACGCGATCCTGGGCCAGAAATTTCGGCATGACCCTGCGGACGCTCGGATGCCAGCGCGCAAGGAAGAGCGATTGGCCGATGAAGGGCAAGTCGGGGGCGGTGAGGACCGCGAGCGCGCCACCGTCCTTCGCGGCGCGCGCGTCGATCGAGCGGATTTCCGCATGCGCATGCGGGCTGCGCACGAAGGCCGCATGCGCCATCCGGTCGAGATGGATATCGTCGACGAAGCGGGCCTTGCCCGTGACGAGCCGCCGGTCTTCGACGCGAAGCAGCGCTTCCGGTGTCTGCGTCATGCGAGCGCCTCCGTGACGCAGTCGGCAAGGCAGACGGAAGCGAGCTTGCGGCGATAGGACGCGCTGCTGCGAATGTCCGCGATCGGCTCGAGACCGGCGAGCTCCGCCGCAACGAGCGCGCCAATCTCTCCGGTGAGGCGGCCCGCGCGGAAGGAGTCTTCGATCCGGCGGCATGGGATGGGGACCGGCGTGACCGCGCCCAGCGCCACGTGCAGGCCGCCGCTTCCGGGCAGGCGCAGCGCGGCCGCCGCGGCAATCGCGAAATCGCCGGCGCGCCGCGCGTGCTCGCGGAACGCCGCTTTCGCTCCGGCGGGCGCGACCGGGACCTTGAGCTCCGTCAGAATCTCGCCGGGTTCGATCGCCGTCGTGAGCGCGTCGCGGAAGAATGCTTGAGCGGGCAGCACGCGCTCGCCGTGCTTCCCACGGAGCGTCACCTCGGCGCGGAGCGTGAGCGCCGCGAGCACGAGCTCGGAGGCGGGATCGGCGTGGCAGAGATTGCCGCCGACGGTCCCGCGGCTGCGGATCGAGTAATGACCAGTGTGCCGCGCGGCCATCGCAAGAAGCGACGCGTGCGCGCGAACGATCTCGCTGTCGATGAGATCCTGGAGGCGCGTCGCGGTGCCGATGCGGACCGTGTCATCGTCGCGGCGGATGCCGCCGAGGCCCGCAACGCTGTTGAGGTCGATCAGGATGGGCGGCGCGGCGATGCGCAGGTTCATCATCGGCACGAGGCTTTGCCCGCCGGCGATGAGGCGCGCCTCCTCGCCATGGCGATCGAGCATGTCGAGCGCCTCCGCCAGCGTCCGGGGACGATGCATCTCGAACGCGGCAGGCTTCATGGCGCCTGCTCGAGCACCGCGTCCACCATACCCTGGTAGCCGGTGCAGCGGCAGATGTTGCCGGCGAGGAGCTCGCGCGCCTCCGTTTCGGTACGCGGCCAGGCGCCGCGTTCGCGCACTGCCTGCAACGTCATCAGGATGCCGGGCGTGCAGAAGCCGCATTGCAGCGCGTGATGCCGGCTGAAGGCCACTTGCAGCGCCGACAGCTCGCCGTCCGCCGCAAGCGATTCGACCGTGCGTATCTCGGCGCCGTTCGCCTGGACCGCGAACATCAGGCACGAGCGCACGGGCGCGCCGTCGACGATGACCGTGCAGGCGCCGCACACGCCGATCTCGCAGCCGACATGCGTGCCGGTCAGCCGCAATTCGTGGCGAAGGAAATCGGCGAGCAGCAGCCGCGGCGGCAGGTCCATCTCGACCTGTTCGCCATTCACTCGGCAGCGAAGCATCATGACGAACCCCCGGGCTCCCGGCCGCAACTGCGCTGCGAAAACTTATCTGATTTCCGGGGTCCGCTCTATAGAGCGCCGGGGCGTTTTGCGCCGGAGACTTGCAGGCCGGACGCGGGAGCGCATCATGGCACCAGGAGGCCGGCATGGATGCGACAGAGGTGGGGATCGGGGCGCCGGTGCGGCGCGTCGAGGACGAGCGGCTGCTGACCGGCGGCGGGCGATTCGCCGACGACGTGCAGGTGCCGGGCATGGCGTTCGCGTATGTCGTGCGTTCGCCCCATGCTCACGCCCGCATTCTCGGCATCGACGCGGCCGATGCGCGCGCGGTACCGGGCGTCCTCGCCATCTTCACGGCCGAGGACACGGAGCGCGACGGCATCGCCGGACTCGCCTGCACCACATTTCCCAAGCTGCCGCCAGGAAGCCGGTCTTATTGCCCGGTCCAGCCCATCCTGGCACGCGGCAAGGTGCGCCACGTCGGCGATCGCGTCGCGCTGGTCGTTGCTGAAACGCTCGACGCCGCGAAGGACGCAGGCGAGCGGCTTTCCGTCCAGTACGATGCCCTGCCGGGCGTCACGCTGGGCGAGGCGCTTTCGCCCAATGCGCCGAAGATATGGGACGAGGCGCACGACAATCTGAGCTTCGCGCTCGAGTTCGGCGACCGCCGCGCCGTTGACGAAAGCTTCGCCTCGGCCGCGCACGTCACGACGATCGCGCTCCATTACCCGCGCGCAGCGCCGAACTCGCTCGAGCCGCGTTCGGCGTTGGCCTATCGCGATCCGACCGACGGCCGCTTCACCTTGTGTCTCAGTACCCAGGATCCGTTTCGGGTGCGCGACCTGGTGTCGCGGCTGCTGCGCCTGCCGCAGCTCAGTCTCCGGGTGAAGGCGTTGGATGTCGGCGGCGCATTCGGCATGAAGGGGCAGGTCTATCCCGAGGAGGTGCTCGTCACCTGGGCCGCGGTCAAGCTTGGGCGGCCCGTGAAGTGGACGGCCGACCGCGGCGAAAGCATCGCTTCCGACATGCACGGCCGGCACCAGATCGCGGCGGCGGCGCTGGCGCTCGACCGCGACGGACGCGCGCTCGCGTTCCGCACGTCGGTCGATATCGATGTCGGGGCCTATCTCAGCATGTCGGCCGGCGTTCCGCCGCACAATGCCGGCGTGAGCTATCCGGGTACCTACCGCATACCGCGCATTCACGCGGCTGTCCGCGCGATCTTCACCAACTCGTCGCAGCTCGGCCCTTATCGCGGAACGGCGAAGCCCGAGGCGAGCTTCGTGCTCGATCACCTCATGGAGAAAGCCGCGCGCGAGATGGGGCTCGATCCGGTCGAGCTCAGGCGGCGCAACCTCATTTCCGTTGCGGAGATGCCCTATCGCACGCCGGGCGGCAACATCTATGACTGCGGCGATTTCGAGCATGTCCTCGAGGCCGCGCTCGAGCTTGCCGAATGGCGCGGATTCGCCGAGCGCCGCGCCGCGGCAGAGCAACGCGGGCGGCGGCGCGGCATCGGGCTCGCGATGCATTGCCAGCGCGCCGGCACGGCATCGGAGCGGATGGAGGTTCGTGTTGCCGAGAACGGCTCGGCGGCGGTTTATGTCGGCACGCTCGCCACCGGGCAGGGGCACGAGACCATGTTTGCCCAGATGGTGTCCGAGTGGCTTGGCGTTCCGCTTGCCGAAGTGCGCGTGTTCCAGGGCGACACCGACCGGGTTCTCTTTGGCCGCGGTTCGTTCGCCCAGCGCAGCATGAGCACCGGCGGATCGGCCCTGAAGCTCGCCGCCGACGAGGTGGTGCGAAAGGCCAAGCGTCTCGCGGCCTGGATGATGGAGGTGTCGGAGGCGGATATCGCCTTCGAGCGCGGCACCTTTCGCGTCGCCGGCACGGATCGTCAGGTCACGCTGCGCGACGTGGCGCAAAAATCCTATAGCTGGGGCATTCCGGAGACGTTCGGCATCGGGCTCGACGGTGTTGGCGCGCATCTCGGGCCGAACACTTTCCCCAACGGCTGCATGATCGCCGAGGTCGAGGTGGATACGGAAACCGGCGTGATCCGGGTCGATCGCCTCACGGCCGTCGACGACACCGGCACGGTCGTCAATCCGCTCACGCTCGAGGGCCAGTTGCACGGCTCGATCGCGCAGGGCCTCGGCGAGGCCTTGCTCGAAGCGGTCGTCTATGAGCGCGGGACCGGCCAATTGCTGACCGGCTCGTTCATGGATTACGCCATGCCGCGCGCCGACGTCATGCCCGACATCGTCGCCGAGGTCGCGCCGGTCCCGACGAAGACCAACCTCGTCGGGAGCAAGGGCGGGAGCGAGGCGGGGAATGTCGGCGCGCCGGCCGCCATCATCAACGCCGTGATCGACGCGCTCGCGCCCTGGGGAATTCTCGACCTGCCGCTCCCGGCACGGCCCGAGCTTGTCTGGCGCGCCATTCGCGCCGCGGGTGCGCCTAGCCGAACGTGACGGACACGCTGCCGAAATCGCCGAAATCGGCGAGGAACCGGTTGCCGGGACTGGCCGGGAGCATCTTTCCGAGCGCGCCGCTCATGATGATGTCGCCCGCGCGCAGGCGGGTGCCGAAACGCGCCAGCGCCTCGCCAAGCCAGGCGACGGCATTGGCGGGATTGCCGAGGCAGGCGGCACCGGTGCCCTCGACCGCCACCGTGTCATCGAGGCGCATCTTCATGGCGACGCGCTCCAGCGCCGCCAGCGTGGGCGCATTGCGCCGCTCCGACAGAACGATGAGGCCCGAGGACGCGTTGTCGGCGATCGTGTCCTCGATGCGGATATCCCAGTTCGCGATGCGGCTGCCACAGATCTCGATCGCCGGCGTCACATAGTCGGTCGCGGCGATCACGCTCGCCGGCGAGATTTTTCCGCCGGCGTCAGGCGCGAGATCGGATTTCAAGACGAAGGCGATCTCGCCCTCGATGCGCGGCTGCAGCACGCGGCCTGCCGCCACCACCGCGCCGTCGCGCAGCACCATGTCGGCGAAAAGTTCTCCGAAATCGGGCTCGCTCACGCCGAGCTGCGTTTGCACCGCTTCGGCGGTGAGGCCGATCTTGTGGCCGGCGAGCTTGCGGCCCTGCGCGAGCCAGCTTTGCACGGTCCGGCGCTGGATCTCGTACGCCGCGGCGACACCATCGACATCGCCGCGGACGGGCGCGATCGGCCGGCCGCTCGCATAGGCGGCGAGGATACGCTGGGCGATCGCGTCGTTGTTGGCCATGGCACCCGCCTCAGGCGGAAACGGCCGCGGATTGCGCGGCAGGCGCGCCCGTGCCTTCCGCGAGCAGGTGCACGACCTCGTCGGTCGTGCGCACGTCGCCGAAGATGCGGAGGATGTTGGTGAGCGTCGCGTTGTGCTCCTCGTCGCTGTGTGCGGCGTTCGCGTCGGACACCATGATCGTGCGGTAGTTCAGCATCATGGCGTCGCGCGCGCTCGACTCGCAGCAGGTGTTGGTCACGGTCCCCACGATGAGCACGGTATCGATGCCAAGGCGGCGCAGCGTCGCATCGAGTTCCGACGAGCCCTGGATGAAGGCGCTGAAGCGGGATTTCTCGATGGTGAGGTCTCCGGGCGCGACATCGAGTTCGGCGTGAAGCTCGTGCCCGAGGTCGCCGCGCGACAGCGACTTTTGCTCGGCCGCGCTGTAGGTCGCGCTGCCGAAATGGTCGAAGAAGACGCTCCAGCGTTGGCGTTCGCCGTCGAGCGTCATTTTCACCCACACGACCTTGCCGCCCGCCGCGCGCGTCGCCTCGGCCAGATGATTGACGTTCGGAATGATGTCGCAGACATCCTTCACCGCCGCGGGCATGCCAGGGAGCATGAACGCGTTTTGCAGGTCGATGACGACGAGCGCGGTCTTGCGCCCCTCGATCTTTTCGAACGGGTGAAGGCGGCCACGACGCTTGGCGATGCGGTCGAGAACGTCCTGGGGAATGCGGACCCGGTGCATGGCGCCTCTCGCCGTCTGTTCGGCGAAATCATGGCAGAGGCGCCTCGGGCGATCAACGTGCTCGATCGCATCGACAAGGCTGCGGGCGCTCGATAAGCTCGCGCGCGATTTCGCAAGACCGCGAGGCGAGCCTTGGCCGTGATGCGCCGAGCCGGTTACCGGCACGACATGGGGACGATCGAGGCGATCCACCGTGCGCTGCGCGATGCCGAGATCGATTTCGCTACATATCTGCCCGACACGCTCAACCATCCGCTCGTGCGCCTGCTCGAAGGCGATTCCGCGTTTCGCTGCGTCGGCTGCACGCGCGAGGACGAGGGTGTCGCGATCGCGATGGGGGCGTTTTTCGGCGGGCGCTGGCCCGTGCTGCTGACGGAAGGATCGGGGCTCGGCCTCTCGGGTCTCATCCTCGCGCGCGGCATCGTGCAGCGCACGCCGCTCCTCATTCTCGCGAGCCACAACAGGGCCCTTGGCGAGCGGCACGACTACCACGCGGCGACGCGACGCGTGACCGAGCCGCTGCTCGACGCGCTCCATATTCCTTACGTGGTCGCCGGGCGCGGCGCCGAAGTCCCGCTCCTCATTCGCGAGGCGCAGCTTTCCGTCCGCGGCGAGCGCCGGCCGGTGGCCGTGCTGTTCCCGCGCCACAGTCTCCATATCGCGGAGGCACCATGAAGCGCAGAGAGGCGCTCGAGATCTTCGCGCGCCATCGCGGCGACGCCCCGGTCATCGTCGGCCCGAGCTTTGGCGGGCGCATGCTCTTCGACATCGATCACCGCGAGGCGACGATCTACAACATGGAATTGGGCTACCCGACCGCCATGTGTCTGGGGCTTGCGCTGGCGCTGCCAGAGCAGCGGATTTTCGCGCTCGAAGGCGACGGATCGATGCTCGCGGGTCTCGGCGCGCTCGCGACGGTCGCCCGCTACAAGCCAGCGAATCTCGCGATCCTCGTCATCGACAACGGCGTCTATGCGACGACGGGCGGCGTCAAATCCGCGACCGGATGCGGCGCCGACATCGCCGCGATCGGCGCGGCAGCCGGCATCGCCAAGTCGGAGCGCGTCACCGATACGAACGCGCTCGCGACCTCGCTCGGCCGCGCCACGCGCGAGGCGGGCCCTTTCCTCATCGTCGCCGAAATCGAACCCGACGACGCCTCTTCTGCGGCCGAGGCGCGCGCGATGCCGTTCGACATCGTTGAGGCTGCGATCAGGTTCCGCCGGGCGCTCGAGGAGCGGGGCCTCGTGCCCACGATCTGGGCCGTTTGAGCCATTGCGGGCGTCCGGCCGGTGGCCGAATTTTGCGCCCGGTGCTATAGTTGCCTCGATACGCGGATACTTTGCTTCCGAAGACGAGGCCTCCATGAAGAAACTGGTTCTCGAAACCACGGCGCCGTTCCAGGGCTTGCCGGAGCTTGTGGCCGATGCGGAGGGTCTCTTCGCGAAGGAAGGGCTGACGATCGAGTGGGTCGACCGCGACGCGGGCGTCGACAAGGCGGTGCAGACCGCCGTTACGAGCCCGGCCGGCGTCAATCCGTTCTCGAGCCACGGCCGGCTCGTCGAGCAGGGCAAAGCCGACATGTACAACGCCTGCGAGTGGGGCAATTACTGCCGCGTGCAGGACACCAAGGTCGGCAGCCGCCAGCTCGGCCGCCGCGCGATCGTGACCTACGCCGCGATCGCCGTGCGCCCGGATTCACCCGTCTACACGCCGCAGCAGCTCGCGGGCCTCACGGTCGGGGTGCCGTTCTATTTCGGCACGCACTATCTCTCGCTTCACATGCTCGAAGGATTTCTGCCGCGCGACCAGATCAATGTCTGCCGCGCGCCCAATGGCTCGCGCTATCGCTTCCAGGCGATGCTCGACGGCGAGATCGAGGCAACGACGCTGACCGAGCCTTATATCTCGCTCGCGGAGAAGAAGGGCTGCCGGCTTGTGTGCTCGGCCTTCTATCACGGCACCGAAGTGGCAAGCGACACCGTCGACGCCGACACCTACGCGGCCTTCAACCGCGCCGTGCGCGAGGCGGTGCGCCGCATCAACGCCAAGAAGCGCGCCTATCTTCATTACTTCATCGACTACCACAAGGCCAAGGACCCCGAGATCGGCCGTCTGACGATCGAGGATCTGCGCGAAAGCCGCCTCGTCGTCTGCGATCCGGCGCCCATTCCCGCCGACGAGATGCAGCGCACCTACGAATGGCTGAGGAGCTGGGGGATGCTGGAGGAGACGGCGTCTCCGCTTAATCTGGTCAATCTCGACGTGCAGCGCGCGGCGCATCACGCGGCGGAATAATCCCGCGAGCAAAATGCCGCGCTCGCGGTTGCGAGCAGGGTCCTGATCAGGTTAAATGCCGCGGCGCGTGAAACGCGGGGCAAGACGCCGATGCGTCGCCCTCGCGGACGGTGGGGGTGGGCCATGAAATCGACGACATCGCGGCGTGACTTTATCGCCGGTCTCACGGCGGCTGGCGTGCTGTCGGCGCGCTCGCGCGCCCGCGCCGCCGATGCATCGGACTGGCAGGCCGGCGCGCCCGCCAAATGGCATGACATCATGAAGGCGGCGCAGGCCGAGGGGCAGATCACGGTCGCGGCATTCCCGCTGCTCGCCGACCCGATGACCGCCGCCTTCCAGCGCGATACGGGCATTCACATCAATTTCCTGGGCGGCAAGACATTCGAGCGGTCGGCACGCCTCGAAGCCGAGGCACGCGCCAAGAACATGACGATCGACGTCTTGATCGGCGGCGGCCAGGAACTCGGCTTCATGATGCACAACGGATTGCTCAATCCGGTGGCGCCGCAGCTCATGCTGCCTGGCGTCGCACCCAAGAACTTCCGCGGCGGCGAGCTCGCGTGGATGGACGACGCGCGTCAATACAATCTCATCGGCGCCGAATACGTGTTCGGTTGGCTCCTCGTGAACAAGGACGTGATCGATCCCGGCGAGATCAAGAGCTGGAAAACGCTGCTCGAGCCCAAATACAAAGGCAAGATCGCGGCGTTCGACCCGCGCAGCCCCGGCCCGGGCCAGGGCGCGATCGCATGGATCTATAACGCGTTCGGCCTCGACTTCATCAAGGACCTCTTCATCGGGCAGAACGTCACTTATACGGTCGAGGATCGCGGGCTCGTGGAAGACGTGGTGCGCGGCACGCATCCGATCGCCTTTGGCGCCATCCAGACCGAGGTGGAGCGTTTCCGGAAGGCGGGGATCAGCAATCTCGCGGTGGTCGAGCCGGCGGATGGACCAGGCTATCTCACGTCCGGCTTCAGCGTCCTGAAACAGGCGGTCGGCGTGCCGCATCCGAACGCGGCGACCGTCTTCATCAACTGGTATGTGAGCAAGCCCGGCCAAGAGGTCTATGAGTCGGTGATGCTGGAGACGAGCCGCCGCACTGACGTGCATACCGGCATTCCCGACTACCTCGTGCCGAAGCCAAACATCAAATACTACGACCAGGACACCGAGGCGGAATATAATTCGCGCAAGCCCGTGGTGGCGCTCATCACCGACGCGCTGGGCAAGCGATGAGCAGTGCGGTCGATCCGGCCTCCGCGGCGCTTGTGCGCGGCGCGGCGCGGGCGAAGGTCGATGCTTGTGTCTATCTTCCCGACAGCAGCCTCACGCGCGTGCTCCGCGAATTCCAGCGCACGGGCGTGCGCTGCATCCCGTGCGCGCGCGAGGACGAGGGCGTCGCGATCGCCGCCGGCCTCCATCTCGGCGGCAGCGTGCCGGTCTGTCTCATGGAAGCGTCGGGGCTCGGCTATAGCGGGCTCATCCTCGCGCGGGCGCAGGTTCAGCGCACACCCGTCGTCATCGTCGCGAGCCACAGCCGCGGCGGCGGCGAGGCGCACGACTATCACGGCGCGACGATCCTCGTCTCCGAGGGAATTTTCTCCGGGCTCAACATCCCTTATGAGATCGCGCGCGACGCGGACACGATCGAGGCGCAGGTCTATCGCGTCATTCAGACGGCGCAGAGCCAGCTCACGTCGTTCGGCCTGCTCGTGCCGCCCTATGTGATGGAGGGCGGCGCATGAACCGCGAAGAGGCGATCACTGCCGTCGCCGCGGTGCGCGGGGATGCCGCGGTGCTGATGGGACCGGGCGTCAACTGCGGCTTGCTCTATGAGCGCGCCGATACGCCCGCGACGATCTACAACATGGACATGGGCTACGCCACGGCGATGGCCTTGGGCGTGGCGCTCGCCCGCCCGCGCCGGCGCGTGCTGTCGATCGAGGGCGAGGGCTCGTTCTATGCGGGCTCGACCGTACTCTCGACGATCTGGCGCATGAAGCCCGCGAATCTCGCCGTGCTTGTGCTCGACAACGGCGTTTGGGGCACCGCCGACGGCGCCGAACCGACGGCGACAGCGTGCGGGGTCGATCTCGAGCAACTGGCGCTCGCCGCCGGCTGGAGCAGAGCGCAGGTCCACGCACCGGCGGGTCCCAACGAGCTCGGCAGCGCGCTTGGCTTGGCGCTGGCGGGCAACGGCCCGCACTTCATCGTGGCGAAGACCGATCCGGCGACGGACCGCCACCTTCGCTCGACCGTCGGACGTCCTCGCCCGAAGCGGCATATCCTTGATTGCGCGGTGTTGATGCGGGCGGACCTCAAACGCGATGTCTAGCGCGCGGCGCGCGGGGCCCGGCGGCGTCGGCTGGGGTGGCACTCTTTCCGGACCGGAACGATCGGGAGACGCGGGCAGCGATCGCCTCGCCGACGCGACCGGGCGGATGTTGCGGCTGCTCGGCTGGGCGTGTCTCGTCCTGACGGCGCTCGTCTGCCTCGCGCCGCCCGTCGTGATCGTTCTCGGCGGCCTGAGCGAGGGAAGCCCGTTCGGCGGCCTCGATCTTACGGTCGCGCCGTGGCTGCGCGCGATCGACAGCCCGCAGACCTTGAGCTCGATCGGGTACTCGTTCCTCCTGAGCCTGCGCGTTCCGGTGGCGCTCGTTGTCGCCTTCACCGTCGCGTGGTACCTGGCGCGCAATGACGTGTTCGGCAAGCGCACGATCATGTACGTGCTGTGGCTTGCGTTCTTCCTGCCGATTCTACCGGCGACGCTCGGGTGGATTCTCCTGCTCGATCCGAATTTCGGCCTCGTCAACCAGTTCCTGCACCGGATCGCCGGCATCAAGCCGTTCAACATCTATTCGCTCGGCGGGATCACGTGGCTTCACGTCACGCTCAGCACCATTCCGATCATGGTGATCCTGATCGAGCCGGCGCAGCGCCTGATCGACGCGTCCTATGAGGAAGCGTCGACGATGTCGGGCGCCGGCACGTTTACGACTTTGCGGCGCGTGACGCTGCCGCTCATCGCGCCGACGCTGCTGACGGCGCTCATCGCGGCGCTCATCAAGGCGCTCGAAGCCTTCGAGGTGGAGCAGCTTCTGGGCGTTCCCGCCGGTATCCTCGTCTACTCGACCCGGGTCTTCAATCTGCTCGAGGTCGTGCCTCCCGACGATCCGCAGGCGATGGCGCTCTCGACGTTCTTTCTCGCGCTCCTGTTCGCGCTGATCGTGCCGTACCGGCTGATGCTGCAGAGGAGCCTCATGATGGCGACCCTGACCGGCAAGGGCGCGCGGCTCCTGCCGCGCCAGCGCACGCGAGGATCCAACGTCGTCTCGGGCCTGCTCTTCCTGACGCTGGCCGTCACCGTGCTGGTACCGTTCTCGATGGTCGCCGTAAGCTCGTTCAGCAAGCTCTTCGGCTTCTACAACATCCCGGATCCGTGGACGCTCGGTCATTGGCGGGATGTGCTCGGCAGCCCGGAATTTCTAAACTCGCTGACGCAATCGATCCTCGTCGGCCTGGTCGTCGCCGGCGCGGGCACGATCCTTTACCTGACGCTCGCCTGGTTCATCGCGCGCAACCCGTTGCCGGGGAAGTCGCTCCTGTCGCTCGCGATCTGGCTGCCGTGGGCCATTCCCGGCGTGCTCTTGGGCTCGGCGTTCCTGTCGCTCTACCTCAACGTGCCTGGACTGCGCTTCGTCTATGGCACAGTCTTCGCCCTCATGATCGTGCTCATCGTTCAGGGCCTGCCGTTCGCGACCCATATGTTCGAAGCCTCGATCGGCCAGGTCGGGCGCGAGCTCGAGGAATCATCATTGATGGCCGGCGCCAGCCGGTTCGAGACCGTGACCCGGATCACGGCGCCGCTCATCGCGCCGATGGTGGCGAGCATCCTCGTTCTCTCCTTCATGGCGGCGATGAAGGACATCAGCGCGACGGTGCTCGTGGCGACGCCCGGCACGGCCACGCTGCCGCTCCTCATGTTCAGCTACGCCACGAGCGGCCAGCTCGAGCGCGCGGCCGTGATCGGCGTCGTCACCGTCGTAGTCGCGGTCATCATGGCGCTTCTTGCGACGACTCTCGGGGACCGCTCCGCCGTCGCTATGAATTCGGGGCCGCGGATCACGGTCGAATAGGAGCCGCGGGCGCCTGATGCGTCTTGTCATCACCGAACTGACGAAGGACTACCGCGCCGCCGCCAAGGACCGCGCCCACGGCGACCGTCCGGCGCTCGATAATGTGAGCCTCGAGGTCAATGACGGCGAGTTCTTCACGCTGCTTGGTCCCTCGGGCTGCGGCAAGACCACGCTCCTGCGCTGCATCGCGGGGCTCGAAGTTCCCGACCGCGGCGAGATCAGGCTTGGCGAGCGGGTGATCTTCTCGTCCGCGGCGCGCATCAACATCCCGCCCAACCGCCGCGGGCTCGGCATGGTGTTCCAGTCCTATGCCATCTGGCCGCACATGGATGTGGCTGAGAACGTGGCCTATCCGCTCACGGTGCGTACGCGGCGCAAGAATTATCCGCGATCCGAGGTCGACCGGCGCGTCGGCGAATTGCTTGATCTGATCCAGATCCGCCATCTCGCCAACCGCAAGGCGACGATGCTCTCGGGCGGTCAGCAGCAGCGCCTCGCCTTGGCGCGCGCGCTCGTCATGGAGCCGCCGGTCCTGTTGCTCGATGAGCCGCTGTCCAATCTCGATTCGCGGCTGCGCGAGGATCTGCGCCTCGAGCTCATGCGGCTGCAGAGGAAGCTGGGCGTGACCGCGCTCTACGTGACGCACGACCAGTCGGAGGCGCTTGCCATGTCCTCCGCGGTCGCCGTCATGAAGGACGGCCGCATCGAGCAGATCGGCACGCCCGAGGAGCTCTACGATTTTCCCGGCACGCGCTTTGTCGCGTCGTTTTTGGGCGCCGCAAATCTCCTCAAGGTGCGGATCCTCGCGGCGCGCCCCCATCCGACGGCGGCGCGGGGCGCATGTTTCCGTTTCGAGGTCGAGACGGAGTGGGGCGCGCGCTTTGCGGCCTTGGGCCGCGCTTCCTTCAACGCCGGCGACAGCGTCACCGCGGCGATACGGCCGGAAGGTATTCGCCTCGATGTCGCCGAGCCCGGCACCGGCGCCGAGCGCAGGCCGTGGGCGGCGGTGGTGGAGACGGCGCAATTTCTTGGCGAGTCGATCGACTATCAGCTCAATATCGGCAATCAGCTGCTGCGGACCCGGTGCGACCGCTCGCGGCATTTCGCCGTGGGCGAGAAGGTGACGGTCGGCCTCCGCGAAGAGGCCTGCACGATCCTCGCGGACTGAGGCTTAGGTCGCGTCAAAGGGAGCGGCGCGATATGATCGAACGCTCGCCACGCCGAGACCGGAGACGATGATGGCACATCCCGAGCTTACGCCGGAGCAGCGCCGCTGGTACGACGCCGCGGTCGCGCTCATCGATCAGAACCGGCTCTACGCGCTCAACAGCGCCATCACCGCGATCCACAGCCCGACCGGACGCGAGCGTGCCGCGAGCGAATTCATGACGCGCGAGCTCGCGGCGGCCGGCTACGAAGCCTGGTACCAGCCGATGAGCGAGAGCTCGGGCAATGCCGTCGCGCGGTTCGTCGGCAGCGGTGATGGTCCCTCGCTCTTGCTCTATGCGCCCATCGACACGCATCTCGAAGGGAACGAGGACGACGTGCCGTGGGTCGGCCCCGCTCTGCGGCCCGACATGGTGCCGCAGGCAAGGAACGAAGACGGGCTGATCGTCGGGCTCGGCGCTTCGAACCCAAAGGCCATGGTGACGACGCTCGCCGAGGCGGCGCGCGTCGTGCGCGCCGCGGGCGTGCCGCTCAAGGGCGATCTCTATGTCGCGTTCGCCGGCGGCGGCATGCCGGTCGATCTCGCTTTCGCCGGCCATCGCGGCTTGAGCGACGGCGTCTCGCATCTTCTTACGCGCGGCGTCCATACCGACTTCGCGCTGGTGATGAAGCCGGGCAACGCGGTTTATCACGAGGAGCCGGGCCTGTGTTGGTTCGAGGTCACGGTTCGCGGGACCATGGGCTATGCCGGGATGCCGCGCGGCTTGCCCAATTTCCGCAGCTCGATCGTGCCGGCCGCGCGCGTCATCCTCGAACTCGAGGACTGGTTGCCGCGTTACACCGAGCGGAACAGCTCGGGCCAGGTCACGCCGCGGGGCTGGATCGGCGCCGTGCGCTCGGGCTGGCCGGAGCGGCCGTCCTTTCCGTCAGCGACGACCGAGATCTTCCTCGACATTCGCTGCAACCCGCGCACGCCGCCGTCCGAGGTGATGGCGCAGTTCGCGTCCGCCATCGCCGACATTCGCGCGCGCCATCCCGACATCGATCTCGACTGGCGCATGGTTGCTTCGCTGCCGGGCGCCTCAACCGACCCCGAAAACTGGATCATCCGCTCCGCGGTCAAGGCATGGGAGCATGTGGAACAGAAGCCGCACCCCGCGCCGCCGCGTACGAGCGGCCAGACCGATATCTCGATGATCCGCAATCTCGGTATCCCCACGGCGCGGACCGGCTGGGTGAGCCAGCCGGAGGAGACGCCGGCCGCCTATCGCGAGGGGCTGGGCGGTATGGGCGTCTCGTTTCCGCCGGATTTCGTGCCCGTTTGCCGCAAGCTCGTCTACTCGATCATCGATACCTGCACACGCACGCGCGCAGAGGTCGGATGCTTGCGGAAGGCCTGAGATCGGGAAATAATCTTCGCCGAGAAGGAGTTTGGTGATGGCAGAGGCGCTCGAGAGCAAGTTCGTCACGGTCGAAGGCGTGCGCCTTCATTACCAGGAGACCGGCAAGGGCTATCCCGTCATCTGTATTCATGGCGCGGGGCCGGGCGCGAGTGCGGAAAGCAACTTCAAGCTCAACGTCGGAGCGCTCTCGGAGAAGTTCCGCGTCGTGCTCTGGGACATGCCGCAATATGGCAAGAGCGCCAAGGTCGTCCTGACCGAGCCGCGGCTCAAATTCAACGCGCGGATCCTCAACGGCTTCATGTCGGCGATCGGGCTCGACCGCGCGCATATCGTCGGCAATTCGATGGGCGGGCAGGTGGGCCTGAAGCTCGGCCTCGACTTTCCCGAGCGGTTGACCCGCATCGTCATCATCGGCAGCACGCCGATGCCGCCGATCTTCGCGCCGTTCCCGGTCGAGGGGATCAAGCTCATCGCGCGCTATTACAAGGGCAATGGCCCGAGCCGCGAGAAGCTGCGCGAGCTGTTGCAGACGATCGTCTATGACGCCTCTTTCCTGACCGAGGAGACGTTCGAGGAGCGCTACCAGGCGAGCATCGACCCCGAGGTGGTCGAACTCTTCGGCAAGCGCCAGGGCGAGATCCCGCGCGAGAACCTTGGTCCGGAGCTGCCGCGCCTCAAGGCGAAGTTCCTGGCCGTCTGGGGCATGGACGACCGGTTCGGCGCGCTCGACGTCGGCCTGCAGATGACGCGCATCATCCCCGACGCGCGGATGCACATCTTCACGAAGTGCGGGCATTGGGCCCAGGTCGAGCATGCGGCCGAGTTCAATCGCATCGTCCTCGATTTTCTCCTCAACTGAAGAGCGGATGGGGAGAAGCCGCCATGGCTGAGGCATCGGGCGCGCCAGAGGGCGGGGACGAGATCTCGGGCAGCGACGATTTTGTGCGCAAGCCCTGGAAGCCTTATCTCGACGCCGTGCTCGGGTTCCGCAATCACTGGTACGCGGCGTTCTTTAGCCCGCAGCTCGCCGAGGGCGAGGTGCGCGCGCAGCAAATGCTCGGCGAGCGCATTCTGTTCAAGCGGATCGACGGCAAGGTCCATGCGATCGAAGACCGCTGCGCGCACCGCGGCGTGCAGCTGTCGGTGCGGCCGGAATGCTATTCGAAGAACACGATCAGCTGCTGGTATCACGGCTTCACCTACGATTTCCGCGACGGCAAGCTCGTCGGCATCGTCACCGATCCCGAAAGCACGCTCATCGGCAAGATCGGCATCAAGTCCTATCGTATCGAAGAGCGCCAGAACGTCGTCTTCATCTTCATCGGCGATGAAGCCCCGCACGACCTCGCGCTCGACCTGCAGCCGAACTTCCTCGACGAGGATCTTGCGATCGCGCCCAACGGCGAGTTCGACCTCGTGCGCAGCAACTGGCGCCTTGCGGCCGAGAACGGCGTCGACGCGTCGCACATCTACATCCACCGCAACTCGGGGCTCTTGAACGCCAAACGCAAGCCGCTACCGCTTGCGAGTTATTTCACGACGCGCGAAGGCATGGTGATCGACCGCGACGGCGGGCCCAAGGGCGTGATCAAAGGGAACGGCCGCCGTACCTCCGTGTGGGAGACGGCGATCGAGGGCGTCAAGGTCGAGGCGCAATATCGGCCCGGCGTCACCACGACTGCTCAGAATGTCACTGATACGTCGCTCTGGCTTCCCTGTGGGCTCAAGGTCGATCCGTTCCCCGACGTCGACATGATGCAGTTCGAGTGGTACGTGCCCGTGGACGAGCACTCGCACAATTACATCGTGACCTGGGGCCGCCGCGTGAAGAACGAAGCCGAGCGGCAGCTTTTCTATCACGAGGTGGACGCGGTCTGGAAAGACCTGGTGGTCGACAAATTCAACAACGAGGACGTGCTCGCGCGCGAGGCGATGGAGCGGTTCTATTCCGACGAGGATGGCTGGAACCGCGAATATCTCTATCGCCCGGATCTCGTGCTGACGGAATGGCGCAAGCTCGCGAGCAAGCACAACCGGGGCATTCAACGCCGGCCCGGCGCCCGCGCCAAAGGATGATGGCCGGGAAGGAGAGCGAACATGAGCGATTCCTGGAAGACCGTGGTACCCGAGCGCGATCGCCAGATCCTTGAGAAGGCCGATTTCGGCGGCGCCGCCGCCTGGGGGCGAAACCCCGCGCTCCTGATCGTCGATGTCGTGCGCTCGTTCACTGGCTCGAAGCCCCAGGACGTGCTCGAGGCGATCAAGGAATACAACACGAGCTGCGGCGATTCGGCGTGGGATACGCTGCCGCGCATGCGTACGGTGCTCGACGCCGCGCGGGCCGCGCGCATTCCCGTCGTCTTCACCAAGGGCGATCCCGACTACAAGGCGTTCTGCGGCGGCTCGGTCAAGAACGAGGACCCCGAGCGCGCGCGCCGCGTGCACTCGACGCCGATTGCCGACGAGATCGCGCCGGTCGAGAGCGAGTTCGTCATCCGCAAGACCAAGGCGAGCGCCTTCTTCCAGACGCCGCTCGCGATCTATCTCGTGCGGCACGCGATCGATTCGCTCATCGTCATGGGCACGAGCACGTCCGGCTGCGTGCGCGCAACCGTGGTCGACGGCCAGTCGCACGGCTATCCCGTGTTCGTCGTCTCCGACGGCTGCTTCGACCGCTCGTCCTTCATGCACGACGTGACGCTCTACGACCTCAGCACCAAGTACGCGACGATCGTCAATGTCCGCGATACGCTCGAATACTTTAAGCAGTTCGCGCTTCGGGTTGCGGTGTGACGTGAGCGAGGCCTCGCCCGGCTCGCCGCGCTATATGATCAACCGCGTGATCTTTGACCTGTCGCGGGCGCCGGACGCGCGGGCGCTGGTCGCGAAGAAAACGGAATTCCTGGCTCGTTATCCGCTGAGCGAGGTGGAGAAGAGCGCGCTCGCGCGGCCGGATTGGACGCAGCTCCTGGCGCTCGGCGTTCTGCCCAATCTCGTTTACCGCTATTACATGCTGCACGGCAACGCGCCCGAATCCTTTCCCGCGGCGATCGCGGGCGAGCGGACGGCAGGATAGGCGCGGGCGATGGCTCAGCTTTGCCTCGGACTTGCGACCTCGCATCTCGCGCATATCGTCAATGCGCGCGCGCTTGCAGAGCCGCGCCAGGTTGCGATGTTCGACAGGGGCTACGAACGCCTCGCCAGCGCGCTCGACGCCGCGGCCCCAGATGTGACGCTCATCGTCTCGGCCGAGCACGTGAACAAGTTCTTCATCGATAACATGCCGGCCTTCTGCATCGGCACGTTCGAGATGTTCGGCGGGCCCTTCGAGGCGCGCACGCGCGATTTCGGCATTCCCTTCCATCAGGTGCCGAGCCATTTTGCTTTCGCGCGCTATCTAGTCGAGCGCGGCCTCGACGAGGGCGTCGACTGGGCCGTCACCGAAAGCTGGGACGTCGATCACGGCATGATGGTGCCGTTGCACAAGCTCGATCCCGCGGGCCGCCACAAGATGGTGCCGGTGTTCATCAACTGCGCCGCGCCGCCGCTGCCGTCGCCGCGCCGCTGCTTCGCGGTGGGGCAGTGGCTCGCCGACGCGATCGCGCGGTGGGACGGCGGCAAGCGGGTCGGCATCATCGCCACAGGCGGGCTGTCGCACTCGGTCGGCAGCGTGCAGCAAGGCTATATTGACGAGGCGTTCGACCGCCGCTTCCTCGATGCGTTCTGCGCCGGCGACGGCAAATGGCTCGCCGGCCTCTCGCACGAGGAGATCGCGGCAACCGGCTCGGCATCGGGCGAAGTCCGCAGCTGGATCATGCTTGCCGGCGCGTTCGCGGGACGGCGCGCGGAATGCGTCTTCTACGAGCCGATCCGCGGCTTCGACACCGGCTGCGCGCAGTGCGTCGTCGACGCTAGCGCTGCTCCGTAAGCGCAAGTCCGAAGCGGCGCCCGACGAGCGCCACGGCGACAATGATGGCGGTGGTGATGACGCCGATCACGGCGCCCGCCTCGAGATTGGACGACATCCCGAACTGTATCATCAGGAGCGACAGGGTCTGGCTCCCCGCGCTCGCCAGGAAGATGATGGTCGAGATATCGCGCATCGCCGATATGAACACGAGGATGAAGATGCTGACGAGCATCGGCCGGATGAGCGGCAGGACGATGCGCACAAACGTGCGCGCCGGCCCGGCGCCGCAGACGCGCGAGGACTGTTCAAGCTCGATGGCGATCTGCCGTATCGATGTCTTCATCATGTGCGTGCCGATCGGAAGTTGGGCGACCGCGATGATGAGGACGAGCGACGCGATGCTGCCGTAGAGGAACGAGAGGATCGGGCTCGACAGAATGAGATAAAGCACCGAGACGCCGAGCAGGATCCCCGGAATGGTCCACGGCAGCCATGCGAGGAGATCGATGACGCCACGCCCGGGGAGGCGCGAGCGCGCGATGAGATAGGCGATCACCGCATAGGCGGCAGTGCCGCAGAATCCGGCCGCGAAGCTCATCACGAGCGAATTCTGGAGCGCGCTTTGAAAGAGCGGATTGTCGAGCACTTCGTACCAGTGATCGAGCGTGTAAGGCGCGGCAATGCTGAAGAAGCCGAAGAGCTTCATGCACGAGCCGACGACGAGCATCGTGAGCGGAATGACGAGCGATATGGCGACGACGAGCCACAGCGCTCCGGCGACGAGCCACCGGGCGCGGCCGATCGACAGCGGCTCGTAGCGCGCGCCGCGTGCGAGCACGGTCGCGTAGTCGAAGCGCCGGCTGACGCGCTGGTAGAGGAGGGCGATGATGAGGAGAATCACCAGCACGATCGAGCTCAGCGCCATCGCGTCCTGAAACTTCGGCGGCTCCCAGGCGGCAAGGTCGTAGATCCGCGTCGAATAAACGAAGATGCCGGACGGCCTGCCGAGCAGCTGCTCGACCTCGAACGCCTCGAGGCTCTTGATGAATCCGGCGAGCGCGCCCGTCAGGATCGCCGGCGCGAGGATCGGCAGGGTCACGTTGCGGAAGACGGCAAACGGCCGCGCGCCGCAGACGCGCGCAATTTCCTCGAACGAGGCGTCGAACTGCCGGATCGCAGGTCCGAGCAGGACGACCATGACCGGGACCGAGGATGCCGTGATGTGCACCCAGAAGATGCCCTCGATCGAATAGATGTTGAAGAGCGGCGCATGGATGAACGGCAGCGCCATCAGCGCCTGGTTGACGAGTCCATAATGCGGATCGAGCAGCAGGATCCAGCTCAGCGTCACCGGCAAGAGCGGCACGAAGAACGATATCCACATCGCGAATTCGATGTAGCGCCCGCCGGGAATGCGGATGCGGATCACGAGCCACGCGATCAGGAATCCCACGAGCGCGGCGACCGGCGCGCGCAGCGCCAGGAGGAGGCTGTATCCGATCGCGCTGCGGCTCAAGGGGCTCGCGAGCGTTTCCCGCCATACATCGCCCGAGATCGCGCCGAGCACGACGACAACGACCGGCGCCACCGTCACGAGCGCCACCACGGCGAAGGCCGCGAGGCCGAGCACGAGCTGCGCCTGCGGCAGGGCCGGCGGTCGCGGCGGGAGCGCTATGACGGCCATAGCACCGCGCGCCATGTATCGATCGCAAGAAAGATGCGATCGCCCTCGCGGGCGTCCTGCCGCTTGTCCGCTGTCACGACGATGAGCTGTGCTTCGGGCTCGTCAATGCTCACGAGGTATTCGCGGCGGTCGCCGTAGTAGGCGACCTCGACGACGCGCGCGGCAACGACGTTCGGGCCCGCGCGCTCCTTGCGCTCGAGGTTCACATCCTCCGGCCGCAGTGCGACTTCGACCTGTTGCCCTTCCGCGAGGGGCGCCGGCCCGCCGGCCGCGATCTCGATCTCGCCGGCGCCGATCCGCACGCGTGTCGCGTCTCCCATGCCGCTCACGCGGCCGCGCAGCCGGATCGTGCGGCCGACGAAGTCTTGCACGAACCGCGTCGCCGGCTCCTCATAGACGATGCCCGGCGGCGCGATCTGTTCCGCGCGCCCGCTGTTCATGACGACGATGCGGCTCGACAGCGACATCGCCTCTTCCTGGTCATGGGTGACATAGAGCACCGTCGTCGCGAGCCTCTGCTGCAGCGAGCGGAGCTGCGCACGCATTTCCTTGCGCAGCACCGCATCAAGATTGCTCAGGGGCTCGTCGAGCAGCAGCAGATCGGGCTCATAGGCGAGCGCGCGTGCGAGCGCGACGCGTTGCTGCTGGCCGCCGCTCAGCTCGGACGACATGCGCCCGCCGAGCCCCTCGAGGCGGACGAGCCGCAGCATGTCATCGACCCGGGCCGTGATCGCGGCGCGCGGCATGCGCCGCACCCGGAGCGGATAGGCGATGTTCTCGGCGACGCTCAGATGCGGCCAGATCGCATAGGACTGGAACACGAGGCCGAGGTTGCGCCCTTCGGGCGGCACCATGACGCGCTGCGCCGGCGAAGCGACGAGCCGGCCACGCACCCAAATCTCGCCGGCATCGGGCTCCTCCAGGCCCGCGATCATGCGCAGCGTCGTGCTTTTGCCGCAGCCGCTGGGCCCGAGAAGGGTCAGCACCTCGCCGGCGAAGAGCTCGAACGACAGATCTTCGACCGCGACTGCACTTCCGTACCGCTTGATCAAGCCCTGAACGCGAAGGATCGGCTCGGCCGCCCGGTGCGCGCGCTCGCTCACCTAAGCCACGCTACGAACTGTCATTGCGAGGAGCATCGCTCCGAAGCAATCCTCATCCGGCAAGATAGGAAATTCTAACGCGGCAAGACCTGCTGCAGAAATTCGACCGCCGGCATACGGATCTTGCTGTAATGCTCGAACGAATAATCGTCGACCGGATACGCGACGCCTTGCTTCGGACGAACATACTCTGGCACGTTGGTGCCCGTGATGTCGGTCCGCAGCGACGTCTCCATCATCTGCGTCTCGTAGATCGTCTGCGCCTCGGCGGTGCCGAACCAATTGGCGAAAAGCTGGGCCGCGGCCGGGTGCGGCGCATTCTTGATGAGCATGATCACGCTGAAACCACCAGTGACCGAGCCCTGCCCGTCTTTAGGGAAGATGCGCTCAAGCGGCAGGCCCTGCTTGCGAAACGTCTCGACGGCGAACTGCACGAGCGCGATGCCGACCGGGTATTCGCCGCGCGCCACCCATTCTGCGAGCTGCCGGTTGTCGGCGGTGAGCTTCACGTCCTGGCCGACGTAAAGCGCCTTCAAATAGTCGTCGCCGAAGAGCGCGGCGAGATATCCGACCGGCGTCTGGCCCGGACCGGAGCGGCGCGGATCGTAGGCGGCGATCTTTCCCTTGTATTCGGGCTTCAGCAGGTCCTTCCAGGACGTGATCTCGCCGGGCTTGATGATGCTCGTGTTCACGAACAGATCGGTCATGACCCATTCTGCGGTCTGGAACGAGCAGCGGAAATCGGCAGGCAGGTCGGGCGACGGCCCCGCAGGGTTGAGCTTGGGGCCGCCATTGCGCCAGATCCCGGGCTTCAGAATGTCGGGATCGATGAGCTTCCCGTTCATGTTTTCGATCTCGCCGCGCGGCGACATCGCCCAGCAGGTCGAGGTTCCACCGAGATTGGCGTCGATGCTGATCTTGCCGGCCTTGGTCTCGGTGTCGACCCGCGTGATGAGCTCGCCCGGATTCATGCCGAGATACTTGAGGTCGATGCCGTAGCGCTTAGAGAACGCCGCGCTCACCGCGTTCTGAAGTCCGGGGAAGGGCGGGCCGTTCAGAACGAGCTGGCCTTCTTCCTTTGCCTTCTTCTGCAGCTCGGCCCAGGCGGCGGGGTCGGCTTTCTGCGCGACCGCTGCGCTCGTGAACGCAAAGCCGAGCGCGATCGCGGCGATCGCCCCAATCAACACGCGCATGTCTTACTTCCCCCGCACCGTCGATGTCATCGGTTGCGCGGATCATAACGAAGCCGCGCCAGGGGTGCACGAAATTTGCTGGAACGGTGCTCAAGTCCATGCGGGGCAGCGGGGATTCATGCCGGGACCATGCCTTTCCGCGATGCCGAACGAGCCCTTGCCGTCGAAGCGGCGCGGGTCTGGCGTGAGCGGCTTGGATTGGCAGATGAGCGAGTGCCCGTCGCACAGAGTCTGGGTGAAGTCGTGGAAGCCCCAGTTAAGGTCGATATCGTCAGCCACAAGCGCGCCGCCGGATTGCAGGGCGCTCCAAGCGTGGCTGAGCTCGAAGCACACGTTGTCCGTAGTGTGCATGCTGTCGTGAATGAAGAGATCGATCCGTCCGAGCCGTTTCAGGAGTGCCGGAAGCCGCCGCCGGCTCGAGCCGCGGATGTAGGTCCAGCGCGGGCGCAGATTTGAGCCGACGGCGATACCGATCTCGTCGCGCAGTTCGGGCGCGAGCGCGGGCGGGCGATCGATGCTCCAGAGATGCCCCTGTCCGTTCCGCTCGAGCGCCTCGAGGATGACGCGCGAGGTGAGGCCGCGAGCGACGCCGGTCTCCACGACGTTCATCGGCCGCAAGTGGCGCGCGAGGCACCAGATCGCGCGCAGAAATTCCGGATCGCCGTCGTTCCAGATACCGAAGCTCGCGGGCCCAAGCTGCAACCCGCGGCTCCGCAGCTCAGCGATGATGGTGGGCCACAACGCACGAAACTCCGAGGCCGGGCCAACGGGATAGGTGAGACCCAGCCATTCATGCAGGCGCCGCTCCCAGTCGGGATCGGGCACGTAAGGGAATCGTGGCCGTTGCCGCTCGACGATTTCGACGAGCTTGGTACGGAGCGTGAAACAGGCCTCGGTTGGATCGCTCGCAATCGAGGCGATGACACGCGGCACGTGCGCGAGATAGCGATGCATGGTGCGACGACCGGGCAAGTATGCGCCTGGAAGTTGCGGGCGCTGCCTGCGTAAACAACTGGCGCACCGGCGCGCTCCGCGTTAACCGCGGCGGCCCGAAAAAGTGATCAGACGGGATTGCGCGGCGTGCTTGATCGCTGCCGGTCAGCCGCCGAAATAATTGCCGCCGTTGCCGCCGTGCCAGTCGTAATCGCCGCTCGAATTGGCGTAGGGCGCTGCGTAATAGCCATAGCCATAGGAGGAGGGCCCATAATAGGGCGCGGGCGTCGCATAGCCGTAGACGCCGCATCCGGCGAGCGCGAACGAGACAAGCGCCAAGGCGGCCGCAAGCCGGGTCGTCGATGCGATGTTGCGTTTGGTCATGTGAGCCCAACGCACCGCCGCGCGCGTCCGTTCCCGCCGCGCCGCAACCACGTGGTGCGTAGCCGGTCCGGCTTTTCGCGCGCTACTGCTGGGCGCGGCGCTCGCCGTCGTAAGCGATGCGCCAGATCGTGCCCGAGCCGTCATCGCTGACGAGAAGCGAGCCGTCCTGGGCCACGACGATGCCCACAGGCCGGCCCCAAACGTCGCCATCGTTGGCGACGAAGCCAGTCATGAAGTCCACGTACTCGCCCGTGGGCTTGCCGTCCTTCACCGGCACGAGCACCACCTCGTAGCCGGTGCGCTTGCCGCGGTTCCACGACCCGTGCAGCGCGACGAAGGCCGCGCCGCGATACGATTCGGGGAACGCCGTACCAGTGTAGAAGGCCAGGCCCAACGGCGCCGAATGCGCCTGGATCAGCACGTCGGGCACTGCGACCTTGTCCTTCAAATCCTCGTGCTCGCCCTTGTGGCGCGGATCCTGGTTGCCGCCGATATAGAACCACGGCCAGCCATAGAAGCCGCCGGGCTTGACGCGCGTCACGTAATCGGGCGGGAGATTGTCGCCGAGCTCGTCGCGCTCGTTGGTCGTGGTCCAGAGCTCGCCGCCGCCGGGACCGCTGCCGGGATAGAACTGGATCGTCACCGGATTGCGGATGCCCGAGGCATAGACGCGCATGTCGTGGCCTTCGGGGTCGTAGTCGAGGATGTCGGCGCGGCGCACTTCCTTGTCCATGCCGATCTCGCCGTCATTGTCGCCCGAACCGACGGAGAGAAGGAGCCGCTTGCCGTCGGGCGAGAACACGATGTCGCGGGTCCAGTGATGGCCGACGGGCACGTCGGGCACGATCACCTGCGCCGGGCCTTGCGCCGCGGTGTCGCCCACCGTGTAGGGATAGCGCAGCACCTGGCCCTCGGTCGCGATGTAGACGAAGCGCGGCGAGGGCCCGGGCGGATAGAAGGCGATGCCGTAGGGCCGGTACTCGAGGTCGGCGGCGAAGACCGAGACTTGCGGCTTGCCGCCAGCGCCAGGCCGCAGCACGAGGATGCGCTTTGTCCCGCTCTCGCTTACGAAGATGTCGCCGTTGGGCGCGCGCTTCATTTGGCGCGGCTCCCTGAGGCCGTCAGCATAAGCGGTGACCGAGAAACCCGGCGGCAGCTTGAGCGCGGTACCCGCCGGCCGCGGCACGAGGTGCGAGCCGTTGCGCGCCGAACTGGTCGCATAGGGCGCCGGCAGATCCTGCGGCCGGATGAGTTGCGCGACCCCCGGCGCCTCGCCCTGCCAATCATTGAATGCGGCGGCGCCGGTGCGGGCGTTACCGCCCTCATCGGCTGCGCGCGGCGCGGATATCGCGGCCGCGAGCGCGAGGGCCACAGTCAACACGAGTGGCATGCGCATCTCGTTCCTCCTGGTCCCCCGCGGCCCTCTCGGGCAGAATGGCGGGCAAGTCAAATCACGAAGTGGAGGAAGGTCATGGATCGGCAGCCCCCGCAGCCCGTGGTGGATCATCGCGGTCCTCCGAAGGTCAGGCGCTTCGAAGAGCAGCGCTGGCTTCTCGACAACATCATCCGCGCCAACGGCATCGACTGGGACCAGCCGCGCTCGCTTTATCTCTCCGGCCCGTGCGGCGTCGAATCCGGCGCCGATTTCGCTGCCATTCGTGCGCGCGTGCAGAAGATGGCCGATATCGGTCCCGCTTTCGAGGCGACGGCGCGCCGGCGCGAGGCGAAGGCGCGCGAGGCCGAGAGCGCGGGCAACCGCGTCACCGCGCGCGACAATTACTTCATGGCGGCGATCCACTGGGGCGCGGCGCAATGGCCCTACGACGAGAACGACGAGACCAACATCGCTTACAATCAGAAGAAGCGCGAATGCTACGCGGCCTATGCGCGGTTCGCCGACCACAAGGTCGAGGCCGTGTGGTTGCCGTTCAAGGATTCGGCGTTGCCGGCGTGGTTCCATCTGCCGCCGAACTATGCCGGCGGACGCATCCCCGCCGTCATCGTCATTCCCGGCATGGACAGCTTCAAGGAGATCTCGGTGGCGTTGAATGGCGACCGCTGGCTCAGCCGCGGCATCGCCGTGCTCGCGATCGATGGGCCGGGCCAGTACGAGGCGCCGATGGTCGGGATCAACGTCAGCATGGAGAACTGGCTTTCGACGGGCAAGGTCGCGGTCGATTGGCTCTCGGCGCGAGGCGAGATCGATGCCGATCGCATCGGCGTCACCGGCACGAGCTTCGGCTCATTCTTTGGCACGCTCGTCGCGGCCTCGGAGCCACGCATCAGGGCGTGCGCCGTCATCTCGACCTGCCTCGAACCCGGGTGTCACACGATCTTCGAGGAGGCCTCGCCCACCTTCAAGAAGCGCTTCATGTACATGTCGGGCTTCACCGACGAGAAGAAGTTCGACGAGTTCGTGAAGACGCTCACCTGGGAGGGGCATGTCGAAAAGATCCGCTGCCCCTATCTGTGCGTTGCCGGCGAGGCCGAGGAGTTGTCACCCTTGGAGTATGCCGAGCGCCTGGTGCGGCAGCTCAAGGGCCCGAAGCAGCTTGTCGTCTATCAGGATTCACGCCACTCGGTCGGCAACGTGCCGGCGGCGAATCTCGGCCCCTTCCCACCGGTGCTGCTCGCCGACTGGCTCGCCGCGCGGCTCGAGGGCAAGCCGTTCGCGAGCGAGCGCTGGTACGTGCAGGCGAACGGACAGATCCAGAAGACGGCGTATTGAATGGCCAGGCTGTCAATGCGAGGAGCGTAGCGACGAAGCAATCCCCATCGGTTAGGGGGATTGCTTCGCTGCGCTCGCAATGACGGTAAAGTTCACGCCGGCTCGTTGGCGCGCGAGACACCGATCATGCTGTCGCGGTTGACGAGCGCGGCCAGGCGCTCCTCGCTCCAGCCTTCGGTACCTTTCGGCCGCTCGGGCAGCACGAGATAGCGCATGTCCGCGGTCGAGTCGTGGACGCGTACCGCGACGCTGTCGGGGATATTGGTGCCGAACTCCGTGAGGACCTTGCGCGGCTCGCGCACTACGCGGCTGCGATAGGCGCGGCTCTTGTACCAATCGGGCGGCAGGCCCAGCACCATGCGCGGATAGCACGAGCAGAGGGTGCAGACGACGACGTTGTGCAGATCGGGCCTGTTCTCGAGCACGACGAGATGCGTCTCGCCCATGTCGATGCCGAGCTCGCGGCACGCGGCGGCGCCATCCTTCAGCAGCCGCGCCTTGTAGGCCGGATCGGTCCATGCCTTCGCCACAACGCGCGCGCCGTTCTCGGGCACGCGGCCATCCATGCGCTCCAGCATGCGGCGGATATCGGCCGGGCTGATAATGCCCTTGGCAATCAGGAGCTCGCGCACCGCGACCTCCATCACTTGATAGTACGCGAGCGGCGCATCCTCCTCGTCCGGCTGTTTCGGATGGGGCAGGTGGTCGTGATCATGCGCATGGTCGTGGCCGTCATGCTCGTGCTCGTGGCGCTCGGCCAAGAGGCGCGCCTCGACCGCACCCATGGCGTGCGCGATCTCGTCGGCCGTCAGCACGCCGCGCGCGAGGAGGCCGTTGCCGATCGCCGCCATCCAGCGCTCGTAATAGCTCATCGCATCATAGGCGTTGGGGGCGAGCGCCTCGATCTGGCGCCGCGCCTCGTCGACGCGGCGCAGGCCGCGCTCGGACAAAAGTGCCGCGAGCGCATCGACCCGCTTCTCCCAGATCGCGAGCACGTGCTCGTTGCGGTCGACCGGACCGGCCGGGAGCCCGCCCATGTCGTGGTGGCTGCGCATATCGTCGTAGTGCCGCATCGCATCCTCCTCGTTTCCGACATGTTAGCACGCATCCGTCGTCTTGACGTGAGGCTGGCCCGGCCCGACGCTCCGCGGCACAGGAGGAACGATGACAAGCGAACAGGCGCGGGACGCGATGGCATTCGCGGAGCGGCATCGCCGGAAGCCGGTGCTGCTGCTACCCAATGCTTGGGACGGCGCGAGTGCGCGCATCTTCGCCGCGGCCGGGTTCGAGGCGGTGGCGACAACGAGCGGCGGGCTTGCGTGGTCGCTGGGTTATCGCGACGGCGAGGAAGCGCCATGGGACGAAGTCGTCGCGGCGACGCGGCGCATCGTGCGCGCGGCCGGCGTGCCGGTGACGGCCGACATCGAGGCCGGCTATGGCGCGACGCCCGAGGAGGTTGGGAACCATGTGCGCGAGATCGTCGAAGCGGGCATAGTCGGCATCAACCTCGAGGACGGGCTCCATGCCCCGCCCCATGTGCGAACGATCGAGGACGCGGGCGCCCGCATCGCCGCCGCGCGGGCGGCCGCAACCCGAGCCGGCGTGCCGATCGTCCTCAACGCCCGCACCGACCTTTATCATTTCGGCGTCGGCGAGGGCGAGGCGCGCTTCACCGAGACGGTCGCGCGTGCAAAGGCCTATCTCGCGGCGGGCGCCAACTGCATCTATCTCTTCGGCGTGCGCGAGCCTGAGGCGATCGCGCGCCTTGCCGCGGCGATCCCCGCGCCCGTCAACATCACGGGCCGCGCCGGCATGCCCGCGGCGGCGGAGTTGGAGCGGCTTGGCGTCGCCCGCATCACCATCGCTGGCGCGCCCGCGCTCGTCGCCTTCTCGGCGGTGGCGGCGCTCGCCAAGGAGTTGCGCGCGACCGGGCGATTTGACGGGCTCCAGGCGAGCCTGAGGCACCCTGACGCCCAGGCGCTCTTTAGTCCGAAGGGATGAGGGGAATTGGGAGGGTGGCGGCTTGGCGGACGACCGGCCGGGCCGTCAGGCGGAACCAGCGCTTGCGCCGGCGCAAGGGAGCCTCATTGACCCAGCTCACCAGGATGCCAAGCCCGACCACCGAGGCGACGGCCACGTAGAAGAAGACGCTAACCCCCAAAGGGCTGGCAAAGATCAAGCTCACATCATCCATTACGAGGCTCCCGCACTCACCGCCTCTTAATAAGGCCGGGGCGCCTCATTGGATTGTGAAGCGGCTCACACTCATCGCACGGGATGCGGGGAAAATTAGGGTCAAATCTGAGGCAACTCGGAGGGAGGGGAGGTTATCTTGCACTGCCCTCTTCCGCGCGCCATGCTGCTGGCGGGGGTAACGAGAGCGTTTAGGCGCCGCGGCGAAGACTGCGGGCGGGCGCTCGGCGGGACAGGGGTCCATGCCCGCGACGGTCGATCGGATCGCCGCGATGCGGCGCGCACTCGAACGGCATAGCCTATTCGGCTCGTTGCTGCCGGACGAGCTCGAGCAACTTTTGGCGCACGCGCACCTCGTGACATTCCGCGCGCGACAGGAAATTTTCCACAAAGGGGCGCCGGGGCTCGGCCTTCTCGCCGTGGTCAAAGGCAAGGTGCGAATCAGCTCGATCGGGCCAGACGGCAACCAGGTGCTGCTCAACGTCATGAACGAGGGCGAAGTGTTCGGCGAGATCGCGCTTCTGGACGGGAAAGAGCGCTCGGCCGACGCCATCGCCATGACGGACTGCGAGCTCCTGACGATCGACCGGCGCGATTTCGTGCCGTTCGTGCGCGCGAATCCCGAGGTGGCGCTCAGGCTCATGAGTGTGCTGTGCGAGCGTTTGCGCCGCACGACCGAGCAGATCGAAGACATGATCTTCCTCGACGCGCCGCAGCGGATCGCGAAGAAGCTGCTGCAGCTCGCGGGCGCCGGCAACTCCACGATCAATCTCTCGCAGCGCGAGCTCGGCAGCATGATCGGCCTGTCGCGCGAGAGCATCAACAAACAGCTCGCGCACTGGCAACAGGACGGGGTGGTGCGACTCGAGCAGGGAACGATCGTGCTCGTCGATCTCGATAGCCTGCGCGCGGCGGCCGAAGTCTGAGCGCCGGGCGCCCAGAGCAAGATCGCGTCGAATTTTCATTCGGCACGTAAATCTTGCTCTTGCTTAAAGAAGTTAGACCATGATTCACGTATCGGAGCGATCTGCGGCGCCCCCGTCCGATACGATCATGGTCTAGCGGCCATGCGCGATTGACGCTTTGATTTCCGGCCTTTCCGGGCTAGCAAAGCCGCGAGCCAACGAGCGCAAGAGCAAGAATTGTCCGATCGGGCCGGACGCCCCACCGAGTCGCTCCAAGAGGGCGTTGCCGCTCCGCGCGCGTCGAGCCGGACGCTCGTCACCACGGCGGCGATCGCGGTCATTCTCATCACCGCGATCGAAGGCACGATCGTCGCCACGGTCATGCCGCAGATCGTGGGCCAGCTCGGCCGCTTTGACCTCTTCAGCTGGGTCTTCACCGCCTATCTGCTGACGCAGGCCGTGACCATCCCGCTCTACGGGCGGCTTGCCGACATCTATGGCCGGAAGCGCATGCTGCTCATCGCGATCGGGCTCTTTCTCCTCGGCTCGCTCATGTGCGGCTTCGCCGGCGGCATGGTATCGCTCATCGCCTTCCGCGTGCTGCAAGGGACGGGCGCGGGCGGGCTCGTTCCGCTCGCGCAGACGGTCGTCGGCGACATGTACACGCCGGTCGAGCGCGCACGCGTCCAGGGCTACCTCTCGAGCGTGTGGGCCGTGGGCTCGATCGTGGGGCCGCTGCTCGGAGCCTTCCTCGTTGCGCATACGATCTGGCCGATGGTGTTCTGGGTCAACATCCCGATCGGCGCCATAGCCGCGCTCCTTCTCATCCTGTGGCTGCACGAGAAGCTGCAGCAGCGGCAGCACCGCATCGACTATGGCGGCGCGCTGCTGATGGTGGCAGGGAGCGGCCTCCTGATGTTCGCGTTGGTGGAGGCATCGCATCTCGGCGCCGTGCGCGCCACGGGGCTGCTTGCGATGGCGATCATCATCCTTGCGCTCTTCGTCTTCTACGAGCGCCGCGCGGCCGAGCCGATGATCCCGCTCGCGCTTCTGCGCAACCGCGTCATCGCTGCAGGCACGCTCGGCGCCTGCGCGTTGGGCGCGATCATGATGGGCGCGACCGCGTTCGTTTCGCTCTATGTCCAGGGCGTGATGGGGCGCGGCGCGCTTCTCGCCGGCCTCGTGCTGATGACGCCGTCCGTGACCTGGCCCATCGGCAGCATCTCCGGCGGCTGGATGATGCTGAAGACGTCCTATCGCGCGACGACGCTCGTCGGCACGCTGCCGCTCCTTCTCGGATGCGCGCTCATGATCGCGCTCTCGCCGGCGAGCGGTGCGCTCATCGCCACATGCGGCGTCGGCTTCATCGGCATCGGCATGGGCCTCACCAACAACACCTATACCGTCGCGATCCAGGGCAGCGTCGATTGGAGCCAGCGCGGCGTCGCGACCTCGACGATGTCGTTCATGCGCCAGGTGGGGCAATCGGTCGGCGCCGCCGTCTTCGGCGGCACGGTCAACGCCGAGCTTGCGGATGCTGGTGCGGGCGCCGACATGGTCGATCGCATCATGGACCCGGCCCAGCGCGCCGCCATCTCAGCAACCGCGCTGAAGCCGGCCACGCAGGCGGTCGCGGCCGGGCTTCATTCCGTCTATCTCATCACTGCGCTCCTCGCGCTCTCCGTGCTCGCGACCGCGCTCCTGCTGCCGAAGGGATTGAGCCCGCACCGCCACGAGGCCTAACATCGCCGCAACGGGAGGGTGGCGCATGAAGGCAGCCGTGCTCGGCGACAAGGGCCTCGAGATCCGCGACATACCGGTGCCAAAGCCCAGGGAGAACGAGATCCTGGTGCGCGTGCACGCCGCCGGGTTGAACCGCGCCGAGGCGATGATGGCGCAAGGCTATCGCCACGGCAGCCAAGGCGGACCAGGCACCGTGATCGGGCTCGAGTTCGCGGGCGAGGTCGTGGAGACGGGCGCGGCGGTCAAAGACCTCCGGCCCGGCGCGCGCGTCATGTGCAGCGGCAACGGCGGCTATGCCGAGTTCGCAGTGGCCGATGCCGGGCGCTGCTCCGCCATTCCCGCCAACAACATGACGTTCGAGCAGGCCGCGACCTTGCCGATCGGGCTCCAGACGCTCCACGACGCGATCATGACGCAAGGACGCATGAAGAAGGGCGACACCGTCCTCATCCAGGCGGCGAGTGCCGGCGTCGGCGTCATCGGCCTGCAGATCGCGCGGCTGATGGGCGCAAAGCTCGTCATCGGCACCTCGACCAAGGCAGAGAAGCGCGCGCGCCTCAAGGATCACGGCTGCGATTTGGCGCTCGACACGAAGGATCCGCGCTGGCCCGACCAGGTGCTCGAGGCGACGGACGGCAAGGGCGTCGATCTCATCGTCGATCTCGTCTCGGCCGGCGTCATGAACGACAACATGAAGGCGACGCGCGTTCTGGGCCGCATCGTCAATATCGGCCGGCTCGGCGGCATGAAGGGCGAATTCGATTTCGACCTCCACGCGCTCCGCCGCATCGACTATATCGGCGCAACGTTCCGCACGCGCTCGGTCGAGGAGGTGCACGAGATCGTGCGCCGCATGCGCGCCGATCTGTGGCCCCATGTCGAGGCGGGCCGCATTTCCGTGCCGATCGACAAGGTCTTCCCGCTCGAGGAAGCGGCGGCGGCACAGGCGCATATGCGCGCCAACGCGCATTTCGGCAAGATCGTGCTCAGGGTCGAGCATTAGGGTCGCACACGAGGGAGGACGAGATGGCAGGACAGGTGCCGCGCGAGCACGGCCGCTATGACTACTCCGCGATCGTCGACCGCAAGCCTCTCAGATGGCCCGACGGCGCGCGCGTCGCCGTCTGGGTCATTCCCAACATCGAGCATTTCCTGTTCGACAGCGGCGGCGTCACGGCTTCGGGCGCAGCCTCTGGTCTCAAGCCCGACGTCATGAATTTCTCCTGGCGCGACTACGGGCTGCGCGTCGGCATCTGGCGCCTCATGGAGATCATGGAGCGCCACGGCGTGCGCGGCACGGTCGCGCTCAACTCGGACGTCACGGAGAAATATCCGCGCGTGATCGAGGCCGGGAATGCGCTCAAGTGGGAATGGATGGGGCACGGCACGACGAACTCCATTCTCCTCAACGCGCAGGACGAGGACGAGGAGCGCGCGCTCCTGCGCCAGTCGGTCGAGACGATCGCCAAGGGCGTGGGCCGCAAGCCCAAAGGATGGCTCAGCCCGGGCCTCACCGAGACGGTGCGCACGCTCGATCTACTCGCCGAATGCGGCATCGAATATGTCGGCAACTGGGTCAATGACGAGCAGCCCTATCCGATGCGCGTCAAGAGCGGCTCGATGCTGTCGATCCCCTACACGATCGAGCTCAACGACATCCCGAACTTCCTTTCGCGCAACCGCACCGGCGAGGAGTTCGCCAAGCAGATTTGCGACCAGTTTGATGTGCTCTACGAGGATGGCGCCAAGACCGGACGGGTCATGGCGATCGCGCTTCACCCGTTCCTCATCGGCCACCCGCACCGCGCCAAGCATTTCGAGAAGGCGCTCGCCTATGTCGCACAGCACAAGGGCGTGTGGCTCGCGACGGGCGGTGAGATCGCCGACTGGTATAAGCGGAACTACCTGTAGAATTCGGTGTCATTGCGAGGAGGGGTCGAATGGCGCGCGTCAAATATGTCGATATCGCGCAGGGTGCGCTCAACATCCGCCGTGCGCTCGCCAACAGCACGGGCGCGGGGCCGGCGCATACCGCGCTCGCCATGGCGATCCGCAACAAGTGCCGGCTCGACCCGCGTCTGCGCGAGATGGCGATCCTGCAGGTGGGCTATGCGGCGCGCTGCGCCTACGAATGGGTGCATCACTGCGAGATCGCGCAGGAGTTCGGCGTCAGCGCCGCCGACATCAAGGCGCTTGCCGACGACGACGCCGGCAAGACGACGACGCTCGATCCACTGACGCGCGCGGTGCTGCGCGCGGCGCGCGAGATGACGAAGGATTGTGCCATCTCGGATCCGACCTTCGCGCAGCTGAAGGAGCGGCTCAGCGACGAGGAGATCGTCGATCTCGTCATCGCCGTCGGCGTCTACAATTCGACGGTGCGCGTGCTCGAAAGCCTCAAGGTCGATCTCGAGCCCGAATGTCGCCATTTTCTCGAGGCGTTTCCCCTGCCGCCACGCTGAGAAGCGCCGCCGTCAGGAAGAGGCTCGAGAGCCACCACGCCTGCCAAACGCCATAGGAAAGGCACGCGATGACGAGCGCCGCCGCGGCCCAGGCGAGCGCGCCTGCGCGTGCGGTCCGCGCAAGGTCGGCCGAAAAGCCGGCGCGCCACAGTCCCCACAGCACGATGGCCAGCGCGAGCAGCGTGCCGGGAATTCCGAGCTCAAGTTCCCATTGCAACACCGCGTTGTGCGGATGAAGCGGCAAGGTCGTCGCGTCGAGCGGCAGGTTCGCGCCGGGAAAGCGGTCGGCCCAGCGCTGCTCGCCGCCGGGAATGGCGCGGCTTGCGTCCATGCCCCAGCCGAGAAGGGGGCGCTCCTCGACGCGGTCCGCCGTGAAGCGCCAGATCATGAGGCGGTGGAGCGCCGACCATTTTATCTGGGGCGCGTCGTGATAGAGCGCGATCGTGTCGCGATAAGGCGGCACCGCGAAGGGGGCGGCGGCCGCGAACAGCACGAGGACGGCGCCAAGTGCCGCGGCGGTCGCCCGCGGCAGGAACCAGGCGACCGCGAAGACGACGAGGGCCGCAAAAATGGCGAGGAGCGCCGCGGTGCTGAAAAGCAGCCACAGATTGGCGGCGACCCCCAAGGCGAAGAGCGCCGGCAAGGAAACGCGCCACCGCCCGCGTGAGGCTGCGACCACGGGCCACAGCGCCAGCGCCAGCACTGTCGCGGCGCGGTCGAAGCGCGCGAGCAGCACCATCGGACGGTTGAGGATCATCCGCGAGATCGACGCGTCGGTCAGGGCTTCGTGCAGGCCGAAGAGTGTCGCAAGCGCGAGACCGACCGCGGTCCAGGTGGCGACGAGCCGGCGCTCGCGGGGAGCGAGGCTGAGCGCGGCCGCGAGGAGCACAGAGCCGCCGGCGAATACGAGCAGAAGGCGAAGGCCCTCGAGGAACGAATGGAGCGGAATGATCGACCAGAGTGCCGAGAGCGTGGCCCAGACGCCGAGCGCAGCACCAAGGGCGGCGAAGGGCGCGAGCGCGCGCAGGGCGCTTCTGAGCGCGCGTGCCTCCAGCGCGAGGGTCGCCACCGCCGCGAGCGTGAAGAGCGGCGCCATCGCCAGCGGATCGAGGAAGCTCGCGAGCGGCGCGAGCGCGCCGCAAAGCGCCAGGACGATGCCCCGGCGCGACATCCGGCCCTCAGGCGCCTCTGCTCTCTCCGTCATTCGGGGACGAGCAGCGCCTCGTCGTCGTTGCGCACGTTGTTGACGCGCTGGCTGACGCGATAGACCCGCATGCGCTCGGCCGGAAACGGCTTGAAGAGCTTCGGGAGCTCCTGGCGCTTCACGGTTTCTTGTCCGAGCCATTTGGCCCAGTCGGCGCGGTCGAGGATCACGGGCATACGATCGTGAAGCGTCGCGATCGCCTCGTTCGGCTCGCAGGTGAGGATGGTGCAGCTTCGCACGACCTCCTGCGTCGCCGGATCGCGCCAGCGCTCCCACAATCCTGCGAACGCGAAGATGCGGTCGCCGGGCGCCGGCACGATCGCCCACGGCTCCTTGCCCGAGGCGATCTTCTTCCACTCGTAGAATCCGTCGGCCGGAATGATGCATCGGCGCTTCTGGAATGCCTCGCGGAAGGCCGGCAGTTCGCCCACGCTTTCGCTCCGCGCGTTGAACATCTTGTTGCCGACCGAGCGATCCTTGGCCCAGAGCGGGATGAGGCCCCAGCGCACGACGTCGAGATGGCGCTTGCCGTCGTCAGGATTGAAGCGAACGGCGAGCACGCCCTCGGTCGGCGCGAGATTGTAGCGCGGCGGGAAATTCGGCAGCGCGTTCGACGTGCCGAAGATGCGCGCGGTCTCCGCGGCGGGAGTACGATTGAGGAAGCGTCCGCACATGACGCCATGCTAGGGGGATGCTACGGCCGATGACAATGGCGGAGACGAATGGGCATTCTGGCGCTCGAGCCAATCTTCGAGCACAAGGACGGGCCAGAGCACGCGGGCCCAATTGCGCCGGCCTTCGCGATGCGCGCGCCAACGCGCGCTAATGATGGGTGGTGCGACGAAACCGTGCCGTTCGAGGCGCGCGGGATCGAGCCGCTCGTCGGCCCAGCCGCGCAGGCCTTGGGCGAGCCAGCGCGCGAGCGGCGGCTCGAACCCATGCTTCGGCCGGTCGACAAGCGCGCGCGGCACACGCGCGTAAAGCGCCGCACGCGGCAGACGTTTCTCGGCGACGAAATCCTCCGGCAACGACCATGCGAACTCGGCGATGCGCGGGTCGAGGAAGGGCGCGCGCACCTCGAGCGCGAAGGCCATGCTGGCGCGGTCGATCTTCACCAATAGGTCGTCGGGGAGATAGGTGATGGTATCGCGCAGCATGAACTGCTGCGGGAGCGAGGGGAGGCCCTCATCGAGCGGCGCATCGAGAAGCGAGGCGGCCTCGCCCGCCGTTGGCGCAAGCCCGTCCTCGGGCCGCGTGCTCGCGAGGTGGTTGCGGTAGAGCGCTTCGGGCGACGCGTGTGCAGCGTTGCCGAAGATCCGGCGCAGGCGCCGCACGGGCCGCAGCTCTGCGCCTGCGAGCGCGCGCGCCGCGGCGCCCGCCACCGAGCGCGCCCAGGCCGGGCGCGCGGCAAGCTGCTGCCATTCCGCGGCTGCGCGGGCGTAGCGCGCATAGCCGCCGAACAATTCGTCGCCGCCGTCGCCCGACAGCGCGACCGTCACGTGCTCGCGCGTAAGATGCGACAGGATGAGCGTCGGGACCGCCGAGGGATCGGCGAACGGCTCGTCATAAGCCGCGGCGGCCTGCGGCAGGAACTCGAGGCATTCGCGCTCGCTCACGCGGAGCGTCTCGTGCTCGGTGCCGAGCTTGCGCGCGACCGCGGCCGCGTGCGGCGCCTCGTCGAAGCCCGCGTCCGGGAAGCCCACGCAGAAGCTCTTGGTGCCCGGCCGCGCCTTCTGCATCGCCGCCACCACCGAACTGCTGTCGATCCCGCCCGAGAGAAACGCGCCCAAGGCCACGTCGGCTTCGAGGCGGATCGCGACCGCGTCGTCGAGGAGCGTCTGGAACTGCTCGGCGGCGGCATCGAACGAGCCTGCGAAGGGTTGCGCCGCCGCGGCGGCCGCTCGCTCGGGCGCCGACCAGTAGGGTGTGGCGTCGGTCTCCCGGCGCGAGGCGGAAATTTCCGCGGTACACCCGGCCGTAAGCTTGCGCACGCCGGCAAACGCGCTCGAGGGCGCGGGGACGAAGCCATAGCGCAGGTAGGCGCCGATGGCCGGCCGGTCGAGCGCGCCCGTCCAGAGCGGATGGGCCGCGAGCGCCTTCAGCTCCGAGGCGAAGAGCAGCACGCCGTCGATCCAGCCGCAGTAGAGCGGCTTCTCGCCGAAGCGGTCGCGCGCAAGATGAAGACGCCGCTCGCGCCGGTCCCACGCGGCGATTGCGAACATGCCGTTGGCGCGCGTCAGCGTTTCGCGGAAGCCCCAGCGCGCGATCCCCTCGATCAGGGCCTCGCTATCGCTGTGGCCGCGCCAGGCGATGCCGGAAAGATCACGCCTCAGCTCGCGGTGATTGTAGATCTCGCCGTTGAAGGTGAGGACGTAACGCCCGTCGGCCGACAGCATCGGCTGATGCCCGGCGGGGGAAAGGTCGAGGATCGCGAGACGCCGGAAGCCCAAGGCGATGCCGGCCGCCGCGTCGCACCACGAGCCCTCGGCGTCGGGCCCGCGATGAACGAGGCGCGCGGCCATCGCGCGCGCGATCCCCTCATACTGTGCCGGATCGATGCGGTGATCGGGATCGAAGAAGCCGGCGATGCCGCACATGCGGCGTCACACTTCGCCCAAGGTCCGCACGGGTTGGCGCGCCTCGCCGGCTTCGCGCTGGCGCAGCGCGGCGGGCTTCCACGCCGGCGGCCGCTCGGTCGAGCCGTCCTCGGTGAAGGCGGCGAGCGCTTCGTACATCTCGGCGGCCGGCTCGGCCGGCACGCGCACGAAGCTCGCGAGATAGCGCACGAGATGGCGCGAGAAGAACGGACCGCCGAACGCGCGATGATATGTGCGCGCACGTGCGAGCGCGCGGCGATAGGCGAGATCGCGGTGGCGCCGCGAGATGTCCTTGCGCTCGGTCACGAGGTAATAGAGCGCAAGCACGGATTCGTAGCGGCTGCGCCGGCGCTGCTCGGACAAGCGACCGGGCGCGCTGTGCGGCGCCAACGCCACCGGCCCCATCACGCGCGCGCCGCCGCCCGCCGCGAAGAGCCGCAGGAAGAGCGCCTGGTCGGGCGAGATCAGCCGCTCGTCGCAGCCGCCCGCCGCCCAGTAGCGCTCGGACGCGACGAGCATTGTGCTCGAATTCGAAGGGCAGTTCCGGATGAAGCGCGCAAGCCCGTCCGGCTCGTGGATGATGGGCGCCTGCAGCGGATCGCCATCGCCAAGCGGATCGGGCGCCTCGAGCCGATAGGTGCCAAGATCGCCGTAAGCGAAGGCCTCGTTCGTCGCCTCCGCCGCCTCGAGCAGCCGCGCCGTCGCACCGGGGACGAGGAGATCGTCGCCGTCCAAGAATTTGAGCCAGGGATAAGACGCTGCGCGTGCGCCTTCGTTCGTCGCGGCCGAGGCACCGCGGTTCGGCTGACGCAGGATCAGCACTTTGTCGTGCCAACCGCGCGTCAATTCGGCGATGAGCTCGGCTGAGCCGTCGGCCGAGCCGTCATCGACGAACACGAACTCGCGCGCGAACGGACCTTCCTGGCGCGCCAGCGCGTCGATCACTGCCGGCAGGTAAAGCCGCTTGTCGAACACGGTGACGATGAAGGAAATGCCGGTCAAACGCGGCCTCTGAATGGGTTCGCGCATGATAGACGGATTTCCGTCGCATCGCTACGTTCGGAGCCGCATGGAACCGGCGGTTTTGCACTGGCGCGACGGAATCTCGTCGATTCCCGATGGGGCGGACGAGGTCCGCATCGCTGATGCGCCGCGCGCTCTCGGCCCCGTTGACCGCGTACTCTTCGGTCGGGGCTTCCTGCGTGTTGGTGCGGGCTTGATCTATCGGCGCTCGTCGCGGATCGATGATCCGAACAAGGCAGGCGGCGACACCGAATCGACGATCCAGATGTCGAATTTCGGCAAGAACGCGGGTTTCGCGAACCAGCTTTTTCAGTACGCGTTCCTGAAGCTCTATGGGCTGCGCCACAACGCCGCGGTCGAGACGCCGGAATGGGCGGGCGAGAAGATTTATGGAATTCCGCATCGCGGGCTCGGCGCTCCCTTGCGCATGTGGAAGGGTGATGAATGGTCGGTGCGCGATCTCGCGCTCTGGGACATGGCGCGGCCGCCGCTCGATGTCGATTTCTGGGGCTATTACCAGAATGTGCCGGCATGCTGGGCGCCGCACCGCGAGTTCGTGCGTAGGCTTTACCGGCCGCGCGATCCGTGGCGCGCGCCGGTCGAGCGCTGGCTCGCGCGCCATCGGCCGCCGGGCGCGACGCTTGTCGCTCTTCATCTGCGGCGCGGCGACTATCGCACGCTCGGCGCCGAGAAGCCGTGGTTCCGGCCGTTGCCGGAAGAATTCTACCGGCGCTGGCTCAAGCAGATATGGCCGACGCTCGCGAACCCGGTGCTGTTCATTGCGAGCGACGACCGCGATGCCGTGCTGCCCGCCTTCGCCGAGTTCGCCCCCATCACCGCCGCGGAAGGAGAGGCGGAGATGCCGGAGCCGCGCTTCCTCGCCGACTTCGCGATCCTCGCCGCCGCCGACGTGCTCGCCCTCTGCAACAGCAGCTTTTCGCGCATGGCGGCGATCCTCGCGGCGGATACGCAGCGGGCCTTCATCCCGGAGCTGGCGAGCGGCACGTTCGAGCCTTACGAGCCCTGGGCTACGGATCGCTTCTGGCAGCGCTTTGGCGCGCCGGAGCCGCGCCCGAAGTCGCGCGTGCCGCGTTTCCTGCGGCGATGGATGGCATGAGGCGGACGCCGCTGCTGCGCCGGAACGCATCGAGCGTCGAGAACAGCGTGGCCTCGTCGAGCCGCACGCCTGGCACCCGTGCGGCGAGGAACAGGCGGAAATAGCGCGAGAGATATGACGCACCGCCGTGCCGCGCGGCGTATTTCCAGGCGCGGCCCGTCACCTGCTTCTGCACGAGGCGGCGGAAGCGTGCGGGCAGCTCGGAATGATCCTTGAGCGTCAGGAGTGCGGAGAGCGACTGGTCATGCTGGAGCTGCGCCGGAAATTTCATGATGCGGCCCGGCTCATCGCGCGGCCCCATCGCGACGACGGGATCGATGAAGCCGACGCGCGTCACGAGCGCCATGCGCTGCGCCAATGACTGGTCCTGAATGAAAACGCGTTCGTCGGCGCCGCCGGCGCGCTTCAGCGCCGCGGTGTCGAGCAGGTGCGTGCTGCCGCCGGCATGGCCGATGCGGATGACGGTGTAGAGCGCATCGTCGAGGACGCGCACGGGGACCTGCGCGGGCTCGGGCGGAAAGGCCGGCGCCGCGTCCGCGCTGTAATAGCCGTTGTGGCCATAGATCGCGCCGCAGCCGCTTTCGGCTGCCGCACGCAAGAGAAGCCGCGAGGCATAGGGTGCGAGGATGTCGTCGCCGTCGACGATCTGCGTGAAGGACAGCCGCGCGTGCGCGATGCCGCGATTGACGGCGACGGAAGGGCCGGAATTCTGCTGGCTGATGAGTTCGGCGCCGGGCAAGCCCGCGACGAGGCGGCGTGCAAGCTCGCCCGAGCCGTCGCTCGACCCGTCGTCGACCAGGATATATTGCCGCTCGAATTGGCCCTGCTGGTTGCGGAGCGCCGCAATGACGCCTTCGAGATAGCGCGCCTTGTTGTAGATCGTCACGACGTAGGAGACGCCCTCAGCCTGCATCGTCGCGGCTCAGCGCAGCCGCGCCAGCGTCTCGGCACGGAATTCGCGGAGATTCCGCTGCACGTCCTCCATCTCGAAGACGATGGTCTCCTCGGCCGTGATCCCGCCTTCCCAAAAGATGCCGAGGCCGCTTTCGTCCTCGCGCATCTTGCGGCCGAGCGCACCGCGCGTGATGTAGTAGCGCGGGTCGCGCACGATCTCGCTCGTCTTGGCGAGAAAGCGCAGGTGGCTGCCTTCGGCCTCGGCGAACCAGCGATGATGATAGAAGCCCACCTCGGGCGGGCGGCCGATGCGCGCGGCCAGCCCGGCCCAGCGGCCCTTGGCGAAGATCTCGCGCGCGCGCGACGGCGTCTCGATATAGCCGGCCTTGGCGACGCGCGACAATTCGCGCACCACGGTCAGCGGATCGCGCACGTCCTCCAAGAGATGTGAGCAGAAGCTGAAGTCGAAAAATTTGTCGGGCCACGGCCAGGGCGCGAGGCAGGCGTCCTGCACGCGCCAGGTCGCTTCCGAAAACCGCGCCGGCTGCTCCGGATCGAGCGGCTGACCCCTCGTTTCATAGGGGTTGAGGTCGAGCACATGCGTCGCGGCGTTGAGCGGCAGGTACCAGCCGCCGACATCGAGAACGCGGGCGGCCGCGCGCGCCTTGGCGATCACCACGGGCAGGTTGCGGCGCAGGATCATCCGTCAGGAGCGCCGCCGCAAGGAGAGCCTCAGAAGTTCTCGACCCAGGGGCGGAGTTCGACCTCCCAGGTCCAGGCGCTGCGATGCTGGCGGTGGATGCTGAGATAGGTGGCGGCGATCGCGCTCGGTTCGAGCGTCCCGTCGGGGCCGCGCTGCGCCGCGCGCTCATCGTTGGTGTCGAGCTTACGGATGCCACCGTCGATCACGAAATGCGCGACATGGATGTTCTTGGGCGCAAGCTCGCGCGCCATGCTTTGGGCAAGGCCGCGCAGGCCGAACTTGCCCATGGCGAAGGGCGCCGACTGGGCATAGCCCTTGACGCTCGCCGAGGCTCCAGTGAAGAGGATCGTGCCGTGGCCCTGCGCCAGCATGCGTTTGGCCGCCTGCTGACCCACGAGGAATCCGCCATAGCAAGAGACGACGAGCGCGTTCAGCACCTGGTCGGGATCAAGCTCGGCGACAGGCCCGCGGGCGCGCGCGCTCGGATTGTAGACGACGATGTCCAAGGGCCCGGCGGCGGCGAAGAGCGCCTCGACGTCGACGCGCTTCGAGGCATCGCAGGCGAAGACGCGAGCACCCGTCTCCTTGGCGAGGGCCGCGAGCTTCTCGGTGTTGCGTGCGGCGAGCGCGACTTTCATGCCTTCTTTGGCGAAGAGGCGCGCGAGCGCGGCGCTCAGGCCGCTGCCCGCGCCGACGATGAGTGCGTTTTCTGCCATGTCCGCATTCTAGCGCCGGCCGAACGGCCGGCGCCAGAGGGCGGCGGGTCAGCCGCCGCCGCGGCGGCCGAGAACGAGTTCCGCCTCGGCGCGTGCGGCAACGCGCTTCAGCGCCTCGCGCTTCAGCTCCACCAGCACAGGGCGCGCATGGCGGTTGTGCACGACGCCGCCGCTCGCCGCGACCTGCCACGCGCCGCCCGGCAGCACCAGCCGCACGACGCGCGGCACGCTCTCCTCGCTCAATGTCGCCTCGACCTCCTGGCCTTTGTAGAGGCGCTGGATTGCCATCTCGTCGAGGAGCGGTTGCTCGACGATGACCTCGTCGCTGCACCCCGGAAGACGCAGCGCGCCGCGGCGCGCGCGCGGGTCGAACCATTTTACGACGCCGCGCACCATGCCGGGCCGCATGAGCGAAACTGCTGACGGCGCGGGCGCGGGCTCGGCCGCGATCTCGGCGCGCCGCACGAGCCGCGGCTGCGGCGGCGCGGGCAGGCTCTCGGCCTCGGGCGTTGGTGCTGCGACAGCGGGCGCACGCCGGCGCGGCGCGGACGCGGCACGGGGTGCGCGTGCGGGTGCCGCAATCTCTTTCGCAGCGGCCACAGGCGCCGCCACCGGCTCTCCAAGCGCGGCGAGTGCCACGGCGACGCTGTCGATCAGCTTCGGCACTTCCGCGATGGTCGTCGCGCGCCTTGCGACAAGCTTGGCCACCATGTGTGCCACGCTCGCCTGCAGCGAATTGCTCATCTAAAAACCTTCCCCAGTATTCCCGCGCCCAAACACGCGCGGGCTCTCTCTATGTGCTGTGCTCCGGTGAACAACGACGGGACCGGAGCGTCCCGGCGCCGATCGAGCTGCATGACCTTGCACGCGAAGCGGGCGGGCCTACTCCTTGCAAGCGCTGGCTGAAGCGGTGGGACCGGCGCGTCGCACGCCCGACGCGCAACTAGTAGTCGGGCCGGCAGAGTTTGGCAAGTTACCCGAACGAGGCGGTCTGCGACCATCGAGAAAAGCGCGACGCCCCGTGGCGGAACCGCCGCGCGAAGCGGGCCGTTGCTTGGAGGCATGCCGGACGGAACCGGCGGAAGGGATCGAGCGATGCTCTATTGGGCGTTGGTTTTCTTGATTATCGCGATCATCGCCGGTGCGCTGGGTTTCGGCGGGATCGCGGCGACGGCGGCCGGCATTGCCAAGGTGCTGTTCTTCGTATTCCTCGTGATCTTCTTGGTGGCGCTCATCATGGGCCTCGCGCGGCGGCGCGGGCCGCCGCTGATCTAGGCGCGCAGGCCACGCGCGCTCAGTGCTGCGTCGCGAGCGCGCGTGCGAGCTGGCTCAGCGCCTCCTGGTGCCGCTCGTTCGAGATCTGGGCGAAGTTGCGCGCAAGCTCAAGGCACATGCGCTCGCGCTGGCTGATCGGCCGCCCGGTCTGGCTGTCGAGCCCCTCGAAGAAATAGCTCACGGGCACGCTTAGCACCCGCGCGATCTCGAACAGCCGCCCGGCCGACACGCGATTGATGCCGCGCTCGTATTTGTGCGCCTGCTGATAGGTCACGCCGATCAGGTCGGCGAGCTGCTGCTGGGTCAGGCCCAGCATGATGCGGCGCTCGCGGATGCGGGCACCGACATGGCGATCGATGTCCTGCGTACGGCTCGTCGTTCGCTTCGCTTCGGTATCGCTCATGTGACTCTGTCAGATTCTAAGAGGAACGCCGCGGCGCCAACGGCGCCGGGCGAGCCGACATGGCAAGGTGCGTGTCGCCGAAATGTTCCGCAGCGAGCCCGATATGAACCCGCGCCGGGCGCCTAACCCTCCGCTCCGACTTCGGCGCGGCCCTCGTCTGCGCGCATCGCATTGCTCGCATCTCGTCCATTTGCGCGCGTGCAAAGACGCCGTGGCGATCAAAACGGCACCTGTTTCGACCGCTGGTTCAGATAACGTCGCCCGGTTGCTCTGGTTCCGTCAAAGGGTCGGGCGGCGCGCCGGGCATGGCCGCATTGCACAGGTTTGACTTCGCCTTTGCCCAATGTTAACCACGGAAAAGCCACACCCCGCGGAACCCAATGCCCCGGATTTCGATTGGCGACTGCCATTTGTTCTACGAGCGGCACGGCGCGGGGTTTCCCGCCGTCCTGGTGAGCGGCCTCGCCGGCACCGCGCAATACTGGCACGACCAGATCCCGGCGCTGTCGCGCTGCTATGAGGTCATCGTCCACGATCACCGCGGGGTCGGCCAAAGCGACGCCGCGGTGGCGACCCCCACGGTCGAGCGCATGGCGCAAGATGTGCTCGCGCTCATGAACGCGCTCGACATCAAGAAGGCGCATATCATCGGCCATTCTGCGGGCGGCGCGGTCGCGCAAATCCTCGCGATCGAGCATCCGCAGCGCTGCGCCAGCATCGTCGTCGCCGCAAGCTGGCCCAAGCCCGATGCATATTTCCGGCGCCTCTTTGCGCTGCGCAAGGAGGTGCTGACGCGGCTGGGGCCCGCGAGCTACGTGCAGACCAATACGCTCCTGACCTATCCCCCCAGCTATATCGCCCGCAACAACGAGAAGCTGCGCCATATGGAGGCGCAAGCGCTTGCGCATTTTCCATCAGTCGAGCACATGATCGGCCGCATCGACGCCGTCCTGGCGTTTGATCGCACGGCCGAGCTCGGCCGCATCCGCACGCCGGCCCTCATCGTAGCGGCACAGGACGACCTCGTGACGCCAGCTTACTTCACCGAGGATCTGGCGCGCCGCATTCCCGGAGCCGAGGCCAAGTTCTTCCCCCAAGGCGGGCACTACTTCAGCCAAGTCAATCCGCGCGAATTCATCCAGGCGCTGCAACCATTCCTCGCCATCCACACGCCAGCAGCGGCGCGCCCTGCCGAGGCCCGCGTGAACTGATCCCCTCGCAGGGGGCTAAGTCCTTGGAAATTAATCCTTCGGCAAGGTTTCGACCATAGCCTTTCGAGGCGCGTTGGCCGGTCGCCGCGCGCTCGTTGCGCGAAGGTGGTCTTCCCCATGGCCCAGGACGTCAACGCCGCACCGGCCCGCGTCTTGGCCGCGCTTGCCGCCGCCGGCGACGCCGCCTACGAATGGGATCTGCAGAGCGACGTCATGACGTGGCACGGCTCGCCGCGCATGCTCGGCCTTACCGACGAAGAGTCGATCGCCACCGGCAAGGGCTTCGCCGGCCGCATCAATCCCGAAGATCTCCTGCTGCGCCAGCAGCGGTTGCAGAGCCACTACAATCGCGGCAGCGCATTCGACGTGGAGTACCGCATACGTTTGGGCGACGGCGGCTTCGCTTGGCTGAACGAGCGCGGTACGGTCGAGCTCGACCGCGTCGGCCGGCCCAGCCGCATGCTCGGCGTGCTGCGCGTGGTGACCCAGCGCAAGACGCAGGAGCAGCGGCTCGAGCGGCTTGCGAACTACGACGACCTCACCGGTCACTTCAACAAGAAGCGCCTGCGCGAAGCGCTCGACCATATGCTCGCGCACAGCACGCGCACGAGACTTGCCGGGGCCTATCTTGCGATCGGCATCGACAAGCTCGCCAACATCAACGACACCTTCGGCTACGAGACGGGCGACAAGGTCATCGTCGAGATGGGGCAGAGGCTCGACCGCTGCCTGCGCGTGTCCGACGTGATCGGACGCGTCGGCGGCGACCGCTTCGGCATCGTCCTCGCGCATTGCCCCGAGCACAACATCGCGACCGTCGCCGAGAAGATTCTCGGCGCCGTCAGCCAGATGCCGTTCGATACCGAGGGCGGCCCCGTCTACGCCACCGTCTCGGTCGGCGCGGCGTCATATCCCGACCAGGCCAAGACATCCTACGAAGTCATGACGCGCGCGGAGACTGCGCTCGCCGAAGCCAAGCGCGCCGGGCGCGACTGCTTCGTGCCGTACCGCATCTCCGACGAGCAGCGGCAGCGCCACCGCAATGGCGTGGCCTTGGGCGAGCGCGTGCAGCGCGCACTCCGCGACCAGCGCCTCTGCTTTGCCTATCAGCCGGTGATCGACGCCAACAGCGGCGCGGTCGATTATTACGAGTGCCTCCTGCGCATGATCGACGACGACGGCCGCGTCGTTCCGGCCTCCGAATTCGTCGCCGCGATCGAGAAGCTCGGCTACATCCGGCTCATCGATCGCTATGTGCTCGAGCGCGCGGTGGCCGAAACCGCGGCGCATCCGGGCGTCTGCCTCGGCTTCAACATTTCCGGCTTTACCGCGACCGACCGTGCGTGGCTGAGGGGCGCCGCCGCGATCCTTCAGGACCAGCGTGAGACCGCAAGCCGCCTCGTCGTCGAGATCACCGAGACGGCGGCACTCCACGACCTCGAGGAATCGGCAGAGTTCGTCACCACCTTGCGCCAGTTCGGCTGCCGCATCGCGCTCGACGATTTCGGCGCGGGCTTCACGTCATTGCGCCATCTCCAGGCGCTTTCGCTCGACACGGTCAAGATCGACGGAGCCTTCGTGCGCAATCTCGCGCACAAGGCCGACAACCAGGTGTTCCTGCGCCATCTCGTCGGGCTGGCGCGGAGCCTCAATCTCATGACCGTCGCCGAATGCGTCGAGACGGCGGAAGAGGCGGCGATGCTGCGCCGCGAGGGCGTGCATTTCCTGCAGGGCTATTACTACGGCGCGCCGTCGCTCGAGCCGCCCTGGGCCGCCGCACCCGGACAAAAACGCGCCGCCGTCGGCGCCGACTGACGCAATCTCCGGCTATTCTTTCTTCTGGCTCAGGTCGTTGACCTGCTGCTGCAGGTTGTTGATGCGCTGGCGCAGCTCGTCGAGCGTGGGCTCGCTGCCCTGTTCCTCGGGCTTGTCGCTTTTCGGCTTCTCGCCGGCATTGGCGGGGAAGGGCGAGAACATCTTCATGGTCTTCTCGAAGAGCGCCAGATTCTGCTTGCCCATCTCTTCCAAGGGGCCGAACGGGAAGAGCCCGCCGAACGCGTCCTGCAGGCTCTTGCGCATCTGCTCCTGGTTGCGCGCGAATGTTGCCATCGCGTGGTCAAGATAACGCGGCACAAGCCACTGCATGCTATCGCCGTAGAGGCTGATGAGCTGGCGCAGAAAGCTGATCGGCAGGAGGTTCTGACCCTTCTGCTCCTCTTCGACGATGATCTGCGTCAGCACCGCGCGCGTGATGTCTTCGCTGCTCTTGGCGTCGTAGACGACGAACTCGTTCCCCTGCTTCACCATGCGGCTCAAATCGTCGAGCGTCACGTAGCTGCTCGTTGCCGTGTTGTAGAGCCGCCGGTTTGCATATTTCTTGATCACTACCGGCTGCGCGTCCGCGCCGCTCTTCTCCGCCATTGCGCTTCCTTGACCCCCCTCGAAAAGGCGTCACCAGAGCGCCAGCATAACATCGCCGGTAGAGCGCCGCGACTCCCCTTCTGGCCTTCGCCGACTCGCGACGATATAATGCGTTTATGGCGGATCCGCCGGATGTCGCTGAGCTTGCCAAGCGGTATGTCGACCTGTGGCAGGACCATTTGATGGCGCTCGCGGGCGACCCCGCGCTCGCCGAAAGCATGGCGCGACTTTTCACGGGCGCTGCGCCGTGGCCGATGCCGCGGCCGGGCGGCGGTGAGCGTGGATTCAGCACCGCGTCAGGGGCCGCGGCCGCTGCCGCTCCATCTTCTGAACGCGAGCGCGACGTGGCTCAGCTCGCGCGCCGCCTTGCCTCTGCTGAGGAGCGGCTCGCTGCCCTTGAGGCTCGAGTTGGCGCCCGAGGCGAGCGCCCTCAAAAAAAGTCTCGCCGCCGCCGCTCTTGAGCCGATCAGCGCGGCGCTCGACCGCGAGCTCCGGGCGCGCGCCGGCGCGTTCCTCGCGGGCATCGAGCGCTATCGCCATCATCCTTACCGCCGCGCGCTCGCCGACCCGCCAGCGCTGTGGCAGGAAGGCACGACCCGCCTCCTGGATTACGGGCGCCCGGGTGATCCCGTGCTCCTCGTCGTGCCGTCGCTCATCAATCGCGCCTATATCCTCGATCTTGCGCCGGCGACGAGCCTCATGCGCCATCTCGCCGGCGAACGCATCCGGCCACTCCTCGTCGATTGGGGTGCGCCGGGCGAAAGCGAGCGCGGCTTTGGACTGACGGAGTACGTGGCGGGCCGGCTCGAGGCGGCGCTCGACGCCGCCGTAGCGCTGGCGCGCGCGCCGGTCGGGGTCATGGGCTATTGCATGGGCGGGCTCCTGGCGCTGGCGCTCGCGCAGCGCCGGCGGCGCGACGTAAGCGCGCTCGCGCTGCTCGCGACGCCGTGGAGCTTCCATGCCGAGCGCGCGGGACACGCGAAGCTCTTGGGCGCGCTCGCCGCTCCCCTCGGGCTCACGTGTGCGCCGCTTGGCGAGGTGCCGGTCGACATCCTCCAGGCCCTTTTCACGGCCGCCGACCCGCTCGTCGCGATGCGCAAGTTCTCGCACTTTGCTGCGCAAGCGGACGGGCCCGCGGCGCACCATTTCGTCGCGGTCGAGGATTGGCTCAATGACGGTGTGCCGCTGGCGCTCAAGGTTGCGCAGGAATGTCTCGCCGGATGGTACGGCGCGGACGAGCCGGGGCGTGGGGAATGGCGTATCGCCGGCCGTGCCATCCGGCCGCGGGACGTGGCGCAGCCGGCGCTCGTCATCGTTCCGTCGCACGACCGGATCGTGCCGCCCGCGAGCGCCGAGGCGGTCGTTCCGGCTTTGCCCGCGGGCGAGCGGCTCGTGCCGTCCTCGGGACATATCGGCATGATCGTCGGCCGTACCGCGCCCGCCGAGGTGTGGCGGCCCTTGGCGCGCTGGCTCAAGGGGAATTTGCGCCGACCGGGTTCCAAAACGCGGCGAGAAGGCTAATCTAAAGGCGATCGACCCGTAACCCGAGGGGAGAGACCCCATGACCGATGTCGTCATTGCCGCCGCGGCACGCACGCCGATCGGCTCCTTCAATGGCACCCTCAGCACGCTTCCCGCCCACGATCTCGGCAAGGCCGCGATCGTCGAGGTGCTGCGACGCGCAGAGGTGGCGCCGGCCGAGGTGAGCGAGGTCGTACTCGGGCAGATCCTGCAGGCGGGCGAGGGCCAGGGCCCGGCGCGCCAGGCTGCGGTCGCCGCCGGAATCCCGTACGAGGTCACGGCCTACAGCATCAACCAGCTCTGCGGCTCGGGCCTGCGTGCGGTGGCGCTCGGGTTCCAGGCGATCCGGCTCGGCGAGTCCGCGATCGTCGTGGCCGGCGGCCAGGAGAGCATGAGCCAGGCGCCGCACTGCATCCATCTGCGCAACGGCGTGAAGATGGGCGATGCCGATCTCGTCGACACCATGATCAAGGATGGGCTGTGGGACGCCTTCAACGGCTACCACATGGGCAACACCGCCGAGAACGTGGCGCAGCGGTGGCAGATCACGCGGGCAGAGCAGGACGGGCTTGCCGCCCGCTCGCAGGCGCGCGCCGAGGCCGCGCAGAAGGCCGGCCGCTTCAAGGACGAGATCGTGCCGGTGACAATCACCACGCGCAAAGGCGAGACGGTGGTCGATGCCGACGAATATCCGAAGCACGGCACCACGGTCGAGGTACTGGCGAAGCTGCGCCCCGCCTTCGACAAGAACGGCACGGTCACGGCCGGCAACGCGTCGGGCATCAATGACGGCGCCGCCGCGATCGTGCTGATGTCGGCCGAGGAGGCCAAGCGCCGCGGCCGCAAGCCGCTCGCGCGGATCGTGTCGTGGGCGACGGCAGGCGTCGATCCGGCAGTGATGGGGACGGGGCCGATCCCGGCGAGCCGCGCCGCGCTTAAGCGCGCAGGCTGGTCGGTCGGCGACCTCGACCTGATCGAAGCGAACGAAGCGTTCGCGGCGCAGGCCTGCGCCGTCAACAAGGACCTGAACCTCGATCCCGAGAAAGTGAACGTCAACGGCGGCGCGATCGCATTGGGCCACCCGATCGGCGCGTCGGGTGCGCGCGTGCTCGTGACGCTGCTCTACGAGATGCAGCGGCGCGATGCGAAGAAAGGCTTGGCAACGCTCTGCATCGGCGGCGGCATGGGCATCGCCATGTGCGTCGCGCGCGATTGAGTCGTAAGTAACCGCGCGACCTTCAGGTACGTGCGGCAAAGTGGGAGGAGACGACGATGAGCCGAGTGGCAATCGTGACGGGCGGCACGCGCGGCATCGGCCGCGCCATCGCCGAGGCGCTGAAGGGCGCGGGCTACAAGGCGGCGGCGACATATGCCGGCAACGAGCGTGCAGCCCAGAGCTTCACGCACGAGACCGGCATTCCGTCCTATCGCTTCGACGTGAGCGACTATCAGCAATGCGCCACCGCCGTGAAGAAGATCGAGCAGGAGGTGGGACCGGTCGACATTCTCGTCAACAATGCCGGCATCACGCGCGACGCGGTCCTGCACCGCATGACGCCAGAGCAATGGGGCCAGGTGATCGCGACCAACCTCACCTCGTGCTTCAACATGTGCCGCTGTGTCATCGAGGGCATGCGCGAGCGCGGCTTCGGCCGCATCGTCAATATCGGCTCGATCAACGGCCAGGCGGGCCAGTACGGCCAGGTGAATTATGCCGCCGCCAAGTCCGGCATTCACGGCTTCACCAAGGCACTGGCGCAGGAAGGCGCCTCGCGCAACATCACGGTGAACGCGATCGCGCCGGGCTATATCGACACCGACATGGTGCGTGCCGTGCCCGCGAACGTGCTCGAGAAGATCGTGGCGCGCATTCCGGTGGGCCGCCTCGGCCATGCCGGCGAGATCGCGCGGGGCGTGCTCTTCCTTGTCTCCGACGATGGCGGCTTCGTCACCGGCTCGACGCTCTCGATCAACGGCGGCCAGCACATGTATTGAGGCGGGCGCTTTCATCCTGTCATTGCGAGGAGCGCAGCGACGAAGCAATCCCCATTCGGCAGCGGGACTGCTTCGCTGCGCTCGCAATGACAGCGGAGTTGAGCGGCCTTAGAACTTGATCATGCCGCTGCGCGTCAGCACGATCTTGCCGCCGATGACCGGCGCCGTCGCGAGCGTATGGGCGACGGACTGGTCGGCATAGAGATCCCTGCTCGTCACTCCGTCGACAGCGACGATCACCTGGTATTTATGGGCGAAGGCCGCCTGCGCGGTAAAAAGGACCGCGCCGTTCGACGCATTGCCGACGCAGATCACCGTCTTGATGCCTTTCCTCTTCAGGATCTTGTCGATGTCGCTATCGACGAACTTGTCGAGGAGGCCGATGACGACCGGCTCCTTATCGATCGGCGCCACTTGCGCCAGGATCTCGCCTTGTTTCGGCTCCGCGGTCGGATATTTCGAGTAGACGACGAACGCCTTGGCCGCGCGCGCCTCGGCAAGAAGCTTCTCCGAGGCCGGCAGGGCCGCCATGCAGCGCGGGTTGGGCGCGCAATTCTGCTGCAGGAAATCGATCATCAGGAGCGCCGTCGTCTTGGGATCGACGGTGACATCCTGGAGCTTCGGCGGGGCGGGCGGCTGCACGCTCGCCCATTGATCGATGATGTCCTCGCTCCACGCCGGCGCGGCGGCGCAGAAGAAGACGGCAACGGCAACAAGGGGCAGCAGACGGCGAACGAAGTTCATGGATTCCTCCCGATGGTTCTTGAGCTTAAGGAATCAGCAAAAGGGGGCTTCGGTCAAGCGCCGCGGGTCTTATCCTCCCCCGGCACGGCGAGGCGCTCGGCGCGCTTTTCCAGGAACTCGCGGAGCCGCTCCTGCGCTTCGGGCGTCGTTTGCGTCATCGCGGCCATCAGCGATTCGAAGAAGAGCCCGTCGTCATGCGCGAGGTCCTGGATGCGCGGCAGCGCGTTCGTGATCGCGTAGTTGGACAAGGGCGCGTTCCTGGCGACGCGGAGCGCCACCTCGCGCGCTTTTGCGAGCGTCCCGCCCTTCGGCACGAGATACTGCACGAAGCCGGCGCGCTCGCCCTCGGCTGCGGAAAGTACGCGGCCCGTCAGCATCATGTCGGCCATGCGCGCGGCCGTGATGAGACGCGCGACGCGCACCGAGCCGCCGCCGCCAACGAAGATGCCGCGGCTCCCCTCGGGCAGCGCGAAGAAAGCGCTGTCGTCGGCGACGCGGATGTGGGCCGAGGCCGCAAGCTCCATGCCGCCGCCCACGACCGCGCCCGTAAGCGCGCTCACATAAGGGATGGGGCCGCGCTCGATGGTGTCGAAGATGGCGTGCCATTTGCGCGAATGGTGGACATTCTCGACCGCCGTGCGCGTCACATGCTCAGCGAGATCGAGGCCCGCGGAGAAATGCGCGCCGTGGCCGAAGACGAGGCCGACCTTGGCCTCGCCGTTGGCGCGCGCGACTGCGATGCGCAACGCCTCGACAAGCGCATCGTCGATGGCGTTGCGCTTGTCCGGCCGGTTCAAACCGATGAGCGCGACGGGCCCGTCGAGCTCATAGGTGAGCACGTCGCTCATGCCTTGGGCGCGGTCTCTTGCATCGAGCTGCGCGCGGAGAAGCGCTCGTACCACGCGGCAAGGCGCCGGGCGCGTGCGCGCCAATCCTCGCTCGCATAGCGGAAGTCGAGATAGCCGAGCGCGCAGCCGACCGTGATCTGGCCGATCGTGGCCGGCTCCTCGGCGTTGCCGAGCTCGCCTGCCTCGCATTCCATCTCGAGCGCGCCGATGGCGGTTCGCACCTTGCGCATTTGGGCGTCGATCCAGTCGGGCCATTGGAATTCTTTTGGCCGTACCGATTCGTAGCGCCCGAGGATTGCCGCCTCGAGCACGCCGTCGCCGAGCGCCTCCTGGCGCAGCGCTATCCAGCGCGCCTTGCCCTCGGCCGGGAAGATGCGGGCCTTGCCGTGGAGCGTGTCGAGATATTCGCAGATGACGTGCGAATCATAGAGCACGAGCCCGTCGTCGGTGGTAAGCGCCGGAACCTTGATGAGCGGGTTCTCGCGCGCGACTTCCTCGTTGGGCTTCGTTGGCGCGACGGCCGTCGGAATTCGCTCGATCCGTCCGACGAGCCCGGTCTCGTACGCCGTGACCATGACCTTGCGGACGAACGGCGAAGTCGGTGAATGACGGAGCCTCATGCCTGTCTCTCCCCGAGCGGTTATTCGCTCCATTGAGCCTAGCCTAAATTGGGGCTCCTTCCCATGGTACACTCAAGTGTCATGAGCGCCGACGTCGTCGATCTTCGTGATTTCTATGCGGGCCGCCTGGGCAAGGTCGCGGTGCGCATGATCCGCCGGCGTCTGCGCCTCGTTTGGCCGGACGTCACAGGCGCGCGCATCCTCGGCTTCGGCTATGCCTCGCCCTATCTGCGGCCGTTCCTGGCCGATGCGGAGCGCGTGATGTCGCTCATGCCGCCCTCGCAAGGCGTGCTGCCGTGGCCGGCCGAGGGGCCGTTCCGGGTGGCGCTCGCCGACGAGGCCGAGCTGCCCTTGGCCGACTACTCGATTGACCGCGTGCTGCTCGTCCACGCCGTCGAGTTCAGCGAACTCCTGCATCCGCTCCTGCGGGAGGTGTGGCGCGTCTTGGCGGGCGGCGGACGCGTTCTCGCTATCGTGCCGAACCGGCGCGGCATCTGGGCACGGCTCGACAACACGCCGTTCGGGCAGGGCCAGCCCTTCACGCCCGGGCAGCTGACGCGCGTCCTGCGCGAGACAGGTTTCACCCCGGAGCGCACGGCCTCGGCGCTCTTCATGCCGCCCACGCATTCGCGCATGATGCTGCGCTCCGCCGGCGCATGGGAGACGCTCGGCGAGCGCTGGTTCACCGCATTCTCGGGGGTTTCGATGGTCGAGGCCTCGAAACAGATCTATGCGAAGCCGGCGCCCGCTCAGGCGCGCCGCATTCGCGCGCGCCAGGTCTACCTTCCGCTACCGGGCGCGCCGAGCCCGATCGGGCGTTAGGCGCCGGGCCGAGCGAGCTGAAAGATCGCCTGCGCCGCAAGCAGGTTCGCGAGCGTTCCGGCAGGGTCGAGCGAGAACGGCCGGCCGAACCGGTCGAGCGTGACCGAGCGCTCGACCTTGATGCCGTCCTCGGCGCAGAGCGCAAGAAAATCACGGATCGTGCAGAAATGGATATTGGGCGTGTCGTACCACGGCGCCGAGAGGAGCGCCGTCATGGGCATGCGCCCGCGCAGCATAAGGTCAAGACGGATGCGCCAATGGCCGAAGTTCGGGAACGATACGATCGCGTGGTGCGCGATGCGCACGAGGTTTTGCATCACCTTGCGCGGGCTGCGCGTCGCCGGCAACGTCTGGCTCAGCACGACATAGTCGAAGGCGCCGGAGGGATAGTCATCGAGATCATTG